>JAANCK010253308.1_pt1 | contig 12328 bp, 12 predicted proteins | sample 7277841 | NCBI WGS metagenome assembly JAANCK01 (sample SAMN14222788, study PRJNA588281) | permafrost metagenome | isolation source: Arctic cryosol methane SIP | place: Canada:Nunavut | collected 2015-07 | reverse complement strand
CATCGTCAGCCCGAACGGCCGCGCGACCTCGCAGAGCCGGGCCAGCAGCGCCGCGAGGATCCCGTGATCGGGCTCGTCACCGTTGACCATGGCATGGCTCGCGCCCAGCCGGGCGGCGGATTCGAAGATCGGCTCGAACGCACGAACGTCCGTTGTCTTGTTCAGCCGCACGACGCCGAAGTCGAGCACGCGCACGCCGGTGTCGCGCATTCGGGTCACGGTCTCGCACAACATTGGCGAATCACCCAGCATCGGATACTGATACTCACCGGGGGCGGCAGGGTTCAAGCGCACGCCGACATGGGTGAAGCCGGCCAGCCCAGCGATTCGCACCAGCTCCGGGGGCGTGAGGTCCAGCAGCGTCAGGTGATCGAGCGAGACGATGGGCATGGTGGCGGGTGGCGTGAAGGAGCGGATCGCGGCACGGGCCAGGATCACCGCCGCCCGTTACAACGCGTTGATCTTCTCGAGCATTCCCGGCGGCCAGGACTTCGACAGCGGGGACTGCAGGTACTGCTGTTGCGCGTAGGTCCGGAAGGCCTTGAGGTCCGGCGTGTACACATCCAGGCCGGCCGACTTGAAGAAGGCGACGAGCTCCTGCTCCTGCTTGATGTATTCGGCGCTGCTCCAGGCAAACGACTCCTGCGCCGCAGTCATGATGCGCCGCTGCTGATCGGCCGTGAGCGAATCGAACACCTTGGCGCTCATCACCAGCAGGCCGAAACCGACGTTGTGGCCGGTCAGCACGATCTGGTTGGTGACCTCGTAGAACTTCATGATCTTGTCGTTGGGCAGCGGATTTTCCTGCGCATCCACCACGCCGGTCTGCAGGGCCACGTAAGTTTCCGAATAGGCGACCGTCACCGGACTCGCACCGATCGAACGCCCCAGGAATTGCCAGCTCTCGCCGGCGGGCATGCGCAGCTTCACGCCGGCGAGGTCCTGCGGCGTATTGATCTTCTTCTTCCCCCTGAGATTCAGGTGGCGAACGCCGTAGTAGGCCGGCGCGAGAATGACCACGTCGAGTTTTTCCCGGGCCAGTTTGCGGAACGTATCGCCCACTTCGCTCTTGAAGATCCGGTCGAGGTGCGCGGCGTCACGCACGACATAGGCCGCCCCCAGAATGTCGAACGCCGGGACCTGACCGGCGAAGTCCGACGGCGGCATGTTGGCCATTTCCAGATTGCCGCGCTGCACCGCCACCAGCTCGGTGCCCTGCTTGTACAAGGTGCTGTTGAAGTACGGCTGGAAAGTGAATTCGTCCCCGATCTTCTTCGCGAAGATCTGCACCAGCGCCAGCGAACGCGGTGCGTCCGCCGTGGTCGAGTCGGAGAACCGCAGGGTGATTTTTTCCCCGGCGGCCTGCGCGCCTCCCGCGGCGGCCGCAGCGAGCAGCGCCCCGCTGGCCGACAGAAACGTACGGCGAGTCCACATGCTTTTCATGGCATCTCCTTCTATCTATCTATGTGCGCGCTCCAGGGAGCGCATCGTTGAACCGGAATCGGTGCTCGTGCATGCCCTGGCCGATCCCATGGACCGCCAGCACGCTGCCGCCAAGCGGCTCGGCCGCCCGCTGTTCGGGCGTCAGGAATTTCGTCGCTGTCGTGATGTAGAGCGTCCTCAAGTCGTCGCCGCCGAAGCAGACACAGGTCGGGTTCGTCACCGGCATAGGGACGACCAGGTCGATGACGCCGTCCGGCCGGTAGCGCACGACCCGCCGGCCGGCGAAGAACGCGGTCCAGATTCCCCCATCGACGTCCACGCAGGCGCCATCGGGCCGATCGCCCGACCCGCTGTAGTCGGCGAAGACCTGCCGGTTGAAGATGCGACCTTCGTCGAGATCGAAATCGAACCGCCAGGTGACATGGCGGCGCGTATCCGTGAAGTACAGGACCCGGTTGTCCGGTGAAAAGGCAATCCCGTTGCTGACGATCACGCCGCTGAAGATCCGCTCGCACGTGCCATCGCCGTCGACGCGGTACAGCGACCCGTTCGGCCGGTGCAACTGGTTGTCCATGGTGCCCACCCAGAACCGGCCCCGCGCGTCCACTCGCCCGTCGTTGAGGCGGTTGTCCAGCCCCGGCTCGAGGCGGGCAAACGGAAAGAGGGAACCGGTCGCATTCAGGCGGCGACGCAGTTCCAGGTCCAGGGCCAGCAGGTGCGAGCCGTCCTCGCCCAGTGCCTGGCTGCCCAGGAATGTGGTCGCTAAAGCTTGCACGTCATGCCGGCCGGACGCGGGATCGAACGACTGAAGCTTCGGACGTTCGACGTCCAGCCACCACAGCTTGCCTTCGCGCTCGCACCAGAGCGGCGTTTCGCCGAGCTGATCAGTTGATCGAACAGCGCATTCGACTTTGCTGCTATCGACGATCGTGATCATGTTCGCCCTTCATCGGTCCAGGGCCGCAGTCAACCTTTGTATCCGATCAACCTCGGCAACCAGAGAACCAGCTCCGGCACGAAGGTGATGAACGCAAGAACCACGACTGCCATGGCGATGAAGGGAGCGGCTTCGCGGACGATGGCCGCAAGGGGTTGCTTGGTCATGTTCGCGATGATGAACAGCAGCAGCCCGTACGGCGGTGTCAGGAGGCCGATCATGATGTTGACGACGACCACCACCCCGAAATGCACGAGATCGATCCCCAGCGCCCTGGCGCTCGGAATCAGGATCGGAACGATGATCAACAGGATGGTGCTGCCCTCGAGGATGCATCCGAGGACGAACAGGATGGCGTTGACCAGCAGCAGGAAGCCGATCTTCGACAGCTGGAAGCCGCCAATGAAGTGCTGGAGCGACGTGGGAATGTTCTCGATCGTCACCACGTAATTGAAGACCAGGGCCCCGGCGATCAGCATGCCGACCGACGTCGATGCCTTGGCACTGCCGAGCAGCGCGCCATACAGCTGCTTCCATGACACAGCCCGGTAGATCAGGGTGCCGGCCAGCATCGCGTAGGCGGCTGCCAACGCCGCCCCCTCGGTCGGCGTCGTCACGCCGCCGTAGATGCCGAACAGCAGGATCACCGGCAGCATCAGCGCGGGAAAGGCGTCCAGCGTTATCTTCGGGATCTCGCGCATGGGCACCGGCGGCTCCACCGGGAAGTTTCGGCGTCGCGCGATCCACGCGTTCATGACCATGAATGCGACCCCGAGCAGGAGTCCCGGCACCACACCCCCGAGGAACAGGTAGCCGATCGATGCGTCGGAGACCAGCGCGTACAGGACCATCGGGATCGACGGCGGGATGATCGGCCCGATGATGGCCGCGGACGCCGTGATCGCGCCCGCATAGGCGATCGGATACTTCCCGTCGCGGGTCATCATGCCGATGATGATCCGGCCAATGCCGACTGCGTCGGCGATAGCCGATCCGGACATGCCCGCGAAGATGACATTCGCGACAACGTTGACGTGACCCAGGCCGCCACGGAACCGGCCGACAAGCACCAGGCAGAATTTCAGCAGCCGGTCGGTCAGGCTGCCGATGTTCATCAGGTCGGCGGCGAGGATGAACAGCGGGACCGCCAGCAGCACGTAGCTGTTGAACAGGCCGTTCAGCAGCTGTTCGGCCGCCGTGCCCAGATCGAGCCCCGCCAGCAGCAGGTACAGGCTCGACGCGATGATCATCGAATGACCGATCGGCAGGCCCAGCGCCGCCAGGCCGACGAGCGACATGATGCAGATCGTGAAAGGGCTCGGCATCATGATGCGTCACCGCCGCTCGCCGCTTCCACCGGCGGCGGAGCCGTCCCGCGAAGGGCGTCCCGCATCAGCCAGGCATGGCGGACGATCGACGCCACGGCGAAGATGATGAAGATCGAGTAGAGGATATTGAACGGAATGCGCAGGTAGGCCGAGTGCTCGCGGTGCATGAACGCCACGTATTTCCAGGAAGCCGGCAGCGAGATCGCATAGAGCACGATCAGCACGAGGCCGGTGATCAGCGTGAAAGCGCGGCGCACGTTGTTCGAGACGGCACCGTAGATGATGTCGAAACGGACCTCTTCACTGTCCGACAGGACGAAAGCCGCGCCCCACAGCACGACCCACAGCCAGCACAGGACACTCACCTCCTCGGTCCACGCGACCGGCCGGTTGAAGACGTAGCGGGCGACGATCTGAATGAGGAAGCTCGCGAACATCGTCCCGATCAGGACGACAGCGACGTTCTCGGCCCGCCTGCGCAGCCAGCGGCCGGCTGCCGCTCCGGATGCCACGTGCACCGCTTACAGGGCGTTGATCCGCTCGAGCGCGCCCTTCGGCCACTCCGTCCCGTACTTGTCGACGTACCGCTTCTGGGCGAAAGTCCTGAACGCATTCAGGTCTGGCGCGTAGACCTTCTTGCCGCTGGACTTGTAGAACTCGACGGTTTCCTTCTCCTGCGCGTTGTACCGGGCGGTGTTGTCGTCCATGGCCTTGTCGGCGGCCGCCTGGAACCTGGCCTGCTGGGCGGGCGTCATCGCATCCCAGATCTTGGTCGTGATCGCCATGACGTCGTAGCCGATCACGTGACCGGTGAGCACGAACTGGCTCGTCACCTCATAGAACTTCATCTGCCGGCTGGTCACCAGCGGATTGTCCTGGCCATCGATAGCGCCGGTTTGCAGCGCCGTGTATACCTCGGTGAACGGCACGGGCGTCGGACTGGCGCCGATCGCCTCGCCGAGGAACTGCCAATACTCTCCCGGCGGCATCCGCAGCTTCATGCCGGCCAGATCCGCCGGCGTCTTGATCGGCTTTTCCGGCTTCAGGTTGACGTGACGCGCTCCGAAGTAGACCGGCGTGATGACCTGAATGCCGAGCTGATCGCGCGCCATCTTGATGAACTCCCGGCCGACGTCGCTCTTGAAGGTCTTCTTCAGGTGATCGGTATCGCGGAACAGGTATGCGGATGTCATCAGCGACCAGGCGGGAACCTGCTTGGAGATGTCCGCCGGGGCCAGGTTGCACAGTTCGAGCTGGCCCCGCTGCAGCGCGACCAGCTCGGCGCCTTGCTTGAACAGCGTGTTGGCCCAGTACGGCTGGAACTCGAATTCGTCCTTGATCGCCGCCGCCAGTGCCTTGTACGCTTCGGCGCGCAGGTCCTGCTCATTGAAGGCGCAACTGAAACGCAGTTTTGGCTTGCCCTGCGCGTGAACCGACGGCAATGCGCCGAGCGCCAGCATCGAGGAGGTTGCAGCGAGTGCGGAGCGACGTGTGATCTTGTGCATGAGGTACCCTTTTGGTGTAGTGACCGAAGCGGATCGCGATGACGGAGTGGCTATCTCTTAAACACGACTGAAGTACAAGATGAAAATACGCGGAATGTACCCGGTACGGGACATCGGTGTTATCGTAACAGAACACTATGGGCACAGTCGAGTCAACTGAGGTACCAACCGACCGATCCCTGTCGACCTTTCGGGAACCGGTGCGGGCGGCGCGACTGGAGCCGGCGCGATGAGGTTTCCGAAGCTGTTCGAGCCGGGCCGGGTCGGGACGATGGAGGTGAAAAACCGGATCATCGGCTCGCCGATGGAGCGGAACTACTGCACCGCGGAGGGACGCGTCACGCAGCGCTACATCGACTACCTGGCGGCGCGCGCGCACGGCGGCGTCGGGATGATGTACACGGAGGCGACGTACGTCGATCCGCGCGGCAAGGGCCGCGAGTTCCAGATGGGCCTCTACCACGACGACCTGATCCCGGAACTGGGGCGCCTGGTGGCGGCCGTCCACCGGCACGGCGGCCGCGTCGGGCCGGAACTTCACTTCGGCGGCCGCGTGGTGAATCCCGAGGTCAGCGGGCTCGAGTCGCGCGCGCCTTCGGTCGTACCGTACGTCGGCGCCGGCGGCTGGTCGCCGCGGGCGCTGGACCGCGACGACATCGCCGAACTGGTCGACTCCTTCGCCGCGGCGGCGCGGCGGGCTGCCGAAGCGGGCTGCGATTTCGTCGGCATTCACGGCGCGCACGGCTACCTGCTCAGCCAGTTCCTTTCGCCCTACTGCAACAAGCGTGACGACGAATACGGCGGCGACCTCGCCGGGCGGATGCGTTTTCCGCTGGCCGTGATCACGGCCGTGCGCCGGTCGATCCGGACCGAAATGCCGGTGGTGTTCCGGATCAGCGGCGACGAGCACCAGGAGAACGGGCTCGCCCTCGCCGATGTCTGCGCGATCGCGCCGCACCTGGTGGCGGCGGGTGTGGACCTGATCGATGTTTCGGCCGGCATGTACGAGACGAATTGGTGGATCACCCAGCCGATGGAGATGCCGCAAGGCGTACTCGCTCCGCTGGCGCGCGAGGTGCGCAAGCACGTGAAGGTGCCGGTCAGCGTCTCCGGCCGGCTCACCGATCCGAGCGTTGCCGAACACCTGCTCGAATCCGGCGCATCCGACTTCGTCACACTGGGGCGCGCGCTGCATGCCGATCCGGACTTCCCGGTCAAAGCGCGCGCGGGCCGGCTGGCGGAAATCTGCACCTGCGTTGCCTGCAATCAGGGTTGCAGCGACATGCATGCGCGCGGCCTGCCGATCATCTGTCTCGTCAACACCACCACCGGGCGCGAGCGCGAATACGCGATCCGGCCGACGCCGGCGAAGAAGCGCATCGTGGTTGTCGGTGGGGGCCCCGCAGGGCTCGAGAGCGCCCGCGTCCTCGCGCTGCGCGGGCACGCCGTCACCCTCTTCGAGCGTGACGACGAGCCCGGTGGGCAACTGCTCCTGAGCCGGCTGGTGCCTGGTCGCGAGGAACTCGCGGGTCACCTGCCCTGGCTGGTGGGAGAGGGTCGGCGCGCCGGGGTGCGGCTCGAGCTGGGCGTGGAGGCGACCTCGGCAGTGGTGCTGGCCGAACATCCCGAACTGATCGTCGTGGCCACCGGCGCGGCGCCGGGCCTGCCTGCGATTCCCGGGATCATGGACAGCCCGGTCGTGGATCCCTACGAGATCCTGCGCCGCCCCATCGGCGGCGGCCGCGCGTTGGTGATCGGGGGCGGCATCCGCGGCATCGGCGTCGCGCGCGTGCTGGCCGCCAAAGGCGTCCGGGTCGACCTGGTCGAGGTCGGCAAGGAACTCGCCACGGACATCGCGAGCCGGTCGCGCCGATTCCAGGTCGGCGCACTGCTCGATCAGCGCAATGTCACGGTGCACCTGGGCACGACCGTCGAGAAACTGGGTGAGCACGACGCCGTCCTCTGGAACGGCACCGACCGCCTGGAGCTGACCGACCTCACCCTGATCGTCCCGACGCGCACGCTGCTGCCGGTGACGCGGGTGTCCGACGATCTGTACGGCCGTGGCGACACGCCGCCGATCTTCCTGCTGGGCGACTGCGTGCAGCCGCGGACGGCACTGGAAGCCATTCATGAGGCCGCGGCGCTGGGGCACCGGCTCTGATGGGATGCAGGTCATTTCGCAACGAAACACGCCAATGCCCAGAATGTCTGCTGTCATCCTGAAGAAGACGCCACCTGCCAAGGATCGTGCCGCGCGCGCCAAGTCACGCGCTCCCGCCGGCGGCTCGCTGGGCATCCAGGTCACCGAGCACATCCGCACGGCCATCCAGGACGGCGAGTTCAAGCTCGGCGAGGCACTGTCGGAGCTGAAGCTGGCCGCCGCGTTGGGCGTGAGCCGCACGCCGGTGCGCGAAGCGCTCAACGTGCTGCAGTTGCAGGGGCTTATCGACATCCGTCCGCAGGCCGGCAGCTTTGTCTTCATGCCTTCCGAAGAAGACGTGGCCGAAATCTGCCTGTTTCGCCGGCTCATGGAGACCGCGGCGCTGCGCCTGAGCTTCGCGCGACGGCGCGAAGAAACGCTCAGGCAGTTGCGCGAGGCGGTCCGCGCGATGGAGCGGGCCCAGGACGCCGGCGACCGGCTGGCCATGGCCCGCGGGGACACGGCGTTTCACCAGTGCATCGCGGAAAACTGCGGCAACGTGTACCTGATCAATGCCTACGCGCTGATTTCTGGACGCATCGCCGCCCTGCGTACCTACAACGTGGTCACCACCGGCCGCAGCAAGGCCATGACCGAGCACCGGGCGATCGTGGCGGCTCTTGCCAAGGGCGATCTTGAACGCGCCGAGGTCATCCTGGACGAACACGTCTCCCGCATGCGCATCGTTTTCCTTGCGGCACGGCGGACCGAGGCGGGGACCTGACAGGCCGGCCCAGGGCTGGCATTGCCGGCCCTCGCAGCAAAGCCACGGCCTTCATGAAATCCCGTCGTAGACCAGCATCAGCCCGATGCCCAGGAGCGCCCAATAGCTGATGCGGTAGAACAACTGTTCGTCGACCTTGCCCTGGATGCGAACACCGAGATTGACGCCGACCGGTACCAGCGGCAACAGCACGAGCGCGGTGGTGAGATTGCCCAGGTCCAGCTGCCCGAGCACGGCATACGGGATGATCTTGGCGTAGTTCGACGCGAAGAAGAACCACACCGTGGTGCCGACGTAGATGCGCCGGTCCAGGCGCAGCGGCAGCAGGTAGGCCATGACCGGCGCCGACCCCGCATGCGCGAGGAAGCTGGTCAGGCCCGAAATCGAGGACCAGATGACGCCGCGTGGCCAGGAGGTGCGCGCGGGCGGCCGGTTCTTCGCCCAACCGGCAAGATTGTTCAGCGCGAACACAATGGCGATGGCCCCGATCACCAGCCGCAGGACGTCCTGCCGCACGACGCCGAAGATGAGCGCCCCGACGATGACACCCACCAGCAGCCCGGTCAGAAGGATGGGCAGGTTCCTGCGGTCATACACGCCCCAGAAGGCGCGCAACCCGAACAGGTCGATGAAGCACAGCAGCGGCAACATGACCGCGGCAGCCTGGCGCGGCGCAACGACGAGTGACAGCAGGGGCACGGCCATCCCGCCGAACAGGCCGGGTATTCCGGTCTTGGAAATCCCTGTCAGGAGAACGACCGGCGCCGCGATGACATAGAAAAGCGGGTCCGTGATCATGAGGTGAGACCGCAAGCCTACGGCCCGCTCAGCCGTGCGTCAATGCCGCGCGCCAGCCGCGAAAAGTGCCGGCCGCCGGGGCGGCTACATCGCCGCCGGATCGGCGACGTTCACGCCGAGGTGACGGGCTGCTCGGGCGCGGCGTGCTGGGGTGCGCGCGCCAGGTGGGACAGGATCGCGGCCCAGGCCCCGGCGCGGTCGGCCGGCGGATGCTCGTGGATGCCGCGCGCGCGCTCGGTCGCCATCTGGCTGCATTGCTCGCCATAGCGCGTCACCAGTGCCAGGAGTTGCTCTTGCCAATGTGAGTTCATGTCGGTGCCCTTTCGAAGGTTTCAATCGGCGGCACGGTGGGAATCGTCCTCCGGCCCGGCGCCGCCGACCATGATCTAGAACAGGTTATTGGCAAAGACTTACGCTGCTTCGATTCAGACCCCGGTGCACCCCCAGGAGGCCGCCATGCCCAGCTTCACCCCCGGAAAGTTCGTGTGGTTCGAACACATGTCGCCCGACATCGGAGAGGCCCAGGCGTTCTATCAAGCGCTGTTCGGCTGGAGCACGCAGGCCGTGCCCATGGGCGAAGCGAGCTATCCCATGATCCAGAACCGGGGCCAGGGCATAGGCGGCTATCGCAAGGCGGCGGCCACGGCGCCCACGCACTGGATCTGCTTCGTCTCGGTGCCCGATGTCGATGCCAGCTTTGACGCCATCAAGGCGATCGGTTGCCGCACGATGCAGTCGCCCGCCGATTACGGGCCCGGTCGGATCGCCGCGGCGGCCGATCCGACCGGCGCGGCCTTCGCACTGTGGAGAGGCATGGACGGCGACCCGCCCGACGGTCCGGCGCCGGTGGGCAGCTGGCACTGGACCGAGCTGTGGACCACCGACGAGAAGAAGGCGCTCGATTTCTACAAAGGCCTGTTCGACTACGGCGTGGACACGATGACCATGCCCGGCGGCCACACCTACAACGTGTTGACGATGGGCGGCGTGCCGCGTGCCGGCGTGATGAAGGGCGCAGGCCCCGACGGCCGCTCGACCTGGGTACCCTATGTCTCGGTGAGCGATTGCGACGCCACCCTCGCGAAAGCACTGCTGCTGGGCGCCACGCAATTGCTGGCACCGACCGAGGTACCGCAGGTCGGCCGGTTTGCCGTGCTGAGCGATCCGCTGGGCGCCCCGATCGGCGTGATCAAGGTGGCACCCGACGGCCATTGACGTCTGCCCGTCCGGCCGGTTGTCGCGGCGCCCGCCCGCTGCCCAGGTTGCCGTGCGCAGCAGCGCGCCCTTGCGAGGTCGCGGCTACGCCTTGCCGCGCCGTACTTCCATGCCGTCCTCGGCACGCCGCGCATCCATGCTCCAGGCGCCCGCGCCACAGGCAACCAGGGCGAACAGGCCACCGGCGATGCCAAGGTCCTTGTAGAAGTTGATCTTCATCTCGTACATCTGGGCCGGCGGGGCGGTCCAGTAGATGTGGAACAGGAAGGGCAGGACCAGGGTATAGATTCCGAGCGCCAGCGCCACCCACCGGGTCTGCCAGCCGACCAGCAGCAGGATCGGCAGGAGGATCTCGGCCACCATGCCGATGACCGCCGCCACTTCGGGGAACGGCACGTGGGCCGACGCGATGTACTGCACGGTGCCCTCGTAGCCTGTGATCTTTTCCAGGCCGAACGGCAGGAACAGGACGGCGAGGAGCACGCGGGCAAGGAGTGCCATCAGGCTGATGGTCGAGGCGGATGGGTTCATGGCAACGTCTCCCGGTGATCCACGCCTGTTAGTACCGATTGCGCACCCGGCAGTTCAACACGGCCGTCGATCCCGACGCGATGGCGCGCGCCACGCGAACGTTCTGCGTTCTCAGGGGCTGGGACCCGGTCGCCGGGGTTCCGAAGCCGGAGAAGCTGGACGAGCTGGGGATTGGATGGGTTGCGGACTAGCGCGCCTTCTCGAATCGCTTCAGCTTCTCGATCACCGCCTCGATGCCGTGCTGGCCCGCCAGCGATTCGAGCGCCTTGGCAAGGGCCTGCTGTTCGCGGGCCTCGTCGACCGGCGCGTCCGCCGGGCGCACCTGGTAGGTCAGGCACCCGGGCAGGCAGGCCGTGACGCACAACGGTTGCGCGAGCGGCGGCTCGTCCTCGCACATGTCGCACTTCAGCGGCAGGCCGGAATCGGGCTCGATGAAATAGTCGCGGGCCGGGCAGGCCGCCCGGCAGAAACTGCACTCGCTGTACTGCTTGCCGTCGAGCTGATAGAAGTGACGGCCCTCGCAGCCGCTCAGTGTGTAGTTGCCGGCCTGCACCGGAACGTATTCGTCATTGATTTCGTCGGCGACCACCCGGATGCGCGAACGCGCCGGGTTGGTGCTGCTGTACCTCGGCTTGGCGTGGAAGGCCGAGCACACGGTCTCGCACGCGCGGCAGCCGGTGCACTTGTCGACCTCGATCCGGATTTCCTTCACGATCTTGGCAGCCGCGGACCTCATTGCAGGATCCCCCTTTGTTCCAGGTCGTCGGCGGCGAAAGCCAGGTCCAGCCGCTCCAGCGTCTCGCGGGTGGGAATGCCTTCGTGGTTCCAGCCCTTGAAGGTGTAGTAGCGCGTGAGCAGCTCCTGTTCGTAGGCTTCGTTGCGCACCGCCCAGTGATCCTCTGGCGGGCGCTCGTCCTTGCGGCGCAACCCTCTTCTCGTGTTCACGGCGCGCACCAGCGTGCGGATCCGCTGGAACGTCTTCCACAGCCGTTCCTTGTCGATCTCCATGCCGGTGGCATGCGACAGCACCTGCGGAATGTTGTTCATGTGATAGGCCACGCCGCCGCCGAACTGGCCGCGAAACGACGAGACGAAGCCGCACAGCCCGGTTGCGTCGTCGATGTAGTGCATCGCCTCGTTCCAGTCCACGATCTCGCAGGTCGCGTCATCGGAGATGTCGTCGCGCTTTTCCCATTCGAGGAAGTACTTCTTGAACTTCTCGTCGGGCGCCGCTTCCCATTTGCTGACGAACGCCTCGCGCTGCTCGCGCGTGGGCAGCGGGTCCTGCGGAAACGAGCCCTCGATCTGGGTGATGCTCATCTTCTCGCCGGTCGCGATCATGAGGAAGTACGCCGGATTGAGCTTGCCCAACTTGATCGGCAACTGCTCGAATTTCTTGGTGGTGTTGTGGTCGAAGGCCTCGGCGCCGTTGCCGATCCGCTTGGCGGCCTGCGAGACGCTGTCGGCCAGGATGTCGCCGATTCCTTCGCGCCGGACGATCTTGTCCAGCAGGTAGAAGAAGCGCCCCCTGCTGTCGGCGGGCATCTCGGGGAAGTCCTTGTCGGTCAGGATTCCGGCCTCGAGCAGTTCCAGCGCGAAGGCGATGACCTGCGGCGTCGCATAGGAGTCGACGCCGTACTCCTG
>JAANCK010092717.1_pt1 | contig 12330 bp, 11 predicted proteins | sample 7277841 | NCBI WGS metagenome assembly JAANCK01 (sample SAMN14222788, study PRJNA588281) | permafrost metagenome | isolation source: Arctic cryosol methane SIP | place: Canada:Nunavut | collected 2015-07 | reverse complement strand
TCCGCTTCGAAGGTGACGACCTGCTGCACATCGAAAGCCCGCCGATGCCGCACCCCAATGTCAACGACAAGATGGTGCGAGTGATCGTGACCTGGGCAAGAGATAAGCCGTAAACGAAATGGCCGGGCTTAAGCCCGGCCACGTCGTCTCGGAGATCCGCGTCGCCTTACAGCTTGGGCAGGTCGGCGAAATATTCCGGGTGTTCTTTCTGAACCTCGGTCATGAATTGCGGCTTGAACAGGCTGGGCACGTCCAGGCGCGGGGCGCCCTTGAGCGTGTTCATGAGCACTTCGTCCTCCGCGTTCTCGAAGGCGCGCAGCACATTCGGCGACATGCGCGGGTCGAAATGGATGTGCTTGATCGATTTTTTGCCGATCGCAACGTCGGTGCCCGGCACCCACTTGGCGAAGATCTCCACCGCCTCGTCGGGGTTTTTGCGCGTGAAGTACGACGACTGCGCCAGCCCGGCGGCGATGCTCTTGATCACGGCCGGCTTCGTCTCGACCGTCGGCCCATGCGCGACCGCGACCATGACATAAGACATGTGCTGGCCGCCGCGGATCACTTCATAAGTATCGGGCACCTGGGTGAGCGCCTGCGTCACGAAGGGCTCCCAGGTTACGATGGCGTCGACCTTGCCCTCGGCCAGCGCCGGCGCCAGGCCGAACTGCGACCAGATGTTTTCGATGGTGACATCTTCGTACTTCACCTTAGCGCGGCGCAGCACCATCTTGAAATATTCGTCGGACGTCTGGCCGCGCGCCAAGCCGACCTTCTTGCCGACAAGATCCCCGATCTTGCCGACATTGATGCCCGTGCCCTTCTTGGTGACGATGGCGAGCGGGGTATCGCAGCGGTCGTTGGTCGCATCGTTCATGATGAGGCCGATGACCTGAAACGGATTGCCGGCATGCACGGCCTTCAAATAGGTGGTCGTGCTCATATCGCCGACCTGGGCGAGGCCGTCATGCAGCGCATTGACCATGTCGGTGCCGGTATCCACCACCTTGAAGCTGGCGTCGACGCCGTGCTGCTTGAAGTAGCCCTTCTCCGCGCCGATGAACATCGGCAGATGGCCGAAGTTGTTGGCGATCACAACGTCGAGCTTGGGCAGATCACTCATCGCGTCTCTCCTGTAATGCCATCCAGCTGGAGCCGGATACCGCATTTAAAAATATTCAAGGCCCGAGGCGGTTTGGTTGCAATTACGTAGTTGCCCTCAGGACGTTTCACGCCTTGCCGGTCAGAACTTGCGGATTGACGCAGTTCGGCGGCGTGCGGCCGTCGATCAGCGCCTGAATATTGTCGACGACGATGTTCGCCATCGCCTCGCGCAGCTCCATCACCGCGCTGCCGAGATGCGGCGTAAGCACCACGTTCTTCATCTTCAATAGGGCCGGCGGAACCTTCGGCTCGTTCTCGAACACATCGAGACCGGCGCCGGCGATAAGCTTCTTCTTCAGCGCGCGCACCATCGCCGCTTCGTCGATGACCGCGCCGCGCGCGGTGTTGATGATGAAGGCAGTCGGCTTCATCAACGCGAATTGGCGGTCCGAGATCATGTGATGCGTCTCGGCATTGTACGGCTGATGCAGCGAGACGAAGTCGGCCTCCGCCAGCAGTCGATCGAGCGGCCTGTACTCCATCTGCAATTCGCGCTCGGCATCGGGCTTGCGACGGGGGCCCCAATAAATGATGCGCATCTTGAAGCCGCGCGCACGATGCGCCGTGGCCTGGCCGATGCGGCCGGCGCCGATCAGGCCGAGCGTCTTGCCGTACACAAAGCTGCCGGCGAAATGGTTCGACTGCGAACCGGGAAAGCGGCTGGCGCGCACCGAACGGTCGCCCTCGATCATGCGCCGCGCCACGGCCAGCATCAGCCCCAGATGCAGGTCGGCGACTGACTCGGCCACGATCGGCGGGATCACCGTCACCGCGATGCCGCGCCGCGTGGCTTCCGCCACGTCGATGCGGTCGGGCGTGATGTTCATCGCGGCGACCGCCTTGAGCTTGGGATTGGCGGCGAGCACGGCGCGGTCGATCGTGTCATGCAGCAGCGAAAAAAGGATATCGCACTTCTTCACCGCCGCGAGCAGCTTGCCGCGGGGGAGGATCTTGCTCGCATCCTTGTTGATGGTGACATCGGCAATGCCGCGCAGCCGGTCGAGTGCGCGTTGCGCGATCGGTTGGGTGACGAAGACGCGGGCACGCGCGCTCATCGCTGCCACCGCACGATGCCGGCGACGCCATCGACCGCGCATTGCGCGCCGTCGGGGATCTTGCGGGTGGCGTCGAGCACGCCGAGCACCATCGGGATGCCGCGCTCGCGCGCGAGCGAGGCCAGATGCGAGGTCGAGCCGCCCAGCTCGGCCACCACGCCGGAAACCCGCGACAGGATATGGGTGAGCGCGGGACCCGCGACTTTCGTGATCAGTATGTCGCCGGGCGCCACGCGCTCCAGTTCGCATTCGCAGTTCACCACCACCGCGCGGCCAGAGCCCCAGCCGATGCCGGCCGGATGGCCATTGAGGCCCGGATGACGCAACCATATTTCGTCGGGCACGATGGGCGCCTCGACATGCAGCGGCCGCGATTGCAGCAGCTTGAAGCCGGCTTCGTCCATTGCCCATTCGATCTCGACCGGGCCGCCGGCGAGCGTCTCGCACTTGCGCAGCAGGCGGCCGAGTGTCGTCGCCTCGCCGGGCGTCAGGCACGGCTCGTTGACGAGTTCGGCGGGCACCAGCTGCGGCGCCGATTCGCCATGCGCGCAGGTGTCGCGATGGCTCTTGCGGCCGGCTTCGATCGTGCGCAGGAAGCCTTTGCTGGACAGTACGATGCGGTCGGGCACCACCTCGCCCTGCGCGATCGCCGAGCCGAGCCCCCAGGTGGCGGAAATCAGCATCTGGCCTTCGGCGGTCTCAGACAGGCCGCCGCCCGAGGCCTTCGCCGCGATCAGCGACTGGATCAGCACGCCCATCGCGGTATCGGCCGGCGACAGCCCGTGATTTTCCATGTAGCGGCGGGCATGCGAGGTCCACAGCGCCGCCCAGCAGGCGCGCACCGCGGTGAGGAATTCGGTTTCGTCGGAAAGGCCGAGGAAGCTTTCGAACTGGCCTGCGAAGTTGGCGCCCTTGCGGTCCTCGATCAGCGCCGAGGAGCGCACCACGCCGAGCGAGCCGTCGGACAGCATCGCGCGCCAGGCGGCGAGCAGCGGTTCGAGGATTTCCGGCGCGATCGGCTGCTGGTAGATCGCCAGCCGGATGGCGACTGACAGTTTGCGCGAGGTCGGCAGATCGGCCTCGTTGTACTGCGCGAGTTGGGTGTCGACGCCGATATGGCGCAGCTGCGGGCGATAAGCGGCGGCGGTGAGCGAGAATCCGCCCGGCGTCGGCAGGCCGGCCTGCGTCAGCGCGGCAAGATTGGCCGCCTTCGGACCGACGTTTTCAGGATCGATCGCTGCCGGATCGGACAAGGGCAGAATGAATTCGGCCATCTAGTCCCTCGTGTCCCGGATGCGGTGCAGCGCGTAGTGTCGCGAAGCGGTGCACCGCTGAGCCGGGACCGTTCCAATTTTTGACGGTCCCGGGTCTGCAGCGCACCACTTCGTGCTGCGCTGCGCCCGGGACACGTAGCTTACTTCACGTGATCGCCGTAGCCCGGCAGCGGATCGACAACGGTGATCTGCTTGACCGGGAAGTTCGAGACGATCTCGATCTCGTTCTTCTTGACGATCAGCATTTCCTCGATGCGCACGCCGTAACGGAACTTCTTGCCGTGCTGGGTCTCGAGCGCGAAGGTCATGCCTTCCTGGATGTCGATCGGATGATCGAGCGACCAGATGCGCGAGATCACCGGTGGGTCGTACTGGGCGAGTCCAAGTCCGTGGCCCCAGAGGTTGGCGGCGGCCTGGTCTTCGTCCTCGTAACCCCAGGTCTCCTGCGCCGACGGCCACTTCATCGCGATGTCGCGCGTGGTGGCGCCGACCTTGACCGCGCCGATCGAGTCGTACAGCCACTTGAGCGCGGTGTCGTAGGTGTCCTTCTGCTCCTGCGACGGCTCCTTGCCGACGCAGTAGGTGCGGTAATAGCAGGACTTGTAGCCGTTCCAGGTGAGCGCGGCCAAATCCATGAACACGATGTCGCCGGGCTGAATGATGCGGTCGGAGAAGTTGCGCCAGTTCGGCCAGGTGTTGGGGCCGGACGACACGATCACGTCCTCGACGTCTTCCATGCCGGGGATGTTGTAGAGATATTCCATCAGATGGGCGGTGACCTGGTTCTCGGTGACGCCCGGGCGCAGGAACTTCATGCACTCCCAATGCGTGGCGTCGCCGATGGCGCCGACGATGCGGAAGCATTCCTGCTCATCGGGGCTCTTGACCGCGCGCGCTTCCATCATCGGGGTCATGCCGTCGACCCAGTTGATGCCCTTTTCCTTGAACACCTGAATCATGTTGATGTCGACGAAGTCGACGCCGAGCTTCTGCCCGGCGACGCCATTGTCCTTCATCGCCTGAAGGACGGCGTTGGCGAACTTGTTGACCTGCATGATCGAGGCCGGACCGGCGGCGCCTTTGATCCAGGCGAACGAGTGGCGCACGTTCTCTTTCGGAATCCATGGGCTATGACGCTCGACCTGGAAGCCGATATCGCCCTGCTCGAAGATGATTGGCCTGCCGTCGCCGCACAGCATGGCGTAGCGCAGACCGGGCTTTAGCCGGCACCAACCCGGGGTCAGCGTGGCGGTGATGTAGCGCACGTTCTCGTCGTACATGCAGAGCACGGCGCCGAGGCCGTGCTTCTTCATCATCGTGCGTGCACGCTCTATGCGGTATTCGCGCAGCCGGTCCCAGTTGACCCGCTGCTGCCAATCCATGCCGGCAATGCCGAAATTCGCAACACCCATGAGGTTCCTCCGCCTGGCGCCTGTGCCGCGCCGTTCCCGTGATAATTGGGCGAAACCCTAAGCCTGTTGGCAGGGCAAGAGAAAATAATATATTCTGCGTAAGACCATTAGATTTTCTAATAGTCCCGCGTTTGAAAGACCTTCATGCCCAATATCCCGTTGCGACAAATCCGCGCCGTCATCGCGGTCTGCGAGGAAGGCTCATTTACCCGCGCGGCGGAACGGGAAAACGCCACCCAATCGGGCATTTCCCAGCACGTGGCGGCGGTCGAGCGCGCGCTTGGCGTTAAACTTTTCGAACGTACAACCGGCGTGGTGAAGCCGACGCCGGCGGGCTATCGCTACTACAAGCGCTGCGTCGAGGCGGTCGGCACGCTGGCACATGCCGCCGAGGAGGCGCGCTCGCTTGCCGGCCAGGTGACCGGCGAACTGCGCATCGGGCTGATGCCGACCTTCACCCGCGCCGTGCTGGCGCCGGTACTCGATGACTTCGTGCCGAATTGCCCGGAGGTGCGTCTGCATATCGTCGAGGGCTACAGCAGCCTGCTCACCGAAATGGTGCTCGACGAGGAGCTCGACTTCGCGGTGGTGCCGGCCTTCGAGGGCACCATCGGGCTGAAATCGCGGCTGTTGGTGCGCGACCGCGAAATGCTGATCTCCGGCCCGAAACGTGGCCTGCCGCCGCTGGCGCCGGTGCGGTTGTCGGAATGCAAGCCGCTCAAGATCGTGGTGCCGGGTCCGGACAACATCCGGCGGCGCAATCTCGACACCTATTTCCAGAGCCACGGCGTCGAGGTCGAAGCCATGCTGGAAATGGACGCCATGATCGCCACACTCGAATTCGTCGCGCGTTCGGACTGGGTGACGGTGCTGCCGAGCGTGATCTCGGTCAACGACATCGGCCGCGGCGAGCTGATCGTCAATCCGATCGTCGATCCCGAGCTGCACGCCGAATTCGTGGTGATCCAGCCGACAAGGCGCACGCTCTCCACTCAGGCGCGGCTATTTCTTCAGCGCTTCGAGGAAGAAGTCGCGCATATCCACGAGGTGTGGGACGAGGCGATGAAGGAACCGGCCAAGAAAAAGCTGCGCGCGTGATGTCTTCGTCATGCCCGGCTTTAGGTCCGGCCATGACGCGAAAAGGACTACGTGAGCGTTGCCGCCACTGCCTCTGCTTCCGGCACGACGTCATAGCCGTAAAGCGCTTTGCGGAAATTCGCGTGCGCGGTGATTTCGGCGTCGCGCACACCGAGATCGCTGTAGGCTGAATCGTAGCGCAGGCCGCTTTCGCGCGCGCCGCGCTGCACCGCCGCCACCCGCTCGCGCCGCAGGCGCTCATAGGCGAGCAGCGCCGCCGGGGCCGTCTTGCGGTCCGTTTGCGCCAGGATAATCGCCAGCGCCATGCCGTCCTCGATCGACTGGTTGGCGCCCTGCCCGAGATGCGGAAGCATCGGGTGCGCGGCATCGCCGAGCAAAGTCAGCCTGCCCTTGGTCCAGGTCGATAGCGGCTCGCGGTCATACAGCGCCCAGCGGAATGTCGACTGCACCTGGCTCAGCAATCGCCCGATGCGCGGGTCCCAGCCGGCGAACTCCCGGCGCAGCACGTCGGGATCGCCGGGCGCCGACCACGATTCCTTCATCTCCCGGTCCGCCGGCACGAAGCCCACATAGTTGATGAGCTGCCCGGCGCGCACGGGAAAGGTGAGGAAGTGTTTGCCCGGCCCAAGCCACATCAGCCAGCAGTCGGTCGGCCAATCGGGAATGCGCTCATGCGCCAGCACGCCACGATAGGCGACCGAGCCATGGAAGACCGGGCGAGATGGCGGCGCGATAGATTGCCGCAGCTCGGAATGGATGCCGTCCGCGGCGATGACGACGTCAGCTTCGGCCACCGCGCCATTGGCGAACGACACGCGGGCGCCGTCGCCGTCCTGCGCGAAGCCGTTGCAGCGGTGTCCGGTGTGCACCACCCCGGCCGGCAGCACGCCCGCCAGCATCTCGACCAGGTCGGCGCGGTGCATGCCGAAGGTCGCGTTCCAGCCCGAGGAATCCGTCACTTGGACCGGTGCGATCAGAGCCCCGTCGTGGCGATAGTAGCGGGAACCGGCGCCGACTTTGGCGCCCCATTTCTCCACCGCCGGCCCTAACCCCAGCCGCTCCAGGTGGCGCACGCTGTTGGGCGTCAGGTACACGCCGGCCCCGACCTCGCCGAGCGCGGGAGCCTGCTCATAGACCGCGACCCGCAGGCCTTGCGCGATCAGGGCCATCGCCGCGAACAGGCCGCCGATGCCGCCGCCGACGATCACGACCGCGGGTCGCGATTGCACCATCGTCACACCGCCATCCACGCGCCGTTGGCGTCCACCGATTTGAACACCGCCTCCAGCGCCGCCACCGTCTGCAGGATGCCGGCCGGCGAGATCGGGAACGCACCCTGCCCGAGCGCGGCCTTGGCGAAATAATCCAGATTGCGGCCGAGGTGGAAATCGGCCGGTCTGTCGATCGTCTCCGGCTCCTGGCCCGTGCGGCGCACGATGGCGCGCGTCTCGCTCACGCTCACGGCATGGGCCTTATCGCCGTAGATCGCGATACGCCAGTCGAACGGCGTCTTGAGGGTGGTGGCGAGCGTGCCGGTGGCGCCGTTCTCGAACTCGATCAGCGCGGCGGTGGTGTCGCCGGTCGGCAGCTGCAAGGCGCGCGCCTTCGACAACGCGCTGACGCGCCGCATCGGCCCGACCAGATCGCGCAGGCAGTCGAGCACATGGATGCCCATGCCGGTCATGCCGCCGGCGCGGGTTTCCGCCGCCGCTACGCGCCAGCTGTCGGCCGGCATGTTCGCCAGCCAGTTGTGGCTGTAATTGCCCTCGACATGCATGATGGTGCCGAAGGCGCCGGCCTCCATGAGTTCGGCGAGCACGCGCATCGACGGCATCAGGCGAAAATGATGGCCGACGCCGATGACGATACCGGCGCGCCGGCAGGCCTCCAGCATGGCCGCGGCATCCGTCTTGGCCAGCGCGAACGGCTTTTCGCAGTAGATGTGCTTGCCCGCCGCGGCGGCAGCTTCCACCTGTGCGCGGTGCCTGCTGTGCGGCGTCGCCAGGATCACCGCCTGCACCTCGGCATCGCCCAGCACTTCCTCGAACGAGGTTCCGATCCGGATTTTATTTTCGGCGGCGAAGTCGCCCACCGTGTCGGGCTCCAGCGTCACGCCGCGCACGAACCGGATCGGCGCGCCGAAGTCGCGCGCCGCTTTCACCAGGGTTTTGCCCCACCAGCCGAGGCCGACGATCGCGGTATTGAGCATGAGGACCTTACGCCGCCGGCGCGCCGGGCTGCTTGAGCGGGTGGGCGCGCGCGAAAGCCTCGTTCTTCATGCAGGTGGCGACGATGCGGGCAACGGTCGGATACGCCGCCAGATCGACCTTGAAGAAGCCCGCCCCCGCCGCCTGACTGGCGAGGCAGATATCGGCCAGCGTGATCTGCTCGCCCTGGCAATAGGTGCCGGTGTCCTTCTCGGTCGCCAGATGCGCTTCCAGGCCTGTCAATGCCGCCTTGTGCCAATGCTGCGCCCATTTCATGACGCCGGCTTCGTCGACATTGAATTCCTGGCTAAGATATTCGCGCACGCGCGGCACGATCAGCGGATGCGAATCGGCGGCGACGATCTGCGCCAGGCCGCGCACCCGCGCGCGCGCCTTCGGATCGCTCGGCAGCAGCGGCGGCTTGGGATGCACCTCGTCGAGATATTCGATGATCGCCAGCGACTCGAACAGCGCCGGCCCCTCGCCGTCGACCAGCGCCGGTATCGCCATCATCGGATTGACCGCGCGGAATTGCGGGTCGCGCTGCTGGCCTTTCATCAGATTGACCTCGATCACCTCGGCGTTAAGGCCCTTGAGGTTGAGCGCGATGCGCACGCGGTAGGTCGCCAGCGAACGCCAGAACGAAAAGAGTTTCATGAGCAATCCCCTTATGCCGACGCTTAACCTGTCACCCTGAGGTGCTCGGCCGAATGGCCGAGCCATCGCAAGTCGGGTATAGCCGACTTGCGCATTTTAAGATCCGATCTCGGGTAAACCCGAGATCGGTGGGCGACGGCCGGTGATTCTGAGCCCGCCACCCTTCGAGGCTCACGCTACGCGTGAGCACCTCAGGGTGACGGAGTAAATCTCTATTTCTTCGCCCCGCCCGGATCGGCTTTCAGCCCGGCCGCCTCGATGCCGGCGATGGCAACGATCTCATCGTTGTCGCCGGTGTCGCCGCTGATGCCGACCGCGCCGATGACGCCGCCGCCGTCGCGGATCAGCACGCCGCCAGGATTGGGCACCAGCCGTCCCCCGCTCGCCGCCACGATGGAAGTGAGGAAATTCGGATTTTGCGCCGCGCGCTCCATCATGGTGCGCGAGCCCCAGCCCATGCCGAGCGCGCCATAGGCTTTGCCCACCGCGGCTTCGAAACGGATGATGCCGGAGCCGTCCTCGCGCTTGGCCGCGACGACATGGCCGCCGCTATCGAGCACGACCACGGTTTGCGGCATCTGTTTGAGTTCCCGCGCCTTCTTCAGCACGGCATCGACGATAGTGGAGGCTTGCGCGAGCGATACGGACATGACGGCTCCTTGCGATGTAGTCAGGATTTCTTGCGTTGCGACCAATATACCGGCAGGCGCGCGCCGTCGTCGCCGCCGAGACCTGTCTTGTTGGCCTCCTCGAAAGCGGACAGCGCGGCTTTGGTGGCGATCATATTGGCGCCCGTCGACTCGCCGGTTTCGATCATGGTGCGCAGGTCTTTCACGGCGTTGGCGATGCTGAAGGTGGTAGTGCCCGGGTCGCGTTGCTCGAACATGGCGACGATCATGTCGGCGCGCATCTTGAGCGCGTTGTTGGCGCCGTTGCTCTCGACGAACAAATCGAGCAGCCGCTTGGGCTGCCAACCGGCCTGGCGCGCGATGGCGAAGGCTTCGCCATAGGCCTGCCAGGCCACCATCAGCGGCAGATTGATCGCGAGCTTCATGGCGGAACCGGCGCCGACCGGCCCGCAATGCTCCACCTTGCGGCAGAGCTGGTCCAGGATCGGCTTGGCGCGCGCCGCATCGGCGGGCTCCGCGCCCATCAGCCCGAGCAACTGGCCCTTGCGCGCAGGCTGAGTCGAACCGCCGACCGGACATTCGACGAAGGCGGCGCCTTTGGCGCGCACCTTGGGTGCAAGCTCGAGTTCGACCTTGGGCGCCACCGTGCTCATCTCGATGAACAGCTTGCCCTTCGCATTGCCCGACAGCAGGCCGGACGGCCCGTTGTAAACGGCGTCGATCGCCGCGCCGTCGGTGAGAATGGTGATCGCGGCCTCGACCGCGCCGGCAAGTTCGGCCGGGCTCGCCGCTAATTTGGCGCCGGCAGCGACCAGCGGCTTGGTTTTTTCGGCGCTGCGATTCCAGACGGTAACCTGGTGGCCCACCTCCAACAGCCGGGCGGCGATGGCCGCACCCATGGCGCCGAGCCCTGCTACTCCGATATGCATGAATCCTCCTGCAAGCTTGTGGACGGGGACGATATGCGATCACGGCACGGCATGAAAGCCGCAATGCAACCCCTCCCCACTCGACAGGCCCAGGCCTGACCCCTTAAGACGGAACGCGCCGACGCGCGCGTCGATACATTTCTACTTTCGCATCTAAGGAGAAGTTTGCATGGCTGCGGCGAAGCGGAGCAAAGGGACGGTCGGCGTAATCGGCCTCGGCATCATGGGCGGGGCCTTCGCCAAGAACCTGGCGGCCGCCGGCTGGCGCGTGGTCGGCTACGACATCAGCGCCAAGGCGCGCAAAACGGCCGAACGCGCCGGCGTCGAGATCGCCCGCAATGCCGCCGACGTCGCCACCAAGGTTCCGACCGTGCTTACCAGCCTGCCCAAGCCGCAGGCCCTCATGGACATCGCGCGCGAAATCGCCGCCGCCAAGCTCAAGCGCGTGGTGATCGTGGAAATGAGCACCTTCGCGATCGCCGACAAGGAAAAGGCCGAGCGCGTGGCCGCCAAGGCCGGTCATACGATGCTCGACTGCCCGGTCAGCGGCACCGGCTCGCAGGCGATGGCGCGCGACCTGGTTTTCTATGCCAGCGGCGACTCCGCCGCGATCAAACGGCTGCGGCCGATGTTCGAGGCCTTTGGCCGCCACGTTTACAATGTCGGCGTCTTCGGCAACGGCAGCAAAATGAAATACGTGGCCAACCTGCTGGTCGCCATCAACAACGTCGCCAGCGCCGAGGCCATGGTGCTGGGCATGAAGGCGGGCCTGCCGCCGCAGATGATCTTCGATCTGATCAAGGCCGGCGCCGGCAATTCACGCGTGTTCGAGCTGCGCGCGCCGATGATGGTGAAGGGCAACTACAAAGACGTCACCATGAAGATCGACGTCTGGGACAAGGACATGCGCGTGATCGGCGGCTATGCCCGCAAGATCAAGGTGCCGACGCCGATGTTCGACGCCACCAAGGCGATCTACGTAAAGGCCGAAAAAGCAGGCTTGGGCGCACAAGATACCGCCGCAGTCTGCGCCGTGCTGGAGAAGATGGCCAAGTTCAAGCGCAAGCGCTAGTTTTTGTCATGGCCGGGCTTGTCACCGAAAGTCGGGTATACCCGACTTTTGACAAATATTTCTTTGCACAACTCGGGCAAGCCCGAGTTGTAGTGCCATCCACGCCTTGCTTATATCGAGATACGAAAACTAAAGGCGTGGATGCCCGGCACAAGGCCGGGCATAACGAAGAGTGTGCGGGAGGGTGTCATGGCGTCGCTGCAGAAGCTGTCCGAAATCCGCGACAACATGCGGATCGACTGGAACGTGCCGATCACCATGGACGACGGGTTGGTGCTGCGCGCCGACGTCTATCGCCCGGCCAAGGACGGGCAATACCCGGTCCTGCTGACCTACGGCCCCTACGCCAAGAACCTCGCCTTCCAGGACGGCTATCCGAGCGCCTGGAATATCATGGCGGAAAAGCATCCCGACGTTACCGCCGGCTCGTCCAACAGATACCAGAACTGGGAAGTCGTGGACCCGGAGAAATGGGTGCCGCACGACTACATATGTGTTCGTGTCGACTCGCGCGGCGCCGGCTGCTCGCCCGGCGTCATCGATCACTTCTCGCCGCGCGAGACCAAGGACTACTACGACTGCATCGAATGGGCAGGCGTGCAGCCCTGGTCGAACGGCAAGGTCGGGCTTAACGGCATTTCCTATTACGGCATGAACCAGTGGCATGTCGCGACGCTGCAGCCGCCGCATCTTGCCGCCATGTGCATCTGGGAAGGCTCCGCCGACTGGTATCGCGACATGACGCACCACGGCGGCATCCTGAATACATTCTGGGCGAACTGGTTCGACATGCAGGTGAAGACCGTGCAACACGGATTGGGTGCGCGCGGGCC
>JAANCK010251702.1_pt1 | contig 12331 bp, 10 predicted proteins | sample 7277841 | NCBI WGS metagenome assembly JAANCK01 (sample SAMN14222788, study PRJNA588281) | permafrost metagenome | isolation source: Arctic cryosol methane SIP | place: Canada:Nunavut | collected 2015-07 | reverse complement strand
GTGCTCTTGTCGCGCTCGGACATGCCGGCGCAGCCGGTCATCCCGGCCAGGGCCAGCACAGCCGCGATACCGGCCACCAAAGTCTTGATCGTATTCATGTCATGCCTTTCAAAGTTGGAGGGACCGGCGTTTTGCCGTCCTCTCTCATCAGCCTAGTTGAGAGGTGGAACGGCGAATGTCGGGCTATCGCCGCAGCGTCTGTAGGACCCTCGCCCTCGACGGCTCGCGGGCGAGCCCAGATTCAGCCTTGCAGCATTGCCGTAATGCGTTTCCGGTTCCTGATGGAATCCTGATGAGGCAGGTGGTACTCTGCGCCACCATGAGCTTCGATGCTGCTGAGGCAGGGGACCCCAAGCGGTCCGCAGTCCGGAACTGGCTGGTGGTGCTGATCCTGCTGGCCGCCGCGACGCTGGCCAGCTTCCTGCTCGACCCCTACGTGTCCATCGCGAGCCAGGCGATGTTGTATGTGCTGGCCGTCGTCGTGGCGTCCTATACCCTGCCCTGGGTCCCGTCGCTGGCTTGCGCCCTGGCAGCGGTCTCGGCGTTCAACTTCTTCTTCGTGCCGCCGCGCTGGACATTCGAAGTCGAGAACCGCGAGCACCTGATCGCGTTGTTCACGATGCTGGCCCTGGCATTGGTCATCAGCCATCTCGGGACGGCCCTGCGACGCGAGACGGAAGCGGCGCGCCTGAACGAAACGCGCGCGCGGCAATTACAGGAACTCGCGACCGGGCTGGCCGGCTGCACCCGGCCGGACGAGGTCCTGGCGCTTGGCCGTCAATCGCTGGACCAGGCCTTCCCCGGCCCGGCCGTGCTGGCTGGGCTGACGCCGGTTGGTGACCTCGACCTGGCTCCCGAGGCGGCTGCCTCATTGCAGGACGGAATGCTTTGCGCCATGCGAGAAGCGGCCACGCTCGGCCCGGGTACTGGCCGCTGGCCCGGCCTGGACGCCTGGTACATCCCGCTCGGAGAAAAAGGCCAGATGATGGGAGCGGCCTGCATCCAGAACATTTCCGCTGCCGATCACAGCGGCCGCGAGCACGCGCAGGCGCTGTGCACCCTGATCGCGCAGGCGCTGTGGCGCCTGAAGCTGACGGCGTCGATGCGCGAGGCCCAGGAGCAGTCTGAGCGCCACAACGTGCAGAGCACGTTCCTGGCGGCGATCTCCCACGATTTGCGCACGCCGCTGGCGGCGATCGTCGGTGCCGCGTCGTCGTTGCAGACCCAGCGTGACAAGCTCGGCGCCGCGGAGCAGGAAAGGCTGCTGGGCAGCATCGTGAGCGAGGCGAATTACCTGTCGCGGGTGACCGACAACACCCTCCAGCTGGTGCGCCTGGACAACGCCGGCGGGCTTCACCGCGACTGGGAAGCCATGGAGGAGATCGTGGGTGCCGTGCTGGCCCGCATCCGGCAGCGCGACGTCGCGCGTCGCATCCGCTCGAGCGTTCCCCCTGGGTTGCCCCTGATCAAGGCCGACCCGGTCCTGATCGCCCAGCTGCTTGAGAATCTGCTGGACAACGCACTCAAATACAGCAGCGGCGCGATCGAATTGGTCGTGAGCCAGGACGCCCGCGAAATGCGGGTGGCCGTGCAGGACCGCGGGCCCGGCATCGCGGCGGGCGAGGAAGCGGCGATCTTCGAGCCGTACCGGCGCAGCGACCGCTCCGGCCAGCGCGGCGCCGGCCTGGGCCTGGCTGTTTGCCGGGCAATCGCGATGGCCCACGGCGGCACGCTCAGCGTGAGCCCCCGCGAGGGCGGCGGCAGCCGTTTCACGCTCCACCTGCCGATCGAAGCGGCGCAGCCGGCACCGGAGCCGTCATGAGCCGCTCGGCCGTTCCGGAGGCTCATAGCACCGCAGCCCGCAGGGCGGAGGTTACCCAATGAGCCTGCGCGTGCTGGTGGTGGAAGACGATCGCGAGATCCGCTCGATGATGCAGTCATCGCTGGCGGTGGAAGGCTTCGAGGTCCAGACCGCGGTGTCGGTGAGCGAGGCCACCGCGCTCTTGCAGCATTCCCTTCCGGACGTGCTGGTCCTTGACCTGGGCTTGCCCGACGGCGACGGGATCGACCTGGTCCGCGAGGTCCGCAAGCGCCATTCGTTGCCGATCCTCGTGGTATCGGCCCGCCACCAGGAGGCCGAAAAGATCCGGTTGCTGGACGCCGGCGCCGACGATTACCTCACCAAGCCTTTCAGCGTCGCCGAGCTGCTGGCCCGCATCCGGGTGGCGCTGCGGCATCGTGGAACGGCCCTGGAGCCGGCCGCGACCGTGCACGAGCTCGACGACCTTCGGGTCGACCTCAATTTGAGGCAGGTGCTGCTCAAGGGCGAACCGGTGCATCTGACGCCCACCGAGCTCAAGCTGATGGCCCGCCTGGTCCGCAGTGCCGGGAGGGTCGTGACTCATCGCCAGCTGCTCACGGACGTATGGGGTCCCGAATTCACGGAACACACGCACTACCTGCGGCTCTACATGGGGCAGCTACGGGCCAAGATCGAGGCCGACCCGGCCGAGCCGCGCCACCTGCTCACCGAGTCGGGGGTTGGCTATCGGCTGGCCACAGTCTGACCACCCGTCCATATGCTTTCCTCACATGTCCGCTGGCATACTTTACGGTTGTCCAGATTCCGTGAAATGCAATGACCAACTCTTCGGCGGGTGAAAGCCGCGCGGCCCTGACGGTGGGCGCCCTGGGCGTCGTCTATGGCGACATCGGGACCAGCCCGCTGTACACCATCAAGGCCGTGTTCAGCCCGGAAATCGGAATTCCGCTGGACCCGCAGCATCTGATCGGCGCGGTTTCCGTCATCTTCTGGGGCCTGATGATGGTGGTGACGCTCAAGTACGTGCTGCTCATCCTGCGCGCCGACAACCGCGGCGAAGGCGGCATCATGGCCTTGACGGCGCTGGCGGCCAAGGCCGCCGGCAGCACGCCGCGGCGCCACCTCGTCCTGCTGCTCCTGGGCGTATTCGGAGCTTCTCTTTTCTACGGCGACAGCGTCATCACGCCGGCGATTTCGGTCTTGAGCGCCGTCGAGGGCCTGGAGGTGGCCACGCCCGCGTTCAAGCCCTATGTGCTGCCGATATCCATCGCCGTCCTGATCGGGCTGTTTTCGGTGCAGCGCTTCGGCACCGGGGTGGTGGGCAAGCTGTTCGGCCCCGTGATCGCCGTGTGGTTCGTCGTGCTTGCGGTCACCGGCATAGTCGAAATCGCCCAGCAGCCCGCCATCCTGGCCGCGCTCGACCCGCGCAATGCCGTGGCATTCCTGGCGGCGCAGGGCTGGCACATGTTCCTGGCGCTCGGCGCCATCGTGCTGGCCTTCACCGGCGCCGAAGCGCTCTATGCCGACCTGGGACATTTCGGCAAGCGCCCGATCCAGATCGCCTGGGCCGGGTTGGTGCTGCCCTCACTCGCCCTGAACTACATGGGGCAGGGAGCGCTGCTGATGCGAGACGCTACGGCGCTCGAGAACCCGTTTTTTCGCCTGTTTCCCCCAACCTGGTTGATCCCGGCCGTGGTACTGGCGACCGTGGCCACGGTAATCGCATCGCAGGCGGTCCTCACCGGCGCCTACTCGATGACCAAGCAGGTCATGCAGCTCGGATTGCTGCCGCGCATGCACGTGCTCTATACCTCGGCCAAGGAGGTCGGCCAGATCTACATGCCGTTCGTGAACTGGCTGTTGCTCACCGCCGTCCTGCTGGCCGTGCTCGGGTTCGGCAGCTCCACGGCCCTGGCTTCCGCCTACGGCATTGCCGTCACCGTCACCATGCTGACCACCACGCTGTTGACCTTCTTCGTCCTGCGGCACGCGTGGCGCTTTCCGCTGCCGCTGACGCTCGCGTCGACCAGCGTGTTCGTCGTGCTCGACCTGCTGCTGGTGATCGCCTGCTCGCTCAAATTCATGCAGGGCGGCTGGTTTCCGCTGGTGCTCGGCCTGGCCCTGTTCGCGGTGATGGCGAGCTGGCGGCGCGGCCGCGAGCTGCTGCTGGAAAGCATCAGCCAAGGCGACCCCGAACTGCTGCCATTCGTGCAGGCGCTTGCCGAGGACCAGGTCAATCGCGCCCACCGCACCGCGGTCTACGCGGTTGCCAATCCGAACACGGTGCCCCAGGCGCTGATGCACAACCTCAAGCATAACCAGGTGCTGCATGAACGCAACCTGATCCTCACCGTGGTGTTCCACGACGTGCCCTGGGTGCCACCGGCCGAGCGGGTTGCGGTGCAGCCGCTCGGAGCGGGCTTCTGGAAGGTCCAGGTCAATTACGGCTTCAAGGACACCCCCGATATCCCCAACGCGCTGGCGGCCTGCAAGTCTGATGCGCTGCCGATCAATCTGTTCGAGACCACCTACTTTCTCAGCCGCGAAACGCTGGTGCCCACCCGGCGCGCCGGCATGGCGCAATGGCGGCAGGGGCTGTTCTCCGTCATGTCGCGCAATGCCAGCAACATCGCAGACTTCCTGCGGCTGCCCAACAACTGCGTGATCGAGCTGGGAACCCGGGTCCAGATCTGAAGCCCGAAGACCGGCGCCGCCGGTGCGTTATCATTCGCCCGTTCATTGGGGAGTAGCCGCTCTTCACCCGAAGAGGCTTGCGTCAACATGCTTGACCGTTCGGTCATGGCGCAGGCGGTTCCATCGCTTGGCAAGACCTTTGATCGCTTCGCCTCCGCACGGGCCGGGAGGGCGTCGTGGTCATTCGTCTCTCAACGGCCGTGGACACAAAATGGAAGCGCTCTTCATCTCGACCGGGGTCGTCGCCCTCGCGGAAATCGGCGACAAGACCCAATTGCTCGCGTTCATCCTCGCGGCGCGATTCAAGAAACCCGGTCCCATCATCGCCGGCATCCTGTGCGCGACCATCGTCAACCATGGCCTGGCCGGTGCCCTGGGCGCCTGGATCACCAGCGCCGTCAGCCCGGGCATCCTGCGCTGGGTCCTGGGCGCGTCGTTCATCGCCATGGCCGTGTGGACTCTGATCCCCGACAAGATCGAGGAGGAGGAAACCCAGGTGGCGAAGAGGATGGGCGTGTTCGGCGCCACGCTGGTGACCTTCTTCCTGGCCGAGATGGGCGACAAGACCCAGATCGCCACGGTCGCCCTGGCCGCGCACTATGCCAGCCCGCTGCTGGTGGTGATCGGCACCACCCTGGGCATGCTGCTGGCCGACGTGCCGGCGGTCTTCATCGGCGAGAAGCTTTCCGCGAAGATCCCGATGAAACTGGTGCATTCCATCGCCGCCGCGATCTTCGCACTGCTCGGCGTGGCGACCCTGCTCGGGGCGGGTTCCGGCCTGGGGTTCTGACCTGCTTGGGTACTACGCGCCGGTAACGGCCTGCCTGGCCGTTACCGGGCCGCTGCCGCGGCGCTCGAACCAGGAGCCGAGGTAGAACACGCCCACCAGGGCCGCGCCCATGATTGCCAGCACCACCGGTTCGGCAACGCCGTACACCTCGGTGAACGTGTCCCCCTGCGCAAGCTGTCCGATCTCTTTCATGGCCTGCATGGACGGCCCGAATGCGAACGCGTAGGCGGCAGTCCCCAGGACGATGCCGATGGCGAAAACCACGGCGTCGATGCGGCCGGAAAACATTCCCGCCACCGACGTGCCCGGACAATAGCCGCCAATGGCAAAGCCCGCGCCCACCATGGCGCCGCCGACGGCCGAGGCCATCATCAGGCCCGCCGGCACGGCGACCGAATCGGGTGCCAACAGGCCCACGGCACGCAGCAGCCACAGCCCGACCGCAGCGACCACGATGGCGGTGAACATCACCTTGAAGACCGACCAGTCGGACAACTTGAATTGGGCGGTCAGCTTCACGGGGCTGCCAAATCCTGCGTTCTCCAGCACGTAACCAAACAGGATGCCGCAGATCAACGCAGAGACGATGCCGGTGCTGTTCATGGGAAGCATCTCACACCCCCTTGACCATCCGGCTGACCAGCAGCCCGGTTGCGAAGAACAGGCCCAGGAACACGAACGCAGCGATTCCCAGGGTGGCCGAACCTGACAGCCCCAACCCGCTGGTACAGCCGCCCGCCACGCGCGCGCCGAAGCCGGCGACACAGCCGCCGAGCAAGGCCTTGATCAGTCGCTGGCGTGCGCCCGCGCTTGCGGCGCCATCGATTTGCACCCGAAAGCGGCCGGCCATGAACGCGCCAGCCAAGGCTCCGATGGCAACCCCGACGATCTCCCAGACCATCCATGCGGACAGTGGATTGCCTTTGGCCAGCGGGCCCAGATAGCTGTTGGCCTGGGTTGCCGCGGGCGCCAGCGCCAGCCCGACGCCGGCAACCAGATCGGCCGCGGCCCCGCTGGCGCCCAGGCCATGGCCGGTGATCGCGAAGGTCAGCAACAGCACGAGGCCCAACGCCACCCCGGCGGCCAACGGTGGCCAGAAGGCCTTGACGAGTGAAGTGTCACTGGCTGGGAATGTGCTCATGATTCGCAACCCTTCGGATGTGGCTTGATCCCGCAGGTTGTCAAATCAATCTTAGTAATACTCTGGCAAGTATCCTTGATCCATATCAGCCAGAAGGATGTGACCCCGCACGCGCCGGGTGCCGGTCGCTTGCCGATTCGAACCACGGCCGTGAACGGTCGTGCATCGCGGCGACCGCAACGACCGAGCCTTCCTTCAGGTGAATCGGCCCGTCGAAGCCATAGATCGTGTGCTGCCAGTTGGAAACCATACGGCGGCGCGAGGGGTGGTTCTCGAACCGGACGCCCTCACCCAGTTCGATCCGGATCCACTGGATGACACCGTAGCAAAGCCCGTCCCGACGCGCGGCGATCTCGATCACCTTCTGTTCGGCAGGAAACGTGGAGCGCTCGCGGAAGTCGAACCGGAAAGCCTCGATGTCGTCACTGATCAGCACCGGCGCCAGGTCCTCGCGGTACAGAGGCCGCTTCTTCGGATGGATGCTGTTGAATTCGCGAAGGTCGAAACCGAACGAGTCCTCGACATGAAGATTCTTTCCCAAGTCGTCGCCGCTCACCAGCGCGATCATGATGCTCGCCGCGGAAGGCAGAATGTCGCCGCCGGGCTTCAGCAGGCGTGCCTTGGCGTCCTCGATCGCCGGCAGGACGTGCTCGCCCAGCAACTCGCTGGAAAAGATCTCGTGCACCAGGATGTCGGCCTGGACCGGCAGGTCCTCTGGGAGCCGGACCGCCTGGGAGGGTTTCGCCACGACCTTGATCCGGTCCTTGTAGCCGTTGCGACGGATGATCTTTCGTGCCGTGTCGGCGATCAGGCCGACGGATTCGCAGGTGATCACCTTCTTCGCGCCGAGCTTCGCTGCCATCATGGCCACCAGGCCCGATCCGGTGCCGATCTCGAACACCGTCTTTTGCGGCGTGATCACCGCGCTGAGTCCGTCGTGATAAGCCTGGTTGCGTTCCGGCTCGTTCATCATCGGGATGTGCCAGATAGGAACCAGCTGGCTCAAGACCCACTCGGCGCCGAGTTTCGCTGTGAGCATGTCCGGATGCACCTTCAGGATGTCCCGGCACAAGTCGATCGCCTGCTGGCCCTGGTTCAACGACATGAGGCAGAGCGACGCCTTCTTCAGCGTTTGGCCGTCGCCGGGAGCCAGGCTCAGCGCCACCTTGTAGTCGGCAACGGCCTCCTGCAATTTCCCGAGGCTGTCGAAGGTGTCGCCGCGGACGACCCTCAAATGGGCGAGGTTGGGCGCGAGCAGGATCGCCTGGGTGAAGCGGTCGATTGCTTCCGACGGTTTGTTGACGGCGACGAATGCCAGCCCCGCGTTGTAGCAGGATTCAACGGTGGGATGCAGCTGGTTCGCCTTTGCATAGCTCGCCAGCGCAGCGTCGAACTTTCCCAGTGCCTTCTCGCAGTTTCCACGCACCGTCCAGGCTGCAACGGATGCCGCGTCAACCTGGATCGCCCGGTCCGCCAGCCGGATGCCTTCGTCGAATTCGCCGAGCTGGAACTTGCACTCGGCCCGGCTGGCCCAGCCCTCGGCGTGATCCGGAAAGCGGCCGGTGTAGATATTGAAGTACTGCTCCGCCTGACGAAAGTTCTTCAGCTCCCTTTCGCACAGGCCGATATTGAACAGCACATCGGCGTTCTCGGCGGAGGCGTCGCGGATCTGCAGCAGCAGCTCTAGCGCGCGCGCGTAGTTCTTGACCAGGGCGTGCATCATCGCGCACAACCTCCTGGCCTCCCGGTTGGCCGGGTCCTGCCGGCACAGCCCTTCGCAATCCGCGATCGCTTCGGCGTGGCGGCCTTCCCTAAACTTTCTCTTCAGCGCTTCGATGTTTGGCCTCTCAAGCGGGGCGCTACTTGTGTTTCGGATCGAGCGCATCGCGCAGACCGTCGCCCAGCAGGTTGAACGACAGCACCAGCAGGAAGATCGACACGCCGGGCCAGATCGCCATCCAAGGGGCCTGGTCGACGAAGTTCTTGGCGGTGTTGAGCATGCTGCCCCAGCTCGGTGCCGGCGGCTGCTGGCCCAGGCCCAGGAACGACAGGCTGGCTTCGGCGATCACGGCCGCTGCGATGGCCAGGGTCGACTGCACGATCAGCGGCGGCAGCACGTTGGGCAGAATGTGCCGCAGCGCGATGCGCCAGTGCGGATTACCCACGGCTCGCGCGGCCTCGACGAAGTCTTCCACCTTCACGGCCAGCACCTGGGCGCGGGTCAGCCGGATGAATATCGGCGTGGCCGATACGCCTATGGCGATCATCGCGTTGGTCAAGCTGGGCCCGAGGAACGCCGCCAGCGCGATCGCCAGGATGAGGAACGGCACGGCCAGCATCGAGTCGGTGAAGCGCGAGATCAGGCCGTCGGTCCAGCCGCCCACATAAGCGGCCAGCAGCCCGATCGGCACCCCCAGCGCCATCGAGATGCAGACCGACACCAGGCCAGCCAGCAGGGAAGCGCGCGCGCCCCAGATCACCCGCGACAGCACGTCGCGACCGATCTCGTCGGTGCCGAACCAGTACTGCGCGCTGGGCGCCTTGCGCACCGCGCTCCAACTTGTCGCCACCGGGTCATACGGCGCGATGTACGGCGCGAACACGGCGATCACGACAAAGAAGATCACTACGGCCAGCCCCAGCATCGCGCCGCGCCGGCGCACCAGGCGACGCCAGGCGCGCTGCCCGGGCGTGGCGCCGCGCGGCGCGACGACGGGAGCAAGGACAGCGCTCATCGCCCGCTAACCCCTCAGCCGCGGATTGACCAGGAAGTACGCCAGGTCCGCGAGCAGATTCAAGACGATGTAGACGGTCGACGTGAACAGCACCACGCCCTGCACCACCGCGTAGTCGCGGTTGAAGACGGCGTCGACGATCAGCTTGCCAAAGCCGGGGATCGAGAACACCTGCTCGGTCAGCACCGCGCCGGAGAGCAGGGTGCCGAATTCCAGCGCGCCCAGCGTGATGATCGGCGTCAGCGCGTTGCGCAGCGCGTGCTTGAGCACCACGGTGCGCTCGTCCAGCCCCTTGGCGCGGGCGGTGCGCACATAGTCGGCGTTGAGTACCTGCAGCATGGCGCTGCGGGTGTGACGCATCAGCACGGCGGCGATGGCGTTGCCCAGCACGAAGGCCGGCATGATCATGGCCGCCAGGTTGGCCTTCAGGTCCTCGAACGGACTGACGTAGCCCGAGGCCGGCAGCCAGCCCAGCTGCACCGAGAACAACAGGATCATCAGGATGCCCAGCCAGAAATTGGGCGTGGAAAGTCCCCATAGCGCGATCACGTTGGCCGCGTAGTCCCAGGCCGTGTCCTTGCCCACCGCCGACACGATGCCGGCCGGGATCCCGATCGTGAGGGCGATCAGCATCGCGATGGCCGCCAGCTCCAGCGTGACCGGCAGCTTCTGCACGATCAGCGCCGCCACCGGTTCCTGGATGCGCAGCGACTCGCCCAGATCGCCGTGCGCCACGCCGGCGATCCAGTACCCGTAGCGCACCGGCAGCGACTCGTCCAAGTGCATCTTCTGGCGCAGATAGGCGATCACCTGCGGGTCCTGGTCCTCGCCGGCCAGGATCGTCGCCGCATCGCCGGGCAGCAATTGCTGCAACCCGAAAATGATGATCGTGACGAAGAAGATCGTCGGCAGGATCGCGGCAAGCCGCTTGATCAGGTACTGGGTCACGCGCGCTGTCGCCTCATTGCATCTTCAGGTCCTGCACACGCACCAGGCCGTCGGGAACGCTCCGGAACCCGGTCAATTTCTTGTTGAACGCATACAGCCAGTGCCGATGGAACAGGTAGATGATCGGCCGCTCCTTGACGACTTCGGCGGCCAGCGTGGCGAACACCTTGATGCGTCCCGGCGTGTCGAGCGTCGTGCGCGAGCGGGACAACAGCTCATCCCAGTTGGCGCGGCACTCACCGCTGTAGTTCAGCGGCTGCTTGCAGCCGTAGAAGCTGAACAGGTTGCCGTCCGGATCGGCCCGGCCGCTCCAGGCCAGGATGTAGGCGTCGAACTGGCCCTTGTCGGCGAGGTTCAGCGATGTGGCGAACTCGGTCGCCTGGATCTTGACGTCGAATCCGGCTTCCTTGGCCATCGCCTGCACCACCTGGGCGATGCGCTGCGCGTCGGAGGTGGTCGGTGTCATCAGGGTGAACGAAGGATTGGTGACGCCCGCCTCCTTCAACAGCGCCTTGGCACGCGCGATATCGCGCTTGGGAATGGGAACGTTGCGGGCGTAGAAGGCGTTGGCCGGTGGCACCCACTGATTGCCGACGTCGGCCTCGCCGTCCATCGCGACCTGCACGATGCCCTGCCGGTCCAGCGACAGCTCGAAGGCCTCGCGCACCCGGGGGTCGCGGCCCAGCGGGTTCTTCTGCGCCATGTCGCTCTTGCCGGTGTTGATGGTGATGCCCTGGTAGCCCAGCTCGGTGATGCGGGCCACGCCCAGCTTGTTTTCCTTCTTGATCGATGCCATGTCGGAGGGCGCGACCCGCTCGATGAAGTCGAGCTGGCCGGACTTCAGGTTGGCCAGCCGCACGGTGGCGTCGACGATCGGCTGGAAGGTGACCTTGTCGAAGTGGATGCGGCCCTTGTCCCAGTAGTTGGCGTAGCGCTCCAGCGTGATCTTGTCCTGCGCGATTCGCTCGACAAACTTGAACGGGCCTGAGCACACCGGTTTGCTGCCGAAGCCGGTCGGATTGGCCTGGGCCGCCTTGGGCGACACCATCATGCCGGCCCGGTCGGCCAGCACCGTGAGCAGCGGCGAGAACGGCGCGCTGAGGTTGAGCTTGACGGTCATGTCGTCGACCACGTCGACCGAGCTGACCGGCAGCAGCTCACCGCGGCGGTTCGAGCCGGCGATGTTCTTGTGGCGCTCGATGTTGAACTTGACCGCGGCAGCGTCGAACTTCTCGCCGTCGTGGAAGGTGACGCCCGGGCGCAGCTTCATGGTCAGCGCCTTGTTGTCGGGCGACCATTGCCACGATGTCGCGAGCTGCGGCACGATGTTCAGCTTCTCGTCGATGTCGACCAGCTTGTCGCACAACGCGGAGAAGACGATCCGTCCGACGAAGCTGCGCGCCAGCGACGGATCGAGCACGTCCGGGTCTTCGGCCAGGCCGATCCTCAGCGTTTGGGCCATGGACGCCGCGGCGGTTAGCGCCAGGCCCAGGGCCACGATAAGTTTCTTGTTCATCTCACGTTCCTTTCTATCAGCCGTTGATCAAATCGATTGCAACCTCTTTGCCCGCGGTCGCCTTGGCACCACCGGCCCGAAATGCGCTCTGCAGGCGCACCAGTCGCTCGTTCACCGGGCCGCCAACGGCCGTGATGCCGGCCGGTGGCGCGATCTCTTCCCAGAAATGGCAGGCCACCGAATGGCCACCATCGGCGCGCAAGGCCGGCACCTCCTCACTGCAGCGCTCGCGTGCATACGGGCAGCGGGTGCGGAAGCGGCAGCCCGACGGTGGCGTGATCGGGTTGGGCACGTCGCCCTGCAGCAGGATACGCTCGCGCTTGGCGCCCGGCTCGGGCACCGGGATCGCCGACAGCAGGGCTTGCGTATAAGGATGGCGGGGCGCAGCGAACAGGCTGCGCTTGTCAGCGTATTCGACGATGTGCCCAAGGTACATCACGGCCACATGCGAGGCAATGTGCTTGACCACGGCCAGATCGTGGGCGATGAAAACGTAGGCCAGACCGAAGCGGCGCTGCAGATCCTGCAGCAGGTTGACGATCTGCGCCTGGATCGAAACGTCCAGCGCCGACACCGGCTCGTCGCACACGATCAATCGTGGCTCGACCGCCAGCGCGCGGGCGATGCCGATGCGCTGCCGCTGGCCGCCCGAAAACTCATGGGGAAAGCGCTGCAGATATTGCGG
>JAANCK010105445.1_pt1 | contig 12349 bp, 12 predicted proteins | sample 7277841 | NCBI WGS metagenome assembly JAANCK01 (sample SAMN14222788, study PRJNA588281) | permafrost metagenome | isolation source: Arctic cryosol methane SIP | place: Canada:Nunavut | collected 2015-07 | reverse complement strand
GAACGCTCTAGAGAGAACCCGGGGCGGGAAGCGACCTGGAAGCAATGCAGAAGCGTGACGTCCGAGAAGGAGACGACTACGTAAGAAACGGGCAGAAGATCTGGACTGCGTTCGGACACTACGCCGACTGGGGCTGGCTGGCGGCGCGCACCGACCCCGACGTGCCAAAGCACAAGGGCATCTCGACTTTTGCGATAAAGATGGACACGCCGGGCATCACGATCCGGCCGCTGGTGAACATGGCCGGCACGCACGAATTCAACGAGATCTTCTTCGAAGACGTGCGCATCCCGGCGGCGAACCTCGTCGGGGAAGAGAACCGCGGCTGGTACAACGTTGCCGTGGGGCTGGATTTCGAACGTTCGTCCATCGGCGCGACCTCGGGCTCACGACGCCACGTCGATGACCTCGTGGCCTATCTGCGGGAAACGAGGCCGCGCATCGACGCGGCGATCAAGCACCGCCTTGTGGACGAAGCAATCGGCGTCGCGCTCCTGCGGAATATGGCGTATTACATCGCGTCGCAGCAGGAGAAGACGGGCATCGCGCCGACGAGAGAGGCGCAGATGGCCAAGCTCTTCGGCGCGGAACTCCAACAGCGCATCGCGACGACTGCGCTTCAGGTCTTCGGGATGGAAGGCCAGGCGTCGCGGGCGCGATCAAAGGCGGCGCCATACCAGTACACCCTCCTGCGCAGCGTGGCGAACACCATCGAAGGGGGCACGAGCGAAATCCAGCGTTCGGTTATTGCGACACGCGGGCTGGGGTTACCCCGGGAATAACTCGGGTTGGTTCGGTTCCGTGTGATGGTTCACCGATTGGACTCCAGCTAACGTGGCAAAATAGGTCGAAGAGCGACTGGCAGCACGCTCCTCGTTGAGTCAGACGCTATCGTTCTCGATCGCTGCTTTTGAGCTGGGAGTTCCCGATGACCACCGCTATCCGCACCCGAAAACTGACGAAAGACTTCGGTTCGCTGCGTGCGGTTGATTCGCTGGATCTCGAAGTTGACCAGGGCGAGGTGTTCGGCTTTCTCGGTCCGAACGGGGCCGGAAAGACAACGACCATCCGGATGTTGCTGGACTTCATCCGGCCGACCTCCGGAGAAGGCCAGCTTCTCGGCGGCTACGGGTCCGACCCGGCGATCCGCCGACGAGTGGGGTATCTGCCCGCCGAACTGCACCTGCATCGGCAGTACACCGGAGAGACGGCCGTTTCGTTCCTCGGGCAGTTGCACGGCGATTACGATCGGACTTACGCCCACCAACTCGCGGACCGTTTTCATCTCGACTTGAGCCGTCCGTTCGGCGAGCTTTCGACGGGCAACCGCCGAAAGGTGGGAATTGTCCAGGCGTTTATGCACCGCCCTGAGCTGCTGATCCTCGACGAGCCAACTTCGGGGCTGGACCCGCTCCTCCAGGATGAGTTCCAGACACTCGTCCGGGAAGCTGCGGCGGGTGGGGCGACCGTATTTCTCTGCTCGCACATGTTGCCCGAAGTCGAAGCGCTCGCCGGTCGTGTGGCTATCGTCCGCGCCGGTCACCTGGCGACCGTCTCGAAAATCGAAGAACTGCGCGCCCGTGCTCGCCACCGAATTGTCTTCACAGTGGAGGGCGAGTTCGACCCTGCATTGTTTTCGCGCCTGCCGGGAGTGGTCGAGGCCAGAGGCTACGGCGGCAAACTCGAAGTGCTGGTTGAGGGGAGCGTTGACCCCGTCATCAAAGCCGCGGCGAAGCTTGAGATCCGGCGCGTGGATACACCCGGAGACGACCTCGCGGAAATTTTCCGCGCCTTCTATGAAGGCGACGATTCAGGAATAGCGCCATGACAGTGATCCGCAGGTTCATCGTTGACCGCTGGCGGACCGACGGCTGGTGGGCACTCGGCATCTTCGTGATGGTGGTCGTCAACCTCGCGTTTTTCCCCGGGATTAAGGGCAAAGCGGACCTGGACCAGACGGTTGCGGACCTCCCGCCGGCGTTGAAAGCCATGTTCGGCATTGACGCGAACATTTCCATCGGCTCGGCCTCGGGCTACCTGCAGGCGCAGGTGTTTTCGTCCGTCGCGCCGATCCTTTTGCTGGTCCTTGCCATTGCGCTCGGTTCCGGAGCCGTGGGAGGCGCGGAGGAGGATGGCGGAACGGAGTTTCTTCTTTCGTATCCGATCACGCGCACCAGCCTCATCATCCAACGATTCGTGGCGATGACCGCGGTGGTGGTACTGCACACGGTGATCCTCATTGCCGCGATTTTCGTCCTTTGCCCGATGTTCGGCGCCCTTGACGGAGTCGATATTGCGGGGCTGGCAGCGGCGTGCGTCGGTTGTGGCGCGCTAGCGATGCTCCACGCTTCCATCGCCTTCACGGCGGGCGCATGGTTCGGCCGGCGAACGCCCGCGACCGCCATCGCCAGCGCAATCGCCGCTGGAGGGTATGTACTGCTGGGGCTTTTCTCCGCAATCGGTGCCCCGGAGCCAGTCCGCTACCTCACCCCCTGGTACTGGTTCCTGAGAAATAACCTGATGATCACTGGAGCGGATTGGGTTGCCTTCGTCCCGGCGCTGGCACTGAGCGCACTCATCGGGCTTGCCGCGATACCGATCTTCGGGAGTCGCGACATCCGCGGAAAGTAGACCCGCATTCTGTTCAGCCGCAACACTGCCAGTTTTGTGAAGAATCCGACAGAACGGCGTTTGAACCCCTCAAGAGCGAGGGTTCACCAGCCGTCAACATAGGTGTAACCCTTCTGGAGGCGCTTCACATGGCAGACACCATGCAGACACAGAACAGCAACCCGAAAGAGCCAGTCGCCTTCGATGAGCGCACGCGGCGCGCACTGGAGCTCCGCCGGCAGATCCGAGCTGGCGTTTACCGCCCGGACCCGGAAGCAGTGGCCCGCGCCATCCTTGCCGAGTGGTCCGCTCTGAGTACCGCGCGGGAGCAGGCTGCTCCGATTCCGACCGTGGAAACCGCGGCGGAACTGCATGCTGCGGCGGCCCGCTTCGTGGTGGCTCCGACCGGCTTCGCGGCCTCCACCGACGCCGCGCTCAGCGCCTGACCGCGAGCCAACGCGCCGCGGGCATTGTAAAGTTCGCGCGTGGAGCAACACCCGGATCTTTCCTACTGGCTCGCCTTACGACGTGCGGGACTTGGGGCAACGAACTTCGCGTTGCTGCTGGCGGCCTTTAAGACCATAGAGGCTGCCTGGTTCGCTAACCCGACGGAAATCTCAGCGGCGGGACTGGACCCGCAATACATTCGAGCGATCGCGAAGGCGAAGGCGACATTCGACGGAAATCGTGAACTGGAAGTGATGGCGAAGCACGGCGCGCGCGCCCTCACGTGGCTGGACGAAGCGTATCCCGCGAACCTGCGCGAAATCCCCCAGAGCCCTCCGGTAATCTTCGTGCGCGGAACGCAGGGGCCTCAATTCGAGCAGGCGGTCGCCGTCGTCGGGACGCGCCACGTCACGCCGTACGGACGCCAGGCCGCCGAACATTTCTGCGCGGTCCTGGCACAATCGGGGGTGGCGATCATCAGCGGCCTCGCCCGCGGCGTGGACGCCATCGCGCATCGGGTGGCTATCGAAAACGGAGCGCCGACGGTCGCGGTCCTCGCCGGAGGGATCGACCAGGTTTACCCGCGAGAGAACGCCGGGCTGGCAGAACGAATCGCCGACAACGGCTGCCTGGTCAGCGAATACCCGGTGGGTATACCCGCCCGTCGAGACTACTTTCCGCGCCGAAACCGCATACTCTCCGGCCTCGCGAAGGCGGCGCTGCTGATCGAGGCCGGCGAGGGCAGCGGCGCGCTGCATACCGCGAACTGGGCGTTCGAGCAGGGGCGTGATGTTTTCGCAATCCCAGGCAGCATCTTTTCCCGGCAGAGCCAGGGCACGAACCAGCTCATTCGCGAGAACACTGCCAAACTTGTGGCGACCCCTGAACAGCTCTGCCAGGAGCTGAACCTGATGAGCACTGCGACGCCGCGACCGCTGCGCTACGAGAACCCTCAGTCCGCGCTGTTCGAAGGCAAAACTTCGCCGCCTGTTTCGAGCACGCCGCGACCGCAGCCCAGCGATCATCCGCTGCTTCGCTGGTTGCAGGATGGCCCTTTGCACATCGACGAAATTGCCCGAAAGGCCGGCCTTCCGATCGCTGAAGTGAGCAGTTCCCTCCAAATTTTGGAGCTCGAAGGTAAGGTCCGTTCGGCTGGCCCAATGACCTACCAGCGCGCCTGACGCGCGTCGCGCGCACCAGGCCCTACGGGCCTACCCCCTAGACAGAGTCACCGGGCGCTCTCTACTCTCGAAAAACGCGCCGGTCGAATTCACCGGCGAAAGGCTTATCTCTTTGGCAACAGAAACAACAACTCGCAAGGGCAAACCCCGCGCCACGGCGGCAAAACCAGCTCGCCGGCCGGCCGTTTCCCGTGCGCGCCGCGAACCCGCGGCACCAGCGACGGAACCGCGAACTCGGGGCAGCAAGGCCCACAACCTCGTGATCGTCGAATCACCGACGAAAGCGCGAACCGTGAAAAACATTCTCGGCGACGACTACGAAGTGATCGCGTCCGTGGGACACATCCGTGACCTGCCACCCTATGGCTATGGGGTAGAGAGCGTTGAAAATCTGAATTTCACGCCTAAATACGTTGTCGTTAAGGACAAGCGTCGCGGGGTGGACAAATCCGAGGTGGTTGCGGACATCGCCCGGGCTGCGAAACAGGCGACTCGCGTGTTCCTCTCCACCGACCCTGACCGGGAGGGCGAAGCAATCGCCTGGCACATCAAGGAAGCGGCGGATATTCCGGACGAGAAGGTGACCCGCGTCGTCTTCCACGAGATCACTAAGCCGGCGATTGAAGCAGCGTTTGCGGAGGCAACCGGTCAACACCTGGCGGGAGCGGCCGATCACGGCCGAAAAGCTCCGGGCAAGATTGACATGGACCTCGTGGACGCCCAGCAGGCACGCCGCGTCCTCGATCGGCTTATTGGATTCCCGCTGACCTGGTTCGTCCAGAAAAAGGTGAGCCGTGGAGCAAGCGCGGGCCGCGTCCAGAGCGTGGCCCTTGGACTCATCGTCAATCGAGAGAAAGAAATTCGCGATTTCAAACCGGTCGAGTACTGGTCGATCCGCGCGGGCCTGGAAAAAGCCGGCAGGGATTTCGAGGCCGACCTGGCGAGCTTCCCGAGCATGACGCGCGGGGCTTCGATGAGGCCGCCTTTCCGCGCCGCCGGGCCATCGATCCCGAACGAGGAGACCTCGACTGCCCTGACGGCGGTTTTCCGAAGGTCGGAGTTCTCTGTCGCCTCTGTCACCAGGGGCGAGCGGAAACGCGGTCCGGTCCCGCCGTTCACCACAAGCACGTTTCAGCAGGCGGCAGTGAATCGCCTCGGCATGAGTGCGGCCCGCGCGATGGGCATCGCGCAGGAACTGTATGAGGGAGTGGGCGGCCAGTCCGGTCTCATCACCTACATGCGAACCGACGCGGTAAACATCTCGCCTATTGCCCGAGCCCAGGCGAGGGAGTGGATCGCCGGGCAGTGGGGTAAGGACTTCATCCCGGAAAGAGAGCGCGTGTACGCTACCCGATCGAAGGGTGCGCAAGAGGCCCACGAAGCGATCCGTCCGACAAATCCCGCGGCAACACCGGAAAGCCTCCGGCGCCTTCTCAACGCAGAACAATTGCGCGTCTACCAGCTCATCTGGCAGCGGTTCACGGCGAGTCAAATGACCGATGCCCGGTACGCCACGATGGCGGTCGATATCGAAGCACGGGACGGCGCGACGCTGGCCGGGACCTTTCGTGCCAGCGCCAGCTCCCTCATTTTCGAGGGGCACCTCAAGGCCTACGGGATCGATGCGAACGACCAACAAGCGGAAGACGATGAAGACGGCGTCGTTGCTGCCCTCCCTGAACTTGTGCAGGGCGACATTCTTGGACGCCGTTCTGTCGAACCGCAGCGCCACCAGACCGAGCCACCCCCGCGGTTTACGGAGGCGTCGCTCGTGAAAGCCCTCGAAGAGGAGGGCATCGGCCGGCCGAGCACGTACGCGAGCATTGTGCAGACCGTCATGAAGCGCGACTACGTCGAACGGCAGGGCCGGCAACTCGTACCGCAAGAGCTGGGATTCATCGTTCATGACCTGCTCGAGCAGTACATGAACAAGTATGTGGACGTCCCGTTCACCGGCGAGATGGAAAAGGAACTCGACGACGTCGCGGCAGGGGACCGTAATTACGATTCGGTCCTGCAGGCCTTTTGGCCCGAATTCAAGCGCGAACTGGACGAGGCGGACGCCGGAGCGGAAAAGCAACAGGAAGTCACCGACATTCTTTGCAACGTCTGCGAACAGGCGAACCTCGTCATCAAATGGGGCCGGAACGGGAAATTCTTCGCGTGTCCGAGATACCCGGAATGCACCAATTCCCTGCCGATGGGCCCGGATGGAAAGCCTTTGCTCGTGGCCGCCCCACGGCACACGGACTACCTGTGCCCGAAGGATGGCGGCGCCCTGGTGGAAAAGAGTGGGCCATACGGCGCTTACGTCGATTGTGTGAATCGGGAAACGGGGACGTGTGATTTCCGGGCCGGCGTACCCGTGGGCGTGCCCTGCCCGGAGGAACCTGATACCGGACAACTCGTCGAGAAAACGGCGCGAAGCGGCAAGCGCGGCGTTTTTTACGCCTGTTGGAATTACCCGAACTGCAGTTACACCACGAACACGCTCGAGCCCGGGAAAATGGCGCCGGCGCGGCCGCTGCCAGAACGGGAAGAGGCGAACAAGAAGCTGCTTGAGCGCAGCTTGCGAGGCAAGGCGGCATTCGCCAAGCGCAAGTCCAATACCGCTGCGGGCGGCGCCCGGACTACGACACGAGCGAGCTCAAAGGCGCGTAAGGCCAGCTAGAGGATTCGTGGCAATTGGCCCTGTGGCCCGCACCGAGGGCGGTACTCGGCGCGGAGGACTCGCGCTGTCAGAATCGCTACCACGATTTTCGCGAACTCTCGAACCATCGGAAGGAGTCACACTTGGCCCGCATGATGATCGGCAAGGCTTCGCCTGCTGGATACAAGGCGATTAACCCTCTCTACGAACACTGCGCCGAAAGCGTGGAGCCGCGCCTGCACGAGCTGCTCAAGATCCGCGCATCACAGTTGAATGGCTGTGCCTACTGCATCGACATGCACGCGCGTGATGCGCGGGCTCTCGGCGAGACGGAACACCGCATTTACGCGCTCAGCGCATGGCGCGAAACCCCCTTCTTCACCGACCGCGAGCGCGCCGTGCTGGCCCTGACTGAGGCGGAAACGAAACTCGGAGAGCACGGCGTGCCGGATGCTATCTACAACGAAGTCGCGGCGCACTTATCGGAGCAGGAACTGGCGGACGTGATCCTGGCGATCGGGCTCATCAACCTCTGGAACCGCATCGGCGTGACCTGCGGAATGAGACCAAAGGCGAGGGGATAGACTTCACTCACGTCGCCGTTCGTCAGCTGAGCGGCAGGCGGACGTTGCCGTCTCGCGCCCGGCACCACGTGCCACGGTCTCGCCGGACCTCGCCACTAGCGCCTTGACGTTTCACAATCTCGTTATGCCAAGCGCAGCGACACACAAGACTGCCGAGGCCTTCCTGGAAGCTTATCTGCGCGAGCTTTCGGCAGTCGGTAACCGGTCGGCCTACACGATCCGGAACTACCGCAACGATATCGGCAGCTTTCTGCGCTGGTGCGCCGAGCACGCACTTGAACCGCTACGGACCACGCGCGCGCTCTTTCGCGAATATCTGACCGAATTGAAAGAGGGCGGAATGGCGCCGGCTTCGATCACGCGCCGTACCAGTACGGTACACGGGTTCTACAAGTTCCTGCTGCAGGAAGGCGCCACCGAACGAGACCTGCTTTACGGGATCGCACTCCCGAAGCGGCCGAAGCGCCTGCCGAAGGTCCTCGATCCGGCCGTACTCGATTCGCTGCTCAACCAACCCGATCCCACGACTCCCGCCGGCCAGAGGGATCGCGCCATGTTCGAACTCCTCTACGGCGGCGGCCTCCGCATCTCCGAACTCGCATCGCTGAACGTCGGGCAACTGGACCTGGGCGAAGGCAGCGCAATCATTCACGGCAAGGGATCGAAAGAGCGTGTCGTCCTTTTCGGCGAACCCGCCATGCAGGCCGTCGAACGGTACCTGGCCGAAGGCCGACCCGGGATCATCTCAGCGATCCAACATCCGAATTCCAAGATCCAGAATGATGGTGCCCTCTTCCTCAACCGTTTCGGTGGCCGCCTCACCGCCCGCTCCGTCCAATCACTGATCAAGCGGCACGCCGTCGCGGCGGGCATCGCCGCCGACGTCCATCCCCACCTCTTGCGGCACTCGTTCGCCACGCACTTGCTGGATGGAGGTGCTGATCTCCGTATCGTGCAGGACCTGCTTGGGCATAGCTCCGCAAACACCACCCAGATTTACACCCACGTGAGCCAGGCCCGCCAGGCCCAGGTCAGCGCGGCTGCGTGGGAGAAACTGGCCGAACAAGCCCTCGATGGTCCACGGCGCGGGCGCAAGCGAGCTGGGTGACCCATCGCCAGCAAGGACGTGCGGTTGACGGTTTCGCGGTTAACTGACTAGGCTCGTGCGCCCGCTCAAAAGGGAGCGGCGTTGGAGAGCGCCCCGATGCGGTTTGGCATTTTTGACCACATGGAACGACGCGACGGTGTGCAACTCGGGCGGCAGTTCGAAGAACGGCTGCAATTGCTCGCGCGCGCAGACGAATTGGGCTTTTACGGTTACCACCTGGCCGAACACCACCAGGAACCCCTGAGCCAGGCGCCCTCGCAGTCTGTGTTCCTGGCCGCCGCGGCCCGCGAGACCAGCCGCCTGAAGCTCGGCGCGCTCGTCTACCTTCTCCCCTTCTACCACCCGCTTCGGCTCATCGAGGAGATTTGCATGGTCGACCAGTTGTCCAACGGCCGGCTGCAAATCGGCGTTGGGCGAGGTATCGCGGCCATCGAACACGACTTCTGGGGCCACGGAGCAGGGGAGGCGCAAGCCCGCTTTGCGGAGACGTACGACATCCTCATCCAGGGCCTGACGAACGATGTCATCGAACACCAGGGTGATTTCTATCGCTTCGATCATGTCCCGATCGAGTTGGAGACCGCCCAGAAACCTCACCCGCCGTTCTGGTATGCAGGCAACGTCGCCAGTGCCGGACGGCTCGGGATGAACTTCATCGGGGCTGGCCGCCCGGAAGGCGGTCGGGCGCTGATGGAGCAATACAACGCCGCGCGCGCTGCCTCCAGTCTCCCGGCGCGTCACGGGCCCGACGGACCGGTCATCGGCACTCTGCGGCACATGTTCGTGGCGGACTCCGACCGAGAAGCGACCGCAATTGCGCGGCGAGCGTGGGCTAACTACCACTCCCACTACACCCGTAGAGGTTGGAGTGCCGGCAGTGGCCCGGTGACTTCGACTTCGGGTGCCACTGCGCCCGTCGGCGGCGGCCCATCGCTTGGCGGCGATTTCGACCTCGCCTGCCGAGTGGAAGCGTGCGTGGCCGGATCGCCAGATACGATTCGGGCGTACCTGAGCCGATTCGAAGGCGAAGGGATGCCCAACTACTTCGTGGGGGCGTTCCAGTGGGGTGATCTCACACACGAGGAGTCGGTGCATTCACTCGAACTTTTCGCCTCGGTCGCCGGGCTAACGGTGTAGCCAACTCGCAACTCGCAACTCACAACTCACAACTCACAACTCACAACTCACAACTCACAACTCACAACTCACGGACGATTGACTCGGCCCGGCTACGGCGGGTAGGTTGCTTCCACTTCGTCCAGCGAATCGAAAAGAGGCTCCCGCCCCATGACCACAGAAACAGTCACTGGTGTTCCGACAATGCTCGGCCACATCGCCTTGCGCGTCCGCAACGTCGACCGCGCAGTCGAGTTTTACCGTGACGCGCTCGGTCTTAAGCTGCATTCGAGGCCGGGCGGCCGGATGGCGTTCCTCGGTTCGCGGCCCGATGCCTCGCACGAAATCGCCTTGTTCCCGCTGCCCGATGACGCCGAAGGCCCCGACCCGAAACGCGTCGGTATGTATCACATGGCCTGGGAAATGCCTTCGTTCGAAGACTTGCAAGCGCTGCACGCCCGCCTCGTGAAGCACGAGGTGAACATCGTTGGCTACAGCGAAGGGCAGTGCAATGTGATGTTCCAGGACCCGGACGGCAACGAACTGGAGGCCATCTGGGAACCGGCGCCGGAGGTCATCAAGGCGATGAAAGAGGCTGGCACATGGCCGAAGCTGGAGCGCATCGGGGGTTTCTGAACGCGTCAAACGCAGAGGCGCGGAGCCGCAGAGATTTGCAAAGGCAACGTCACGACACTCCCGGAGATCTCTCCGCGGCTCTGCGTCAAGGCATTCGAAACTCTCGGAAGCGGGCGAATCGACAATCGGCAATCGTCAATCGACAATCTGCCGGTGAATCTCCTGCTGGTCCACGGCCCGAACCTCAACCTTCTCGGCGAGCGAAAGCCTGAGATTTACGGCCGGACAACGCTCTTGGACATCGAAGCCGATGTGGCGGCCGCCGCCGGCGCCCGGGAGTGCGCGGTGCTCTGCTTCCAGAGCAACCACGAAGGCGCCCTCATCGACTTCCTACAGGAACAGCGAAAGATCTCCGATGGCGTGGTCATGAACGCGGGCGCATACACCCACACTTCCGTCGCGCTGCGTGATGCCATCGAGGCCATCGTCATTCCCGTCGTCGAGGTCCACATTTCGAACACGCACGCACGGGAGGGCTTCCGGCACCGGTCGCTGATATCGCCGGTCTGCGTTGGGCAGGTGACTGGCCTCGGCCGCGACGGATACACCCTGGCCACCAACCTCCTTATCGATCACCTGGCGGCGCCCGCGGGCCGGCGCCGATGAGTGGGAAACCGTCAAACGTAGACGAGCGGAGGAACGGCCGGCTGGACCGGGTTCGGGCCGCTCTGGGAGAGGCGAACCTGGACGCGCTGATGATCTCGGCCCCGGGTGAAGAGCACCTCGGCGGCGAATCGCGGTTTTATACGGCGGGGTTCACTGGCTCAACCGGAATCGTCCTGATCACTCGCGACCAAGCGATCGTCGCGGCGGACTTCCGCTATACGGAACAGGCAGAACGGGAGTGCGTGCCGCGCGGATTCCGCGTCTTCCCGGCGCTTGGGGCGCGGAAGGAATGGTTCGCGGAGTTCGTTGGAGAGGCCGGCATCGGCGGCAAACGCGTCGGCCTCGCGACCCATGACCTGACCTACGCCGGACGGCTGGCGCTTGCGCGACTCAGCCGTAGCCTTTCGCCGGGAGACCGTCCGAAGTGGCTTCCAGCCCCGGACATCATCGGAAAGCTCCGCGCGATCAAAGATGCCGAAGAACTGGCTCTCCTGCAGTCCGCGATCGACGTTGCCGACCGGGCATTCGAAAGACTCCATGCAGTCCTTACGCCTGACATGACCGAACTCCAGGCGGCTGAGGCCTTCGCTGCCAGCGTGAAGCTAGAAGGCGGCGACAGCGTTTCTTTTGAGACGATTGTTGCGGCCGGGCCAAACGGCGCGATGCCGCACGCGAACCCAACGCACGGGACTCTGGGCCTGAATCGCCCCGTCGTCATCGATATGGGTGCGAAGTATCGGGGCTACTGCAGCGACCTCACACGCACGGTCGTCCTCGGGACCCAAGATTCGAAGTTCCAGGAGATCTACGAGATCGTTTTCGAAGCGCAGCGGAACGCAATCGAGCGCGTTGAACCTGGAATGCCCGCCCGGACAGCGGACGACCTGGCCCGCTCAGTCATCGAAAGAGCGGGGTATGGCGACAGGTTCGGCCACGGGCTGGGCCACGGGGTCGGCGTGGCGGTGCACGAAGATCCCTACCTCGGCCCCAGCAGCACGGATACCTTGGAAGAGGGAATGGTGTTTACCATTGAGCCGGGCATCTACCTCCCCGGATGGGGCGGCGTTCGCATAGAGGACATTGTCGTACTGGAAAACGGCGGCGCGCGCGTCCTCAGTCACGCGAACAAACACACACCCGCAGGAGCCAGGCAATGATTTCAACCGCAGAACTGAAGAAGGGCGCCACCATCGAGATGGACGGCAAGCTCTGGGCAATCATGGACTACAGCCACATCAAGACCGGCCGCGGATCGGCCCAGGTCAAGATCAAATTGCGAGACGTCCGTGCCGGTTCGATCATCGAGCACACGGTCCAGTCGGGGACAAAGTTCACCCGGGCCCGGGTGAACTTTGTCCCCGACTGGACCGTGTGCTCGATGATCGAACCGGCACGGACGTCTCGCAATTTG
>JAANCK010914546.1_pt1 | contig 12354 bp, 7 predicted proteins | sample 7277841 | NCBI WGS metagenome assembly JAANCK01 (sample SAMN14222788, study PRJNA588281) | permafrost metagenome | isolation source: Arctic cryosol methane SIP | place: Canada:Nunavut | collected 2015-07 | reverse complement strand
TAATATCCAGCTCATCATGTCGTTCGCCTCGGAGCACCCTGCGCGGCCCCAGCTCGGTCGTCCCATGACGTTCGAGGAATGGGCCGACATGCCCGAGGATGAGCCGGGCGAGTTGGTCGATGGCCGTCTCGAGGAGGAGGAAGTGCCCGATCTCGTCCATGAGTTAGTCGTGTCCTGGCTGGTTCACGTGCTCAGGACGTGGCTCGGCCGGGGCGGCTTCGTATTCGGATCCGAGGCGAAGTATGCCGTGCGTGCGGATCGCGGTCGGAAGCCTGATGTCGCGGTGTACCTCGGCTCCGACGGGGGTCACCTGCCGCGACGCGGAATCGTACGTGTACCACCCGACATCGTGATGGAGGTCGTATCGCCCTCGCCCCGCGATGAGCGGCGTGACCGCATCGAGAAGATGGACGAGTACGCGGCATTTGGGGTGCGCTTCTACTGGATTCTCGACCCGAGCATGCAATCGCTCGAGGTGTTCGAGCTGCTTGACGTGCGCTACGCCCGCGCCGCGCGGGCCACAGAGGGCCGGATGGATTCCGTTCCGGGTTGCCGCGACCTGGTAATCGATCTCGATGACCTCTGGTCAGAGCTCTCCCGGCTCGGTCCCTCCAACGAATAGTCGCTGATCTCCATTCGATGCCGGGATCGCGTCTCGTGTAGTCTGCTGCGTCCTTGATGCTGGTTCTTCACGCCGCACCTTTCGAGCACGGGCTGGTCGTCTGGGCGGAATCATCCGCGCCTGCGCCGGCTCCGTCACCCCGGCGCGCGAGCCGGAGGACCCGGGAGAATCCACCGCCGCGGCCGGCGGGCGCAGCAATCGAGGAACTGATCGAAGGGATCAGCACGGTCCTCCCTTCGTTGCCGGGCGAGGGAGGCGCCGCTGTGGCGTGGCTTCCGACGGCGGGCGGCGTGCCGGTGCCATCGACGCCGCTCCTGGCCAGGATCGACGCGGATCGTGTTGCGCGCATCGAGCCGTGGACGATTGATACGATCACCCTTGGCTTCGACGATGCTCTCGATCTGCTCATCGAGTCCGTCGGGAAGACGCTTCTTGCCCCCGGCCTCCTCGCCGGCGCGGACCTGGCGTTCTGCACGACGGCCATGCGTTTCGCAAGCGCCGTCGTGACGCGAGAGCATGTTCTGCCCTCGGTCGAGTCGGCGAGCGGATGTCATTGGGCGCGATGGAAGCCGGCCCTCTCGCCTCATGAGCTCCAATTGCTGGCGTCGCTGGCCCGCGCCATCCCGCCCGTTGCGCTCGCCGTTGGGTCCAGGGACGGCGTGCCGCCGCGTCGATCCGCAGCCGCCGCAACACGCGTGCTCGTCGAGGGCCTGACCGATCGGCTGGTGCGCCGCTCCCGGAGCGTGCCGGCATCGGTCACCGGCAAGACAATTCACGATCGGTGGCTCGCCGCGCTTCGCTCCGATGACGGTGCTCTCGAAGCCAGCGCGCCGGAGATCGCCGGCTTGCAGACGGCAATCGCCGGCTGGTCGCGGCCGGTCACCGCGGCTTCCGAGTTTCCTTTTCGTCTCGCGTTTCGACTCGAAGAGCCTGCCGATGGTGAGGATTGGACGATTCGCTACCTTCTGCAGGGCCAGAACGATCCCAGTCTTCTCCTCTCGGCCAGCCTTCTCTGGAACGGAGCGAAAGGTGCGCCACGCGCCGAGAAGGAGGTCCTTGGCGCGCTGGTGGGACGCGAGCCGGCCAGAGCGAAGGAGTATCTGCTGCGGTCGCTTGGGCAGGCCGCGTCTTTGAGCCGGCCGGTTGAGGCCAGTCTGCGCAGCGGGATCCCCGTGGCCGCAACGATCGGCACGGCCGAGGCCTTTCGCTTTCTCAGCGAGGAGGCGGCAGCACTCGAGAGCGTTGGGTTCGGCATGATGCTTCCGGCGTGGTGGAGCCGGAAGGGAACGAAACAGCGGCTGGCAATGCGCGGCACGGCCCGGCCTGCGAAGTTCAAATCGTCGAGTGGCTTGTCTCTCTCCTCCCTGGTCGATGTCGACTGGCGCCTCGTCGTGGGCGACCTGACGCTCACCGAACGCGAGCTCGCCGCGTTGGCATCGGTGAAGGAGCCTCTGGTCAGAATCCGTGGACAGTGGGTGCAACTCTCAGCCGGCGAGATTGCGGATGCTCTCCGCTATTGGAAAGAGAAAGGCGAAAATCGCCGGCTTTCTCTGCGCGATCTGGTTCAACTGCGGCTGGCGGGAACAACGGGCGCGCTTCCGGTCGAAGGCATTGACGGCACCGGCGCCGTCGGCGAGCTGCTCGAACGCCTCGATGGAACGCGCCAGTGGCAGGAGCAAGCGCCGCCGAAGGGATTCATGGGGACGCTCCGCCCGTACCAGTCGCGCGGTTTCTCCTGGCTCGATTTCCTGAAAGAGGCAGGCCTCGGCTCCTGTCTGGCTGATGACATTGGACTCGGCAAGACCGTACAGACGCTGGCGCTGCTCTTGAAGGACTGGCACGCCGCGCACGCACCGGTCCTTCTCATCTGCCCGACGTCGGTCACTGGAAACTGGCTGCGTGAAGCAGCGCGATTCGCTCCGCAACTGCCGGTGATGCTCCATCACGGTACTGACCGCATGCGCGGCCAGGACTTCGTGAAGGCGGCCCAACGAAGCGCTTTGGTGGTCTCGAGCTACGCCCTGCTCCATCGCGAGATCGAGACGCTGCAGAAGGTGAAGTGGAAAGGAGCCGTTCTCGACGAGGCCCAGAACATCAAGAACTCAGAAACGAAACAGGCCCGGGCTGCGCGCTCACTCGACGCCGCTTTCCGCATCGCGCTCACGGGAACGCCGGTGGAGAACAACGTGGGGGATCTCTGGTCGATCATGGAGTTTCTCAATCCCGGTCTCCTCGGCACGCACGCGTCGTTCCGCCAGCGCTACTTCATCCCCATCCAGACGCTGCGCGACCCGGAGGCCATCGCGCGGCTCAAGCGGCTGACCAATCCGTTCATCCTTCGCCGGCTCAAGACCGACAAGTCGGTCATCTCCGACCTCCCCGAGAAGAACGAGATGAAGGTCTATTGCACGCTGACGAGAGAGCAGGCCTCGCTCTACCGCGCTGTGACCGATGAGGCCGAGCGCGCCTTGAAATCGGCCACGGGGATGAGCCGCAAGGGACTGGTGCTGGCTACGCTCACAAAGCTCAAGCAAATCTGCAATCACCCGGCCCAGTTTCTCGGCGATGGCTCTGAGGCCGCCTTGCGCTCTGGGAAGCTCAATCGCCTCACCGAAATGCTCGGGGAGGCCGTGCAGTCGGCAGACGGATCGCTCATCTTCACGCAGTTCACAGAAATGGGGACATTGCTCAAACGGCACCTCGAGGAAAACCTCGGGCGTGAAGTGCTCTTTCTTCACGGCGGCACGCCGCGGAAACAGCGCGACGTCATGGTGGACGCGTTTCAGCAAAAGGACGGTCCTCTCATGTTCATTCTGTCCCTCAAGGCTGGAGGTACGGGACTGAATCTGACGCGGGCCAGCCACGTCTTCCATTTCGACCGCTGGTGGAACCCGGCAGTCGAGAATCAGGCCACCGACCGGGCCTTCCGCATCGGGCAGACGCGTAACGTGCAGGTTCACAAGTTCCTGTGCGGAGGGACGGTCGAGGAGAGGATCGACGAGATGATCGAAGGGAAAAGCGCGCTGGCTTCTTCTGTCGTCGGAACAGGCGAGGCGTGGCTCACCGAGTTATCGAACGCCGATCTGCACAAGCTCTTCGCCCTGCGCGTGGAGGAGCTCGACTGATGGCGAGATGGTCCGATTACGGCTGGTTCCCTCCCTCGCTCCCGCGAAAGGCCGAAGGGGGCATCAAAGCTCGATCGAAGCGAGGGTTCGGGCAGCAGTGGTGGGCGAAGCGGTGGATTGCCGCTCTTGAGGCGTTGAACATCGGCGGCCGCCTGAGCCGCGGCCGTTCATACGCCCGATCGGGGCAGGTACTTTCGATCGAGATCGATCGACAGCGCGTCGCCGCGGCCGTGCAAGGCTCGCGGCCAACGCCCTACCTGGTATCGATCGCCGTGACCGCGGTGTCTCGTTCCGACTGGACGAAACTGACCCGCGTTCTCTCCGGGAGTCCGCTGCACGTCGCGAAGCTGATCGCCGGCGAGATGCCGGAGGATATTGAGTCGCTCTTTCGCGAGGCAGGAATCACGCTCTTTCCGGCGCGGGCCAGCGAGCTGCGGACGGAGTGCTCATGCCCCGACTGGTCGAACCCGTGCAAGCACATTGCCGCGGTCTATTACCTCCTTGGTGAGGAGTTCGACCGCGATCCGTTTCTGATCTTCAAACTGCGGGGCATCGCGCGCGAGGAGCTCGCTTCCATCGTCGGTTCCGCGGTGCCGCCGAAACGGGATCGCTCCAAACCGCCAGTGACTCCGCCGGAGGAAACGCCTCGCTTTACGGCCGGCGCACCGGCTCCGGAGAATTTCTGGGAAGGTTCCGCTCCGGAAGGCGATCTGTTCGGCCTGGTCGAGCCTCCGGCCCGTTCCGCACCCATCCTCCAACGACTCGGTTCATTTCCCTTCTGGCGCGCCGAAACGGACTTCCTTGAATCGCTCGAACCGATCTATCCCGCCGCCTCGGCCATCGCCACGGCCGCGTTCGTCGGTGAGCAAAGGAAACCAGAGGAGGCGAGTGCCAGCCCTGCGTCCGCCCGTTCGCGATTGCACTCCAGAGGCAAGCGCATCCAGCCGCCGGAGGTGCCGCGCGATCGATGATGTGCCCGCAGTCGCCGAGTTGCTGCGAGCCGCTGCGAGCGCCCGGCTTCGTGTCCTCGGGATCGAGGGTCATGAACACCCCGGCGGTTCATGGCAGCGCGTAACGTGCCACGCTCACCGGGAAGACGTTTCGTGGGCCGCCCCGTTTCCCTGATCTACACCATCGCCCCCTTGTCGTTCGCCGGCGCTCGCCCCCGCGCGCTCTCCGAAGCCGGCTACCAGAAAAGCGACGTCTCCATTTCGTATCGGTCAGCGTCTCTATTCCGGTCTCTACATTGGTCTCGACGACGCTCGTTGACAGAGATCCATGCTAGAATCAATGAGCATTGATGGACCAGCGGTTCTTGTCGTATCTCTCGGAAAACACGAGACTTTTCTTCATCAAGCGGGCGTAGCTCAGTTGGTAGAGTAGGAGCTTCCCAAGCTGCGTTCCGATCGTTTCCGAGCTGCGAAAAATTACCCCGTCACTCCTGACCCAGCTGCGAAAGTCGCTGCTTGTTAAAGTGCGGCCGTTGAGCACCGGGTCGGCTACATCAGCCCATCAGCCACGGGTACGGCCGCTTCTTCGGGAGTGCGCTGACGAAAGACATTCTCAGGCTCGGCGAACAGGACGTCAGACCTGAAGGACAGCAGCGGTCGCTTCACACCATTGGACCGGCTCTCATCCTTTCTCCGCACGAGTGACGAAGAGGCAGTAACTCGCTGTCGAGACCACCAGGAAAAGAGCGGTGACAATCAGCGGCGACACGCTTTGAACCGGAAGTCCTCCGACCTTCGGATTCGCTTTCAGGTAGTGAAGGATCGTGTATGAATACGGCCACCACCGCGCGAAGCGTGTCGAGACGGCAGCCAGTGCGCCGACCCATGCCAGGAATCCGATGCCGATCGGAACGAGCGCGTTGTTTGACCGCAGCGCCACGAGGTACTGCGCCGCGACGATGGGCAGGCACTCGACGAGGTACAGCGCATTCTCACGAACGAGCGGCAGCGCGAGGAAGTCGCCCTTTGGATACGGCACGTGCGGCACGATCAACGCAGGCATGATTCCCGAAACGTAGATGCCGGCGTTGAACAAAATCAGAAACTGAATGAGCATTACCACGATGACCGCAAGCTTCGCCACGAACAGGACGGCCGGCGGCATCGGGAGCGCGTGGACCTGCTTCCAGGCGTTGCTCTTGAACTCGATCTGAACGATGAGGCTCGTGGCCATGATTGCCGCGAGCGGAAGAAAGAAGATCGCCATCGACTCCCACGAGTCTCGCCACATCCGCGGCCAGAACGTTGCGTCCGAATACAGGACCGGCAGTCCGCGATAGTGGATCAGGCGCACTGCGGCGATGACCGCGGGGGTGAACAGACTTCCTGCGATCACCAGCGCCGACGCGAAACTGCGTTTGCGCTTGAGCCACTCACTCGCGAATGCATCAATAAGAGGATGGCTCATGCGGCGCTCCCGGAAACCAGATCCAGGAAGATCGATTCGAGATCGTTGCGCACGGTGCGGATCTCGTAGACGTCGAGATTCCGCGTGTTCAGTTCCCGGTTCAGTGCCGCGACGCGCTCGCCCGGCAGTGGCGGGAGAACGATCTCGCCATCCTCCAGCCGTGCTGGGATGTCCGCCGCACCAATGGTCTTCAGTGCTTCCGCGTTGTCGCTCGTACGGATGCGAACTGAGAGCGCTTGCTGACGGCAATGCCGCAGTTGCTCAATCGTGTCCTGAAAAAGAAGCTGCCCTCTCCCCAGAATCCCCACATGCGTGACCAGCCTGTCCACCTCGGAGAGCACATGGCTTGACACGACAATCGTGCACCCATGCTGGCGGTTCAGCTCGAGGAGAAGCGTACGGACTTCGATGATCCCTTCCGGGTCGAGGCCGTTCGTCGGTTCGTCGAGAATGATTAGCGCCGGCTCGTGGAGGAGCGCCAGCGCGATGCCGAGGCGCTGGCGCATGCCGAGCGAGAAATGTTTGACGCGTTTGCTTTTCGTTTGGGCGAGCCCGACGAGTTGGAGCACGTCGTCGATGCGTCGCGGCGCGCAGCGGTGCACGATTTGAAAGACCTTCAGGTTTTCCGCTGCCGTCAGGTGGTCGTAGAGCGAAGGGCTCTCGATCATCGAGCCGGTGTTGCGGAGAATCGTCACGCGCTCGCGATCGAGACGCTTGCCGAAGATCCGAACCTCGCCCCTCTGGATGCGCAGGAGTCCGAGGAGCAGGCGGAGCGTGGTGGTCTTGCCGGCACCGTTTGCGCCGAGGAAGCCGTAGATGCTGCCCGTGGGAACATGAAGATCGATGCCGGCGAGCACGTCCTGATGGGCGAAGCGGTGGCGGAGATCATGCGTTTCGAGGCAATTCATAGACTAGAAATTTAACTAAGAGTTAAATTATCATCTCTGTCGGGATCAGGTCAACGGGAGGATCGATGGCGAGCACGCCTCAGGACGTTCAACGGTACAGCGTACGGATGCATCGGTGGGTGACGGTGCTTTGGTTGGCATCGCTGATCCTCGTTGTGCTCGAGAGGTTCAGCGCGGCGAGCATCCAATTCGTCAGGGGTGGCTTCGCCGCGGCCGGCTTGCGAACGCTCGGATGCCAAGCCGTTGCGGCGGTGCCGGAGCTTCTGTTTGTTGTGGCGCTGTGGTGGATTCGCCAGGCGCTTGCAGACTTCGCGCGCGGCGAATTGTTCGGTCAGTCAGTGACGCGGATGCTGGACCGGGTCGGCGTGGCCGTCGCACTGGGAGCGGCCGCACGGATCTTCATCGTGCCCGGCGCCTGCCGTCTCCTCGGCGTCAACCCGGGCTACTGGATTGCGTTCGATGCTGCCGGGCTTGTCGTCGGCGCCACCGGCCTCGCGCTGAAAGCAATTGCCGGCGCACTCCGCCATGCGTTGACGATCCAGTCCGAATTGAACGAGATTTTCTGATGCCGATTGTGATCACGATCGACGCAGTTCTCGCCGCGCGCAAGATGAAAGCGAAGCAGGTCGCCGCCGTCATCGGAGTGAGCGAAACCCACCTCTCGCTGTTCCGTTCAGGAAAAGTGCGCGGAGTGCGGTTCTCGACGCTCGCGAAATTGTGCGCCGCTCTCGACTGCCAGCCAGGAGACCTTCTCGCGTATGCAGCGGGACCTGACGAGGAGCCGAACGATGCCCCCCTTTAATCGGACGGGTTGCCTTTATGGTTGCGACCTGAGTGACACGCGGCCGTCAAAGTCGTGTGGGGGACCACCAAAGGATGGTGTGTGATTCGGGGCGAAGCCCTCGCGGGAATCGCGATCGGTCACGGCGCGAAGTCGGGCCCGGCACGAAGGTCTATTCGCTCTTTCCGGAGTACGCGAGCTTTGCCAATCCCGATCGCCGCAAATAGCGCTTGACGGTCGAGCATCTGATGACGATGACGTCCCGCTTCGCCTGCGACGAGAACGTGCTTTGCAGCCTCGAAATGATGTTCGTGCGAAGTCTCACCTCGGCACCCTTCGTGCGGACGAGGGACCATCATCACGCAGGCAGCCGTCGCGCCGACTCACTTGGCTGACGAAGCATCCAAACGACAGTCAGGTCTCTAATTCACTTCGTTCTGCGTCTCTATTCGGGGCTCTATTCCTGGCTTTTGGACGCTCGTTGACCGTCGTAGATAGAGGGGACCGTGGTAAACTGTGCATCGCATCTCTGGGTTCAGCTTCTGCACTGTATCTAGTGGAAACGGCAGACGTTACGGCATTCAAGCGGGCGTAGCTCAGTTGGTAGAGTAGGAGCTTCCCAAGCTCTTGGTCGCGAGTTCGAATCTCGTCGCCCGCTCCACTTCATCTACGTGGAACAAATCATTGGTGTCCACACGGATGTCCATGGTGACGCACCGCGCGCGGTGCGCGGTTTCGGCAGCCGGGAGATGACGTTGGTATCGAGAAGGTAGCCCGAGGAGACTGCTACCACTGATGGTCCTCGTCGTGTCGCGCTTTCGTCTCAGATTGAGCTTGCGGCCACCGGCAGCGGATCGAAAGAACGCGAGGAGCGATTCCGGTTGCCGTGCAAGCTCGCCGGTTCGATCGTATTCTTCGGCACGAACGATCATCACGGCCTCACCGCGTTGTTTCACGACGCGTTGTGGTCCCTCTGCCCGTGCACGACGGAATAACTCGCTGAAGCGCGCTTTCGCTTCGTGCAATTGCCACACGTTGGATTCGCGCATGTTGTTATGACTACATAGAGCAGTCAACTCGTCAAGCGCCGAATGATGATCAGCGCGCTACGCGATCGTGACGATCGGCGACGACGATCGCGTCGATGCCGGCCTTGTTCAAGCGCTCGGCGGCTCGGTCGGCTTCGGATCGGGATGCGAACGGTCCAGCCGATACGAGTTGGAGGGTTCCGGATGTTGTGACATTTGCTTGGTATCCGAGGCGCTCTAGCTGGCGGCGGGCGATGGCCACGTTTTCGGCGACGCGATAGGCGCCGGCCTGGACGCGAAATCGAAGATTGCGATTCTCGGGAACCGGCGCGCGGTCGATTGTTCGAGGCGGTTGGGTGGCGGCGATGATCGGAGGTAGCGCAGGGGCGCTATTCAACGTCACCGTCAACGATGCCGGCTCGGCGGCTAGCGTTACGGTTTGCGTGGCACCGGCGGCGGTGACCGTGAAGGTTCCGGGCGGCAGCGAGCGGAAGACAAAGTTGCCTGAAGGATCGACGGTCGCGGTGCGGCCGAGGGGCTCGATCTGTATTTCTGTGGCGCCGATCGCCGTTCCGCTGACGCTGCGGAGGGCGTGCACTTCGAAGGCCAACTGTTGCGGGTGATCGGGTTTCAGATCGACTTCATGCGTCGTCGCTCCGTTGCTGATGTAGCCGGATGGCAGCGTTTCCGCGGCCAGGGCGATCGTGTATTTGCCGGCGGGAACTGCGAGTGCGAACGCGCCATCCGAGTCGGTAGTGGCAGTCACGTTCTTGCCGTCGGGTGCTTTGGCCGATACGACCACTCCGGCGATGCCGAGGGCGGCGTCGCTGATGACGTGGCCGTTGACGCGGGCGGAGGACCAGACCAGACCGAAGTCGGCGGTCGCCGACGGTTCCACTTCGACGCGCGATGGAGTCGTGAAGAATGCTGGCTTCGACGCCGAGAGCTCTGCGGCAACGTGATGGATGCCGGGAGGCACATCGCGAAATGCGTAGTGGCCGTGCTCGTCGGTTTGGATCGAGCGCGCGCCGTCGAGTGTGACTGCGATTCCGGCAACCGGGGTCGTTCCTTCGATCCGTGCGCCGCGCATGTTCGGATCGAGGTAGACGATCCCTTGAATCGTCCCTCTCCGTTTCAGGAAGTCGGGCATGCCGTCGATGCGCTGGCGGATGCCAACCTGATACGCGGAGCCGTTGGCCTGGCGCGAGACCAGGCCCGTTCGCCATTTCGAGTACGAGCCGAAAATGTCCGTCGCTTCGAAGAGACGGCGGGAGTACGTCAGCGTCGCGATCGTTGAGCTCCGCACTGCGCCCACACCTTCAGCGCGATCGGTGATTGCGTGCAGCCGCAACTGGTTGCGCATGTCCGGCGAATCGACGGCGACATCGATTCCTGCCTGGCGGCGCAGCGGTGTGAGATTGACGGTGACGCCTTGGATGAATCCGAGGTTGATGAGGGCGGCGTTGTCCTGAAGAACGCGGGCCAGGTCTTCCGGCGAGCGCACCGAAATGCCGAGCCGGAGGAGCGCGAGCTCGAGTCCGGGCTCTTCGCGAAAGATGAGATCGAGCGTTGGCGCCTGACGTTGCCGCTCCGCCCACGCGTTGACGCGGAACAACCCAGTTCCAGCGCGAACGCTGAAGCGGAGTACGTCGCCGCGCCGGCTCGAATTCGAGGTGTCGAGCAGTCGATACGAACTGGCGGCGCCGAAGCGCGGCGTGTCGAACGTCAGCCCGACCGGAATGCCGATCGTGCGAAACGATTCGGATGGCTCCCGGACGAAGGTCGTGCTAACGCCGGTCGAGGCGGAGAAGGACCGCGACAACTGATACCGCGCTGCGATGTTCGCGATGCCGATCGTTTGTCGCAGCGACGTCGTGGTCAGTTGGTCGTACGAGCCGTAGCTGTCGAGCTGCAGATTTCGTGTCGCGCGATGACTCCAATCGCCCTCGGCGTGCGTACCCGGAACATCAGATAGCGCCAGCGTCGGAAAGTCTGCCGGTTTGTACGACGCGCGTGCGCGAAGAATGTCTGCGTTGCTGTTGTAGCGGATCTCGGCGGAGCCAGCCGGCGTCCGGCTCATCGCAATCTCCCCTCGGGCAAAGAGCGTCTCGCCGATTTTCTTTTCGACGGCGAGCGCGCCGATGATTCCTTTTCGGGCGGCGGTGCCGGATGGCTCGGACAGGAAAACGTAAAGCGACGGAATGAGCCTCACGTTGCCGAAACCGATACCGTACGCGCCCGAGGCGAGCCAGCGGCGGCCTGAGGGGAGGAACAGATCGTCGTAGAGGCTCGTGGCCGCGTATCCGGCGTGGATCTCCAGCGAGCGGTCGAGGTAATGAAATCCTCGAACCTGCGTGGAGTGGATCGTGACCGGCGACGTGTCGACGATCTCGTCGAGGAATGTGATCGACCGGCGCGGCGACGCGATGCGGTAGAAGACCGAGGGAATTGCGTCGGTCGACTGGCCGAAGTAATTGTGGAAGCGGTGAATGTTGATGAGGTGAAACTGCGACTGCCGCTCGCCATCGTTTGTGAACGCGTCGAACCCACTCTGCAACTGGCCGGAGTCGCTGGCGTAGCGAGACTCCACGCGCGCGATGGGCTGGTGCGAGGCCACGGCGCGCGGAACCTGGGTAGAGATGCGCGCGGCAACGGTAATGAGGAACGAGCGCGTTCCATTCGCGGTCACTCCGATCAACTGCGTCGTGCCGGCACTGCGTCCCGTGACGATGACGCGACCGCCTGACGATGCGCTGACGTCGGCGATGGCGGGATCGATCGCGTACGCAGCCGTGACGCCCGGAATCTCGATCGTGGCGGTTTCCTGCACGCGGACGGTGAAGTTTTCCGCGCTGGCGGAAAGCGCGAAAAGAAGCGGCGTCAGTCCCAGCGCCGCGCGTTTCATCGGACCTCGAACTGGCCGGATGACGTGATCGTCTTTCCGTTCTGAAGATCGTAGGTGATGAGCGCGCGGTAGTGTCCTCGCTGCAGCTCGCCCGGATACTCCGCGCGAATGTCCGTGCTTTCTCCCGGCAACAGACGACGTGCCGGCAGCGCGCTCCTGGCGACCAGAGTGCCAGCTCCGTTGAGGATGGCCAGCATTCCTTTGGCGAACAGCGGTTCATTGCCGTCGTTCGCGAGCCGCTGCGCGAGAGTGAGGTTCGTGCTCGCGGTGGGCGCTTTCACTTCGAGCGGCGATGCGTTTGCGAGCACCTGGTCCGTGAGTGCGAAGGTCATCAGAGTGCCGAGCGATGCGACGACGTGCATGCCGTGGCTGTTCATCTTCGACGTTCCGTGAAACATCGTCACGACGGCGCGAACGGCCGGATTTGCCGGGACCGTCAGCGTCACGCTGACGTTTCGTTTTTCCCCGGGCAGTACGGTCGCCGTTCTCGTCGAAAAGACAGCAGTTGCTGCGACGCTTCCTGCGACCTTGCCTGCATCGACGAACGAGCGGACTCCGTTGCGAACG
>JAANCK010824876.1_pt1 | contig 12383 bp, 12 predicted proteins | sample 7277841 | NCBI WGS metagenome assembly JAANCK01 (sample SAMN14222788, study PRJNA588281) | permafrost metagenome | isolation source: Arctic cryosol methane SIP | place: Canada:Nunavut | collected 2015-07 | reverse complement strand
TGGTGGCCGGCGGCAACCGGCCGCGACCGCGTACCAGCGCCGCCCCGGCGCGCAAGTGAGCGCGGAAACCCTCCTGCGGCTCGCCCTCGTGCCGGCCGCGGTGTGGCTCGCGAGCCTCGCGGCGCGCCGCTGGGGTCACGCGGTGTCCGGTTACCTGGGCGGATTGCCGCTCATCGGCGGTCCCATCACGCTCTACCTCGCGCTCGACCACGGGAGCGAATTCGCGGCGCGCTCCGCCACCATCACGCTCGCGGCCATCGTGGGCCAGGCTGCGCACCTGCTCGCATTCACCCACGCCGCGCGCCGCGCCCGCTGGCCGTTAGCCCTTGCGGCGGGATGGTCCGCGTATGCAGCGATCGCTGTACTCGTGGCCCTGGCCTCTCCCGCGCCCTGGGTCGCCCTCGCGCTGGCCTTGGGCGGTCTCGCGGTCGCATGGCGCTGGCTTCCGCCCGATCGCGGGGAGGGATCCCTGCCGGCGATCCCGCGCATGGAGCTGAGGCTTCGGCTCGCCGCGGCGTTCGTGCTGGCCGCGGTGATCCTGTGGAGCGCGCGCGTGTTCGGCCCGGTGGTGAGCGGCGTGCTGCTCTCCGTCCCGGTGACCGGCTCGATCATGCCGCCGTTCACCATGGCGCTCTACGGGCCGGCGGCGCTCGCGCGCCTCGCGCGGGGTTTCGTGAAGGGACTGTGCGGGTTCGCCGCGTTCTTCTTCGTGATCGCGGTGGGGCTCGCGCCCCTGGGGACCGCGCCCGCATTCGCCGCCGCGTTCCTCGCGGCGCTGGCGGCGGTGTTCGCCGTCGTCCAGGGCGTGAAAGGCGCTGTCAGGCCGTAGGAAAACCCTGACATTCGCCCGCGCCCTCGCCTGATTCTCCGGCCCGGGCACCTTTGTCACGATGGGGCTGCGTTTGGCAGGACGTCCCTGGCGGGCCGTCTCATACCCTCAACCCTGATCTTTCCCGACGCGGGAAATTACGGAGGCAACAATGAAAGCAATCATCGCCATGATCCTGGGCGCGTTCATCCTCACGGCCTGCAACACGATGGAAGGCCTCGGCCGCGACGTGCAGGGCGGCGGCAAGAAGATCCAGAACGAAGCCAACGAGCATCGTTGAGCGAGTGAGATGCGCCGCGCCACTGCGTCGAGCTCGCCCAACCCACGCGCGGCGCCGGTCTTCCACGGTGCCGGCGCGGGGGAAATCGGCCGCGTGCTGCGCGAGGAACACGAGCAGATGCTGGGCGCGGTGGAGCGCTTGAGGGGCGAGCGCGACGAGGAGCGTTGTCACGCATTGCTGCGGCAGGTGCGCCGCGCATGGGTGATCCACGCCCTCGCCGAGGAGACCGTGGTCTACAAGGCCCTCGAGGGCGCCCCGGTGCGCGAAGCGGCCGGCGCGCACGCCGACGAGCGCTTCGTCGAGCACGAGCTGGTGCAGGGCCTGTTCGAGCAGCTCTCCCGCACCCGCTGCTCCACGCTCGAATGGCACGCGCGGCTCAACGTGGCCCGCGGGATCATCGCGCGCCACATCGAATCGGAACACGAGGAGCTGTTCGGACAGCTCGCGAGCCGCTTCGACGCGGCGGGGTTGGGGGAAATCGCGCGCCGCTTCCGCCTCGCGCGCGAAAAGCTCACCCTGCTCGAGGAAGCCAAGGCCGCCTAGCGGCGCTCGGCCCTGGTCCAGAGGGCGCGAAAGTCCGTTCCCGCGGCGAGCGTTCCCAGGCTCCTCGCACCCCATCCATCGTCCAGTCGCGACGCGCAGAAGGCCTCGGCGGCCGCCGGGTCGGAATATCGCTTCATGAGCGAGGCCTGCGCGGCGAGCGCCAGCGCCTCGACGATCGTGCGGGCGCCGGACTCCGCGGCCGCGGGATCGGCGAGCAGGCTGCGGGCGGCGTCCAGCCGCGCGCGGATGCGCTGATCTGGCGCGAATTCGATCTCCGCGGCCAGCACGGCGAACGCGTCCGGCGAGCGGCCCAGCGCCCGCAGCGCATCCAGGCAGATCACGTTGGCGCTGCCTTCCCAGATGCCGTTGAGGGGTGCTTCGCGATACAGACGCGCGAGGGGCGACTCCTCCACGTAGCCGTTGCCGCCCAGGCACTCCATCGCCTCGACCGCCACCGCCGTCATGCGCTTGCACAGCCAGTACTTGGCCACCGGGGTCAGCGCGCGCTGCAGCTCGCGCTCCCGCGGATCGTCCCGGGAAGCATCGAATGCCGCGGCGAGGCGCAGCGCCAGCAGCAGCGCCGCTTCCGCCTCGAGCGCGAGGTCGGCCAGCACGTTGCCCATGAGCGCGTGCTCCGAGAGCGTCTTTCCGAATGCCGCGCGATGGGTCGCGTGGTGCAGCGCCTCGTCGAGCGCGGAGCGCATCATCCCGGCGATGCCCACCACGATGTCGAAGCGCGTGTGGTGCGCCATCTCGATCAGCGTGGCGATGCCGCGGCCCGGCTCCCCCACGGGCCACGCGAAGGTGTCGCGATACTCGATCTCCGCCGAGGCGTTCGAGCGGTTGCCCACCTTCTCCTTCAGGCGCTGGATCAGGAGCGTGTTGCGCGTACCGTCGGGAAGCGTGCGCGGCACGAAGTAGCAGCTCACCCCCTCGGCCTGCCGGGCGAGGGTGAAGAAGCCGTCGCTCATGGGCGCGGAGCAGAACCACTTGTGGCCCGTGAGCCGGTACGCGGATCCGTCGTGCTGCGCCGCCGTCTGCACCGCCCGCAGGTCCGAGCCGCCCTGCTTCTCCGTCATCGCCATGCCGATGGTCACACCGGACTTTTCGGTGAGCGGCGCAAGGCGCGAATCGTACGCATCGGCCAGGACCTTGGGCCGCCACTCCCGCGCGAGATCGGGCGCATGGGCGAAGATCGGGATCGACGCGAAGGTCATCGTCACCGGGCACGCGGTGCCCTGCTCGAGCTGGTTCCAGAGGTAGAAGAGCGCCGCGCGGCCCGCGAAGCCGCCGCGCTCGCGCTTCCACGCCGCCGAGTGCACGCCCGCGCCGATCGCGCGCGCCATGAGGGCGTGGTACGACGGGTGGTACTCGACCTCGTCGATGCGGTGCCCGAGGCGGTCGTGGGTCTCGAGGCGTGGCCCGTGGCGGTTGGCGAGGAGCGCGTGGTGGCGCGCGGTGGCCGAGCCCACGAAGCGGCCGAGGTCGGCCGCCGCCCCGTCGACCCAGGCCGCGCTCGTGCGCCGCAGGCCGTCGCGAAGCCACGTGTCGCCGGAGAACGCGTCGTACTCGCCCCGCGGCGGCGGCTGGTTGGAAACGTCGTGGGTATCGCCGCTCATCCCCCTCCTCCCGCGGCCCGCGGCGCGCCCAGCGCGCTCACCCACGCCACGAGCGCATCGAGCGCGGGCTCGGCGTTGTTGGCGTTGGGGTGGTTCACCATCATCACGACGATCCACCGGCGGCCGCGCCGGTCGAGCACGTATCCGGCGATGCTCTGCACCCCGGTGAGCGTGCCGCCCTTGAGGTGCGCCATTCCGGCCGCTCCGGGGGCGTGGTGGTCCTTCAGCGTGCCGTCCACGGCGAATACGGGAAGCGAGGCGGCGAGCTCCGGCATGAGCGGGCCGGACCAGGCGCTCGCGAGGACCGCGGCCAGCATGGAGGCACTTACGCGCGCCTCGCGGGAGAGCCCCGAGCCGTTGTCGAGCACGAGCCCCGAGGCATCGATTCCCCGGGCGGCGAGCCAGTCGCGCACCACGCGCCCGCTCGCGGGAAGTTGCGCGCTTCCCCCGAGCCGCTCGGCTGACAGCGCGAGGAAGAGGTGGCGCGCCATCACGTTGTTCGAGTACTTGTTCATGTCGCGCACGAGGTTCGCGAGCGGCTCGGATTCGTGGCGCAGGAACGGCTGGGCGCCGGGGGGCGTGGCACCCGAGCGCACGCTTCCGCGCAAAGTGCCGCCCGCCTCGCTCCAGATCCAGCGGAAGAGCGACTCGAAGAACCGGGGCCCGTCGAACACCGAGAGGGGCCAGGTGCGCTCGCCGCACGCGCGCGGATAGCTGCCGGAGAAGACCGCCGTCGCCACGAGCCCGTTGTCTTCGATGTCGTAGTGCAGGTCGTGCCTCCACGCGCCGCAGTCGCCGTCGACGGAGCGGATGTGGCTCGCGATCTCGACGTTGGGCAGGTCCGGCTCCCCGGTGACCTGGACGCCCTCGGCGCCGGGGATGAAGCGGAAGTCCACGGCGTCGAAGTTCACCAGCAGCGCGTCGGGGCCCACGTTGTACGCGCGGCGCGGCTCGTGGTCGAATTCCCCGGCGTCGTAGGGCGCGGGCGCGAAGTAGCCGCGATCGACGATCACGTCGCCCCGGATCTCCCGCAGGCCGCGGGCGCGAAGCCCGTGGGCGAGTTGCCAGAGGCGCTCGTAGGTGAGCCCCGGGTCTCCCCCGCCGCGGAACACGAGGTTGCCCTTCAGCACGCCGCCCTCGAGCTTGCCGTCGAGGAGCACGTCGGTATGGAAGGTGAAGGCGGGCCCCAGCAGGTCGAGCGCCGCGTAGCTGGTGATGAGCTTCAGCACCGAAGCGGGGTTCATCGCCGCGTCGGCGCGCACCGAGATCAGGCGCGGCCCGCCCTGGGCGGGTGCGACCACGACACCCACCGCCGAGGCGGGCACGCCGGCGGAGGCGAGGGCCTCGCGCACGGTCTTGGGCAGGTCGCGCGCGCCGGCGCCGAGGGAAGCCAGCAGGAGCACCATGAAGGCGAGGCGGGTCATGCGCCGGTCCCCAGCGCCTGGACGATGGCGAGGCCCGCATCCACGAGCAGCGCGAACTGCGCGTCGTCGACCACGTAGGGCGGCATGAAATAGACGGTCTTGCCGATCGGGCGCAGCAGCACGCCGCGCTCCAGCGCGAGCGCGAAGGCGCGCGCGGCGAAGTCGGCATGGTCGCTCTCCACCTCGAAGGCCCAGATCATCCCCAGGTGGCGGAAGTCCCGCACGCCCGGATGATGCGCGAGGGGTGCGGCGGCCTGGATGAAGCGGGCGGCCTTGGCCTCGTTGGCGCGCAGCACGTCCTCGCGCTCGAAGAGGTCCAGCACGGCGCATGCCGCGCGGCAGGCGAGCGGGTTGCCGGTGTACGAATGGGAATGCAGGAAGCCGCGCTCCACGCGATCGTCGTAGAAGGCGCCGTAGACCGCGTCGGTCGCGAGCACGCACGACAACGGCAGGTAGCCTCCCGTGATCCCTTTCGACAGGCACATCAGGTCCGGGGCGATGCCCGCCTGCTCGCAGGCGAACATCGTTCCCGTGCGCCCGAACCCGGTCATGATCTCGTCGGCGATGAGCAGCACCTCGTAGCGCGTGCACAGCTCGCGCGCCCGCCGCAGGTATTCGGGATGGTAGAAGCGCATGCCGCTCGCCCCCTGGGCCAGGGGCTCGACGATGAGGGCCGCGATCTCGCCGTGGCGCTCGGCCAGGAGCTTGCGCAGCGCGTCGGCCGCGTCGATGGCGCCGCGGATCCCGCCGAAGCGATGGTCGTCCGCATGCCTCGCGGGGAAGGGTGCGACGAGCCCCGCGCGCAGCAGCGGCGCGTAGGCGTCGCGGAAGATGGCCACGTCGGTCACGCCCAGGGCGCCCACGGTCTCGCCGTGGTAGCCGCCCTGCAGCGCCACGAAGCGCGACTTCTCCGGGCGTCCCCGGTTGGCCCACGAGTGGAACGCCATCTTGAGGGCGATCTCGGTGGCCGACGCGCCGTCGGAGGCGAAGAACGCGTGGCCCAGCGCTCCGGGTGCGAGCCGCGCGAGGCGCTCGGCCAGCTCCACGGCGGGTGCGTGGGTGAATCCCGCGAGCATCACGTGCTCGCGGAGGTCGAGCTGTTCCCGCAGCGCCGCGTTGATCGCCGGGTGCGCGTGGCCGAAGCGGTTGACCCACCACGAGCTGACACCGTCCAGTTAGCGCCGACCGTCGAAGTCGTGCAGCCAGGCGCCTTCGCCGCGTGCGATGGGCACCAGGGGCACTCGCTCGTGCGCCTTCATCTGCGTGCACGGGTGCCATACGGCCGCGAGACTGCGCGCGACCATCTCGCGGTTGCTCATCGCCGCTTCAGTCCGGGACCAGGCGGTTGATTTGCGCCGCGAGGGCGCTCGTGGCCTCGGTGGCGAGGGGCTCGAGGCCGTCGCGCGGCAGCGCCATGGTCCCGCCCGTCACGTAGCAGAGCGCGGTGAAGAGCGAGCGCACTTCCACCATCGCGAGCGGGTCGAGCGTCTCGCCGCGGTCGATCGCGATGCCGGCGGCGTTCACGACCACCCGCAGGCCCTCGGTGAGCAACGCGCCCGAACCGTGGGCCTCGTAGTGCTCGACCAGCCTGGCGAGGATCAGTCTTTCGAGCTCGGCCTTCTCGGCGTTTCCCAGCAGTGGCACGCGCGCATTTCCCCCTGGCAACCCGCGACGCCGACCATTCTAGCGGCTCGACGGGAGCCCGGCTTCGGGCTTTGTTACCGGCGGCGTTCGCCTTGGCATCCGACGCAGCCGAGTGCTAGCAACACGGGTAGTTGATTCCGTGCGAAAAGCGGATTCGTGCACGGGGTTTGCTTCATGGGAATGCACGGATCCGGATCTTCCCCATCGCAAGACGTTTCTGAACAACGGAGGACGAGAATGCAATTGCTCGACTGCATAGAGACCCAGCTCCTCGCCAACCGACTGCCGCTCGTGGCGGTCACGGTGGCCGCGGTGCCCTACGCCAATACGCCGTTCGTGCTGACGCTGCACTGGCACGGTTTCGTCGAGTCGCGCATCGCGGAAGTGAGCGACGCCGGCGTGGTCGCCTACCAGGCGGTGCCGAGCTCGGCCCTGCAGATCAACGAGCGCTGGGACCGTTTCGATGAACTGGAGAACGACGTCCTCGATGTCGCATGGGAGCTGGGCTCCTGGGACCTCGCGCGCACCGAAGCGCTGCCATTCCACCGTCCCGGAGCTTCGCGCCAGGAATCCCTGGAGTGCATGGGCGCCTTCGGCTCGCCGCCCGTGACCCTGGACGGGCAGCCCCCGGTGGTGGCCGAAGTTCCCGACGCGGGCGAGCTGATCGGGGCCGCGGCGCGCTCGGGTTACGTTTCGTGGCTCTTCCGGCCGGTCCGCGGCGGAGTGTGGGCGGAAGTGGCCGAGGACCTCACCCTCGAGGAGGGCGGCTATCGCAATCCGCCCTGTCCGTACGTGGCATCCCCCACCCGCATCGGGCGCACCCGCCGCCCTCGCCGCGTGGTCTACCAATTCGGCCGCTGCACGCGGCTCGCGCGGTAGGTTCGTAGCGCGCGGCGGCGGCGCTATCGGCTTTGCTGCTCGGCGCCTGGGCGAGGGACAGCGCTTGGCCGATGGGCGCACCCGCTATAGCGGCGGCAAGTTGCTGTTTCAGAGCATCTATCTCCATAGCCTCACTTCGTTGTAAGCGATCACTCCGTAAAGAAAACGGCTGACCTGGGACTTGAATTCAGGCCGCGCAGCGCCTATTATTAGCACTCGTCGTGGGTGAGTGCTAAAGCCCGCGCCTCCCAATCGAAACCAGGGGTCCAGCCGCGCATTCGGCACCGCCGCAGTCCAGGGCCCCAGCACACTGAGGAGTGAATCCATGAAACTGCGTCCGTTGCACGATCGCGTGATCATCAAGCGCCTCGAGGAGGAGAGGAAGACCGCCTCCGGAATCGTCATCCCCGACACCGCCGCCGAGAAGCCCGACCAGGGCGAAGTGATGGCCGTCGGTCCCGGCAAGAAGAATGAAGATGGAAAAGTGAGCCCGGTCGACGTGAAGGTCGGCGACAAGGTCCTCTTCGGCAAGTACTCCGGCAGCACCGTGAAGATCGACGGCGACGAGCTTCTGGTGATGCGCGAAGAAGACATCATGGCCGTCGTGAACTGACCGCCGCAACCATCGAATTCGAGAGGAACACACCATGGCAGCCAAAGACGTCAAATTCAAGGAAGCCGCGCGCGTTCGCATGATCGCGGGCGTTAACATCCTGGCCGATGCGGTCAAGGTGACGCTGGGCCCGAAAGGCCGCAACGTCGTGCTCGAGCGCTCCTTCGGCGCCCCCACCGTCACCAAGGACGGTGTGTCGGTCGCGAAGGAAATCGAGCTGAAGGACAAGTTCGAGAACATGGGCGCGCAGCTCGTGAAGGAAGTCGCCTCCAAGACTTCCGACGTGGCCGGTGACGGCACCACGACCGCGACCGTGCTCGCCCAGTCGATCGTGACCGAGGGCATGAAGTACGTGGCCGCGGGCATGAACCCGATGGACCTGAAGCGCGGCATCGACAAGGCGGTGCACACCGCGGTCGAGGAGCTCAAGAAGATCTCCAAGCCCTGCACGACCTCCAAGGAGATCGCCCAGGTGGGCGCCATCTCCGCCAACGCGGATCCGGAGATCGGCAAGACGATCGCCGAGGCGATGGACAAGGTCGGCAAGGAAGGCGTCATCACCGTGGAAGACGGCAAGGGCCTCGAGAACGAGCTGGACCTGGTCGAGGGCATGCAGTTCGACCGCGGCTACATCTCGCCGTACTTCATCAACAACCCGGACAAGCAGGTCGCGATCCTCGAAGACCCGTTCATCCTCCTGCACGACAAGAAGATCTCCAACATCCGCGATCTCCTGCCGGTGCTCGAGCAGGTCGCGAAGGCCGGGCGTCCGCTGCTCATCATCGCCGAGGACGTCGACGGCGAGGCGCTCGCCACGCTCGTGGTGAACAACCTGCGCGGCATCCTGAAGACCACCGCCGTCAAGGCGCCGGGCTTCGGCGACCGCCGCAAGGCCATGCTCGAGGACATCGCGATCCTCTCCGGCGGCACCGTGATCGCCGAGGAGCTGGGCCTCAAGCTGGAGAACGTGCAGCTGAAGGACCTGGGGCGCGCCAAGCGCGTCGAGATCGGCAAGGAGAACACGACGATCATCGACGGCGCCGGCAAGGAAGAAGGCATCAAGGCCCGCGTGGAGTCGATCAGGAAGCAGGTCGAGGAAGCCACCAGCGACTACGACAAGGAAAAGCTGCAGGAGCGCGTTGCGAAACTCGCCGGCGGCGTGGCCGTGATCAAGGTGGGTGCCGCGACCGAAGTCGAGATGAAGGAGAAGAAGGCCCGTGTCGAAGACGCGCTGCACGCGACCCGTGCCGCCGTCGAAGAGGGCATCGTTCCCGGCGGCGGCGTGGCACTGCTGCGCGCCCGCGACGCGGTGGCCAAGATCAAGACCGACAACGAGGACCAGGCCGCGGGCGTGAAGATCGTCCTGCGGGCGCTGGAGCAGCCGATGCGCGAGATCGCCCGCAACGCCGGTGACGAGCCGAGCGTCGTGATCAACAAGGTGATCGAGGGCAAGGGCAACTTCGGCTACAACGCCCAGACGGGCGAGTACGGCGACATGGTGGCGATGGGCGTGCTGGACCCGACCAAGGTCACGCGCTACGCGCTGCAGAACGCCGCATCCGTGGCCGCGCTGATCCTCACGACCGATGCCATGGTCGCCGAGCTGCCGAAGGACGAGAAGGGCGGCGCGGGCGGAATGCCTGGCGGCGGCATGGGCGGCATGGGCGACATGGACATGTGATGTGCCCCCTCTCCCTTGGGAGAGGGCCGGGGAGAGGGTCGATATTCCTGTCGATATTCCCCGGCGCTGCAAAGAAAGGCCCCGCTTCGGCGGGGCTTTTTTTTGATCTGCCTCAGCGCAACCCGTAGATTAGGCGGCACGATGCACATTTCGGCGCCCCTTTGATCCTCGCCCTGCTGTCGGACATCCACGCCAACCTCGAAGCGCTGCGCGCCTGCCTCGCGCACGCGGCCGGGCGCGGCGCCGGGCAGTTCGCGTTCCTCGGCGACCTGGTGGGCTACGGCGCGGATCCGGGAGCCGTGCTCGACATCACCGCGGAGCATGCCGCGCGCGGCGCGGTGGTGGTGAAGGGCAACCACGACGACGCGTTGGCCGCGTCCAACGCCTACCTCAACGCCTCGGCTTCCGCGGCGATCGCGTGGACGCGCCAGGTCCTCTCGCCGGAGCAGCGCGCATTCGTCGCTTCCCTTCCCCTGTGCATCCGTGCGGACGATGCGTGCTTCGTGCATGCCTCGGCGGCACTCCCGGACCATTGGGAATACGTCGACAGCCCCGCGGCGGCGGAGCGCAGCGCACGCGCGGCGGGCACGCCGTACACGTTCTCGGGGCACGTGCACGACCAGGCGCTCTACGTCTCGAACGCGCAGGACCGCATGATCGCCTTCCGTCCGCAGCCCGGTGTCCCCATTCCCGTGGGCTCCCATCGCCGGTGGCTCGCCCTCGTGGGCTCCGTGGGGCAACCGCGGGACGGCAATCCGGCGGCCGCCTACGCGAGCGTGGACCTCGAGGCGAAGAGCATCACATTCCACCGCGTCCCGTACGACAACCGGGAGGCGGCGCGCAAGATTCGCGCGGCGGGATTGCCCGAGTCCCTCGCCTATCGCCTCGAGCGGGGCATCTAGGCATGGCCGAGATCGACATCGCCGCGGGACGGGAGATCGACGGGTTCACCGTGGGCGAGTGCGTGCACGAAGGCGCCATGGGCCGCCTGTTCGAGGTCTCCGGGCGCGATGCGGCCTTTCCGATGCTCATGAAGGTGCCCCGCATGGGCGCGGTGGATTCCGCCGAGCTGATGCTCGCCTTCGACACCGAGGCGATGATCCTGCCGCGCCTGAGCGGCTCCCACGTGCCGCGCTTCGTCGCCGCGGGCAGCGTGACCACCGTGCCCTACGTGGTGACGGAGCGCGTGGCCGGGCAGAGCCTCGACCACCGCCTGGGCGCACCCCTTCCCGCCGCCGAGGTGGCGCGCATCGGCGCGGCCATGGCCGACGCGCTGCACAGCATCCACGCCCAGGACGTGATCCATTTCGACTTGAAGCCCGACAACGTGATCCTGCGTCCCGACGGCGTGGCGGTGCTCGTGGACTTCGCGCTCTCCCACCACCGGCACCTTCCCGATCTCGTATCCCAGGAGCGGCGCTACACGGCGGGCTCCGCGCCGTATATCTCGCCGGAGCAGGTGCGCGGCACGCGTACCGATGCACGCAGCGACCTCTTCGCGCTCGGGGTGGTGCTCTACGAGCTCACCACGGGCGAGCTTCCCTATGGCGTGCCGGCCACCTTCGCGGGGATGCGCGACCGCCTCTGGATCGATCCCGCGCCGCCCAGCGCGCGCCTCTCCACGGTGCCGCCGTGGCTGCAGGAAGTGATCCTGCGCTGCCTCGAGCCGGAGGCCGCGCGGCGCTACCAATCGGCCGCCCACGTCGCCTTCGACCTTCGCAATCCCGGGCAAGTGATGCTTACCGATCGCAGCGCGCGCAAGGAGCGCACCGGCATCGTTTCCCAGGCGGCGCGGTGGTGGCGCGCGAGGGATCTCGGTTCGCTGCCCGGAGGCGCCAAGGAAGAGCCCGATGCGGCCCCGGTGGTGATGGTGGCAGTGGACACGCTGCATCCCGACGATCCGCGCCAGCCGGAGCTGCAGCGCGTGACCCGCAGCATTCTTTCGCTTTCCCGCGAGTTCCGCCTGATCTGCGTCTCGGTCGTCCCGCCGGGCCCGGGGATTGCCGATCCGCGCGCGGGCGACGTGCAGGTGGAGCATCGCATCCGGCTGCGCCACTGGATCGGCCCGCTCGCGATCGAGCCCGACCGCGTGTCGCTGCACGTGCTCGAGGCACCCGATCCCGCAGGCGTCCTCGTGGACTTCGCGGCGCGCAACAACGTGGACCTGATCGTGCTGGGAGCCCCCGCGCCCGACGAGCGCACGCTCGCCTGGTGGCGTTCGGTGGCTTCCTCCGTCACCGCGAACGCGCCTTGCAGCGTGCACGTGGTTCGAAGGTCGGGGCAGCCGGCGCAGGGCTGAAACACCGCTTCAGTGAATCTCCGGCTCCTCCGTCGTCCCGCCCGCCTCGAGGAAATCGAAGTCGCACCCCTGGTCCGCCTGGGTCACGTGCTTCAGGTATAGCGTCCCGAAGCCGCGCGTGAAATGAGGCGCCGGCGCCTTCCACGCCGCGCGACGACGCGCAATCTCGGCATCGTCGACCAGCAGCTGGAGCCGTCGCGCCGGCACGTCCAGCTCGATCCGGTCGCCGTCGCGCACCAGCGCGAGCGGCCCGCCCACGAACGACTCCGGCGTCACGTGCAGCACGCACGCGCCGTAGCTTGTGCCGCTCATGCGTGCATCGGAAATCCTCACCATGTCGCGCACGCCTTGCTTGAGGAGCTTCTGCGGGATCGGAAGCTGGCCCCACTCGGGCATGCCCGGCGCGCCGCGCGGCCCGGCGTTCTGCAGCACGATGACCGAATCCGCGTCGACGTCCAGCGCCGGGTCGTCGATGCGCGCCGCCATGTCCTCGTAGTCGCGGAAGACGACGGCACGGCCCACGTGCTTCTGCAGGCGCGCTTCCATCGCGGGCGGCTTGATGACGGCCCCAC
>JAANCK010657904.1_pt1 | contig 12389 bp, 11 predicted proteins | sample 7277841 | NCBI WGS metagenome assembly JAANCK01 (sample SAMN14222788, study PRJNA588281) | permafrost metagenome | isolation source: Arctic cryosol methane SIP | place: Canada:Nunavut | collected 2015-07 | reverse complement strand
GTATTTCCCGTCGGCAACGGAAGCGATCATGTACGTGATGATGGGCGCCGTCCTGCTGATCAGGCCGAGCGGCCTTCTCGGCGAAGAAGGGCGGATTCAATGAACGGCATGAACAAGCAAACTTCCAACGCAGTGGTCTGGCTGGTACTGCTGACGATGCCCTACTGGATGGGCGCGATCGGCGGCTATACCGAGCTGGCGAGCCGCGTGCTCGTGCTCGGCCTGGCAGCGATGGCGCTCAATTTCCTGCTCGGCTTCACCGGGGTGTTGTCCTTCGGCCATGCCGCCTACTTCGGCCTGGGCGCCTACGGCACGGCAATGACGATCAAGTACCTGGCGCCGAGCACCCCGCTTGCGATTGTGATTGGCGCCATCGTTGGCACCATCGCCGCGGCTCTGATCGGCGCGCTGATCGTCAAGCGCCGCGGGACCTACTTCGCCATGGTGACCATCGCCTTCGGCCAGGTGTTCTACTTCATCGCCTTCCGCTGGAGCGAGGTTACCGGCGGCGACGATGGCCTGACCGGCTGGCACCGCCAAGTAATCAATCTCGGCCTGGCGAACATCGACATCATGGGCAACGACAAGGCCTTCTATTACATGGTGCTCGTCGTGTTTGCGGCCGCGGCCGGCATCATGGCGCTGCTGCTGCGCTCGCCTTTCGGCCGGACGCTGATCGCGATCCGCGAGAACGAACAGCGCGCGCGCTTTCTCGGCATTCCGGTCGAACAGCACATCTGGCTTGCGTTCGTGATCTCCTGCCTGTTCGCGAGCCTGGCGGGCACGCTCTATGCGCTGCTCAACAACTTCACCGATCCGCGCGCGTTGCGCTGGGACCTGTCCGGCAATTTCGTGATCATGGCCGTGCTCGGCGGCATGCGCTCTTTCTGGGGGCCCCTCGTCGGCGCCGCGATTTTCGTCGTGCTGCAGGACTATATATCGAGCCAGACGGAAAACTGGATGTCGTTCATCGGCCTGTTCTTCGTGCTCGTGGTGCTGTTCTTCCCGCGCGGGGTGCTCGGCATCATCAAGCGCAAGGTGGCGCAATGAGCCTGCTCAAAGTACAGAATGTCTCGCGCCATTTCGGCAGCCTCATTGCCGTCAACGGAGTCTCGCTCACGGTCGAGCCGGGCGAGCTGCGCGCGGTGATCGGGCCCAACGGCGCCGGCAAGACCACCTTCTTCAACATGATCAGTGGCTTCTTCCCTCCGACTTCGGGCACGATACTGTTCGACGAGCAGAACGTCACCGCGCTGCCGCCGCACAAACGTGTGGCCATGGGCATGGCGCGCACGTTCCAGATCACCCAGATCTTCCCGGAGCTGAGCGTGCGCGAGAACCTGCGCATTCCGGTGGAGGTCGCGGCAGGACACAGGCTCAGCCCGTGGCAATCGCGCGATACCGCGGGCGAGATGCGCGCCAGGGTGATTGATCTCATGGAGATGGGCGGCCTCACCGACAAGGCGGACCGCCTCGTCGGCGAACTGCCGCACGGCGACCAGCGCGCGACCGAAATCATGATGTCGCTCGCGCTCAAGCCGCGGCTGCTGCTGCTCGACGAACCGACCGCCGGCATGGGCGACCAGGAAACCTACGACATCACGCGCCTGATCCGCCGTTTGCACAAGGAGCAGGCGCTCAGCATCGTGCTGATCGAGCATGACATGCGCGTCATTTTCCACCTTGCCGACCGCATCATGGTCCTCGCGGAGGGTTCGGTACTGGCCGAAGGCACGCCCGCCGAGATCGGCGCGAGCGAGGTCGTGCAAGCCGCATACCTGGGGAAGGCGGCATGATGCGGCGGAGCAGGGGCCCCGCTTGCGGGGATGCGACCCGCGATCATGCCGGCCAACCGCCGACAGCCCACAACTCAATTCAAAAAATCGGATCGGAGGCGTTGGCATGAACGCGCTCGAAGCAGAAGCCCTGCACACGTTCTACGGCAAGAGCCACATACTCCACGGCGTCGGGCTCGTAGTGCGCGAAGGCGAGATCGTCACCCTGCTCGGACGCAATGGCGCGGGCAAGACCACCACGCTCAGGAGCCTGATGGGGCTCACGCATGCGCGCGAGGGGGCGGTGCGCATCTTCGGCCATGCCACGACATCCTGGCCGCCTTACCGCATCGCGGCCCTGGGCGTGGGTTATGTGCCGGAGGGGCGGCGCATATTCGCCAATCTGACGGTGGAGGAAAACCTCAAAGTGCCGCTGGAGCGCCCGGGGCCATGGTCGATTGCGCGTATCTACGAATTGTTTCCGCGTCTGGCGGAGCGCAAGTCGAATAAGGGCCGCCAGCTCTCCGGCGGCGAGCAGGAGATGCTCGCCATCGCCAGGGCCTTGCTGCTCAATCCGAAGCTGCTGCTGCTCGATGAGCCGTCCCAGGGTCTCGCGCCGATCATCGTGCAGGACGTCTTCAACGTCGTCGTCGCCATGCGCAAGGAAGGCATGTCGGTGCTGCTGGTCGAGCAGAACGTGCGCGCCGCGGTCGAGATCGCCGATCGCGCCTATGTGCTGGACAACGGCACGCTTGTCTACGAAGGACCGGCGGCGGAATTCGCCAAGGACGAGGAGCGGGTGCGGGCACTGGCGGGGGCCAGCGCCGAGAAATGGGAAGAGATCGACTAACCCGGCTCTAGGGGCGCGGAACGCCCGGAGCGCCACCGCCTTAGGCGCCGATGAATCCGCGGATCAGCTGATTCAGCCGCTCCGGCTCTTCGTGCATGACCCAGTGCGAGGCTCCAGGCAGGCGCTCGATGCGCAGGTCGGGCACGCAGTCCTGCAATCCAACCAGGTTCCCCGGCAGCAGCGCCTTGTCGCGCATGCCCCAGACCACCATGGTCGGCACGCGCACCATGAAGTCGGCCGGCTCGAGCTTCAGCGCGCGCGCGCCCGGATCATTGCCGGTCGGCGGGTACAGCGGCGAAGCGCGGTAGTAGTTGAGGCTGCCGGTGAGTGCGCCCGGCCGCGACCAGGCCTCGAGGTAGAGCGCCTTCTGCGCTGCATCGATCGCGCCCTTTCCCCATCCGTCCAAGGTCATTTGCGCAAGGCGCTCGTAGTTGTTCTGCGCCAGCACGCGCTCGGCCTTGTCGCTGCGCAGCAGGTTCATGTACTGGCTCGCCGCGTCCTGTGCCGGGTTGTGCGCGAGCTCGCGCGCGAACGGCACCGGGTGCGGCGAGTTGACTATGATGAGTTTGCTCAGCGTATGCGGATGCGCCATGGCGTAGGCCCAGGCGACCGCGCCGCCCCAGTCGTGCGCCACCAGCACGAACTTCTTCTGTCCCAGGTGCTCGGCCAGCTGGCGCACGTCCTCGACGAGGATGCGCGCTTTGTATTGCTTCACCTCGGCGGGACAGTCGGACAGGTTGAAGCCGCGCATATCGGGCGCCACCGCGAAATGGTCGCGGCCGAGATTCTCCAGCTGCTTGTTCCAGCAATACCAGAATTCGGGAAAGCCATGCAGGAACAGGATCAGCGGTCCCTGCCCGGCATGCGCGTAATGCAGGCGCACGCCGTTGACGCTGGCATAGTCGTGGCGTACGGCGCTCACTTGAGGCTCCCCGGCAGTGACAACAACGGATGCACGGTGATCGGTATCTCCTTGCCCTTGGCGGCAACGTCTCTGCTGTCACCGAGCCGCGCACCCGCACCGAGCGCCGCGCGTACCGGATCCGACACCAGCACCTCACCGCTGCCGGCGGCGCCCTCGATGCGCTTGGCGGTGTTTACGGTGTCGCCGATGACGTCATAGCCCTTGACGCCGGCGCTGCCGAGCAAACCCTCGACTACCGGCCCCGAATGCACGCCGATGCCGGCGCCCAGGCCCCAGCGCGCCAGCGCCTGGCGCGTGTGCCCGCACAGCTCGACCGCGCAGGCCGCAGCCGCGCGCGCGTCGGCAAATACAGCGAGGATTTCATCGGCGGAGAACTTCAGCTTGATCGCGCCATGGCGCCACACCACCGGTTCGGCCGACTGGTAATACGCATTCAAGGCCTGCACCACGGTCTCGGGCGCGCAGCGCTCGCTCCAGGCGGTGAATCCGCGGATATCCATGAACAGCACGGCGCGTTCGCGCCGCGTAAGCGTAAGCGCCTCGGGATTGGCGATCACGCGCTCGAGCAGATCCTTGCCCAGGAGCCACTCCGAATAGCGCTGCAGCTGGGTCGAGGTCTCGCGCAGCAGCGCAAGGTAGCCGTACTCGGACAGGGCGGCAAGCCCGACGCTGATGCCGAGGATCAGCGTGGCCAGCCCGATGAACAGGTGGGCGCGGTCGGAGAAGAAGACCGGAGCCGAGAATTGCGTGCCGTCGATGAGCAGTTCGAAAATGGCATACATGGCGAAGAGTATTGCGGCCCGGACCACGTTTTCGAGCACCACCAGCAGCCCGGCGACCGCACGCCGTCCGGCACGCAGCCTTGCCGCCTGCAACGCACCGACCGCGGCGGCGAATATCCAGTAGGCGAGATGGTTGGGCGTGGAAAAGAAGCTCCAGCCCTCGAAGCCCGCTTCGATCGCAGTGTAGGCCGCGGGCCCGATCAGGTTGCCGTAGAAGCGCCGCGGCGTCGCCGTGCTTTCCCAGCGCGTCAGACACCAGGCCTGCAGCAGCATTGCGCCGATCAGCGTATAGACATCGGGCGCGAGAAAGATCGCCGGGCCCTCGAGCAGCAACTCGAGCAGCAGATTGGCGACGGGAAACTGGCCGGTGTTGCGGAACAGCTCCTGCTCGAAGCGGTTGCGGAACGAACCCGAGATGCGCGCATCGAGCGCCGACGCCAGTACCGGCGGGCGCTCGCCGCTGCCGTCACCGGTCATATCCGCCGCTCTCCCTGCGGCAGCGCCCCGTCATTCCCGCGTCACCCGAACTTGGAAAAATCGGGCTTGCGTTTCTCCAGAAATGCATTGAAGGCTTCCTTTGCCTCCGGGGATTTCAGGCGCTCGCCGAAATGGTCGGACTCCAGCTTGATCCGCTGCGCCACGGCCGCAGCCTGCCCCTGCTTCATCAGCAGCTTGGTCAGGCGCAGCGACGCGGCCGGCTTGCCTGCCAGCTTTCTCGCCTGTGCGAGGGCGAAGTCGAACAGCTGATCCTCGGGCACCACCTCGGTGACCAGCCCGATTTCCTTCGCCTTGTGCGCGCTGAACGGTTCGCCCAGCAGCAGCAGTTCGGCCGCGCGCTGGTAGCCGGCGAGCGCCGGCAGCAGCAGGCTGGAAGCCGCCTCGGGGACCAGCCCCAGGTTCACGAACGGCAGCTGCAGGCGCGCATTCGGGGCGGCGTATACGAGGTCGCAATGCAGCAGCATGGTCGTACCTATGCCCACCGCCGCCCCGGCCACCGCGGCGACAATCGGCTTTGTCGCCTGGCTGATGCCATAGAGGAACTGGAACACCGGCCGGTCGTCATCGCGCGGCGGATTGTCGAGAAAGTCCTGCAGGTCGTTGCCCGCGGTGAACAGGTCAGGCTTGCCGTGGATCAGCACCACGCGCACGCCGGCGTCGGCCTCCGCCGCCCTGATCGCGTCGGCCATCGCCTGGTACATCGCCGCGGTGAGCGCATTCTTCTTGTCGGGACGGTCGATCTCGATGCGCGCGACACCGTCCTTGGTTTGGCTGAGTATATGGCTCATGGGCTCTCGGCAGGTCTTGTACGCGGTACGCGGCACGCCGCGCTCAGGCCGTCGGCAGCTTGTGCCCTTTGAAATCCTCGCGCAGCTTGGTCTTGAGCAGCTTGCCCGTGGCCGTGTGCGGCAGCTGGTCGACGAACACGCAGTCGTCGGGCATCCACCATTTCGCCACCTTGCCCTCGTAGAATTTGAGCAGCTCCTCGCGCGTGAGCTCGGCGCCGGGCTTCTTCACCACGATCAACAGCGGCCGTTCGTCCCACTTCGGATGGAAACAGCCGATTACCGCAGCCTCGGCCACGGCGGGATGGCCGACCGCGATATTTTCCAGATCGATGGTGCTGATCCATTCGCCGCCAGTCTTGATCACGTCCTTGGAGCGATCGGTAATCTGCATGTAGCCGTCGGGGTCGATGGTGGCGACGTCGCCGGTCGGGAACCAGCCCTGACCTTTCTCGTCCAGCCGCAGCGGATCCCCGCCCTCGCCCTTGAAGTAGCTGCTGGTGATCCATGGCCCGCGCACCAGCAGGTCGCCGAACACCTTGCCGTCCCAGGGCAGGTCCTTGCCCTCGCCGTCGACAATCTTCATGTCGGCGCCGAAAATGTTGTGCCCCTGCTTGGACTGGATCGCGAGCTTCTGCTCCTTCGACAGCTTCAGGTGCTTGGCCTTGAGCGTGGACACGGTGCCGAGCGGGCTCATTTCGGTCATGCCCCAGGCGTGCAGCACCTGCACCCCGTACTCTTCCTGGAACGTCTTGATCATCGCGGGCGGACAGGCCGAGCCGCCGATCACGGTGCGGTTCATGGTGCTGAACTTCTTCTTCTCCTGTCCGGCATACATCAGCAGCGCCAGCCACACCGTGGGCACGCCCGCCGACACCGTGACCTTCTCCGCTTCGAACAGTTCGTACAGGCTCTTGCCGTCGAGCGCTGCGCCGGGGAACACCAGTTTTGCCCCGACCATGGCGCAGCCGTAAGGCAGGCTCCAGGCGTTGGCGTGGAACATCGGCACCACCGGCAGCATCACGTCGCGCGCGGATATGTTGAGCGCATCGGGCAGTGCCGCGGCGAATGCGTGGATGACGGTGGAGCGATGCGAGTACAGCACGCCCTTGGGGTTGCCGGTCGTGCCCGAGGTGTAGCACAGCGACGAGGCAGTGTACTCGTCCAGCTGCGGCCACTCGTAGTTGCCGTTCTCGGCAGCGACCAGCTCCTCGTAGCACAGTAGATTGGGCAGTGTGATCTTGGGCATGTGCGCCCGGTCGGTCATCGCGATCCAGCCCTTCACGCCCTTGCACGCCGGCGCGAGCTTCTCCACCAGCGGCGCGAAGGTGAGGTCGAACAGCATATAGCCGTCTTCGGCGTGGTTGATGATGTAGACCAGCTGCTCCGGAAACAGGCGCGGGTTGACGGTGTGCATCACCGCGCCCATTCCCGAGATGCCGTAAAACGCCTCGAAGTGGCGATAGCCGTTCCAGGCGAGCGTGCCGACGCGGTCGCCGTCCTTTACGCCCAGTCGCGCCAGCGCCTGCGCCAGCTGGCGCGCGCGCTTGTGCGCATCGCGGTACGTGTAGCGGTGAATGGCGCCGGAGCCGTCCGCGGCCGGACCTTCCACCGTGCGCGACACGATCTCAGCGTCGCCGTGGTGCCGGCTGGCGTGGGTGATGAGCGAAGAAATGAGCAATGGAACTTCCTGGATCAGGCCGCGCAGCATGGTTTTTCTCCGATGGAAACAGAAAAATTCAACAGACGGGGGACGTTACCCTGCCGCAGAATCGGTGTCAATCAAGGCCCGATGCGGCCGGCGCGGCCCGCGGTCCGCGGTCCGCGGTCGGTTTGCTACAACCTATTTTGTCGGAGTCTGGCGCTACGCCATGTCCGTTTGATCTGTGTCAAAACATGCTGTAACCTGCCATCCATACTTGCAACCTGTCCGTACTGTGGCCGCTGTGCGAGGACACCGGCTGGCGCGAGGCGGGAAGCGCAAATATCCGGAGGTAAGAGTAGCCATCGCCCCCGCTCGGGGGCTACGTCAACAAAGGAGGAAGTATGTTCAATCTCAAACGCGCCAGCGGTGCATTGTTTGTAACTCTGGCGCTTTGCGCCGGTTCCGCTCATGCGCAAACGGTCAAAGTAGCGTTTATCGACCCGCTCTCGGGCCTGCTCGGTCCGGTCGGCCAGAATCAGCTGCATAGCTGGGAGTACGTCGCCGAAACCGCCAATCAGAAGAATTGGGCCGGCGGACCCAAATTCGAAATCGTTCCCTTCGACAACAAGCTTTCGCCGCAGGAATCGCTGAACGTGCTGAAGCGCGTGGAGGATGCGGGCATCCGCTACATCGTGCAGGGCAACGGCTCCTCGGTGGCGCTGGCGCTCGCCGATGCGGTGGACAAGTATAACGCGCGCAATCCCGGGAAGGAAATCCTTTACCTGAATTACGCCGCGGTTGACCCGGACCTGACCAACAGCAAGTGCAGCTACTGGCATTTCCGCATAGACGCAAACTCGGACATGAAGATGGAGGCCTTGACCTCGTACTTGGCCAAGGACCAGAACGTCAAGAAGGTCTACCTGATCAACCAGAACTATTCCTTCGGCCAGGCAGTGGCCCGCGCAGCAAAGGAATACCTCGCACGCAAGCGCCCCGACATCAAGATCGTCGGCGAGGACCTGCATCCGCTGGCTCAGGTGAAGGATTTCTCGCCCTACGTAGCCAAGATCAAGGCCGCAGGCGCCGACACCGTCATCACCGGCAACTGGGGCAGCGACCTCGCACTGCTGATCAAGGCGGCGAAGGACGCCGGCCTGAACGTCAACTTCTATACCTACTACGGTGCCACCACGGGCGTGCCGACGGCGATGGGCGCGGCCGGGGAAGACAAGGTTTACTACGTCGGCTACTGGAACGTGAACAACGCGAAATTCGTCGGCGCCGACTTTGCCATGGGCTACGATAAGAAGTACAAAGACGACTACTATACGATGGCGACCTACACCGGCATCGCCTATCTTGCCAAGGCGTTCAAGGAAACCAAGTCCACCGACCCGGCCAAGGTGGCCAAGGCACTCGAGGGCATGAAGGTGCAAAGCCTCAACGGCGAAGTGGAAATGCGCAAGACCGACCACCAGGCGCAGCAGGAACTGACGATCGCCAAGTGGGTCAAGGTAGACGGCAAGACGGTCAAACACGACCAGGAGAAGACCGGCTACGGCTGGAAGACCATGGCGGTAATCCCGACCTACGTCGCCACCCAGCCCACGTCCTGCCAGATGAAGCGGTCGAACTGAGCTGATCGCGGCTACGGGGCGCCTGTGCTGAGGCCCCGGGCATAAGGGAGGCCGGGTTCGCCCGGCCTTCGCTTTGTCTACCCGCATCCCCGGAATGGAATTCTTTGTCATCTCCCTGTTGAACGGCGTGTCCTACGGGCTGCTGCTATTCATGCTGTCCTCGGGGCTGACACTGATATTCAGCATGATGGGCGTGCTCAATTTCGCGCACGCGGCTTTCTACATGGTGGGCGCATACGTCGCCTACTCGATCGGTCTCAAGATCGGTTTCTTTCCGGCGCTTTTCGTCGCGCCGCTGGTGGTCGGCGCTCTCGGAGCTCTAGTCGAACGCTACGGACTGCGCACCGTACATAAATACGGCCACGTGGCGGAACTGCTGTTCACCTTCGGCCTCGCCTATCTCATCGAGGAAATAGTGAAAGTGATCTGGGGCCTCACCGCGGTTCCCTACCGTGTGCCGGAGATTCTCGATGGCCCCTTGTTCACCGTGTACTCGACCGCCTTTCCCAAAATGCGCGGCTTCATGATGCTGGTCGCGCTGCTGATGCTGCTCGCGGTCTACCTGCTGCTCAAGCGCACCCGCATCGGCCTGGTAATCCAGGCCGCGCTCACCCATCCGCACATGGCGGAAGCGCTCGGCCACAATGTGCCGCGCGTGTTCATGCTGGTATTCGGCGGCGGCACTGCGCTCGCGGGCCTGGCCGGCGTGATCGGCGGCGTGGCCTTCGTCACCGAGCCGTCGATGGCCGCCTCGCTCGGGCCGATCATATTCGTGGTCGCCGTGGTCGGGGGCATGGGTTCGCTTGCCGGCGCGTTCCTCGCCTCGCTGCTCATCGGCATCATCCAGACTTTCGCCATCGGCCTCGACTGGTCGCTCAGCGGCTTCCTCGGCGCCATCGGCTACGCGGTGACCGCACAGACCCCGCTGTATTCGCTGTGGAAGCTGCAGCTGTCGCAGGTTGCGCCGGTACTGCCCTACCTGCTGCTGGTGCTGATGCTGATCTTCAGGCCCAAAGGCCTCCTCGGAACAAGAGCGGACTGATGGCGCGCGCCCCGTCGACGCTGCGCTACCGGCCGCTCAATCTTGCGCGCTGGCTGATCTGGGGGCTGACCGCGCTGGCCATGGCAGTGCTGCCGCAGATATTCACCCAGGGCTTTGCGATCACGCTGATGTCGCAAATGGGCGTAGCGATCATTTTCGCGCTGTCCTACAACATGCTGCTCGGACAGGGCGGAATGCTCTCCTTCGGACACGCGGTTTATTCCGGGCTCGGCGCCTACATTGCGGTGCACGCACTCAACCTCGCCTCCAGCGGCAATATCTGGATTCCGGTATCGCTGATGCCGCTGGTCGGTGGACTGGCAGGCGCGTTTTTCGGCGTGGTATTCGGCTATGTCACGACCAAGCGTTCCGGCACCACGTTTGCGATGATCACGCTCGGCATCGGCGAGCTGGTGGCCACCTGCGCGCTGATGTTCAAGGAGTTCTTCGGCGGCGAGGGCGGCATCACCACCAACCGGGTGATCGGCAAGCCCTTTCTGGGGATTACCTTCGGCCCGGGCGAGCAGGTCTACTACCTGATCGCGTTCTGGTGCCTGGTGTCCATGGCATTGATGTATGCCTGGTCGCACACGCCGCTGGGACGCATCGCCAACGCCGTGCGCGACAATCCGGAACGCGCCGAATTCATAGGCTACGACACGCAGCGCGTGCGCTGGTTCACCCTGATCATTTCGGCCTTCTTCGCCGGGATCGCCGGCGGCCTGAGCATGATCAACTTCGAGATCGTCACTGCCGAAAACGTGGGCGCATTGCGTTCGGCCTATGTGCTGATCGCGACCTTCGTCGGCGGCATCGGCTTCTTCTTCGGCCCGATCATAGGCGCGGTCGTTTTCACGTTCTTCGTGGTCGCGCTCTCAGGCTATACCAATGCATGGCAGTTCTACCTCGGCCTGTTCTTCGTGCTGATGGTGATGTACGCCCCCGGCGGCATCGCCAGCCTCATCATGATGCAGGTCCAGCTAATTGCGCGGAAGCGCTTCAGGCCCGTTGCGCCGCACTACCTTGCCACCGGAGCTTGCGGCCTGCTGCTGCTCGCCGCCCTCATCCTCACCGTCGAAATGACCTACAAGATCTCGGTCGATAGCGCGGACGGCACCTTGATGAATCTCTTCGGCGTTCAATTCGACGCCGCCGCTGCGCCGCCCTGGGCCGTCGCGATCGGGCTATGGGTCGTCGGCGGGGTGCTGTTCAACATGGCGCGCAAGCGGGTAGCGCGGATCTTGGGTGAAATCCAGACCGAAATCCTGCAGGCCAAGGCATGAACGCGCGCGCCCTCGAGCTGAAGTCGGTCAGCAAATCGTTCGGCAACACCGCGATCATCCGCGGCGTCGATCTTGCCATCCCCCAGGGCGAACGTCACGCGGTCATCGGCCCCAACGGCGCCGGCAAATCAACCCTGTTCAATCTGATCAGCGGGCGCTTCCCGCTATCGGGCGGCGAGATTCTGCTCAACGGCGAGAGCATCACCGGCCTCAAGCCGTTCGAGATCAACCGCAAGGGTCTGTCGCGCAGCTTCCAGATCACCAATATATTCCAGCGCATGTCGGTGTTCGAAAACGTGCGCTGCGCCGTACTCTGGACACTGGGCTACAAATACTCGTTCTGGCACCGGCTGGGTGGTCTCAAGGACGCCAATTTGCGCGCAGAGGAAGTCATGGAATCCATCGGCCTGAAGGGCCGCCGCGATACGCCTGCCGGAGTGCTCTCCTATGCCGAGCAACGCGCGCTCGAAATCGGCATCACCATCGCGGGCGGCGCCGAAGTCATTCTGCTCGACGAACCTACCGCCGGCATGAGCCGCACCGAGACCGCCGATGCGGTGGAGCTGATCCGCAAAGTAAGCCAGGGCAAAACCCTGATCATGGTCGAACACGACATGGGCGTGGTGTTCGATCTCGCCGACCGGATATCGGTGCTGGTGTACGGCGAGGTGATCGCCAGCGACAGACCGGAGAACATCCGCGGCAACAAGGCGGTACAGGAAGCGTATCTGGGGACCGAGGCGCACTGAGATGCTGGAAGTCACGGACCTGCACGCGTTCTACGGCAAGAGCCACATCCTGCACGGTGTGCATCTGCACGTGGGCCGGGGCGAAATCGTCAGTTTGCTCGGCCGTAACGGCGTCGGCCGCTCCACCACCGTCAAAGCCATCATGGGCCAGGTCGATGCCGAAGGTTCGGTGCGCTTCAACAACGAGCAGATGTTGGGCTTGAAGGCCTACCAGATCGCACACAAGGGCTTGGGCTATGTACCGGAAAGCCGCGACATTTTTCCCGCCCTTACAGTGGAGCAAAACCTGCTCCTCGGCATGAAAAGCGCCAAGCCGAACAAGTCCGCGCGCTGGAGCCTCGCGGACATGTACCGCCTGTTTCCGCGCCTGCAGGAGCGCGAATCGAATCTCGGCTTCCAGCTTTCCGGCGGCGAG
>JAANCK010066118.1_pt1 | contig 12434 bp, 11 predicted proteins | sample 7277841 | NCBI WGS metagenome assembly JAANCK01 (sample SAMN14222788, study PRJNA588281) | permafrost metagenome | isolation source: Arctic cryosol methane SIP | place: Canada:Nunavut | collected 2015-07 | reverse complement strand
CGTGGGACACCGAAATCTGTTCGAAGTCCGCCTCCCGCGCGAGCTCCGCCACCCGGGCCTCGTGGGACGGATAACGGTATCCATGGAGGAACACGATGGCGATCGAGCGCAGGCCCCGGGCGCGGGCCGCCGTGAGCTGCTCCCACACCGCGCCCTCGTCCAGGGGCCGCACCACCTCGCCATGGGCGCCCATGCGCTCGTCGACCTCGAACACCTCGCGGTAGAGCATCTCGGGCAGCCGCACGTGGCGGTCGAAGATGCGCGGGCGGTTCTGGTAGGCGATGCGCAGCTGGTCGCGGAAGCCCTTCGTGATGAAGAGCGCCGTGGGCTCGCCCTTGCGCTCGAGCAGCGCGTTGGTGGCCACGGTGGTGCCCATCTTCACCGCGTCGATCCGGTCCACGGGAATGGGCTCGTCCCGTCCCACGCCGAGGAGGTGGCGGATGCCGGCGATCGCCGCGTCGGCGTAGTGCTCGGGATTCTCCGAGAGCAGCTTGTGGGTGACGAGCGTCGCGTCGGGCCGGCGCGCCACGATGTCCGTGAACGTCCCGCCCCGGTCGATCCAGAACTGCCAGCCCGCCTTGTCCGCGCCCATCGAATCATTTTGACACGCACACCCCCGTTTGCTAGCTTGCCCGGGCACCCCTACCGGAGAATCCCCCATGAAACCCCTGCAAGCCCTCGCCGCCCTTTGCGCCGCCGCAGCCTGCGCCGCCGCCTCGGCCCAGACGAAGTGGGACATGCCCACGCCCTATCCCGCGACCAACTTCCACACCGAGAACATCGCCCAGTTCGCCTCCGACGTCGACAAGGCGACCGGAGGCAAGCTGAAGATCACCGTGCACTCGAACGGCTCGCTCTTCAAGGCGACGGAGATCAAGCGCGCGGTGCAGGGCGGCCAGGCGCAGCTGGGCGAGATCCTCATCTCCGGGTATTCCAACGAGGACCCGATCTTCGGCGTCGATTCCGTCCCGTTCCTCGCCACGAGCTATTCCCAGGCCGCCAAGCTCTGGAAGGTTTCGAAGAAGGCGATCGAGGAGCGCTTCGCCAAGCAGGGCATGGTGGTGCTCTTCAGCGTGCCCTGGCCGCCCCAGGGCATCTATTCCACCAAGCCCATCGCTTCCATGGCGGACATGAAGGGCCTGAAGCTGCGCACGTACAACCCCTACACCTCGCGCATCGCGGAGCTCGCGGGCGCCCAGCCGGTCACGATCCAGGTGGCGGAGCTCGCCCAGGCGATGGCCACGGGGGCCGTCAACGCGAACATCACGTCCGGCGCCACGGGCTACGACACCAAGGCGTGGGAAGTGGTGAAGTACTACTACGACACCCAGGCTTGGATCCCGAAGAACGTCGTGTTCGCCAACCGGGCCGCGTTCGACGCCCTCGACAAGCCCACGCAGCAGGCGGTGCGCAAGGCGGCCGCGGCCGCGGAAGCGCGGGGCTGGAAGGTCTCCGAGGAGAAGAACAAGTGGTACCTCGAGCAGCTCAAGAAGAACGGCATGCACGTGGCCCCGCCGTCGGCGCGGCTGAAGAGCGACTTCCACAAGGTGGGCGACACCATGACCCGGGAGTGGCTCCAGGCCGCCGGGCCGGACGGCAAGGCGATCGTGGACGCTTATCGGAAGTGACGCCGCGCACCCTCTCCCCGACCCTCCCCCAAGGGGGAGGGGGCGATCGCGGGATGCGTCTTCGCAGGTTCCTGGATCAGTTGTACGACGCCGCCGGATATGTGGCGGCGTTTTTCATGGTGGGAGTGCTCGCCATGGTGCTTGCGAGCGTGGTGGGGCGCATCGCCGGGTTCAACCTGCGGGGCTCCGACGCCTACGCGGGATACTGCATGGCCGCGGCGAGCTTCCTGGCACTCGCCCACACGCTCAAGCGCGGCGAGCACATCCGCGTGACGCTCTTCCTCGAGCGCTTCGGCCCGCGGGTGAAGCGCGTCCTCGACCTCTGGTGCCACCTGGCGGGGACCTTCTTCTGCGGCGTCTTCGCGTGGTACAGCGTGCGCCTCGCGTGGCAGTCCCACGCCTACAACGACATCTCCCAGGGCAACGACGCGACCCCGCTGTGGATCCCGCAGATTGCCATGGCGCTGGGCTCCGCGGTGCTGCTGGTGGCGATGGTGGACGACCTGGTGCTCCTGGTGCGGCGGCGCGAGCTCGCCGCGGCGCCGGCCGACGAGCTGAAGGCGATCGAGTAGCGCCGTGGATTTCCTCATCACCGCGCTCCTGATCGTCCTGCTCTTCGTGCTGCTGGGAAGCGGCCTGTGGATCGGGTTGTCGCTCCTGGGCGTGGCGTGGCTGGGGATGGAGCTCTTCACGAGCCGCCCCGTGGGAGACGCGATGGCGGTCACGGTGTGGGGATCGCTCTCCTCGTGGACGCTCACGGCGCTGCCGCTCTTCGTGTGGACGGGGGAGATCCTCTTCCGCACGCGCCTCTCGGAGGACATGTTCAAGGGCCTCGCCCCGTGGCTATCGCGCATCCCGGGGCGGCTCTTGCACACCAACATCATCGGCTGCACCATCTTCGCGGCGGTGTCGGGGTCGAGTGCCGCCACCTGCGCCACCATCGGGAAGATGACGCTGCCGGAGCTTTCCCGGCGCGGCTATCCCGAGGACATGACCGTCGGCACCCTCGCCGGCGCGGGCACCCTGGGGCTGCTGATCCCGCCCTCGATCATCATGATCGTCTACGGGGTGAGCGCCGACGTGTCCATCACGCGCCTCTTCATCGCGGGCGTGGTCCCGGGACTGCTGCTGGCGGGGCTCTTCATGGGCTACACCATCGTCTGGTCCCTGCTGCATCCCGATCGCATCCCTCCGCCCGACCCCGCGATGACGTTCGCGCAGAAGCTCCACGCCTCGCGCAACCTCATTCCCGTGGTGGGTCTCGTCGGCCTCGTGCTGGGCTCGATCTACGTGGGCATCGCCACCGCCACCGAGGCGGCGGCGCTGGGCGTGGTGGGCGCTCTCGGCCTGTCGTGGATCCAGGGATCCATGAACGCCCGGGTGTTCGCGCAAAGCCTGATGGGGGCCACACGCCTTTACTGCATGATCGCCTTCATCCTCGCGGGCGCGTCCTTCCTCACGCTCGCCATGGGCTACATCGGGCTGCCGCGGGACCTGGCGGAATTCATCGCGGGCCTGGGCCTCACGCAGCTCTGGCTGCTCTTCTGGCTCATGGTCTTCTACATCGTTTTGGGCTGCTTCCTCGACGGCATCTCCATGGTGGTGCTCACCATGGGCGTGATCCTGCCCACCATCGTGAAGGCCGACATCGACCTGGTGTGGTTCGGCATCTTCATCGTGCTGGTGGTGGAGATGGCCCAGATCACGCCTCCCGTGGGCTTCAACCTCTTCGTGCTGCAGGGCATGACGAAGAAGGAGATCACCTGGATCGCGCGGGTCTCGATGCCGCTTTTCGGGCTGATGGTGGTGGCGGTCGCCCTGGTCTATTTCTTCCCCGCCCTCGTGACGTGGCTTCCGGCGCACATGCGCTAGGGTCGTGTCAGAATGGGCGCTGCCCCATCGACCACGGAGGCCACGATGGATAACGACAAGACCGTCAGGGACGCATTCCTCGATACGGTGGTGAACCAGATCGAGAAGGGGGAACCGCCCGATGCGAAGGCCACGTTCGAGCGCCTGACCGGCGCCGGGCAGTCCCGCAGCCAGGCCCTGCACCACATCGCCGCGGCGCTGCGCACCGAGATGAACCGCATGCTCGCGGAGTCCACCCCGTTCGACCAGAAGCGCTACTCGGCGCTGCTCGCCAAGATCCCCTCGGAGAGCTGAGCCGTTGTGCCTGATCGTCGTGGCGTGGCGCTGCCGCGCGGACTTTCCGCTGGTGGTCGCCGCCAATCGCGACGAGTGGCGCGAGCGTCCCGCCGAGCCCGCCCGCTGGTGGGATGAGGGGGCGGACCTGCTCGCCGGGCGCGACCTGCGGGCGGGCGGCACCTGGATGGGTGTCACGCGGCAGGCGCGCTTCGCCGCGGTCACCAATTTCCGCGATCCCGCCGACCGGCGCTCCACGGCGCGCTCGCGCGGCATGCTGGCCACGGAATTCCTCGCGGGCGCCTCGGGACCGCGCGAATACCTCGAGGGTCTCGCGGCCCGCGCCCACGAGTACAACGCGTTCAATCTCATCGTCGGCGATCGCGAGGCGCTCTGGTACTTCGGCAGCCGCGAGCGGCTCGCACGGCCCATCGAGCCGGGCGTGCACGGGCTTTCCAACCACGTCCTCGACGAGCCGTGGCCCAAGGTGATCGCGGGCCGCGCCGCGATGCACGATGCCCTGCTCGACGCGGATCCCGCCCCGCGGCTCTTCGCGATGCTCTCGGAGCGCTTCCCGGTGCGCGACGAGGAGCTCCCCGACACCGGCGTGGGCATCGAATGGGAGCGCAGGCTCTCGAGCGCGCTCATCGTCGGGGCCGATTACGGCACGCGCGCCTCGACGGTGCTCGTGGTGGACGGCGGCGGGGCCCTGCGATTCGAGGAGCGCACGCGGGATGCCGAGGGCCGCGTCTCGTTCACCACCGTGAATGGCGAGCCCGTGGACAGCGCCTCGCAAGAGGCCTTCGAAAGCGCTCCGTGAGCGACAAGGCCCTGCGCCGGCTCCACGCCGCGTACCGCGACGACATCGACGACCTGGTGACGCGACGACCGCTGCCGGGTCCGCAGCTCGAGCAGCTGGACCCGTTCCTCTTCCTCAACCACCACGGGCCGCAGGTCTATCCCCCGGGAAATCGCGGCCTGCCGTTCGGCCCCCACCCGCACCGGGGCTTCGAGACCGTGACCTTCATCGTCCAGGGCGAGTTGACCCACAAGGACTCCGGCGGCCACGAGAGCGTGATCCATGGGGGCGGCGTGCAGTGGATGACCGCCGGGCGGGGCCTGGTGCACGCGGAGATCTCTTCGCCGGATTTCAGGGTGCGCGGCGGAGCGCTCGAGATCCTGCAGCTCTGGGTGAACCTGCCCGCGCGCCTCAAGATGACCGCGCCGCGCTATTCCGGCGTGCAGCGCGACCGCATCCCGGCGCTCGCGACACCGGACGGCAAGGGCACCGTGCATCTCATTTCGGGAGGATGGAACGGCGCCGCCGGACCCATCGAATCCCTGACCGGAATCTTCATGTCCACCGTGGAGCTGCGCGCCGGCGGACGCGTCACGTTCCCCGGCGTGGGCGCGCGCACCGTCTTCCTCTACGTCGTGCGTGGGCGCGTGGAGGTCGGCGGCGGTGCGGCTCCCGAGCACACGCTCGTCGAGCTGGGCCGCGAAGGCGATGCGGTCGCGATCCGCGCGGTGGAAGACGCGTTCGTCGTCTTCGGCCACGGGGAACCCATCGGCGAGCCGGTCGTCGCCCACGGGCCTTTCGTCATGAACACCCGCGCCGAGATCGCCGAAGCGATCGCCGATTACCAGGCGGGGAAGTTCGGCCCGCTGCCGTGAGGGAATGAGCGCCGGCCCGCTGTACCTCGCCATCGACCAGGGCACCCACGCGAGCCGCGCGGTGGTGCTCGACGGGACGGGCCGGGTCCTTTCCCACGGCGAGCGCGAGATCGCCCTTGCGCACCCGCGCCCCGACTGGGCCGAGCAGGACGGCGAGGAGATGGTGGCCTCGATCTTCTCCGCCGCGGGTGATGCGCTCACGGCATTGGGCGAGCGCAGGCGCGACATCGTCGCCGCGGGCCTCGCGAGCCAGCGCGCGAGCTGCGCTTGCTGGGACCGGAAAGATGGCCATTGCCTGGCGCCCCTCTTCAGCTGGCAGGATCGCAGGGCGCACGAGTGGCTGCGGCAGTTCGAGCCCCAGGGCGAGACGGTGCACCGCAAGACGGGGCTTTTCCTTTCGGCCCACTACGGCGCGAGCAAATTGCGCTGGGCGCTCGACCACCTGGCCGCGGTGCGCGAGGCTCGGGAGGCGGGCAGGCTCGCGTGGGGACCCCAGGCGAGCTTCCTCGTGTTCCGCCTCCTCGAGGAGCATCCGTTCTTCGCCGATCCGCAGTGCGCCGCGCGCACCCAGCTCTGGAACCTCGCCACGGGCGACTGGGATCCGGAGCTGCTCGCGCTCTTCGGCCTGCCCCCCGGGTTCCTGCCGAAGTGCGTGCCCACGTGCCATCCGTTCGGAACGCTGCGCATCGGAGATACGGCGACTCCCCTCGTGGCGGTGAACGGCGACCAGTCCGCGGCCGTGTTCGCCTTCGGCTGGCCCGAGGAGGATTCCGCGTACGTGAACATCGGCACCAGCGCCTTCGTGCAGCGGGCGGTGACGCGCACCCCGCCCTACGTGCCGCGGCAGCTCACCGGGATCATCCTCGACGACGGCAAGTCCACCGTCTACACGATCGAAGGCAACGTGAACGGCGCGGGCACGGCGCTCGAATGGATGCGCGAAGGGCTCGGCATCGCCGATCCCGTCGCTTCGCTCCCCGAATGGCTCGAAGCCCCGGGCGAGCTCCCGCTCTTCCTCAACGGCATCGCGGGCCTGGGCGGCCCGTTCTGGGATCCGGACTTCGCCTCGCGCTTCGTGGGCGAAGGCCTCCCGTGGCAGAAGGCCGCGGCGGTCGTGGAAAGCATCGCCTTCCTGCTGCAGGCCAACATCGACGAGATGGCGAAATACCTGCCGCCCGCCGCGCGCATCCGCGTGAGCGGCGGCGTCTCCCGCCTCGACGGGCTGTGCCGCCGGCTCGCCAACGTGAGCGGATTGCCGGTGCATCGCCGCGACGATCCGGAAGCCACGGCGCGCGGCATCGCCTACCTCGCCGCCGGCCGTCCCCCGGGATGGAACCAGGGCGCCCACGAAGAGGTCTTCGCGCCGGCCGACGATCCGGCCCTGCGCGAGCGCTACCGCCGCTGGCGCGCGGCGATGGCCGAGGCCACCGGCATCTGAAAATCGGGGCCTGTCCCTATTTCCTGGCGCGGGCGACTTCTTCGGCGAGTTCCTTGCCGCTCTTGTAGTGGGGCACGCGAAAGACGAGGCGCTTCACGCGCTGGAAGAAGGCGTTCGAGCCGTTGACCTCCTCGTCCCAGTACTTGTGGGCGAGCGCGAGGTTTCGCGGCACGTCGAGCATGAAGGCGTCGTGGGAGCCCTTGCCGCCGAAGATGTAGAGCTTGCCGTCGAAAATCTCCCACACGTCCGCGTCTCCTCCCCAGGGAATCCCGTACACGATGCCGTCCGAGCAGAATCCGCCGAACTGCGGGATGTACTTCTGCGGCGCGGCGTCGAACAGCGCCTTGTGCTCGGCCGTGGCGAAGCGGAAGGTCACGCCGCGGTAGACCGACTTGATCGCGGGCGAGCCCAACTGGTCGTGGCGGTCGGTGAAATAGCTCACCACGTCGTAGCCGAAGAGGATCAGGTGCTTATCGGGCCCGTCGGATATCGCGTTCACGGGACTCAGCCCCTCGCCCGGGCTCTGGGTGATGAGGGGTGCGCATCCGGTGATCAGCATCGCCGCCACGGTCGCCAACAGCCATTTCGCTCGGGTCATCATCATGGTTCGCCTTTCCATTTCCGGGGGAATCGCGCCCCGTCAACACGCGGCATCGGTGGATGCTTCCAGGGCTTCAGGGCTCGTCGTCCAGGTCGCCCGCCCCGGCGGCGGCGCGCGCGAGGCGATCGTTCACCGCTTCCCACGCGGGAAGCCGCGGCGGAGTTTCCACGAGGATGCGCGCCGCACCCGCGCGATCGAGCGCGCGCAGGTTCGCATAGAGATCGTGTCCGTAGCGCAGGGGATCGGCGGGTGCCGCGATCCACGCGGACACCTTCGCATCGGCGGGGCGCGCACGCAAGGCGAGCACCGCGGCGTGCGCGTCCTTCGCGAGCTCGGCGGGCAACGCGGGCGCATCCACGAGCCAGAGCGCGGTGCGCGGCGCGTAATGGGCGGCGAGCGTCCCCGACGCTCTCGGAGCAGACGCATCGGGCGCGGCGGGCGACACCCCGAGCACGCGCTCGATGTCCCGGCGCGTGATGGCCCCGGGCCGCAGCAACACCGGGGTTCCGCGCGAAAGATCGACGATGGTCGACTCGAGTCCCACCTCGCACGCCCCGCCGTCCAGCACGAAGAGGTCGCCGCCGAACTCCTCGCGCACATGCTGCGCGGTGGTGGGGCTCACGTGGCCGAAGCGGTTGGCGGAAGGGGCCGCCACTCCACCGCTGCCGATGCGCGCGAACTCCATCAGCAGCGCCTGCGCGACCGGGTGCGAGGGGCAGCGCACGCCCACGGTGTCCTGCCCGCCCGTGACCTCCGGGGGGACCATCGACGACTTCGCGAGGATCATCGTGAGCGGTCCGGGCCAGAAGCGATCGGCGAGGGTGCGCGCGGCATCGGGCACCTCGCGCGCCCAGGCGCCGATCGCGGCCGGATCGGCGAAGTGCACGATGAGCGGATGCTCCGAGGGACGGCCCTTCAAGGCGAAGATGCTTGCGACGGCCGCGGGATTCGCCCCATCGGCCCCCAGGCCGTACACCGTCTCGGTGGGAAAGGCCACGAGTCCGCCGGCGTGAAGGCGCCGGGCGGCTTCGGTCACCGAGCCCATCAGTGCGCCTCTTCCCAGTTGTTTCCCACGCCCGCTTCCACCACCAACGGCACGTCGAGCCTGGCGACCCCGGTCATCAGCTTCTCGACGCCGGGCTTCACGCGCTCGAGCTCGGCCCGGGGGACCTCCAGCACCAGCTCGTCGTGCACCTGCATCACGAGCTTGGCGGCGAGGCCCTCGTGCTCGATCCAGTCCTGCACCGCGATCATCGCCAGCTTGATCAGGTCCGCCGCCGTGCCCTGCATCGGCGCGTTGATCGCCTGGCGCTCGGCGCCCTGGCGGCGCGCCTGGTTGGAAGACCCGATGTCGGGCAGCCACAGCCGCCGGCCGAACACCGTCTCGACGTAGCCCTGCTCGCGCGCCTGGTTGCGCGTCCTCTCCATGTACGCGGCCACCCCGGGATAGCGCGCGAAGTACTTGTCCATGTAGCTCTGGGCCGCCGAGCGCTCGATCCCGAGGTTGCCCGCGAGCCCGAAGGCGCTCATGCCGTAGATGAGGCCGAAGTTGATCACCTTCGCGTAGCGGCGCTGCTCGCTGGTGACTTCTCCCGCCGGCGTATCGAACACCTCCGCGGCGGTGTGGCGGTGCACGTCCTCGCCTTTCGCGAAAGCCTCCACCAGGCTCCTGTCGCCCGACAGGTGCGCCATGATGCGCAGCTCGATCTGCGAGTAGTCCGCGGAGACGATCTTCGAGCCCGGGGGAGCGATGAACGCCTCGCGGATGCGCCGGCCCTCGGCGGTGCGCACGGGAATGTTCTGCAGGTTGGGCTCGTTGGACGACAGCCGCCCGGTGACCGCAACTGCCTGCGCGTAGTTGGTGTGCACGCGGCCCGTGCGCGGATGCACCATGCGCGGCAGCTTGTCGGTGTAGGTGCTCTTCAGCTTGGCGACGCTGCGGTGCTCGAGGAGTGTTGCGCAGATCGGATGGTCCAGCGCCAGCTTCTCCAGCACTTCCTCGTCGGTGGAAGGCACCCCCGACGGCGTTTTCTTCACCACCCTCAATTTCAGCCGATCGAAGAGCACCTCGGAGAGCTGCTTGGGCGAGCCCAGGTTGAAGGGTCCTCCCGCGAGCTCGTGGGCCTTCGCCTCGAGTGCCAGCATCTTCTGCCCCAGCTCCGCCCCCTGGCGGGCGAGCTGGTCCATGTCGATCAGCACGCCGTTCCTCTCCATGGCGAGCAGCACGCCCGCCACGGGAATCTCGATGTCGCCGTAGATGTACGCGAGCTTCGGATCTCCCGCGATGCGCGGCCACATGGCGCCGTGCAGCTGCAGCGTCACGTCCGCGTCCTCGGCGGAATACTCCGTCGCGCGCTGGATCTCCACCTGGTCGAAGGGGATCTGCGAGGCGCCCTTGCCCGCCACCTCGACGTACGAGATCGTCTTGGCTCCCAGGTAGCGCATGGCGAGCGCGTCCATGTCGTGGCGCTGGTGGCTTTCGAGCACGTAGGACTGGAGCAGCGTGTCGTGCACCACGCCGCGCACCGTGATGCCGTGGTTGGCGAACACGTGGCGGTCGTACTTCGCGTTCTGGCCCACCTTGAAGCGCGCCGCGTCCTCGAGCCAGGGCTTGAGGCGCGCGAGCACTGCGTCGAGGGCGAGCTGCGGCGGCGCCCCGGCATAGCGGTGGCTCACCGGGATGTACGCGGCCGCCCCGGGCTCCACCGAGACCGAGATGCCGACGAGCTGCGCGATCATCGGGTCGAGGCTCGTGGTCTCCGTGTCCACGCAGGCGAGGGCGGCGCCTTCGAGCCGCGCGGCCCAGCGATCCAGCGCGTCGGCGTCGAGGATGGTCTCGTATCTGCGCGTATCGACGAACGGCGTCACGTCGGCCACGGGCTCGTGCTGCGCGAGGAAGGCGAAGTTGCGTTCGGCTTTCCGGGGCAGGGGAGCATCGCCGCCCTCGCCGGCGTCTTCCTTCTTCACGAGCGCGTCGCGCAGCGTGCGGAAGCCGAAGCGCCCGTAGAGCGCGGCGAGTGCGGCGTCGTCGGAGCCCCGGTCCACGAGGGATTCCATCTCGAACGGCAGCGGCACGTCGGTCTTCACCGTGACGAGCTTGCGGCCCGTGGGGAGCCAATCGGCGGCCTTGCGCAGGTTCTCCCCCACCACGCCCTTCACCTCGCCCGCGTGCTCGATCACGCTTTCGAGCGAGCCGTACTGCTCGACCAGCCTGGCCGCCGTCTTCGGTCCCACCTTGTCCACGCCGGGGACGTTGTCCACCGCGTCTCCCATGAGCGCGAGGTAGTCGACGATCTTCTCCGGCGGCACGCCGAACTTGGCCTTCACGCCCGCGGGGTCCAGCCTGTCGTTGGACATGGTGTTCACCCACAGCACGTGGTCGGTCACGAGCTGCGTCAGATCCTTGTCGCCGGTGGAGATGACCGAGCTCCAGCCATGGGAGCGCTCGGCGTGGGTCACGAGCGTTGCGATCACGTCGTCGGCCTCGACGCCGTCCACCACCACGAGGGGCCAGCCCAGGGCGCGGATCACCTCGTAGAGGGGCTCGATCTGCCGGGCGAGGTCCTCGGGCATCGCCTGGCGCGTGGCCTTGTACTCGGGATAGATCTCGTCGCGGAACGTCTTGCCCTTCGGGTCGAAGACGCAGGCGATATAATCGGAGGGGAAATCCTGCTTCAGCTTCCTCAGCATGTTGATCACGCCGAGGATAGCGCCGGTGGGCTCGCCCGCGGGGCTGCGGAATTCCGGCAGCGCGTGGAAGGCCCGGTAGAGGTAGCTCGAGGCGTCGACCAGCAGGAGGCGTTTCTTCGTATCGCTCATTTCGGACCGCTCGATCCCGCCATGGCCGTCGAATCTCCCAAGGTACCCAAGCCCTCGGACCCGCAGCTCGTAAGGCGCTCGCAGAACTCGGCGCGCGAGGCGTGGCGGATGTTCGAGATTATCGCAGAGTTCGTCACCGCCACCGAGCGGCTGCAGACGATCCAGCCCGCGGTGGCCATCTTCGGCAGCGCGCGCACGACCCCGGAGCATCCGTACTACCGGGTGGCCGAGGACATCGCCCGGCGGCTCTCCCAGGCGGGCTTCTCGGTCATCTCCGGCGGCGGGCCCGGCATCATGGAAGCGGTCAACAAGGGCGCCTTCGAGGGCGTGAGCCCGAGCGTGGGCCTGAACATCCAGCTGCCCCACGAGCAGAGCGCCAATACCTACCAGGACATATCCCACACCTTCCAGCACTTCTTCGCGCGCAAGGTGATGTTCGTGAAGATGTCGTGCGCGTTCGTGATGATGCCGGGGGGCTTCGGCACCCTGGACGAGCTGATGGAGGTGCTGACCCTGGTGCAGACGGGAAAGATCCGCAAGGTGCCCATCATCCTCGTGAACTCGGCGTTCTGGGAAGGACTCCTGAGCTGGATCAAGGGGCGGCTGCGCGAAGAGGGGATGATCGGCAGGGACGACCCGGAACTGCTGCAGGTGATCGACGACCCGCAGAAGGTGGTGGACGCCATCTTCGACCACTACCATTCGCGGGGATTCGAGCCGTCGCCTTCGGAACGGGAAGCGGAACTCGCCCTCTAACCCACAGGACCGCGCGCGGCGCGGTGCTAAACTGCGTCGCAGGAATTCGAGCCCCCGACATGCCCACCACCATTCGCACGCGCATCTCTCACTCGATCGGCATCTTCGCCGTCGCGCTGGGCGTGGCCGCGGCCGGCGCGGCCCTCGAGGGCGCGGCGCAATCCACCGCGCGAACGCTGCCGCCGGGCACGAGACCGCTCGAGGAACCTCCGCCTCCTCCGGTGGTAACGGACGCGCCCAGGCCCGCGCCGCAGGTGACCACCCGCACCGAGGGCGACAAGACCATCCAGGAATACCGCATCCGGGGCAAGCTCTACATGATGCGGGTCACCCCGAAGCACGGTAAGCCCTACATCCTCATGGATAGCAAGGG
>JAANCK010764980.1_pt1 | contig 12444 bp, 8 predicted proteins | sample 7277841 | NCBI WGS metagenome assembly JAANCK01 (sample SAMN14222788, study PRJNA588281) | permafrost metagenome | isolation source: Arctic cryosol methane SIP | place: Canada:Nunavut | collected 2015-07 | reverse complement strand
AGCACCTGGGCCTTGCCATAGCCCGCGCACAGGCGCTCGACGTTGAGGATGGGGTGGGTCATCGCGCCGCTCAATGTTCCGTGCCCAGGTACGCGGCGCGCACCTTGGGGCTTTGCCGCACGGCCGTCGGCGTGCCTTCCATCAGCAGGGTGCCGAACTCCATCACCACCAGCCGGTCGCACACATCCATCACCAGGTCCATGTCGTGCTCGACCAGCAGGATGCTCACGCCTTCGCGCTGCAGCTGCCGCAGCACCTCGATCAGTGCGCGCTTTTCCTGATGGCGCAACCCGGCCGCCGGCTCGTCGAGCAGCAGCAGCGCCGGATCGGCGCACAGCGCGCGCGCGATCTCCAGCAGCCGCTGCGGGCCCATGGCCAGGTTGCCCGCCAGCTCGTGCAGGTGCGCGCCCATGCCGATGCGTTCGAGCTGGCGCTGCGCTTCGCGGAACAACATGCGTTCCTCGGCGCGGTCGGTCCGCAGCATCGCCGCCAGCACACCCTTGTGGCCGCGGGTGTGCGCGCCGAGCGCGACGTTCTCCAGCACCGTCATGTCGGGAATCATCTTGACGTGCTGGAAGGTGCGGGCCAGGCCCAGCCGCGCGATCCGCCGCGATGGCAATCCGTCCAGAGCGCGGCCGCGGAACCGAACCGCGCCCTGCGTCAGCGACAGCAATCCGGTGATCAGGTTGAAGGTGGTGGTCTTGCCCGCGCCGTTCGGACCGATCAGCCCGACGATCTCGCCCGCGCGCAGCTGGAAGCTGACGTCGTTGACGGCGACGAGGCCGCCGAATTTCCGGCGCGCGGCCTGCACGTCCAGCAGCAGCTCGCCCGGCGCCGGCTTGGCGTGTTCGGGCAGCGCCGGCGCGTCGGCCCAGTCGACGGCGCGCGGCGCGCGCGGCAGCCGGCGCTCGACGAACTCCCACAGTCCGTCGGGCTGGTACTTGAGCATCATCACCAGCGCGATGCCGAACACGATCACCTCGTAGCTGCCGCTGGTGCCGATCAGGCGGGGGAGCAGCACCTGCAACTGGTCGTCCAGCAACTTGGTCAGCGCCGCACCGGCCAGCGCGCCCCAGACATGGCCGACGCCGCCGACCACGGTCATGAACAGGTACTCGATGCCCATCTTCAGGCCGAAAGCCGTCGGCGTGACGGTGCGCTGGAAATGCGCGAACAGCCAGCCCGACACCGACGCGAACAACGCGGCGATCACGAAGATGGTGACCTTGTAGCGGAAGGTGCTGATGCCCATGGCCTCGGCCATCACGGCGCCGGCCTTGAGCGAGCGGATCGCGCGGCCGGCGCGCGAGTCGAGCAGGTGCAATAGCGCCACGGCGAAAGCCACCACCACCGACCAGGTCAGGAGGAAGAAGGCGCGGCCCTGGCCGATGTCGTGGCCGAACAGGCTCAAGCTGCGGATGCCCAGGATGCCGTCGTACTTGCCCAGCGCGTCGATGTTGCTCATCAGGTAATAGAGCGACAGGCCCCAGGCGATGGTGGCCAGCGGCAGGTAGTGGCCCGACATGCGCAGGGTGACGAACGCCAGCACCAGCGCGCTGGCGCCGGTGATGCCCAGGCCGATCCAGAGCGTGAGCCAGGGCGACATGCCGGTGTGCACTGTGAGCCAGCCAGTGGTGTAGGCGCCTATGCCCACGAACGCCGCCTGGCCGAACGAGGTCAGTCCGCCGACGCCGGTCAGCAGCACCAGGCCCAGGCAGGTCAGGCTGTACAGGCCGATGTAATTGAGCTGGGTGATCCAGAAGTCGGGCAGGGGCAGCACCGCCGCCAGCGGAATCGAGGCCAGCGCGATCATTCCCAGTTGGCGCCGCGATAGCATCAGTGCTCCTCGTCCCCGTGGGACGCGAGCGAGCGCACCAGCAGCACCGGCAGGATCAGCGTGAAGACGATCACCTCCTTGAATGCGCTGGCCCAGAACGAACCGAAGGACTCGACCACGCCGACGAAGAGCGCACCGAACAGCGCGCCGGGATAGCTGGACAGCCCGCCGATCACGGCGGCGACGAAGCCCTTGAGGCCGATCAGGAAACCCGAGTCGTAATAGATGGTGGTGGTGGGCCCGATCAGAAGCCCCGAAAGCGCGCCGATCAGGGCCGCCATCGCGAAGGTCATCTGCCCGGCCGACTGCGGCGAGATTCCCATCAGGCGCGCGCCGAGCCGGTTCACGGCGGTGGCGCGCAGGGCCTTGCCGCGCAGGCTGCGTTCGAAGAACAGCCACAGGCCGATGATCAGCGCCAGTGAGGCGATCCCGATGATGGTCGCCTGGCCGGTCAGGTTGACCGGTCCGAGCACGAGCCGCAGGTCCCAGAACGACGGGTTGCGAAAGCCCTCGGCGCCGAAGAACAGCAGCCCCAGCCCGGTCATCGCGAAATGCACGCCGACCGAAACGATCAGCAGCACCAGCACGCTGGCATCGGCCAGCGACTGGTAGGCCACCCGGTACACCAGGGGCCCGTAGGCGGTGACCACCGCCATGCTCAGGAAGGCCTGCACGAACAGGTGCGGCTGACGCGGTGCGGCCCAGGCCGTCAACGCCGCCACCGCGACCGGATAGGCCAGGGTGCGCAGCATCGCCAGGAAGGCGGTCGCAGCCTTGCGGCGGCGCTGCCACTCTTCGAACCCGTTCATCAGCGCTGCCACGCTCGCCAGGATCAGCAACAGCCAGACGGTGCCCGGTACCTTGCCGGTCTGCAGGATCGCCAATGTCAGGGCGCCATAGGCCACGAACTCGCCCTGGGGGATGAAGATCACGCGCGTGACGGTGAACACCAGCACCGTGGCGAGCCCGAGCAGCGCGTAGATCGCGCCGTTGGTCACGCCATCGAGCAGCAGGATGCTGGCGATCGAAGAATCCATGGACGGGGCGGGTGTCAATGAGGCACAGCGCAGGCCGCGCCGCGCCGCGGCGTGCCTACGACAGCGCCTGGGCTTTACTCGACCTTGAAATCGCCGTTGACGACCTTGAGCATCACGCCGGTTTCATTGGTGAAGCCCCAGTGGTCGTCCTTGGTCCAGTGCATCACGCCATGCGAGAAGATGGTGCGGCCCATGTTTTCCATGGCGTCGCGGATCGCCGCGCGGAACTCCTTGGTGCCGGGCTTGGCCTTCTTCAGCGCCACCGGCAGCACCTTCTCGAGCACGATCTCCGAGTCGTAGGCGTGGCCCGCGAACTGGTTGCGCGTGCCCGGTCCCATGGCCTTCTCGTATTTCTGAACGAAATCGATGGCGACCTTCTTGGACGGGTGGCTGTCGGGCAGCTGCTCGGCGATCACGGCGGGACCGGATACGACGTAAGTGCCGTCTATGGCCTTGCCGCCGATGCGCATCAGGTCCTTGGTTGCGGCGGCGTGGGTCTGGTAGATCTTGCCCTTGTAGCCGCGGTCCAGGATGGCCATCTCGGGCATGGCGGCGCCGCTGCCGGATGCGACGATCAGCATCGCGTCGGGATTGGCGGCAACCAGCTTGAGCGCCTGCGGCGTGACGCTGGTGTCGGGGCGCGCGAAGCGCTCGGCGGCGATGACCTTGATGCCGACCTTCTCGGCGACCGGGGTGAACTCCTTGAGCCACTGTTCGCCGTAGGCGTCGGTGTAGCCGAGGAAGCCGACGGTCTTCACGCCCTGCTTCTGCATGTGGGCGACCATGGCGTGCGCCATCACGGTGTTGGACTGCGGCAGGCGGAATAGCCAGTGGTCCTTGCCGGGCGGCACACCGACCGGGGAAGCCGCCAATTGCACGGTGCCCGATTCGGCGGCGATGTCGACCATGGCCGCCGCGACGGTGGTGAGGCACGAGCCGATGATCATGTCGACATGATCTTCCGTGACGAAGCGGCGCGCGTTCTGCGCGCCCTTGCCTGGATCGCTGGCGTCGTCCAGCACGATCAGGTTGACCTTCTCGCCCGCGATGGTCTGCGGGAAGATCTTGTAGTAGTTCTGCATCGGGATGCCCAGGCCGGAGCCCGGCCCGGTGAGCGAGAGGCTCACCCCGATGTTGACGTCGGCCAACGCGGCGGCCGAGGCCAGCGCGGCGGCCAGCGCGATAAGGGTCTTGTTCAATGTTTTCATGGCGATGTCTCCTGTGGTTGCTTTGGGGTCGGGGGAAAACGGTGGGTAGTGAATTCAGGACGGTTCGGGGCGCGGCACGATGGTGAACGCAAGTGTGCCTTCGTGCAAGGCCTTGACCAGCGCATCGCGATGCTGCAGCACCGCGCGCTGGTTGATGGAGCCCTTGTCGGTGACCTCGCCCTTGTCGATCGACGGCGGCTGGTGCATCAGGTGCAACCGGGCCACACGGGTGGCGCTGCCGGTGCCGGCGTCAGCCAACTGGTTCACCAGTCGCTGGAAATGGGCCTGGACCGGCGGGCTCTCCAGCACCTGCTGCAGCGGGGCCGATTCGGGCAGGCCGGCCAGCCGGCGCACGGCCGGCGTGGGGAAGATCAGGGCCCCGACCTCGCGCAGGTTGATCCCGGTGATCACGGCGTCCTGCACATACGGCGCGCCGGCGGCGATGATTTTCGCGCGCAGCGGTCCGACGCTCACGAAGGTGCCGGTGCCCAGCTTGAAATCCTCCGCGATGCGGCCGTCGAACTTCAGCCCCTGGTGCACGTCGCTCTCGTCGATCCAGCGCACGGCGTCGCCGGTGCAGAAGAATCCTTCATCGTCGAAGCATTCCGCCGTGGCCTCGGGCGCGCGCCAGTAGCCGGGCGTGACATTGGGGCCCTTGTAGCGGACTTCGACCTTGCCCTCCAGCGGCACCAGCTTGAGCTCCATGCCGGGCGTCGGCACGCCCAGGTAGCCCGCCTTGACGTTGGGATTGGTGATGAAGATGGCAAAGGGCGCCGACTCGGTCATGCCCAGACCGGTGCCCATGACGATGCGTTCGCCGATTTCGCTTTCCTGGACCTCGTGCAACGCATCCCAGACCGGCTGGGCCAGCGCGGCCCCGGCGTAGAAGAACATCCGCACCCGCGACAGCAGGTTGCGCCGCAGCACCGCGTCCACCTTCATGGCGTTGGCGATGGCCTCGAAGCCGGTCGGCACATTGAAGTAAACGGTGGGGGCGATCTCGCGCAGGTTGCGCAGGGTCTCGCCGATCAGCGCCGGCACCGGCTTGCCGTCGTCGATGTACAGCGTGCCGCCGTTGTAGAGCGTCAGGCCGAAATTGTGGTTGCCGCCGAAGGTGTGGTTCCAGGGCAGCCAGTCGACCAGCACCGGCTCCTCGGCGAGCACCGGCATCGACTGGCACATCTGCTGCTGGTTGGCGCACCACATCCGGTGGGTGTTGATCACCGCCTTGGGCAGCCGCGTCGAGCCGGAGGTGAACAGGAACTTGACGATGGTTTCCGGCCCGGTCGCCTGCATCGCGGCGTCCACGGTCGGCGTCGGGTCGGTGGCGAGCATATCGGCAAAGCGTGTCACGGACCGGCCCGGCAGGGTGCCGTTGGTGACGACCACTTCGAGGTCAGCCGCAACCGTGGCGGCGACCGCCTTGCCGTAGCGTGCGGCGTCCGAGGCGAAGACCAGCCCGGGAGTCAGCGTCTTCAGCGCGTGCCGCAGCTTGTCGTAGTCTTCGCTGACGATGGAATAGGCCGGCGACACCGGGCAGAAGGGCACGCCCGCGTAGATGCAGCCGAGCGCCAGCAAGGCGTGCTCCAGGTCGTTTTCGCTCAGGATTGCGACCGGCCGTTCCAGGCCCAGGCCGCGATCGAGCAGCGCCTGGCCGATGCGTCGCGCGCTGGCCAGTGCCTGCCCGTAAGAGATGTGGCGCCAGTCGCCGGTGGTGCCGTCGGCCAGCCGCTCGCGGCGTGCCATGAAGGTGCGGTCCGGCGCCGCCTGCGCCCAGTGCACCAGCCGGTCGGTGATGCGCGCGGCGTGCCCGGCCAGCGGCGGCTCGGACCTGAGATAGCGCACGCCGCCGGGTGCCTCGCGCACGTCGACGCGTTTGACCGGAAAGTCCAGCGGACGGTATTTGGGCAGGTTCATGCCGCTGGAATTCGCGTCAGCTGCTGACGCGCAGCACGACCGACATGCCGGAATCGCCGGCCGCGCAGCCGCCGAACAGGCCGACACCGCCGCCGCGCAACACCAGTTCCTCGATCAGTTCGATCACGCTGCGCAGGCCGGTCGGGCCCTGCGGATGGCCCCAGATCAGCGAGCAGCCGTAGTTGTTCATCTTCTCCAGCGGGAAGCCGGTTTCGAGCGCGAAAGCGATGTCGTTGACAGCAAAGGGGTTGTGGGTCTTCACGGCGTCGACCTGCTTCATGGCGAGGCCGGCGTTCTTCAATGCCGCCGCCGAAGCCGGGGCCACCGCCATCGGCATGTGGCCCTTCTCGACCCGGGCCTGGCCGAAACCGAGCAGTTCGATCACGATCTTCGAGTCGAGCGACACCTCGCGCGCGATGTCGCGGGTGGTGACGATCATGCCGGCGTTGCCGTCGGCCGGATGGGTCTGCGCGCCGAAGGTGACGGTCCCGTCGGGCTTGACCGGCTTGAGTTTTGCCAAGCCCTCGGCGGTGGTCGGGAAGATGCCGTCGTCGCTGGAGAGGGTGCCGGTCTGCTTGCGAAAGCCCGAGTCGGTAATGACCGCGTCGACCATGTAGCGGCGCTGGAAGGCACGGTCATTGGCCAGGGCCTGCTGGTACTGGGCGTAGCGCGCCAGCTTGACCTCATGCTGCTGCGCGGTGCTGACGCCGAACTTCGCTGCCACGTTCTCGGCGGTGTCGATCATCGCGTTCTTGGCGTGCGGATCGTGCGCGAAGTTGTCCAGCACCCAGCGCTCGGTGTGACCGGTGCCGCCCGGGGCCGTGGGATCGGGGTAGTACACGATCGGTCCGTTGGAGCAGCGGTCGGTGGTGACCAGCAGCGCGCATTGCGCCGAGCCGTCGGCCACTTCACCGGCGGCCATCTGCATGACGCGGGCGCTGGTGGCGCAGGCCTGCTGCACTGTGGGGCCCGCGACGCTTTCCAGGCCCATCATGCCGGTGACATAGGGCAGGCCATAGAAACTGCCAAGCTGCGGGTTGGTGTGGCCCAGGAGACCCAGGTCGATCCGCTCCATCGGGAAGCGCTTGGCCGCGAGCGCCAGCTTGCCGGTGTTGGCAGCCAATTTCAGGCTGTTCAGGTGGGCGATCGGGCCCTGCCAGCGGGCGAACGGGGTGGACCAGTAAATGCCGTAGGGAATGAATGCGTGAGCCATGTTCTCTCCTTGTCAGCCGGCTTGTTCGGCTTGCCATTGGGCGAAACTGGAGCCGGCCAACGCCAGTTTCTTCAGCAGCGGCGCCGGCTGCCAGTAGCGCGGATCGAGCGTCTGCTGGAACTCCATGATCTTGTCGTAGATCACCTTGAGCCCCACCGTGTCGGCGTAGAACATCGGGCCGCCGCGGTAGCGCGGGAAGCCGTAGCCCGCGGTGTAGACGACGTCGATGTCGCTGGCGCGCAGGGCAACGCCTTCTTCCAGCAACAGCGCGCCCTCGTTGATCATCGCGTACAGGCAGCGCTCCTGGATCTCCTGCGCGCCGGGCTTGCGCTGCGGCACCTTCAGCCGCTTGGCTTCTTCCTGCAGCAACGCGATCACCTCCGGGTCCTCGGTGCGCTTGCGGTCGGCGCCGTCGTAGCGGTAATAGCCGCGGCCGGACTTCTGGCCCAGCCAGCCGTGTTCGTAGAGCACGGCGGTGGGCCGGTAGAAGGTCGGGTCGTCCGGCAGCAGGTGCTTGCGTTCGGCCCGCGTGAGGTAACCGACGTCGACGCCGGCCATGTCGTACACGGCCAGGATCCCCATGGCCATGCCCCATTGCTCCAGCGCGCCATCGACCTGCGCCGGCGTGGCGCCCTCCAGCACGCAGCGCTCGGCTTCGCGGCCGTACGGGTCCATCATGCGGTTGCCGATGAAGCCGTAGCAGACCTTGGCCACGACGCCGGTCTTCTTGATCCGCTTGGCGACATCCAGCGCCGTGACCACCACGTCTGGCGCGGTCTTGCCGGCCTGCACGATTTCCAGCAGTTGCATCACGTTGGCGGGACTGAAGAAGTGCAGTCCGATCACGTCCTTGGCGCGCTTGGTGACGGCGGCGATCTCGTCGATGTCGAGCGTCGAGGTGTTGGTGCCCAGGATCGCACCGGGCTTGGCCACTGCGTCCAGCTTGGTGAAGATTTCCTTTTTCAGCGCCATGTTCTCGAACACCGCCTCGATGATCAGGTCGGCGGTCGACAGGGCCGAATAATCCAGCGTCGGGGTGATCAGTTTGATCCGTTCCTCGACCTGTTCCGGTTTGAGGCTGCCACGGGAAACCGAGCGCTCGTAGTTCTTGCGGATCGTCGCCAGGCCGCGATCGAGGTTCTGCTGGGTGGCGTCGACCAGCGTGACCGGAATGCCGACGTTGACGCAGCACATCGCAATGCCGCCGCCCATGGTGCCGGCGCCGACGATGCCGACGCGGGCGATCGGCCGGGGCGCGATGTTCGCCGCCAGGCCCGGGATCTTGCGCACTTCGCGCTCGGCGTAGAACAGGTGGCGCAGCGCCTTGGATTCGGTGGCCTGCTCGAGCTGCGACGACAGCCGGCCCTCGACCCTCAGGCCTTCGTCGAACGGTTGCTCCACGGCCGCCTGCAACGCCGTGATCAGGGCGATCGGGGACTGCCGGTTGCGCATGGTCTTGGCGACCTGGGCCCGCTTGGCGGCGAAAAGCTCCACCGCGCCGGCAGCGCCTTTGACCGGTTGCTCGCGGGTGCGGCGCGGGCCGGCGCCGCTGGCGACCAGCTCGCGGGCATAGGCCACGGCCGCCGGGACCACGTCGCCGCCGGCGACCCGGTCGGCCAATCCGGATTCGGCCGCCTTGCCCGCCGGCAAGGGCTTGCCAGTGAGCGCCATGTCGAGCGCCACTTCCAGCGGCACCAGCCGGGGCAGGCGCTGCGTGCCGCCGGCACCGGGGATGATGCCCAGGGAGAGCTCCGGCAGCCCGAAGCGGGCCCCTTCATGCGCGACGCGGTAGTGGCAGGCGAGGGCGATTTCGGTGCCGGCGCCCAGCGCCGTACCCTGCACGGCAGCCACCACGGGAATTGGGCTGTCCTCGATCAGGCGCAACACCTCGTGGTAGCCGGGAGGCGCGATGCCGGTGTCGAATTCCTTGATGTCGGCGCCGGCAACGAAGGTTTTGCCGGCGCAGCCGAGTACGATGGCCTTGATGCCCGGCTTGCCGCGCAGTTCGGTGAAGACCTCTTTCAACCCGGCGCGCACGGCCTGGTTGACGGCGTTGACCGGGGGGCTGTCGATGATGACCACCGCGACGTCGCCGGCGATGGAAAAAGTCACTGGTTCGCTCACGCTTTTTCTCCTGGGTTCCGATGTCAAGTCGCGATTATGGTTATATTCAATAACTAATTAAAGGGCCTCACCCTAGGACTTACCCGTACCACCATGGACCACCAGAACCTCGTCGCAATCGACGTCCACACCCATGCCGAAGTCAGCTGCCGGAATCCCTTCGACAGTTACGGCGAGGAATACGACCGGGCGGCCGACAAGTACTTTCGCAACGGCCGCCGGCCGACCATTGCCGAGACCATCGCCTACTACCGCGAACGCCGGCTCGGCCTGGTCATGTTCACAGTGGACACCGAGGCCCACATGGGGCGGCGCCGCATTCCCAACGAGGAGATCGCCGAGGCGGCCAAGGCCAACAGCGACATGATGATGTGCTTCGGCAGCATCGACCCGCACAAGGGCAAGATGGGCGCGCGCGAGGCCCGGCGCCTGATCGCCGAGCACGGTGTCAGGGGCTTCAAGTTCCATCCGACGGCGCAGGGCTATCACCCTTACGACAAGATGGCCTGGCCGATCTACGAGGTGATCGCCGAGCACAAGCTGCCGGCGATCTTCCACACCGGCCACAGCGGCATCGGCGCGGGCATGCGCTGCGGCGGCGGCCTGCGCCTGGAATACAGCAACCCCATGCACCTGGACGACGTGGCGATCGACTTCCCGGACATGCAGATCGTGATGGCCCATCCGAGTTTTCCGTGGCAGGACGAGGCGCTCTCGGTGGCCACGCACAAGCCCAACGTCTGGATCGACCTGTCGGGCTGGAGTCCGAAGTACTTTCCGAAGCAACTGGTGCAGTACGCCAACACGCTGCTCAAGGACCGGGTGCTGTTCGGCAGCGACTACCCGCTGATCACGCCGGACCGCTGGATGAAGGACTTCGAGGAGGCCGGCTTCAAACCCGAGGTGATGCCGGGCATCCTGAAGGGCAACGCGGTGCGGTTACTGGGACTGGCGTAAAGCGTGCGGCTTCAGGCGCCGCGCCGGCGCCTGAGCGATCGCTCCACCACTTCGAACAGCGCCTCGCTCGCGAGCGCCAGCAAAGCTGCCGGAATCGCGCCGGCCAGCAGCAACTGGCTGTCGTTGAGCGCCAGGCCGGTAACGATGCGTTCGCCATAGCCCCCCGCGCCGATGAAGGCCGCGATCGTGGCGGTGCCGATCGCGATACTGGTTGCGATGCGGATGCCGGTCAGCAGGGTCGGCAGCGCCAACGGCAGTTCGACCAGGCGCAGGCGCTGCCAGTCGCTCAGCCCCAGTGCCGTGGCAGCCTCGCGCAGGCCTTCGGGCACTTCGGCCAGGCCAGTGACGCAGTTCCGCATGATTGGCAGCAGCGCGTACAGCGTCAGCGCCACCAATGCCGGGACGACGCCGATCGCGCCCAGCAGCCAGATCAGGACGGCCAGCAGCGCCAGGGACGGCACGGTCTGCAGCAGGCCGGTCGCTCCCAGCAGCACGCCCCGCGTCCGGGGATGCGGAAAACTCAGCACCGCGAGAGGAATCGCGACCAGTGCGGCCGCCAGGACCGACAGCACCACCAGCGCCAGATGCTGCGCAGTGAGCCTTCCCAGGTCGGGTCCGACCAGGCGGGCCATGAGGCCGGGACGAGCCACCGGCGCCGTGGCCACGGAGGTCTTGGCCAGCCAGTCGCGCGCGATGGCATCGAACGCCACGCCCTGCAGTTCGGCCCGCGCGTTCATCGCGATCATCGCGGCCTCGTCGATGCGGCCCTCGAGTGTTCGCAACGCCGCCCAGGCCTGAGGAAAGCGCTGCGGCACGTCCAGGCGGTAGAGCACCAGCGCGTCGTACCGCGGGAAATAGTGGCGGTCGTCCTGCAGCACCGCCAGGCCGAGGTGCGCGATCTTCGCGTCGGTGGTGTAGATGTCCATGACGTCGATCTGCCGGGCCGCGATCGCGTCATAGGCCAGGCCATGATCCAGGCCGGTGGGCTGCTGCGGCAAGCCGTAGCGCTGCGCCAGGCCCGGCCAGCCGTCGGCCCGGCCGATGAATTCGTTGGACAGGCCCAGGCGCAACTCGGGGTGGCGCGCCAGGTCGCCCAGCGTGCGGATGCCGAGCTTGCGCGCATCGTCGCCGCGCAGCGCGAGTGCGTAGCCGTCGTTGAAACCCAGTGGAATCGCCGCCCCCAGGCCGAGCGGGGCCAGTGCCCGGTTCATCGCGTCCAACGCCATCGGCCGGTCGCTCTTGAGGATCTCCAGCGCGATGGTGCCGGCGTATTCGGGGTAGAGGTCGATGCTGCCGGAGCGCAGCGCTTCGTACACGATGGCCGTGTTGCCCAGGCCCTGCTTCACGGCGGGCGGCTGGTCCAGGTGCGGGGCCGCGGCCTGCGCCAGGACCTGCGCGAGGATGTAGGACTCGGTGAAGCGCTTGGAGCCTATGCGCAGGGTCGTCGAGGCGTCCTCTGCCAGCGCCGTCACGGCCGCAAACAGCATGGCGACCAGGCAAGCGGTGCGTCTCATGGCGGCAATCGTGCCATGCCTCACGGCATGTACTGCCCGCCGTTGACCTCGATGATCTGGCCGTTGACGTAGCTGGACAGCATTTCTGACGCGAGGTAGACGAAGGCGCCTACGCATTCGTCGGCAGTCCCCACCCGGCCCATCGGGATGACGTTCTTGAACCCTTCCATCATCTGCGGCGTCGAATAACGCTCGTGGAACGGCGTGGCGATCACGCCCGGCGACACCGCGTTGACCCGGATGCGGTCGGGGATCAGCTCCTTGGCCAGGCCGCGCGTCGCCGTACTGACGAAACCCTTGGCGCCGGCGTAGAGCACCGAGCCCGGTCCTCCGCCGTGACGGGCGGCAATCGATGTCACGTTGACGATGCTGCCACCCAGGCCGCGCGAGCGCATGGCGGGCACCACCGCGCGGCAGAAGGCCAGCATCGACAGGGCGTTCAGGTGCAGCACCTCGTCGAAGAGCTCGTCGGTGAATTCGGTGACAGGTACCCGTCGCACCAGGCCGCCGGCGTTGTTGATCAGCACGTCGATCTGGCCGAAGTCCTGCAGCACCTGGGCGACAGCCTGCCGGATGGCCGAGCTGTCGCGGACGTCGGCCCTGACCAATCGTGCCTGGCCGCCGGCGGCCTCGATGT
>JAANCK010734800.1_pt1 | contig 12446 bp, 12 predicted proteins | sample 7277841 | NCBI WGS metagenome assembly JAANCK01 (sample SAMN14222788, study PRJNA588281) | permafrost metagenome | isolation source: Arctic cryosol methane SIP | place: Canada:Nunavut | collected 2015-07 | reverse complement strand
TCAACCTGCTGAGGGCCTCGCGTGGCGAGAAGCCGCGCCGCAAGCGCACCGCCTGAGCCGCAGACGTCACCCTTTCACCCCTCAAGGGCCCGCCGGCTTTCCCCTTCCCAAAGCCGCGGGGCTCGTCTCTGCAGTACGCCGTGTCGCGACCGGCTGGCGAAGGATCGTCTTCAGCTTCTCCGGATCCGTGCGCCGGGGGTCGCTGAGGTAGATCTCGTGATGCTTTCCACGGAGCTGGTAGCCCCGCTCAGCGATGAAAGCGTGCAGCCGCTGGATCGTCGGGCCCTCTGCTGAGTAGGGACCGATGTGCGTGATCTGCGCCACGAGTCCTTCGGCCAGACCCTCGAGGCGGACCTTGGAGATCGCGGCGAGTGACTTCTTCTTGGCGGCTTTCGCCCGTGCTGCTTCGAAGACCTCTGCCGTCACCTGGTCCGGCTGCATGATCATCAGCGTCCAGTCCCACGCAGACTTGTCCTCGGTCGTGAACTTCGTCATGTCCGGCATCCACCAGAGGCCCTCGAGAGGCATGACGCCGTAGTCGATGCCGTCCAGGGTCCCCTTCACGGCGAACTTCGCGCTGTAGGCGACGGCGTACAGGGCTGCGATGGCCTCGCCGTACTCTGCGGTGGTGTTTGGATCACCGTGGCCGTCGATCATCACGTAGGCCAGCTCGGGCGCTGTGACGATCGAGGGCTCAGCGCGGGGCGCATAGAGGTCGTGCAGCTCGCGTTTGTAGTCGATCTTCTGTGTGGCCATCTCAGGTTGCCACCTCAGCTGACCTCACCGCGAACGATCCCGGCCCGGTACAGCAGGCGGCGCTCGATGATGCCCTGCAGCCACCGACGCGTGATCGGCCTGGTGAACGGAAGGATGAAGAAGAAGCCGACGATATCGCTCAGAAAGCCGGGCGTCAGCAGCAGAGTCCCGCCGATGAGGACCAGAGCCGCGTCTGCCAGCTCACGACCCGGCATACGGCCGCTGCTCAACGCCGCACGCAGGGTCTGCCACGACCGCTGCCCCTCACGCTTGACCAGGTAGGCGCCCAGCGCCGACTCCAACAGCAGCAGGGCGAGAGTCTGCCAGCCTCCGATCACCCGGCCCACCGCCACGATGAGGGCGATCTCGGCCACCGGCACAACCAGAAGCGCTGCGAACACAAGCCACGCCCATGAGGGACGGCGCCGTCCGCGACGGGTCAGGCGTCGAGCTTGTGCCACCGTGGCTCCCTGCGAGCGAGAGATCTGACCTGACCCAGCCTATAGCTGGCGCCCCACATCGTGATGTTGCGCAATGCCTCCCGGACGATGCCCTCGCTCATCTTGGACTCGCCGATCTCCCTCTCGACAAAGGTGATCGGCACCTCCACCACACTCAGCCCGCGACGCACGGCTCGCCATACGAGGTCCACCTGGAAGCAGTACCCGGCAGAGGCGACGTCATGCAGGTCCAGGCTGCGTAGCGCGGAGGCGCGATAGACGCGGAATCCCCCGGTGGCGTCCCCGATCGGCATCCCGAGAAGCACGCGGGTGTAGAGGTTGGCGCCGACGCTCAGGGCCTTGCGGCTGATCGGCCAGTTGACCACGGAGCCGCCGTGCACCCAGCGCGATCCGAGCACGACATCGGCGTTGGCCAGCGCAGCCAGAAGAGTCGGTAGCTGCTCGGGCTGATGGGAGCCATCGGCATCCATCTCGACCAGGGCGTCATAGCCCCTGTCCAGAGCCCACGCGAAACCGGCCAGGTAGGCGGCGCCCAACCCCTCCTTGCTCTTCCTGTGCAGCACCTGGACCTGACCGTCATCGGCCGCCAGCTGGTCGGCGACGGCACCTGTGCCGTCCGGGGAGCTGTCATCCAGGACCAGGACGTCGGCCGTCGGCACGGCGGCACGCAACCTCGACACGATGAGCGGGAGGTTCTCGCGCTCGTTGTAGGTGGGTATCAGGACGACGATCTTGCCGATCGGGAGTCGGGTCGCAGAGTGCGTCATGGACGTCCTTCGTAGAGGTCAGGTGACCCGACCCTACCTGCGCAACCGCCGAGCCCCGAGCAGAACCAACAACATTGCCAATCCAGCGACGGCGAGGTCCTCGGGCCAGACGCCCAGGCGGTCCGCGACGGTGCTATCGGCTCGCAGAGGAAGGTCGGCAGCGAGCAGCGCCGGTGTGAACAACGTGCTGACCTGATGGGCTGTTCCATCAGGGGTGATCATCGCACTGACCCCCACCGTCGAGACATGCACGATCGAGCGACCGTGCTCGATCGCACGGATCCGGGATATGGCGAGCTGCTGCACCGACTCGTCCGTAAAGCCGAAGGTGGCGTTGTTGGTCTGCACGAGCAAGACGTTCGCCCCGTGGTTGACCGTGTCCCGCATGAGCCCGTCATAGGCCACCTCGAAGCAGATGATGGTGCCCGCTGCGATCGTCCCTCCATGGGGGGCCGGTACCCGAAAGACCCCTGGGCCCTTGCCCGCGACGAAGTTCGAGCGGACGAGATCCACCTTGTCGTTGAGCCTGCGGAAGAACGAGCGAAAAGGGATGTACTCGGCGAACGGGACCGGGTGCTGCTTGACGTATCTCGCACTGGGGCCCTTGCCGGGCAGGTACAGCAGGCTGGCGTTGGAGACATTCGGGCGTGGCCCGTCCAGGACCGCGCCGAGGACCAGCGGCGCCGCGATGTCATCTGTTGTCTGGTTGATCACCGTGGCCGCATCGGCGTTTCGCAGCGGGTCGATATCGGACGCGTTCTCGGGCCACACCACCATGTCCGGCCTTGGTTGTGTCCCGGCCCTCACCGAAGCAGCAGCCTGCCGGGTCACCCTGACATGGTTGTCCAGGACGGCACGGCGCTCTGCGTTGAAGTCGAGTCCTGGCCTGGGCACGTCTCCCTGAACCGCCATGAACCGTGCCGTCGCTCCGTCCGTCGGTCGGGGGACGAGCGCCGGCAGAAACGTCACGATGACGGCGCCAAGGATGCATGGTGCCGCTGAAAGAGCCCTTCCCGGAAGGCGCGGGCGCCGTATGCCGGGTGGCCGACTGCCCGGAGACAGCCGGGCAATGCCGGCGGCGAGCACCCCGCCCACCAGCGCCACCCCGAAGGTCACGGCCGGGGCGCCGCCCAGAGCTGCCAGTCCCGCCAGGGGCGAGTCCGCCTGGCTGAAAGCGAGGCGCCCCCAAGGGAACCCGCCGAACGGCGTCGTGTCCCGGAGGGCCTCCTCGGTCACCCAGGCCAACGCCACGACGAGGGGCCGAACCTTGCCCCCACCCGCCGGAGAGGCACTGCGCTGGAGAAGGGCGCAGACCAGACCCAGCAACGCAATGTAGGCGGACTCCAGTGTTGCCAACGCGATCCAGGGGACCGCGCCCACGTAGACACCGGACCAGGAGAGCAGCGGCAGGAAGCAGGCCAGTCCGCCGACGAGCCCGAGGAGGGCGCCCTGCCACGGTGCGGCTCCTCGCGTGGCCAGCGCCAGCATCGCCACACCGAACGGCGCCAGGACCCAGATGTTGTGTGAGGGGAAAGCGAGCCACATTGCCAAGCCTGAGGCGACGGCAAGTGCGAGACGCTGCATCGCGTCAGGCTAGATCACTGAGGTGTGCATGCGCTGGACATGGCAGCGCCCGCGTCGCCGTTGGGACCAACGCCGAGTCGACGGGATGCCGACACGAAGTTGTTGTCTACTAAGGACGCGGGCCCTGCCGCCAGTCGCCTCCGAAGCCTTGCTATGGCCACTCGGCGAGCAATCCCGTGGATCTGGTTGAGACGGCGGCTGCGCGCGCAAACCACCGTGGACCCCGAAGATGCTTCCTCCGTGTGACCTTCGCTGAGCTTCGATTCTGCGGCGGCCAACGCACTCGAAGATACACGCTCTCCATCGGCTGTCAACCGGGCGTTCACCTGCAGTTTCTCACGAATCCGCTGGTCACGGGACTGACCCAATTCCGTTGTGAATAGAGAGAATCTTCCTCACCTCGGCGTGTCGTTTGGCGACACGCCGGAGCTGTGCCTGCGAGTTGCGTCACGGTCTTGCCGACGGTACGACGACAACGCCACGGGCCGTGGTCGCAATGACCGTTTTGTCCAGCAGATCGGCTGAGGAACCGCCGCGCTGCGGGTTGCCCCGCGCGATGACCCGGACCTCAAAGGTCATTTCACGACTGCGCGAACCTACCCGCACCAGAGTCGCCTCGATCTCGATGCAGTCGCCTGCACGGATCGGTGCCAGGAACTGCACGTCGCTGTAGGAGGCGAACAGACCCTCGTCGCCGTCCGTGCGGATGCACAGCTCGGTGGCCACGTCCCCGAATGCAGCCAGCGAGTAGGCGCCGTCCACGAGGTTGCCGGCATAGTGCGCGTGGCTGTAGGGGACGTAGCGGGCATGTGTCACCGTCGTGCCGACTGTGGCTGGTACGGCTGCCTGTTGGGACGTCATCGTGTGTGCTCCTTCGTGGTGGCCATCGCGTGGACAAGATAGGACGCGACCTCTCCGGGGGTCGTGCCCTTGCCGAAGATCCGGTCGACGCCCAGCTTGCCGGCCGATCCCTGCTCGAAACGCGGGCCCCCGACGACAAGTAGCGGCACCTGCCCCGCGGGGTAGGCCTCGCGAAAGGCGGCCGACATCGTCATCGTGTTATGGATGTGGGCGTCTTTCTGGGTGACCACCTGGCTGACCAGGACCGCGTCCGCCTTCTCGGAGTGGGCGAGAGCCACGAGCTCTGGCACCAGCACCTGCGCGCCACCGTTGACGACTTTGAGCTCGCTGTAGTACTCGAGGCCCTTCTCCCCCGCGAACCCCTTGATGTTCAGGATGGCGTCGATGCCGACCGTATGTGCGTCCGTTCCGATGCAGGCACCGACGATGACCATCTTGCGGTGCAGCCTCTTCTTGATCGCGACGTTGACCTCCTTGGGGCTCAGCAACGGGAACTCCCGCTCGATGACCTCGACCTCGCGCAGGTCCACGAGATGGGTGCTGCTCCCGTAGACGACGAAGAAGGTGAAGTCCGGCCCCATGGCCTTGGCGTGGACGACCAGCGCCGGGTCCATCCCCATCTTGTTGGCCAGCTGGGCCGCAGCGCCCTCGGCGACCTTCGAGTGCGCCATCGGCAGGGTGAAGCTGAGCTGCACCATGCCGTCGCCGGTGGTGTCGCCGTACGGGCGGATGATGTCCGGCATCGTCTTGGCGGCTGGCTGCTTCAAGGCTGTACTCCGGGTGCTCATCTTCCGGCATCTCCTTCCAGGAGGGTGGTGGCCGGGTTGTCGTAACCCGGTGCGCACTTGATGACGCCGTCCAGGCCCTTTCCCCTGTCGGCGGGGCGCTTCATCAGTCCGAAGGTGCCGTCGCCGATGGCCTGCAGGAGCGGAACCGAGCCCGCCTGGCCCTTGTCATCGACGATCTTCTCCAAGAGGTCCACGGCCTCGGAGAGAACCTGCCGGGCACGGGTCTGGATGAAACCGTCGCGGGGCGGGTGGAAGTCCTCGGTCAGCCCACCGGCCGCGTTCAGGACGTAGCGGACGTTCTGCAGGGCCAGGTCGCGGTCGGAGAGGAACGGGGTAACCACAGCCTCGGTCATCATGCCAACCAGCAGGATCCCCTGACCGGTCATCGCCCCCGCGAGGTTGAAGAAGCCGTCCAGCAGGTACCCGCGGAACACGTCGCCGGTCATGTGCTTGGTCGGCGGCATCCACTTCAGCGGCGCGTTGGGGAACAGCTGGCGGGCGAGCATCGCGTGCGCGAGCTCCATCCGGAACGAGTCGGGGATGTCAGGGTTGATCTCGAACGCGTGCCCCAGGCCGATCTGCCAGTCCTCCAGCGCTGCCTCCTTGGCGAAGAACTCGTTCATCAGCTGGCTGACAGTGACTGTGTGCGCTGCCTCGATCGCGTCGGCGGTGGTCAGGTAGTTGTCCTCGCCGGTGTTGATGATGATGCCCGCCCGGGCGTGGATCTGACGCGAGAACCGTTGGTCCACAAAGGTCCTGATCGGGTTGATGTCCCGGAACAGGATGCCGTACATCGAGTCGTTGAGCATCATGTCGAGCCGTTCGAGCCCGGCCAGGACCGCGATCTCAGGCATGCAGAGGCCGGACGCGTAGTTGACCAGGCGGATATATCGCCCCAGCTCCTTGGACACGTCGTCGAGGGCGGCCCGCATCAGGCGGAAGTTCTCCTGCGTGGCGTACGTTCCGGCATACCCCTCGCGGGTCGCACCCTCGGGCACGTAGTCCAGCAGGGACTGGCCCGTCGAGCGGATGACCGCGATGATGTCTGCGCCCTCGCGGGCCGCGGTCTGGGCCTGCGGGATGTCCTCGTAGATGTCACCCGTCGCGACGATGAGGTAGATCCACGGGCGCTGGGCCGGGTCACCATGGCGTTTGATCATCCGGTCGCGAGTGGCGCGGCTCTTGTCGATCCGGGCCATGCCGGGTTTGACCGAGCGCATCGCGAGCCTCTGAGCCGCCCTCTGGTCCTTGCCCTGAGGCAGGCGGAAGGAGATCGAGCCCGCGGCCGACTTCTGGGCCAGCGTCATCAGGTCCGGCGCCTCGCCACGGCGCAACGCGTCGAAGACCGGTGCGGTGACTCCGAGCTCGAGTCCCACCTCGTCGCGAACGGCGTTCACCAGGTGGTTGACCCACGGCACGCCCTCGTGGTCGGCGCCCGAGAGCCCGGCGAGCCGCAGAACGGCACGTTCCACCGACACCGTGGTGTGGGTCCTTGCCAGCTTGACCACCGGCGCCCCGGCCTTGCGCGCGAGTGAACGCGCCTTCCGGATGACGATCGGGTCAAGCTCCAGCTTTGGCTTTGGGGCGCTGGTGCGCCTCCCGTGTGTGACAGTGCTCATGACGCCCCTAGGCGGTCGAAGACGGTGCGACCGCGGATGACGGTGCGCAAAGTGGCTGGGAGTGTGGCTCCTGGCGAGAGGTCCGGCAGGTTGGTGGTGTCGCCGGCTGACCAGATGGCGAAGCTTGCCGGCTGGCCCGGGTCGAGAGAGCCGCGGTCGTCGACCCCGGCGGCTCGCCAGCCGCCGACGGTGTGGGCCACGAACGCCGTTCGGGCTGACACCCGTTGGGCTGGGTCGTGATGGTTGACCCAGGCAGAGATCGCCTCCCAGGGGGCGAATGGCGTCACCGGCGAGTCTGTGCCGAGTGCAAGGGCCAGGCCGGCCTCGATCATCGAGGCGAACGGGTTCATGCCACTGGCGCGCTCGCGACCCAACCGGGCGGCATACATGCCGTCGGGCCCACCCCAATAGGCGTCGAAGGCCGGCTGCACCGAGGCTGTGACTCCGAGCTCCGCCAAGGCCTTGACTCCCGAGGCATCGACCATCTCCAGGTGCTCGAGCCTGTGGTGCGCCGCGACGACCCTGGCCATGCCGACCTTGGCGGCCGCCGCCTGCAGCCCCGCGATCACCGTGTCAGCTCCGGCATCGCCGATGACATGGAACCCAGCCTGTACGCCGGCCAGGGAGCACGCCGCAACATGGTCACACACCTGCTCGACGGTGAGATACGCGTTGCCATTGTGCGCGGGGTCATCCAGGTCGGCGTATGGCTCTCGCAGGGATGCGGTCCGCGAGCCGATGGAGCCGTCGATGTTGAGGTCGCCGGCCAGTCCCCGCGCACCGAGTCGGCTGGCGAGGGCGCGCGCGGAGTCCTCATCGCCGACGAGCTCGGCCCAGTAGCCGATGACCTGCGGACCTTTGCCGCTCGCACCGGCTTCCAGAACATCGGCGAAGTCGGCCTCGGAGCTGAGCAACGGACCACCACACTCATGGACCAGGCCGATACCGGCGGCAGCGGCACCCGAGAGGGCGGCGTCGATGTCGGCGCGACGGTCGGCCTGGCTGATGCCCGCGTCGAACGAGTCCCGGGCAGCGTGGTGGGCTTCTCGTGTGACCAGGCCATTGTCGCTCCAGCCCGGATGGTCGCGGGCACCCGACGCGGCCGCCAATGCTGAGGAGATCACGGCCGAGTGGCCGTCCACCCGTGGGGAGTAGACCGCCCCGCCATAGGAGGCGCGGTCCAGCTCATTGGCTGTAGGCGCACGACCCTCGGGCCAGTCCCTCTCGTCCCAGCCGGGGGCATAGACGGGACGCCCCGCGCGCCGGCGGGCAGCGGCCTCGATCGTGGCCAGAGCCTCCTGCAGCGAGTGGACGTCGGTGAGCGAGGCGCTGCGCAGACCCATACCGGTCGCGGACAGGTGGACATGGGCGTCGACAAAGGCAGGGGTGACCAGAGCGCCGCCGAGGTCGACGACGTGTCCGACGCCGTCGGCGAGACCAGCCGCGGCATCTTCGGTCCCGACCCAGGCGATCTTGTCATCGGCGACGACCATCGCCGTTGCGAGCGGCTCGGTCGGCCCATAGACGTGCCCGCCGCGATACAGCGTGGTGGTGCCTGGTGGTGTTGGTCCGCTGCTCACAAGACCTCAGTCTGCTCGCGTCCGAGGCGGCCCTCGAAAAGCCCCCGGACTGCGGCGTTTCCGCGCAGCAGCTTCAGGGCGTATTCCGCATGGCCGGGGACGTACCCGTTGCCGACGAGCATCCGTACATCGGCGGCCAGACCCTCAGCGCCCAAGGCAGCCGCGGCGAAGTTGGTCGCCATCGAGAAGAAGACCACGGTGCCACCCTGCGCCGTGGACAACAACGCTGGCTGCTCGCACCCCGGGACGTCGACACAGACCACGGTGATGTCCGCTGCGCCGCCGGCCGCCTCGACCGCTCCGGAAAGGCCAAGAGGTGAGCGCGCATCCGCAATGACCACATGGTCGGCCAGACCAGTGTCCTGAAGCATCCGCGCCTCGCGCTCGTTGGGAACGACGGCTATACGGCGTCCGGCACCTGCGTCCTGCGCCGCGGCCAGGGACAGTGACCCTGACTTGCCTGCCCCCCCGAGAACCAGCACCGATGGTGCCTCACCCCCGGCGCTGTACTCGCGGACCAGCCGGGCCACAAGGGCAGGCGCACCGCAGACATCCATCACCATCAGGGCGAGCTCAGGCTCGAGGTCGTCCGGAAGGACCGCGGCTATCGACCGGCCGAACAGGATGGCATGGCCGGCTGCGGGTGCCCGCTCCCCCAGCCCGTCCCAATGTGCCAGGCCGTCTGTGATTTGCAACGGCGTCAACGAGAGGGACACCAAGGTCGCGACATGGTCGCCAGCTTCCAGCCCGAGCGGGCTGTTCGGGCCGACCTCGGCCACAGTTCCGATGAGCATCCCACCGGAGCCGGTGACGGGATTCTGCATCTTGCCTCGGGTGGCGGCGATGTCCAGGACCGCGGCCTTCACGGCCTCGCCGTCCGTTCCCCCACCCGGTAGCTGGTGTGCCTCCGAGAGCTGGCGGTAGGAGGCAGCGTCAAGGTTGAGGGTCTCGATGTCGATGCGCACCTCGTCCGGCCACAGCTGCGGAGAGGTGTCCAGCCGCCCCGCAGCCTGGGGCAGCGTGATCTGTTCTCCCGTGGGCTCGAGGACGCGGTGCAGACCCACGGGTGAGCCTTCAGGTCGGACGGCGGACAAATTCACTGTTTGCTCCTGGTTTGTCGCTATCGTGAAGAGATTTTGCGGCGTGGTGATAGATCCACCGCAAGTTCTCCCGTATCATGTCAGTTATGCACACAAAGATCGAGCAGCACTATGCCTACCTGCGCCATCAGCTCGTGGAGCCGGACTGGACCCGCCTGCCCGGCTGGCGACATGTCACGGCGGCCGACTGGGCCAGCCCCCAGTGGCAGCGGCTCAACTCCGTCAAGAACATCAAGGGCCTCCGGGCACTGATGGGTGACCTGCTCACGGACGCCTTCTACTTCGACCTCGAGCGGGACCAGGCCGAGCGGGCCACGATGTCGATGCTCGTGCCGCCACAGATGATGAACACGATGGTCCCGTGTGTGCGAGAGTCCGAAGGCTCTGTCCCGCGCGCCGGCCAGGACTTCACCCGCGCGTTCTACGCCGATCCCGTCCGCCGGTACATGCTTCCGGTCTTCAGCGACCGGCGTACCGACTGGCCGAGCCACCCCTATTCCTCTCGTGACTCGCTGCACGAGCACGACATGTGGGCCGTGGAAGGCCTGACCCACCGTTATCCCACCAAGGTGCTGGCCGAGCTGCTGCCGACCTGCCCGCAGTACTGCGGTCACTGCACCCGGATGGACCTGGTCGGAAACTCCACACCGGTGATCCCCAAGCTCAAGTTCGACCTCAAGCCGGTCGACCGCTATGCGGGGATGATGACCTACCTGCGCGACAACCCTTCCGTACGCGACGTGGTCGTCTCGGGGGGCGACGTGGCCAACATGCCGTGGAAGAACCTCGAGGCCTTCCTGGACCGCCTGCTCGAGATAGACAACATCCGAGACATCCGCCTGGCCACCAAGGCGCTGATGGGTCTGCCACAGCACTGGCTGTCGGACGAGGTCGTCGAAGGCGTGGGCCGGGTCGCGACCAAGGCGCGCCACCGTGGCGTCTCCCTGGCGATCCACACGCACATCAACAGTGCCCAGTCCGTAACGCCCGCCGTGGCCGCTGCCGCCCGGGCGATGCTGGATGCCGGCGTTCGCGACGTCCGTAACCAGGGCGTCCTCATGCGCGGCGTCAACGACTCGGTCGAGCAGCTGCTCGACCTGTGCTTCGCCATGCAGGACGAAGCCTCGATCACGCCGTACTACTTCTACATGTGCGACATGATCCCGTTCGCCGAGCACTGGCGCCTCTCGCTGGCCGAGGCCCAGCGCCTGCAGCACGACGTCATGGGCTATCTGCCGGGCTTTGCGACGCCACGCGTCGTCTGCGACGTTCCGTTCGTCGGCAAGCGCTGGGTGCATCAGGTGGACTCCTACGACACCGAACGCGGAATGTCGTTCTGGCGCAAGAACTACCGCACTTCGATCGAGGGCGCAGACACCGAAGCCCTGTCGCGTGAGTTCGCCTACTACGACCCGATCTACACCCTGCCCGAGTCGGGTCAGGACTGGTGGCGCGAGCACGGTGAGCTCGACACGGCCCACGCCGCCGCCGCCGCGAAAGCCGCTGCCAGCCACGCAGCCTCGGTCGCCCAGCTCGTCTGAGCAGGCACTCACCAGTTTCGTATGCCGCGTCCCTTGCCCGGGGCGCGGCATACCTTTGGGGTCAGCGGTTGTTGCGCGGGGACTCACCAGGCACACGGCTGCCGTCGTCGTCGTTGCCGTCGTCCTTGTCGAAGAGCAGGTCCGAGATCTGAAGGTGTACCTGCTCCACGTGCGGGATATCCGGCAGGACCAGACCAGCCTTCTCGGAGGCGTCGGAGATGATCAGGGTGCCGCAGCCAAGGAGTCGGTCCAGCAGGTCTTTCTCGTAAGCCACGTCGTTGATGCGGAACAGCGGGATGTCACGGCCGGTGCGGGTCAGGATGCCGCTGCGGGTGATCAAGCGGCGGTTGGTCACTGTGTAGGTCGAGGTCATCCAACGGAGGAAGGGGATGACCACTCCGAAAATCGCCACGGCCAGGGCCACCACGGCGGCAGCCAGACCGACAATCGAGTTGTCCGGCTGCAGCATCGCGGCGGTGATGACGCCGGCAACCAGCAGGATCAGGAGCGCGATGGGCCCGATCAGCGCCTTGGGGTGCGTTCGGACACTCAGGACGACATGCTCGCCGTCGGACAGCAGCTTCTTCGATATCCCCATGTGGGCATCGTGCCAGACTCGCTCCGGACCACGTAGGCGAGTGCGCCTCGGCCGTTCCTACGCATCTTCGCGTTAGCCATGCAGGCCACATCTCGACTGCGGTGGCAACCGGCGCTCTGTCGTTGCTGCGTCAAGGTGACGGGCAAGTCCAACCTCCCGTGCGCTGTGACAGCGGCAGCTCGCACTGGTCCGAAGAACCCGGCCTGAGGTAGTCGGGGAGGACGCTAGCGGGTCGAATAGACGGAGCGGGGCGGGCGCGCGATGCCAACGATGCTGTCCCAAGTCGCCGCGTGAGGAAGGATGCACGCATGATCCTCGAACATGCACTCCTCACCATTCGACCCGGCTGCGAGCTCGACTTCGAAGCCGCATTTGCGCAGGCAAAACCGATCATCTCGGCGATGCCCGGGTTCGGAAAGGTATCGGTGAGCCGCTGCCTGGAGCGGCCGGAGACGTACCTGCTCCTTGTTGAGTGGGATCGACTGGAGGACCACGTAGAAGGGTTTCGCCGCTCTCCGCAGTTCGACGAATGGAAGAGACTGCTCCACCATTTCTATGACCCAGCCCCCACAGTCGAGCACTTCGAAGAGGTGGTGAAGAAGTAGCATCGCGATGCCAAACGCCACGACCGTCTTTTGTTTGCAACCGAATTGCCTGTCGCACTCCATTGGCTCTGTCGGTCCCGTCGGCTAGACTGGACATATGTTCTGCATATGCGCTTAACTGAAGTCGATGTTGGGGTCTTGGTCCGGTTTCAAGAGGGTGCTCAGTGGGTGCGGGTCGGTGCGGAC
>JAANCK010666409.1_pt1 | contig 12453 bp, 11 predicted proteins | sample 7277841 | NCBI WGS metagenome assembly JAANCK01 (sample SAMN14222788, study PRJNA588281) | permafrost metagenome | isolation source: Arctic cryosol methane SIP | place: Canada:Nunavut | collected 2015-07 | reverse complement strand
CGATAGGCCTGGTAAGGCGCCGAGCGCCGATGGCGGGTGCCCGTGGCGACCGGGATCTCGCCCGACCCGAAGAACGCGCCGAACTCCCAGATGCTCCAGGCCAGCCCTGCTTCCAGCAGCGAGGTTTCCAGGTACTGGCCGGCACCGTGGCGCAGCCGGCCGATGTAGGCGCCGAGGATCCCGTACAACGCCGTGACCCCGCTGGCGATGTCGTTCATGGCGATGCCGACCTTGGCCGGCCGGCCGCCCGGATAGCCGGTCATCATCATGATGCCGGACATGCCCTGGGCGATGATGTCGAAGCCGCCCTTCCTGCCGTACGGCCCGGTCTGGCCGAAGCCCGACATCGACGCATAGATGACGCCCGGATTGCGCGTCTTGAAGCTGTCGTAGTCGATCCCGAGCTTGCGCACCACGCCGGGCCGGAAGTTTTCCAGCACGATGTCGGCCTGCTCGCCGAGCTTCATGATGATCGCCTTGCCGCGCGGATTCTTCATGTCCACCGCCAGGCTCTTCTTGTTGCGGTTCAGGACGGCGAAGCAATACGACTCGCCGTTGACCTGGGGCTCGAAGCGCCGCGAGGTGTCGCCCTCGGGAAAATTCTCGATCTTGATGACCTCGGCGCCCATGTCGCCGAGCACCATGGCGCAGTACGGGCCGGCCATGACATTGGTGAGGTCCAGGACCCGGACGCCTTCAAGCGGAAGTGGCATAGATTGTTGTCAGCTGACGATGGTGATTTGTGAAGTGTCGATGTCGGCGTAGATCTTCTGGCCGACTTCGAAAACGTCGCTCGGCCGGGCCGTCACTCGGATCGGCTCCAGGTCGGGCGAGAAGCTGATATGGTAATCCCACGACTCGCCCAGGTAGGCGCGGCGCTGCACGCTGCCTTCCACGCAGCAGCGCTGGTCGGACGCCGCCGGCTTGTCGCGCAGCAGGTGGATGCTTTGCGGCCGGATCGAGATCTGCACCTCATCGGGCAAATGGCCGTCCGCCGCGAGCGCGCGGGTCGGGATGAAGAACCCGCCGAAATCCACCGCGCCGGCCCGGCTGCGGCCGGTCAGGAAGTTGGTGCGGCCTATGAAACCGGCCACGAACTTTGTCTTCGGATTGCGATACAGCTCGTAGGGGGCGTCGATCTGCTCGATCCGGCCCTGGTTCATCACGGCGATCCGGTCGGACGTGACCATCGCCTCGGCCTGGTCGTGCGTCACGTAGACCATGGTCATCTTGAACTCGTCGTGCAGGCGGCGGATCTCGAACCGCATCTCCTCGCGCAGGTTGGCGTCCAGGTTCGACAGCGGCTCGTCGAGCAGCAGGATAGCCGGCTTGACCACCATCGAGCGCGCCAGCGCCACGCGCTGCTGCTGGCCGCCGCTCAGCTCGGCCGGATAGCGGTCGCGCAAGCGGCCGAGTTGCACCACCTCCAGCATCTCGTCGATGCGGCGCTTCGCTTCCGCGGCCGGCACCTTGCGCAGCTTGAGGCCGAAGCCGACGTTCTCTTCCACCGTCATGTTCGGCCAGATCGCGTAGCTCTGGAAGATCATCGACATCTTCCGCTTCTCCGGGGGCAGGGTCGACTGCGGCGAGGAAATCACCTCGCCGTCCAGCTCGATGGTGCCCTGCGTCGGCGTGATGAAGCCGGCGATCATGCGCAGCGTCGTCGTCTTGCCGCAGCCGGAGGAGCCGAGCAGCGAAACCAGTTCGCCCTCGTGCAGCGTCAGGTTCAGGTTGTCCACGGCAGTGTAGCTGCCGAAGGTCCGCGATACGTTTCTCAGCACCAGTTTGCTCATTGGGTAACCTCCGCACGCCGTGCTGCGGTGCTATGAGCCTTGGGAGCGGCCCGGCGGCTCATGCCGCCGTCCTCCTCAGCATGAAGTCGCGACCCATCAGCCGGAAGCCGACCAGGATCAGAGCGACGGTGATCACCACCAGCACCAGGCCGATGGAGGCCAGCGACTCGAAGTTGCCTTCGTCACTCTTGTCGAACAGGAGCACCGACAATACCTGCGTGTTGATCGAGTACAGGAAAATCGCCGTGCTCAGCTCGCGGGTGGCCGGGATGAACACCAGGATGAAGGCGCCGGCCAGGCTGCGCTTGAGAAGCGGCATCACCACGTGCCAGATGGCAGTGAAGCGGCTGCCGCCCAGCACCCGCACCGCATCCTCCAGTTCCGGGTTGATGCTGCGGATCGCCGCGTTGCTGTTCACGAAGGCGATCGGCAGGAACCGCGTGGCGAACGCCAGGATCAGGATCCATGCGGTGCCGTACAGCAGCAGCGGCGGGTGGGTGTACGCCGCGTAGAAGCCGATCGCCAGCACGATCCCGGGAACGACGAATGGCGCCATCGTCAGGAAGCTCAACGCGTTGCCGACCTGCTTGCTGACCAGCCCCCGGTTGACGACGTAGGCCACGCAAAGGGCCAGCACGACGGCGATCAGCGAAGCCGTGCCGGCGTACAGGAAAGTGTGCAGCGTCGCCGTGCGGGTCAATTCGTTGTCGAACACCGTGCGGTAGACGTTGTTGAAGGTGAGGTTGTCCAGCGAGAAGCCGCGGCCCCAGGCCTTGGCGAAAGCGGCTTGGCAGATCACCACCAATGGCATGAAGAAGGAGAGCGTGCAGACGAACAGGCAGTAGGCCAGCACCGCCCACTTCCACCGCCCCAACGGCACCTCGCGGCGCTCTCCGCCCTTGCCGGTCAGCGACACATAGCCCTTGCGGCTGGTGATGCGCCGCTGCACCCAGAACAGCGCGATGGTGATGATCAGCAGCGGCATCGCATAGGCAGAGGCCACGCCCACCTTGGGCGGAAATTCGAAGAACTGCCACAGCTGGGTCGTCACGACGTGGAAGCGGCCGGGCAACGCCAGCAATGCGGGTGAGCCGAACAGCGCGATGGCCTCCAGGAACACCAGGATGAAGGCGCCCAGGATCGCGGGCAGCACCAGCGGCAAGGTGATCAGGAGGGTGGTCCTCAGGTTGCTGGCGCCCAGGATGTTGGCGGCGTCCTCCATCTCGGAGGAGATCAGGTCCAGCGCCGACTTGGTGAGCACGAAGACATAAGGGAAGCTGTAGCACGCGACCACCAGCACCAGTCCGGGCATCGAGTAGATGTTGAAGGGCCCATGCTCGGCGCCCGTCAACGCGACCGCCGCGCGATTGAGCCAGCCGGCGTTAGGTCCCGCCAGCAGGATCCAGCCGACGGCCCCGAGGTAGGGCGGGATGATGAAGGTGCCGAGGATCGAAACCCAGATCACGCCCTTGAACGGCATGTCGGTGCGCGACAGCGCCCAGGCCATGGGCACCCCGAACAGCAGGCAGGTCACGCCGGATGAGACGCCCAGCACCAGCGAATTGCCCAGCGCCTCGAGGTTGCGCAGCCGGCTGTAGGCCGACACGTAGTTCTCCAACGTGAAGGCGCCGCTCGCGTCCTGGAAGCTGACGATCAACAGCCGCGCCAGCGGGTTCACCACCAGGAATACCAGGGCGATGATCGCCACCACCCAGACCCAGGACGACTTGTCCAGGTGACGCCAGCGCTGGCCCAGCGTGGACAGCGTCCCTGCCTCGGGCAGAGCCGTCTTCACATAAGCCATGGCGATGCGTAGTCTGCGCTCAGACGCCGAAGGTGTCGCGGAACTTCTCCTTGACTTCCGGAATGCCCTTGGTGATCTCTTCTTCGGTCGGGCGGACCACTTTGATCTGCTCCAGCGGTTTGGCGCCCGGCGGAGGCGCGACACCCTTCACCACCGACAGGTCATGGTTCTTCGCCTGGACCTCGCCGGCCTCCTTGCTCAGCAGGAATTCCAGGTACAGCTTGCCGGCGTTGGGTGACGGCGCATTCTTCGGAATGCCGGTGGGCGACACCATCAGCAGCGCGCCGTCGGTCGGGTAAATCACCGCCAGCGGATTGCCCTTGTCGCGGCTCAGCAGCGTCGTCGCCTCCGGTCCGGCGGCGACCCACCGCTCCTTGGAGTTGAGCATGGTGACCGTGTCGTTGACCGAGCGGCCGATCTGCGGCTTGTTCTTCTCCAGCTTGGTGAAGAAGTCCCAGCCATAGAGCTTCTGCATCAACACCACCCAGGTGCCGACGTAGCCGCTGTAGGCCGGGTGTCCGATCGAGACTTTGTCTTTCCACTTCGGATCGAGCAGATCGGTCCAGTTCTTCGGCGCGTCCTTCTCGGAGACCAGGCTGGAGTTGTAGCAGATCGCCATCAGGGCGGCCGCCGTCACGTGGTAATAGTCTTCCTTGTCGCTGTACTGCTTGAGCGAATCGACGACGTTGTCCAGGTTGTGCGGCTTGTACTGGACCAGCAGGCCGCGCTTCTTCAGGTCCGGATAGTGGCTGACGTCGGTGCTGCTGAACACCGAAGCCACCGGCGCATTGGCCTGCACGTCCTGCTGGAAGCGCTGGTAGGCCACCTGCGCCGTGGTGCGCACGAAGGTGCACTTCAGGCCCGGATACTTCTTCTCGAAGGCATTGCACAGGTTCTGCGCGGTCTCCGTGTTGTAGTGCGCGGTGTAGACCGTCACCGGCTTCTCCTTCTTCGCCGCTTCGTACAGGTCCTTTTCCCACGGGGCCATCTGCGCCCAGGCCGAACCGACGACCACAACCAGCAATGCCAATCCCGCCCCGACCCATTGGGCCAGCCGATGATTCATGAGAGTCTCCTTTGACGATGGACTTCTGAGGTTCCGCGGACATGTGCCCGACAACAACGGGAGTTGCGGTCGGCTTGGCACCGGCGCTCCCACGATCGAACCACTGTATGCAGATTGGCGCCAAAGCAAATAGGCAGTTTCCTCAATGCGCCGGGAATTCAAAAGTTATCGTGGCGCCGCTGCGGCTAAGGAATCTCTGAAAAAGTCGCGTCGAGACCTTTTCTCAAAGAATCCCTAGCGTCCGACGAAGACCGGCTTGCGCTTTTCGCCGAAGGCCCGCACCCCTTCGCGATAGTCTTCGCTGGTATTGCAGGCGTCGATCGCCGCCTGGGCAGTGGCGCAATCCGATCCGGCCTGATTGCCCAGCACGGCATTCACCGTGAGCTTCACCGCCCGGGTGGTGAGCGGCGCGTTCTCGGCAATGGTGGCGGCCAGCAAGTCGACGGCCTGGTCGAGCGCGTCCGGCTCGAGCGCCTGCATGACGAATCCCATGCGCAATGCGTCCGCCGCGCCGAAGATCCGGGCCGAGAAGAAGATGTCGTAGGTGTTCTGCACGCCGATCAGCGACACGAAGCGCTGCACACCGGCCTGCTTGTAGCCCAGGCCGAGCCGGGCGGCCGGCATGCGAAACCGGGCGTCCAGGGCGCACAGCCGGATGTCGCATGAAGCCGCCAGGCCCAGGCCGCCCCCCATGCAGATGCCGCGGATCCTGGCAATGACGGGCTTGCGCGCCAGCACCGGAGCCGCGTAGGCGGCGTCGACGATTTCGCCGTAGCGCTGCTGCGCCTGCGGGTCCGTGCGGTCGCGTTCGAACTGGGAAATATCCGCCCCGGAAATGAAAGCCTTGTCGCCCTCCCCCGTCAAGACGATGACGTGGATGGACGGGTCGGCGTCCAGCTCGCCAATGCGTTGCGGCAGGTCGCGCCACATGCCCGTCGTCATCGCGTTGTACTTTTCCGGGTTGGAGACGATCACCGTGCCGATGGAACCGTCGCGTCGAATCAGGATATCAGCCAATCTCGTGTACTCCTTGCAGGCCGGGGGTTGCGGTCCGTCATTTAATCAGCTCGCGCACTCAGGTGACAACGCACACTGGTTGCGGGATGCCGGAGCGCATACGATGGCGACTTCCGACTCATCTGAAGATCCCAGCCAAGGAGCCCCGCCATGAAAGCCGCCGTCCTGCACGAATTCGGTCCAACGCTCAGCGTCGAGGAAGTCGCCCGCCCGGTGCCCGGTGCCGACGACGTGCTGATCCAGGTGGAGGCCTGCGGTGTCTGCCACTCGGACCTGCACGTGACCGAGGGCGACCAGCCGCCCCTGAAAGGCGTGACCAAGCCGCTGTTGATACCGGGCCACGAGGTGGTGGGACGGGTGGTGGAGCGCGGCGCCAATGTCAAGCACCTCGCGCTGGGCGACCGGGTCGGCGTGGCCTGGCTGTATGCGACCTGCGGCGAATGCGGACCTTGCCGCGAGGGCCGAGAGAACATGTGCCGCAAGGGCGTGATCACCGGGGTGATGGTGGACGGCGGTTACGCCGAATACATGGTTGCGCGCGCCAGTCACGCGCTGCGGGTTCCCGAAGGCCTCACGGCCGAGGCGGCGGCCCCGCTGTTTTGCGCCGGCTTGACGGCTTACCGCGCGCTCAAGAGCGCAGACGTGGGCCCCGGCGACCGGGTGGGCATCTTCGGCGTCGGCGGCCTGGGCCACTTGGCGGTGCAGATCGCCAAGGCCTGGGGCGCCGAAGTGATCGCCCTGGACGTCGATCCCGCCAAGCTGGAGTTGGCCCGTTCGCTGGGCGCGGCCCAGACTTTCAACGCCGCCAGCCCGGACGACATCAAGGCGTTGCGGAAGCTCGGCGGCGTCAACGTGGCGGTGGTCACGTCGGCGGCCAAGGCCGCGTACGACACGGCTTTCAGGTGCCTGGCGCCCGGTGGCACCCTCTCGGTGGTGGGATTGCCGGCCGAGCCGCTGACCTTCCCGGCGCTGGCGCTGGTCGGCATCGAGGCCCGCATCGTCGGCTCCTCGGTCGGCACCCGCGACGACATGCGCGCCGTGCTGGACCTGGCAGCGGAGGGCAAACTGCGTTGCCTCACCGAAACTCAGCCGCTGGACCAGGTCAACGCCGTGTTCGAGCGCATGCGGCGCGGCCAGATCACCGGCCGGGTGGTGCTCACCTGCTGCAACGGCAAGCACGACTGAGAAGTCACTGCGGCAGGCCGGCCGGCGCTTCAGAACACCTCGGTGTCGACTTCCCGGCTCGACTGCTCGCTGTAGCGGTTGCCGGCGACCGTCTTTTCGTTGATCAGCGACTCCAGTCGCTGCAGCAGGCCCGCGTCCAGCTTCACGTCGGCGGCCGCCAGGTCTTCGGTCAAATGATCGACGCGGGTGGTGCCCGGAATGGGAATGATGTGCGGCGCCTTGTGCAGCAACCAGGCCAACGCCAGTTGCGACGGCGTGCAGCCCGCCTCCTGGGCCAATGCTTTGTACGGCGGCAACAGCTTCAGGTTGGCAGCGTAGTTCTCGGGCGAGAAACGCGGCATGGTGCGGCGCAGGTCCTTGCCGTCCAGCGTCGCAACGTCATGCAACGCATCGCACAGGAAACCGCGCGCCACCGGGCTGAATGCCACGAAGGTGGCGCCCAGCTCGCGGCAGGCGTCGAGCACCGCGATCTCCGGGTTGCGCGTCCACAGCGAATACTCGGTCTGCACGGCGCTGATGGGATGCACGGCTTGCGCCTTGCGCAGGGTCGCCGCGGAGACCTCCGACAGCCCGAGGCTGCGCACCTTGCCGGCGCGCACCAGGTCGGACATGGCGCCGACGCTGTCTTCGACCGGCACCTGCTTGTCCCAGCGGTGCAGGTAGTACAGGTCGATCCAGTCGGTCTGCAGCCGGCGCAGGCTGTCCTCACAATTGCGGCGGATGGCTTCGGGCCGGCCGTCGATCACGCGCTTGATCCCCTCTTCGAATTGCACGCCGGCCATGCCGCCCTTGCTGCCAAGGATCAGGTTCCTGCGCTGCGGCTTGAGCACCCGGCCCACCAGGGTTTCATTGGCGCCGAAGCCATACAGCGCGGCGGTATCGAAATGGGTCACGCCGGCATCGAGCGCCGCCAGCAGCAGGCGCTCGCCCTGCTCGGCCGATGGCGGAGCGCCATAGGCATGGCTCAGGTTCATGCAGCCCAGGCCGATGGCGCCGACCTGGAACGGTCCGAGTTGTCGGTTCTGCATGGCTGTCAGGCGGCCAGTTGCCGATCGAGCAGGTCCAGGATCTCGTAGCACGGCAGCACCTGCGCCACGCTGGCGTTGGGCTCGCGGCCCTCGCGGATCGCACCGAAGAACTCGCGGTCCTGCAATTCGATGCCGTTCATGGAAACATCGACCTTGGAAACGTCGATCTTCTCCTCTTTTCCGTTGAACAGGTCGTCGTAGCGGGCAAGGTAGGTGGCTGTGTCGCCGATGTAGCGGAAGAACGTGCCCAGCGGGCCTTCATTGTTGAAGCTCAGCGACAGCGTGCAGATCGCGCCATTGGCCGCCTGGAGCTGGATGCTCATGTCCATCGCGATGCCCAATTTCGGGTTGATCGGGCCCTGGATCGCGTTGGCCTTGACGACAGCGCTGCCGCACTGCCAGGCGAACAGGTCCACCGTGTGGGCCGCGTGGTGCCACAGCAGGTGATCGGTCCAGCTGCGCGGCTGGCCCAACGCGTTCATGTTGCTGCGGCGGAAGAAATAAGTCTGCACGTCCATCTGCTGGATGTTGAACTGGCCGGACTGGATCTTCTTGTGGACGTACTGGTGGCTGGGATTGAAGCGGCGGGTGTGGCCGCACATCGCGACCAGGCCGGTCTGCCGTTGCATCGTCGCCACGGCCTGGGCATCCTGCAGGCTGTCGGCCAGCGGGATCTCGACCTGGACGTGCTTGCCGGCCTTCATGCACTGCATCGCCTGGGCCGCGTGCATCTGGGTCGGCGTACACAGGATCACGGCGTCGACTTCCTTCAGTGCCAGGCTCTCGGCAAGGTCGGTGGTCACATGGCCGATGCCGTATTTCGCAGCCACTTCCTTCGTCTTTTCCAGTTCGCGGCTGACCAGCGACACCACTTCGACGCCCTCGATCAGCTTGATGCCGTCCAGGTGCTTGATGCCGAAGGCGCCGGCCCCGGCCAGCGCCACCTTGATGTTCTTCATGACTTGGCTTCCTCCAGGATCAGGTGCCCCACGGCCGTGTTGGACGCGGGCACATGATAGAAACGGTGCACGACCTTGGGCGGCAGGCCGCCGGCCAGGTCGCCAGTGGCGCCGCGGGAGCAATCGGACATTGCACCGCGCGCAATCAACCACATCACCAGCTCGATGCCTTCGCTGCCGGCCTCGCGCACATACTCGATGTGTGGCACTGCCGCCTGGCCTTCGGGGTCGGCGATCATGCGGTCGAGGAACGCGTTGTCGAACTCGCGGTTGATCAGACCGGCCCGCGGCCCCTGCAACTGGTGGCTCATGCCGCCGGTGCCCCAGATCTGCACCTTGAGGTCGTCGTCATAGCTGGCGATCGCCCTGCGAATGGCCTTGCCCAGGTTCAGGCAACGCCGTCCCGACGGCACGGGATACTGCACCACGTTCACCGCGAACGGGATCACCGGGCAGGGCCAGGCCTGGGGCTGGCCGCACATCAGCGACAGCGGCACCGTGAGGCCGTGGTCCACGTCCATCCTGTTGACGATGGTGAGGTCGAAGTCCTGCTGGATCACCGACTGCGCGATGTGCGCCGCCAGCTCGGGATGGCCGATGACCTGGGGTACCGGCCGCGGTCCCCAGCCTTCGTCGGCCGGGTTGAACGTCGCCGCCGTGCCGATGGCGAAGGTCGGAATCATGTCCAGGCTGAACGCGGTGGCGTGGTCGTTGTAGACCAGGAAGATCACGTCCGGCCGGTTGTCCCGCATCCACTTCCTGGAAAACTCATAGCCCTTGAACACCGGCTGCCAGTAAGGCTCGCCGGTCTTGCCGCCGTCGATCGCGGCACCGATGGCCGGCACGTGGGAGGTGTAGACGCTGGCGGTGATGCGGGCCATTATTTCTTCCCTGCGGGTTTTTCGCCGATGCGGCGATTGCCTTCAACCGAGCGGCCGCCGGCCACCATCATCTGGCGATACTCGTCCTCCGACATGCCGGTCATGCTGCCGGCCATCTGCTGGAAACTCTTGCCGTCGGTCGCGCCGATCTTCGCCAGGAAATAGATGTTGCCGCCCAGCGCGATGCAGCGGTTCAGGTCGCGCGCGAGCACCGCCTGCTTCTGCTCCTCGGTCATCGGCCACTCGTCCAGGTAGGCCCGCTCGTTCGCCTTGAAACGGACCCGGTTTTCGGCCTTCATCAGCGACATGCAGAACTGGTTGAGGTGATAGCCCTTGCGCGACTGGTCGGCGTCGAAGATCGTCGTGCCGGGCACGTCGAGATAAGGTTTGTCGAGCGGCATCTCAGCCTCCGCAGCGCAGCGAAACAATGTGAGCGTGGGGGCTCATGATTTTCCTTCCGGCCAGTACAGCCGCATCGGATTGTCCACCAACAGCTTGCGCTGCAGGGCCGGCGTCACGGCGACGTGCGGGATGAAATCCACCAGCAGCCCGTCGTCCGGCATGTGGTTCTTCAGGTTGGGATGCGGCCAGTCGGTGCCCCAGAGTACCCGGTCGGGAAACGTCTCGACGATGCGTCGGGCGAAGGGCACGACATCGCGGTAGGCATCGCGCTCACCGTAGAGCGCGGGCGGTCCGCCTACGCTCAGCCGCTCCGGGCAGCTTACCTTGCTCCACACGTTCGAATGGTCGCGCATGAATTTGACGAACAGCTCGAACTCGGGCCCGTCCACCGGCTTGGCCACGTCCGGGCGGCCCATGTGGTCGACGACCACCGTGGTGGGCAGCGCGGTGAAGAAGTCCCACAACTGCGGCAGGTCCACTGCCTCGAAATAGATCACCACGTGCCAGCCCAGCGGCGCGATGCGCGCCGCGATTTCCAGCAGCTCGTCCTTGGGCGTGAAATCCACCAGCCGCTTGACGAAGTTGAAGCGCACGCCGCGCACGCCGGCCTCGTGCATCTCGCGCAACTGCGCATCGCTGACGCTGCGCCGCACCGTGACGATGCCCTTGGCCTTGCCGCCGGAATGGCGCAGCGCGTCGATCAGCGCGCTGTTGTCGGCGCCGTGGCAGGTCGCCTGCACGATCACGTTGCGCTCGAATCCCAGGTGATCACGCAAGGCGAACAGCTGGTCGCGGCTGGCATCGCAAGGTGTGTACTTGCGCTCGGGCGCGAAGGGAAACAGATGGCCCGGCCCGAACACGTGGCAGTGGGCGTCGACGCTGCCCGGCGGAACCTGGAAGCGCGGCTTGCTGGGCCCTGCGTACCAGTCGAGCCAGCCCGGCGTCTTGGTGAATTCCATCTTCGTATTCAATCGGGTTTGATGTTGGCTTCGCGCACCAGCTTCTCATAACGCTGGCGCTCGGAATGAATCAGCGCGGCAACCATCTGCTGGCTGCCCGGGATCACCTCACCACCCACGCCGGTCATGCGGGCCTGGACCTCGGACGATTTCAAGGCCTTTTGCACTTCGTCGTGCAACCGGGCGACGACGGGCTTGGGCGTGGCCGCCGGCGCCATCAACGCATACCAGACCGAAGCCTCGAAACCTGGAAAGCCGGACTCGGCGATGGTCGGCACCTCGGGAAAGATCGTCGAGCGCTGCGGGCTCAGCACCGCCAGCACCTTGAGCTTGCCGCTGGCCACATGCGGCTTGACCTCCAGCGCGTTCATCGCCAGCAGCGGCACCTGCCCGCCGATGACGTCGGTGATGGCCTGGGCACCGCCGCGATAGGGAACGTGCATCAGCGAGATGCCGGCGGCGCGGGCGAACAGCTCTGCGGCCATGTGCGGCGTGGAACCATTGCCCGGCGTGGCGAAAGCAATCGACCCCGGCTTGGCCTTGGCCGCTGCGATCAGCTGCGCCACGGTGTTGTAAGGCGCCGCGGGGTTGGCGGCGATCACCACCGGCACCCGGCCGATCAGGGCCACCGGCACCAGATCGCGCTCGGCGTCGAACGGCGGCGGCTGGTACAGCGCCATGTTCGCAGCCAGGGCATTCGCGGCCATCAACAATGTGTAGCCATCCGCGGGCGCATCGATCACGGACTTGACGGCGATGTTCGTGCCAGCGCCGGGCTTGTTTTCGACGATGAACGGCTGGCCCATGCTGGTGGACATGCTCTGGCCCAGCGTCCGCGCGACGATGTCCACGGCGCCGCCGGCCGAATAGCCCACCACGACCTTGATCGGCTTGCTCGGGTACGGCTGGGCAAAAGCCTGGAACGGCAGCGCCACCGCGGTGAAAGCGGCTACCGCGGCCAGGGCCAGGGTCAGCCGGCGTGCGGCAGAAAGCAAAGTCTTCATCGAATCTCCTTGAAACCTGTGATCAATTGATGGGCACCGTGCCGCGCAGGCCGCAGCGGGCTATTGCGTCCTGCAGTGCGCCGCTGCCGCGCATCTCCTGCGCGAATTGCTGCAGATAGGGCAAGGCCAGCGCGCGGCCCTTGGGAATCGCGATGGCAAGGTGTTCGAGGCCCCAGCGGCCCTCGAGAATGCGCAGTCCCGCCATCTCGTCGGCCATTTCGAACAGGATGCCCTTGTTGGTGGCGAAGGCGTCGCTCTGACGCTGCTGGAGCATCTCCTGCGCCTGCTTGAGGGACGACGCGGGCACCAGGACGGCATTCTTGAATTGACGCCCCAGCGTGGCCTGTGACGTGCT
>JAANCK010245982.1_pt1 | contig 12454 bp, 9 predicted proteins | sample 7277841 | NCBI WGS metagenome assembly JAANCK01 (sample SAMN14222788, study PRJNA588281) | permafrost metagenome | isolation source: Arctic cryosol methane SIP | place: Canada:Nunavut | collected 2015-07 | reverse complement strand
GCGCCCAATGGCCAGGCAGTGCTGTATGCCACGGTGCAGGGCGGGCACGGGGTGCTGGGCACGGTGAGCCTGGATGGAAAAACCCGTGCCCGTTTGTCAGAGTCGGGCGTCGATGCGCGTGAGCCCGACTGGGGCCCATGAGCACTTATTACTTATCCCATCACTAATTCGTTAACTGGAGAGATCAACATGAACAAGATTTTTGGCGTAGTCCTGCTGGCCCTGACCCTTGCAGCATGCAGTACCAAGGGCACCCAAGCCACCGTTGAGGATCGCACGGGGGGCACTTCGACGCAGACAGCCGCTGGCGCGGGCGACGGCAAGCCTGCTGGCAGCGGAGCCGAAACCACCGGGGTGGGCACGGCTGGAGTGGCAGGCAGCTCGCTCGACGGCAGCGGCAGCTACGCGGGCGATCCGCGTAAAAATCCGGCCAGTCCTTTATCCAAGCGCAGCATCTATTTTGATTTCGACAGCTTCGTGGTGAAGGCTGAATACAACCCGGTGCTCGAGGCGCATGCCGCGTATCTCATGTCCAAGCGCGACGCGCACGTGATTTTGCAGGGTAACGCCGACGATCGGGGGAGCCGTGAATACAACCTGGCGCTGGGGCAGAAGCGTGCCGAAGCGGTGCGCAAGGCGCTGGTCGCGCTGGGGGTGTCCGATGCGCAGCTGGAGGCGGTGAGCTTCGGCGAGGAAAAGCCGCGCAGCGAGGGCGATACCGAGTCCGCCTATGCCGAGAACCGCCGCACCGATGTGGTGTATGGCGACGAGTAAAGCGTGATGAAGCGGGGTTGGGGTTTGATTTTCGCGGCGCTGGTGGCAACGTCAGCGCTGGTTCAGCCAGTGTGGGCGGCGGATACGGCTGAACTCAGCCGGCAGGTCCAGGCCTTGCAGCAGACAGCGAGCGCGCTGGAGGCCCGTCTGGACAAGCTGGAAAGCGAGATCCAGAAAAACCAGAACATGCTGGGCATGCTGAATGAACTCGAGTCGCTCAAGGCCGAGGTTGCCAAGATGCGCGGTCTGACCGAAGTCCAGGCGCACCAGCTGGATACGCTGGACAAGCGGCAAAACGATTTGTATGCCGACCTCGATCAGCGTCTGACCGAACTGTCCAAAGAAGCCAAGGTCGTGTCGATGGTCGCACCTGTGCCACCTGCAGCAGCGGTTGCCGCTGCATCGCCGCCCGATACCCAGGCTGAAACGGTGGCCTACGAGGCTGCACTCAAACTGTTTCGTGAGAACAATTACAACGGCGCGATTGCCGATTTCAAGACGTTTCTGAAAACCTATCCTGACAGCGCACTGGCGCCCAATGCGCAATACTGGGTGGGCTATTCGCATTACGCGTTGAAGGATTACAAGTCCGCGCTGGCGCACCAGCAAAAACTGGTGGCGATTTATCCTGACAGCGCCAAAGTGCCCGATGCATTGCTTAATGTTGCAGCGAACCAGATTGCGCTGAACAACCTGGCCGGGGCGCGCAAAACGCTTGAAGGATTGATCGCCAAGTATCCCGGCACGCCTGCTGCGACCCAGGCGAGCCGCCGGCTGGCCGCCCTTAAATAAATAATAGCGATGCCCGATTCGCTGACGCTTCGTTTAACCGAAGTATTCCTGTCCTTGCAGGGTGAAACCAGCCGCGCCGGTTTGCCGACGGTGTTTGTACGGTTAACAGGCTGCCCGCTGCGTTGCCGCTGGTGTGATACGCCGTACAGTTTTCAGGGCGGTGAAACCGTCACCCTGACGTCGCTGCTGGCGCGGGTGGCAGATTGCGGGGTGCCGACAGTGTGTGTGACCGGCGGCGAGCCGCTGGCACAAAAAAATTGCCAGGCTTTGCTGACTGCGTTGTGCGACGCCGGGTATTCCGTGTCGCTCGAAACCAGCGGCGCGCTCGATGTTTCCAACGTGGACCCGCGGGTGTCGCGCATCGTTGACATCAAGGCGCCGGAATCGGGCGAAGAGGCGCGCAACCGCTGGGAGAACCTCGCCCACCTCACGCCACAAGATGAGATCAAGTTCGTGCTGGCCAATCGCGCCGACTATGACTGGGCGCGCGAAGTCATCCAGGCGCAACAGCTTGCAAAGGTCTGCCCCATTCTGTTTTCGCCGGTGCAAAGCGAACTGCAACCGGCACAGCTGGCCGACTGGGTGCTGGCCGACCGGCTGCCGGTGCGGATGCAGGTGCAACTGCACAAAATCCTCTGGGGCAACACGCCGGGGAAATGAAACCTGCCGTCATTCTGTTATCGGGCGGGCTGGATTCCGCCACCGTGCTGGCTATCGCGCGCGAAGCCGGGTACGCCTGCCATACCCTGAGCCTGGATTACGGCCAGTGCCACAATGCCGAACTGGCTGCGGCTGCGCGGCTGGCCAGGCAACTGGGCGCCGTCGAGCATCGCGTGCTGCGACTCGGCCTGGGTGACTTCGGTGGCTCGGCGCTGACCGATGCCTCCATCGCCGTGCCCGAAACCCCTACCAGCGGCATCCCGGTAACCTATGTGCCGGCGCGCAACACGGTGATGTTGTCCCTGGCGCTGGCCTGGACCGAAGTGCTGGGCGGGCGCGACATCTTCATCGGCGTCAACGCGGTGGACTATTCCGGCTACCCCGATTGCCGCCCCGAGTTCATCGCGGCCTTCGAACACATGGCCAATCTGGCCACCCGGGCTGGAGTCGAAGGCGCCCAGTTACGGGTGCATGCGCCGCTGCAATATCTGTCCAAGGCCGAAATCATCCAGCGTGGTATCGCACTGGGCGTGGACTACGCGCAAACCGTGAGCTGCTATCAAGCCGACGCAGAAGGCCTGGCCTGCGGACGCTGCGATTCCTGCCGCCTGAGACGCGAAGGCTTCCTCGCCGCCGGCATCCCCGATCCGACGCGGTACGCTCACGCTGCGGACTGTTGATCCGGTCAGCAAATATTATTGCCGTCATACCGCCGTCTGCCGGTATCCAGAGGCGCGCATGCGTGCCCAATTTTTAACTTCCGGGCCAGCCCGAAATGGCGGAGTTAATTCTGTTCCCCTGCAGTCTCAATAAACGCGAGTCCGGATTGACTGGACTAGCCTTAATGGTACTTATTATCCAGCCAGGCCTCCACGCGAACGCATTAAGATTCAGCTGTCTAGCCGAGCCCTTCCGGCCACGCCGCTTACCTGTTCCCGAGGATAAATAGACGCATGACCTACGCAGATTTCGCAAGCGCACAATCGTATTTTCTGTGGTCGACCTTCGCGATTGCCCTGATCATGGGCGCCGTGGTCAACAAGACCAACTTCTGCACCATGGGCGCGGTTTCCGACTGGGTCAACATGGGCGACACTGGACGCCTGCGTGCCTGGATGCTGGCCATCGCGGTTGGCGTGCTGGGCGTAACGGTTCTGGAAGCCGCCGGGCTGGTGAACGTCTCCAGCACCTTCCCGCCCTATCGCCAGACCAACCTCGTCTGGCTCGAAAACGTGTTCGGCGGCGCGCTGTTCGGCATCGGCATGACACTCGCCTCCGGTTGCGGCAACAAGACGCTGGTCCGCATCGGTGGCGGCAACCTCAAGTCGGTCATGGTGCTGCTGGTCATCGCCCTGATTGCCTACTTCATGGTCAACCCATTCCCCGGCAGCGACAAGACCCTGTATTCCACCCTGTTCTATCCGTGGACCAACCCGGCTGCGGTCGCGCTCTCCACCAACCAGGACCTCGGCGCCATGCTGTTTGCCGACAACGCGGCCACCGGCCGCAAGGTGGCGGGGGGCGTCATCGGCGTCCTGCTGCTGGCATGGGCCTTCAAGTCGGCCGATTTCCGCAGCAGCTTCGACAACATCCTGGGTGGCCTCGTGGTCGGCCTCGCGGTGCTCGCCGCCTGGTATGTCACCAGCAACGTCCTGGTGAATGCAGACGGCGATGTGCTTTCGCTGCAGGCTTACGTGCAGGACTGGGATCTGTATGCGCCGGCTGATGCAGTCCGGCCTGCCGCCGCCGGCCCGCTCGCTGCGCAGTCCTTCACCTTCATCAACCCCATGGGGCAAACCCTCGGCTACGCGGTGAGCGGTTTCAACCACACACTGCTCACCTTCGGCATCATGGCGCTGGCGGGCGTGGTCGCCGGCTCCCTGCTGTGGTCGCTGGTTTCGCGGAGCTTCCGTATCGAGTGGTTCGCCTCCGCCCGCGACTTCGTCAACCACCTGATCGGCGCGATTCTCATGGGCTTCGGTGGCGTGCTGGCGATGGGCTGCACCATTGGCCAGGGCATCACCGGCTTTTCAACCCTGGCGCTGGGTTCCATCCTCACCCTTATCGCCATCGTGCTCGGCAGCGCGCTCACCATGAAAGTGCAATTCGCCGTGATGATGCGGGCGGAAGGCTAAGTGCCAGAATCGGCCCGGAACGATAACGCGCCTTCAAAAAACCGTCATAAGCCTTTACCCGGGCATACCGCTTCGGCTATAATTTCGCGCTTTCACGGATAGGGCTTCAGCCAACAGGCTTGAGTCAAATTCACGGGTCGGTAGCTCAGCCGGTAGAGCAGCGGACTTTTAATCCGTTGGTCCCGAGTTCGAATCTCGGCCGACCCACCAGTATCAAAAAGGCTTAGCCGTAAGGCTAGGCCTTTTTCCATTCTTGGCGTGGGGAAAACGTGGAGAGTTGTTGGATGTCGTGATCGACTTGGTTTGGCCGCTTTTGGCAGGATGCCGTATGCGTGCAATGAACCTCAAGTGGGTATTGGCGCAGTTAGACAGGAACCTCCGCACCTCGGCCGATGCAGCCCATCGGAATTGTTTCATTGAATACATCCAACCATCCGATTATGCTGATTCGAGATGGTAGTAATGCGTGATTGAATGTGGATAGTGGGTGCTGGCACGCAGCGTAAACTTGTCTGAGGTCAAATTTATGTCAAACATGATTCTGCTCGGTACGCGCAAGGGTACCGTCATTTTTGATCGTTCGAATTCCGCCTGGATACCCCGGCCCATCGAGCATGCGGGTATACCGGTGTGCTACGCGGCGCGTGACCCGCGTAACGGCACCTTGTGGGCGTCCCTGGATCACGGCCACTGGGGGCCCAAGTTGTCACGTTCACGCGACAGCGGCACGACATGGGAAGACGTGCTGTCCTTGAAGTATCCAGAAGGCGCGCGCTACATCGTCAAATACTTGCCAACGCCGGATTTCGACCCGGAGGCGCCTGTGGGACAGCCCGAGTACAAGGACGCGACCGTATTCAAAATATGGAACCTGGCGTTCGGCACTGCCGGGCAACCCGGCAGGCTGGTTGCCGGCACGATCCCCGGCGGCTTGTTCGTCAGCGATGATGGCGGAGACAACTGGGCGCTCAACCGGCCACTCTGGAACCATGAAAGCCGGGGCGGCAATCTGTTCGCTGGCGAGGCGACAAGCGAGAACCGGTGGAGCGGTACGCCGGCCAGCATCGACTACGGTGTGTTCGAGCCCGGCATTCATTCAATCGTCATTGACCCGCGCGATCCACTGCATATGCACGTCGCGGTGTCCTCCGCCGGCGTGCTGGAGACCACCGATGGTGGACACTCCTGGAGGGGACGCAATCGCGGCATGCTGAACGATTACATGCCGAATCCGGAATCGGCGTGGGGGCACGATCCGCATTTCGTGGCCGGATGTCCGGGGCAGCCGGCGCATCTCTGGCAACAGAACCACTGCGGTGTGTTTTATAGCGATGACGGCGCGATACAATGGAAAAAAGTCAGCATGCCCGATGCCGGCGTGCATTTCGGCTTCCCCATCGCTGTCGACGCGCATGACGGGCGTACCGCATGGGTCGTTCCCGCGCGCGCCGACTCGGAACGCATGGCGATCGGCGGCGGCTTATGCGTCGCGCGAACCACGGACGGCGGGCAATCGTGGCAAACCTTCCGCAGCGGCCTGCCACAGGAAAACGCGTATGACATCGTGCTGCGGCATGGCCTCGACGTATCCGGCGATAGCCTGTGTTTCGGCAGCACCACCGGCAACGTCTACCTGTCAGAAGACCGCGGCGAAACCTGGCGATGCCTGGGCCACCACTTCCCGCCGGTGTATTCGGTTCGATTCGGCTTAGCGACATGCCCACGGTGGAAATGACCCGGCATCTGTACCGCTTCTTTCCGGCACTCGAAAACCGCACGATACGGGTGCCGGCCGGCTCGGTAGCGGACGTCCTGCGCGCGGTTGACGAACTGGCCCCGGGATTCTCCGATTACGTGCTCGACGAACATGGCGCACTGCGCCGACATGTCAATATCAGCCTCAACGACACCATCGTGATCGATCGAAAAACCCTCTCTGATCGCGTGCCTGAGGATGCGACCCTCTACATATTCCAGGCGCTGAGTGGGGGGTAGGTACTTGGGTCAGCCATCACCCGTGGCGTATGCGACGGGTTGCCCCTCCGCTTATTCCAGGCTGTCCAGCGGCTGCGGTGCGCCGATGAAATAGCCCTGCACGCAATCGACCCCCATTTCGACCAGGGTGTTGAGGAAGTCGGGGTCTTCGATGAAGCCGGCCACGGTCTTGATGCCGAGGAAGCTGCCGGTTTCCAGTATGGAACGCACCAGCGCTTCGTCGATCATGCTGGTGCCGATTTCGCGTACCAGGTTGCGGTCGATTTTCAGGTAGTCGAGCTTCATGCTCTTCAGGCTGGTGTATGAGCTGCTGCCGATGCCGAAGTCGTCGAGGGTGAAGCGGCAGCCGTGGCGCTGCAGTTGGCGCATGAACAGTTGGGTCTGGGCGTGGCCTTCGACCGCATCGGCTTCGCTGATTTCGAAAATGAGCTGGTCGCCGGGGAGGTCGCCGCGCGCCAGTTCCGCCAGCAAAAATTTCAGGAACAGCGGATTGGTAACCGATTGGCCGGACAGGTTGATCGACAGGCCGCCAATGGTCGCCAGGCTGTCAGTGTGGCCGCGCATCCAGTGCAGGACGGTTTTCACCACCCAGCGATCGATCTCGGTAATGCGTTGCAGGCGTGCGGCGACGTCGATCAGGTCGCGCGTGGCGATGGCGCGTTCGCTATGTGCGCTCGGATGCAGCAGCACTTCGTAATACAGCGGGGTGCGTGCAGCGTCTGCCGCGGCCACCACCGGCTGGCAGTTGAGGCTGAGCTGGTTGCTGGCGAGGATGGCGGTCAGTTCGTGCGCCCATTGCGCCAGTGCCAGCACGCCACTGTCGTTGACTTCGCTGCTGTATTGCACCACCGCCTGCCCGGATTCACGGGCGCGGGCGCTGGCGGCGTTGGCGTTGTCGTAATACGTTTCAGGGCTGATGCAGTCGCTGACCCACATGAGTCCCGCCGCCATCTGCACGTGGTAGCGCATGCCATGAATTTCCTGCGGCTGGGCGGTCAGGGTGCGCAGCAGCGTTTCGGCCTGCTCCTGGGCGGCATCGGCATCGGCGGCCTCGATCCAGAATGCGAGGCCGGATTCGCCGGCGCGCGCCAGCTGGGCGCTGGCCGGCAACAGCGTGGGCAGCAGTTGGGAGAGTTCGCGCAGGATGGGCGTGCGGACGTCGCTCGCTGCCGCCTCGCCGGCCGGGTTGAGGATGTCGAACTGGATGACGCCGATGGCATAGCCACCCCCAGTTTCCTGGTTGCGTAGCCAGGCACGGCGGATCGCGCGGAAGAAACTCTTGCGGTTGGCAAGGCCCGTGGCGGAATCGTGCGAGGCCTGCCACAGCAGGTCGCGTTGCATTTTCTGGATCATCGCGCTGTAGGATCGATCCATCAGCGGCAACTCCAGGTCTTCGGTCCATTGCGCTTCGCCGTCTTCCAGCGATTGCAGCAAATCCGGTCGCTTGAGGTCGAGTTTTTTGATGCCGCGATAGTTGGCGAACACGTACACGTGCGGCTGGTCGCCGATCCAGATCAGGTTGAGCGGGGTGTCCTGCGACTTGAATTGCAGCCAGTCGCCGACGCGCAGACGCTCGGCCAGATTGTCCTGCACGTCGGTGAGCGGCTCGCTGGCCGCGTCGATCAGGCGGGCGCCGATTGCGGTACGCGGGTGTTGCGCCTTGTCGGTTTCGAACAGCGCCGTGGCGAGCTGGTCGACGATGCGGTCCTGCGCGAATTTGTCGGCGCATACATGCGTGAGTTCCTGGTCGATCCGTTGCAGCAAGGCCTGGATTTCGTTGGCCGTCGGCGGTTCGACGAGTTCCGGATCCAGCCAGCCACACAACTGCCGCAGCACCTGCCATGCCTCGCGTGCCTCGTCGCTGTCGATGCCATGGCGCATTTCCGCGATGAACAACACATTGCGCCAGCCGCCGTTCAGCAATTCGATCACGGCGTTGGGCACCGGGTGGGTGTCCAGCCGCGCCAGCAGCTCGCGCAGGATACGTTGCTTGGCGATCTCGGCGTTCTGGCGGCCTTCGCACATTTCCTGCAGCCGGAATACGCGCGCGGCACGTTCATTCAGCAGCGGCTTGACCACGCGCTCGAGCTGGGTGCGCGCTTCTTCGAATACGCCCGGATTTTTGTCGGCTTCGGCGTTGATGCGGTCGGTCCAGCGGCTCATCAGCCGCATCAGCCGCGCATCGCTGATTTTGCCGTCGTCGCCCGCCACCATGCTGATGCGGTCGAGCGTGTTCAAGACCTTGTGCGCCGGATGGCTGGGCGAGTTCAGGAATTGCGGGTCGGACATTGCCAGCTTGATGAGGCTGGTTTCCAGTTGCTGGAAAAACGGCCGCATGCCTTCGCTGACCGACTTTTCGGCGTGCATGGTGTCGAAGAGCGCGCCGAACATGTCAACCGAGCGTTGCATCTCCTGCGTGACAGCAGGCGGCAATGCGCCAGCCGCAGCCAGCCGTTGCAACACCGGCGAATGCGCTACGCCGGGCATATTCATTGGCATCGCTTGACTGCCCGCCCCGGCAGGCTGCGCGTAGCCACTTTGACCTGTCTGTGGCGCCGGGGCGCCCGCGGGTACGGCGGCGCCAGGCGCTGCGTTGCCTTGGTTGCGCTGGCCACCCTGGTTGCCCTGGAAAAAATCCATCAAGGAGCTGGTTATGCGGCTGAGCGTACCTTGTTGGGGCGGCGTGCCGGGCGCGCCTGTTTCAGCTTGTGCGGGCTGATGGTCGTTTGACGCGGTGGGCAGGGGCGGCGGTGTTGGGGCGGTTTGCTGCTGCCTGGTTTCGGCCTGCGAAATCGGCAGCATCGCCAGCAATTCCGCATACAACGGAGCCAACTGGTCGGACAACATGTCGCGCAAGGTGACATAGGCCACCTGCCGCGCGCGTGCCGATACCGGAACATCCTGCACCGCGCTGCGGAAAGCATGGCCGATGACGCCGGGGCCGAACGGGTTGGTGCTGTGGTCGCAGGCAAAGCCAAATAATTGGCCGATGCGCGGCTCGATATCGGCCAGTTGCTCCTGGAACTGCTCTTCCAGCTTGTGGGCTTCGGTCGAGGTGGCGAGCCAGTCCTCAAAATCCAGTTCGTCAACCAGTGCCAGGCCGCCGTCGCTGGAACCCGATTTGATCTGGGGCTGAACGGCATGGGTCTGCTTCAGCGTGTCCATCACCTGCTGCACAAAGCGGTTTTGCACCATTGCGGCGTGCTGGCTGAATTCGTGCATCGCACTCAACAATCCGCTGTGTTCGGCAATGCCGGAGGCCTGCAGCGCAGCCGCGCTGAGCTTGTCGCCCAGCACCCGCATCAGCTGGTCGTGCGCCTGCAGCAGGGCTTCGTTCAACAGCGTAGTGCTGGCTTGACGCAGGTGCGGGAATGCCTCCGAGGTGGGCAGCGCGGCAAGTTTCTGGCGGTGACTCGCCATGCGCAGCTTTTGCAGCGCGCGTAGCGCATCGAGCGGCTGACGGATGAAGGAGACGCCCACGCCGAGCGGACTCAGCCGTTGGAGCCGCGCGGGCACCTGGAAGTTGGCGGTGGCGTTGCTCGACGCCGAGGTGAAGACGATTTCGACTTCAGCATTGGCGCGTTTGGCCAGGGCCGCGATCGCCGCTTCTGGATTGGTGAATTTAAGGAACAGTCCGCCTACGCAGAAATCGCGAATTTCGCAGGCGATTTCGGTATGCCCGGCTTGCGTGATGATGGCCGCCTGAGAAACCTGAAAACGCTTGTCGCGCCGCAGATCTTGTCCGCTGTGCTGGCTATCGATGCTGTTATCCATCATTCCCTCTGTCTCGCTTTGGTTTGCCCGGATTATAGGGCGGGCAGCCGGGATGATGGGATGCCATGCAAGTGCGGTTGTCGCAGGTCGGTGGGTTTTGATAGACTGATGAGCATGAACCCGGCCACGCTGACCTTTTTTAGCTGCTTTTATCCCACGCCGCAGGCGGTCGGGAGGCGCTGAGACGAACAGCAACGCCTTAACGAAACCGCCAGCCCGCTGGCGGTTTTTTGTTTAAGCCGGATATTTCATGAAATGTCCGGCTTAAGCTGCCGCAGAAATCCAGGAGCCACACCATGACGACCACCCGCACCGACGACACCCGCATCGAGCAAAGCGGTGAACTGCTTGCCCCGATGCAGATCATGCGGGAACTCCGCGCCAATGAAACCGTACTGGCCCACGTCGCGCATGCGCGCAGCGCCATTCACGACGTGCTGCGCGGCGCGGATGACCGTCTGTTCATCATCGTCGGGCCGTGCTCGATCCACGACCCGGTTGCGGCGATCGATTATGCGAAGAAGCTGAAGCCGCTGGCCGACGAACTCGCCCACGATCTGGTCATCGTCATGCGCGTGTATTTCGAAAAACCCCGTACCACCGTGGGCTGGAAAGGCCTTATCAACGACCCGCATCTCGACGAGAGCCACGACATCAACGAAGGCCTGCGGCTGGCGCGCAAGTTGTTGCTGGACATCAACACAATCGGCCTGCCCTGCGCCACTGAATTCCTCGACCTCATCTCGCCGCAATACATCGCCGATCTGGTGGGCTGGGGCGCGATTGGCGCGCGCACCACCGAATCGCAGTCGCATCGGCAGCTGGCGTCCGGCCTGTCGTGCCCGGTGGGATTCAAGAACGGCACCGATGGCAGCCTGAGGATTGCGGTCGACGCGATCAAGGCCGCAGCCGCGCGCCACCACTTCATCTCCATCACCAAATCGGGCCACGTCGGCGTGTTCAGCACCTCCGGCAACGAAGACACCCATGTCATCCTGCGCGGCGGCAAAACGCCGAATTACGACGCCGCCAGCGTCCATGCCGCCTGTGCCGAGCTGGCTGCGGCAGGCTTGCGCCAGCAGGTGATGGTTGACTTCTCACACGCCAACTCCAGCAAGCAGTACCAGCGCCAGATCGACGTCGGCGCCGACGTCGCCGCGCAAGTGGCGGGCGGCGACACCCGCATCATCGGCATGATGATCGAAAGCCATCTGAACGCCGGGCGCCAGGACCTCATCCAGGGCCAGCCGCTGGAATACGCCAAATCGATCACCGACGCCTGCATCGGCTGGGACGACACCGTCCCGTTGCTGCGGATGCTGGCGGATGCGGTGAAGAAACGCCGGCTGACGGTGCCGGCGGACGAAGAATAAGACGCCACTTCAGTCACGTTCTTCCGGTTTTTCTATAGGGCGCGTCGCGCATCTGCGTTAAAATGCGCGTGGCGGGTCTCCCCGCATGGCTATATCGTGAATCGGGTCAGGTCCGGAAGGAAGCAGCCACAGCGATTGATGCCAGTGCCGGGGGTAAGGCTCGCCATTCCAGGCTGCAATCCGACGGATACTGCGTTGTTCGCGCCTTGCCGTACTCACTGTACTGTCTGCGGCGCGACGCCTTGTCTCCGTCGGATTGCAGCCCGGAATGGTTCCCGCCTTCTTACATAACCCATGACTGATCTCTTCGGCGAATCTGCTTCTCCCGCACTGGCGCTGGCGCGCAAGTGGCGCCCGCGCGCGTTTGCCGATCTCAAGGGGCAGGAACATGTGGTGCGGGCGCTGTCGAATGCGCTGACGCAAGGACGGCTGCACCATGCCTATCTGCTGACCGGCACGCGCGGGGTGGGCAAGACCACGCTGGCGCGGATTCTGGCCAAATGCCTCAACTGCGAAACCGGCGTCACCGCCACGCCATGCGGCGTGTGTTCGGCCTGCACGCAGATCGACGCCGGACGGTTTGTCGACTTGCTGGAGCTCGACGCGGCGTCGAACACAGGCGTCGACAACATGCGCGAAGTGCTCGACAACGCGCAATACGCGCCGACGGTGGGGCGCTACAAGGTCCACATCATCGACGAAGTGCACATGCTGTCGAAACCGGCGTTCAACTCCATGCTGAAGACGCTGGAAGAACCGCCGGCGCACGTGAAGTTTATTCTCGCTACCACCGACCCGCAGAAGATTCCGGTAACGGTGCTCTCCCGTTGCCTGCAGTTCAACCTGAAGCCGATGCCGCCCGCGCTGGTGGCGCAGCACCTGGGCGAGGTGCTGGAACAGGAACAGGTCGTCTCCGAACCGGGTGCGCTGAACCTGCTGGCACGTGCTGCG
>JAANCK010106978.1_pt1 | contig 12476 bp, 12 predicted proteins | sample 7277841 | NCBI WGS metagenome assembly JAANCK01 (sample SAMN14222788, study PRJNA588281) | permafrost metagenome | isolation source: Arctic cryosol methane SIP | place: Canada:Nunavut | collected 2015-07 | reverse complement strand
GGCGACAGCTCGTGCAGGACCGAGCCGTGATGCATGCACACTCGTACGGCCGGCAATTGGTGCTCGAGCCGCCAGATAGATGAACCGAGGGCTTGGAAGTCTTCATCCATGCACCGCACGCAGGCACGAAGCGGGTGCCTCGCCGGCAGCTTGGTACTGCGCAAGAACACAAACGGCTTGTTTGCGGACGGCTTTCCGCTACACCAGGCGATCCAGCGTTGGACGTCCGTCGCACCGATAAATCGGGCGTAAACGCCCAACACGGTGCGGCGATGGAGGATCTCGCTAGACGTGCCCAGGAGCCCTGCAGTAGCTTGCACAAAACGGTCCAGGTGACGAGGAATTTCTTTCAGCCCTGCTGCCGCCGGAAAACCGAACAGCCATTGCGACGTTACCGCGGAGGAAGCGTCCCCCCGGACGTGATGAATTCGAGCGGCGACCGAGTACAGCGTCTCGGTGTCGCCGACACTGGGCCAGAAGGTGATCACGCGGCCTCCTCAAGAGTCACTGGCCGCAGCGACAAATAGTGATGCTCCTGAAGCGCATCCTCACACACATCACTGTCATCCAGCTTCGCAACAGCAGACCTGACTGCCGAGATGAAGGAATCGCTCCCGCCGTAAAGTGCCTGAATGACAAGCAGCGCAGGCTCTAGGTCGGGCATCGCCGTCTTCATCCCGGGCATGAGCAATCGATGCGAACTGGCGTCACTCAGCACGTCATACAGCGCTCGCGTCCCTCCCGAGGCACAGGGACCTGACTCGAGCAGGTGCAGTCGTTGCCGAAACAGCTTGGCCCGAAGCTCGTGGCCGATCCAAGGCAGGTCTGCCTGCAACAGGTCGACGAGAAGCCGAGCCGACTTAAGATCACGTGCGTTGGGCGTACCCAGCGTGTTGGCAAGCTCGGGCGTCGTAGTCTCGGCTGGAGGCAAGGACAGGTCGTAGGGGGTGAATCTAAGGGTATCCAACCAGCATCCGTGTTTGGTACAGACGCGAACGCCTGGCAGATTGTGCGAGCGCAGCCAGGTGGTGGAGCCGGACCGATCAAAATGCTCAGACGCGCACGCACGGCAATACTGAGCATCGAATGGTCCAGCACCCAACATCGCCAGCCAGCCGTGCGAAACGCGCTGCGCCCCCGCTCCGATTGTCAAGCGTTCAACGCGCATGCGATCCCGAAAGAATAGATGCTTCAGAGAAAGGTCTGAAAAGCGGGCGAGCACCTGGTCACAGCTCAGATCAAGCACTGGCCCCACCCAGCGACACAGCATCGTCAACTGGCCCTCTTGGCTCTGGAAGGGAAGACTACCCAATAAGTCAGGGCAGATGTAGGAGAACAACTGCGGCAGGCCGCCAAAGCCAAGTCTGCGCGCAGTTCTCATCAGAAGACCCAACCCAGCCTCGTCGACAATCGGCTCGAGGAATAGGGAGCGCTTCAGGTGGTAAAGGTGCACCGTCACCCCTCAGCAGGTTTCGGCTTCAGACTGGCCGTAAATGACGCCACCGTCTTATCGGCAGCGGCATCCCACGACAGTTCACCCTTCTCGCGGGCTTCGTTGAGCTTTCTCAAAGCTAGCCTGAGCATCGCGAATTGTTCCTTCATAACTCCCGCGAACAATTTGCCATCAAGTGGCAGTCCATTCACGACTGCCATCTCCTGAGCTGCGACATACAGTGACGTCAGCACGCCGGGTATCCCGGCGGTGAGTTTCAGCAACGCCTTTCGAAGCTCGGGGGTCGGTACAGTCGGCTCCTTCTGCAGTTGGAAGCCGAACAGATAGTCAACCAGACCCTTGAAGAACGGGTCCTCCTCGTTCTGCGGCGCCAGCAGGGACAACACACCCCTACGGCTTGCCCGGCGTGAAACTTCGAAATTCCCCTGCAGCACCTTCAACGCGGCAGGCGTTCCCGAAAACAGAAGCGCGCAGCCCAATGTGTTCGCCAACCCAATGATCATCGCCGACACCTGGGCGCAAAGCGTTTTCGACCCTTCGCCGAGTCGCTGCACGTCGTCGATATGCAGCATGCCCACGTAATGCGAAGCGCATGCGCGGGCCAACACAATGCACTTCTCCTCCACGGACAGTCGGCCCCGTCCAATCTGAAATGCGTAGCTCGCCGCACCTTCGAGCCCGAGCGCCTTGTCCAAAGCAGTCGCGATGCTCAACAAGAAGCCCTTTGGTGAGGCTCCAATGGGCGCGTCGACACTGAGATAGACAACCTGCTTCTGATAGAACCTGCGGCCCCGGTATTCGGTGTGAACGATGACCATTGGCAGCAGCTTCAGTATCGAGCGGATGATTGTGGTCTTGCCCATGCCTGACCAGCCAAGCACCGTTAGCGCGTCCACTTGCAACGGCAAGGTAGACGCGTGCTGGATTGAGGCCAGGTCGATGGTGTTGAGTTGCTGCTGCGTCTGCACGCGAAAGGGAGGACGCCGGCTGTACGAATTACAAAGCATCGAGAAGCAGCGCATGAGCAGCAATGGGCTTTGAGGGCGCGGCAGGTTAATATCGCATAGGCTCGACAGCTCCATGAATGCGCCCGTTGAAGGCTGGTCCGAACGCGAGAAGTCCCCCGCGGGTTTGCGCGCCAATGCGTCAATCAACCCCTGCCCCATGACAACTTTTGGCAATGCCTCACAGAGCGGATTGCCCAAAGCGAAAGAAGGAAGACCTTCGGTGTTGTACACCGCATTTTGTTCAACTGTTTCTTCGATCATTTGTCACTCCTTGATAGGTTGTTCCACGCTTCGGCGAAATTGATTGAGCCAAACTGGCTACTTAGTTGAGTGCTGTCTGCAGGCGAGGACCCAGGCGCACTAGGCCGCTTTGGCAACGGCAGGCCCTCGGTAGCAGATCTCTCCGCCTCGCGATTAGCCCTCGTATCGGCCAGGTACTGGGACTTCGATTGACCGTCCCGTGCACGGGCCTGGGCGGTCATTTTTTGGGCTGCGTGCACGATGGAGCGGCAGTTGGCCGTCACCGACGTGTCAAAGTTCTCCGTCTTCTTCTGGTGCAACTGGCAATGGTCGGACTCATAGGCGACGTAGTCCTCGATGTCTTCCGCGGAGTAGGTGTCGTCGGCCATCCAGTCCGCCCGGAGTTCGGCGGGACGCAGGAACTGCTCGCCATTCATATGAATGAATGAGGTGCTTGGCGCGTCGGGGTTGCTGTAAAGGGTGGCTGGTTCTGACAGCAAGCCGCTTAAGGCCACATCCTCGTCGACCATCCAGTCACCCACCCACTGGTGGCTATCCAGCGCGATTCCCCCGCCACCGACCCTGCACGGGCGTCCCTCCAGAAGATGGGTGACCGCCGTCTCGTGAGGCAGGTACACGGGAGATCCGTGGAGATTCGGCAGCCCCCAATCCCACAGTCCGATGGGCCCAGGTTTGGCGTCGTCGGCGAGCGCGTCAGGCCGGACCATTTCCTCGACCTGTCCTCTCAAGTTCCACAGCAACACATTGTTCAACAGCAGCCTGGTGAACTCATGCATTGTCAGAACTGCATCGAATCGACAGTCGCGCTCGCCGCGTTGCCGCGCGCGCCCTCTGGTGGATCCAGCCAGCCAGTGAATCGCGAGCTCGTTCAAAGTTCTGAAGAAGCGCTCGACGATGCCTTTCCATTTCGGCTCGTAAGCAGGGGGAAGCTTCACAGCGACGTTGAGCGCGTCGGCCATGGCCTGTCCTGCAAGCGTGTGCAGCTCGGCCCGATCGAACACGATCTCCAGTGGTCGCGGGGCGATGGGGAACAGGTGGGAGTAGGCCCCCAAGCCGAACCGACTAAGCCACTGGCATTTGTCGGTCAATGCGCGATAGAGCGCAATCTTTGCCTGGACGGCACTAGGAGGATACAAGGTAACGTGCAAACTGACGATCAACGACGTCGCCGCATCGATCACGACGTAGATGTATGGACGTCCTATGAGCCGGGTTCGATCCCAGCTGCACACAAGGTGAACATCCGCAACAGTGGAGTCGATAATTAGGCGATACGCCGGTGCAGGGACGTGCTTCCGGGCACTCCCGATTTGGACTTGATACAGCTGTCGGGTCAGAGCTTCGCGGCGGACTTTTGACAGGGAGTCCTTTGTGGTTCGGATACTTCGCTGCAGGTGGTACTTGAATTGGTCGACGCTAATGAATTGCGCGTCTGGCAGCATTTCACGAACGACCGTCGCGTTTTCCAGCTGATGGATTTGCTTAGTGGCGAACCGCGCCTTGAAGTCCTTGAAGTTCCGGGCGATCGTGTTCTTCGGTTCGAACCCACTGATCGTGAAGGCGTCGATCGATTGCCGGACGAGCTTGTCCGCGTTGACGCCACCCCACTCCGGCGCCCTCCCGGTTTTGACCGGCTTGCATTTGCGCCCCTGCTTCTTCTTGTATTCTTTATTGGCTTTGCGGCCGCACCGATCGTGTCCCGTCATGGCCGCGCGTTGGCTGTCGAGGCCGAAGTCCAGGAGTCGGCGCAGCAGATCGCGCGCATTGGGCACACTGATTTTGTGCTTCTCTGCGAGGAAGACCAATGCACGGGGCCGGCGCTCACCCAATAGATCCAGCAGCATGTCCGGCTCGAGCATCGAGGTTAGGACCGGCAGACGCGCTTTGTAGATCTCGCTTCGCTTTCCCTTCAGTTTCGCAGGAATCGCGAGTCGTTTGACAGGTTCAATCACCCCCACTTCGAGGGCTTGCCCCTGCAGCCGCAACGACTCAAATTCGGCGACGCGAAGGCTGTACAGACCTAACGATCTCTGGCGCTGCCGGGGCGACGATGCCAAGACCGCCTCGCCGAGACGCTTGACGAACAGCGCGCGGCCCACCGTGTCGAGGAACACGATCCGGTAAATGCCGTCCGGTAAAGCTGAGGCATCCTGAATAGCCCAAGCTTTGTCCGCCGAATATTCCCCCTGAAGTCCGTCAGACATGGCGCGCCTCCTTCATTCCGAAGAAGGCCGAGAGCCGGTGTCGATACACGTGATTTGGCACATGCGCGCTGAAATGCCAGGGTGCATTCAGGTTCGGCAACTTCTTGAAGTGGAGCCCGACGTTGATCCGACCGCCGAACACAGCCGCCTTGAACTGCGTCACAGCGTCGCCTGCGCCTGCTGGCCAGCCAGCCAGCGCCCGCAGTAGCGGGTCATGACCGTTGCGGTCGGCGATGAAGCCGATGAAATCGTCGGAAATCTGACCGTCGGTCTCCAGGTAGCCCGCGTAGGCCCAGATCAGCACCTCAATGAGCTTTGGGTCAACGTCCCGGTCCGTGAGCATGTGAAATGGCACATCGCGAACTTGCCAGTACAGGTTCTGCAGGTCGAGCAACTGCATTTGCCGGGAACCTTGCAGCGGCAAGTCTTTCCAGGGTCGCACGAAGATGGCGCGCTGAAAGCCGTGACGGTCTTGAACAACAAAATCGGTGCTTTGGAGGCGCGGTTCCGTCGAGTTCACCGCCGGGTGTCGGATGCCAAGAATCTTGGCGAGCGAGACAGTTCCCGGGTGAAAGCTGCATTCCGAGGTGAACTCGTCATCGTCGTCGTAGAGACTCAGCCGATATTGCTCCCGCAGATCGAGCGCACCGAGGTGCATCAACAAGAGCGTGATCGCGAATTCCATCTGGCTCAGCAGGTGGTGCCGCCGCCTCAGCCGCGGGTTGGGCGCAGTTTGCGAGACGCCGTGGCTGGAAAAGTCGCCCCGCTGGACCCGAAAGAGCGGTTTGAATTCGGCGCCATGCGCGCGCCCACGCCCCTCTTCCAAGGCCTTGCGTTGCCACAAAACCTCAGGGCTATCTGCTGGAGCTTCATATTGGTAAAACATTTGTCGATACCTCACGTCAAAATGCCCGTTTTCCGGGCGATCGGCGCTTTGGCTGGCACGGTCTTCCCCCTGGCTCACAGCCATCCATGTCGCGCGTGCGCGACATGTTTCATGGACACGAAAGGACAGGAGGAGACTGGAGGTTTGAAAACGCGACCGTGACGTCCGTGCGGATTGCTTTACACAGTTGTCAGGAGTAGAGTCAACGCACCGGTTAGGTAGGCAGACTCAAAAGCCCAAGACAACGGCCTGGCAGCCAGTCTTGGGCTTCTGCTTTTCGGGCCTTGCTCGCCTAGGCGCCCCTTTCTCCAGGCCCCTTCTCAGGTTCCTGGGATTCATCGGCACTGACTTGTTCAGCCAAGTACCTTGCGACTTCGTGCGCGAGCGCGAAGGTCCCGCGCCGGTGCTGGAATTTGACGGTCCTAACCGACAGGTTTCCCCGGGCCAGGCTCCGTTCGAGCGCGCCCACTGATGGAAACTTGAGCGCCGTCGCCAACGCCTCCGCGTTCAGAAGCGGCCCATACGAGGCCATCAGGTGCGCCGTGATCGACGCTTGGACGTCCTTGGAGCACCGGTCCTTTGGATCGCTGGAAGTGAGCCGTCCCTGAGGGTGGGTTGCTGTCATACCGACGAGTCTGGACGTGCTCCGATCCCGAGCGCAAGCAAATCTTTCGCAAATCTTTCGCCCTCCAAAGAAGCACCGTTTACGACTGGAAATGCGATTCGTCAGCCTATACACAGACAAACTGAGATTCGGTGCGAAATGTCTATTGCGGTGAATATCTGTCCCTGGCTACCGCCTGCACTGACTAAGTCGTTCACTTTATGAATTAGTAATTCACTTTATGAACTAATTTTTGTGAAGACAAGAGCATGTATAGTCGTTGGATCGACGCAACGGATCGGCCTGGTCCGGTCCTGTCTTGCCCTGGATGCTCATATCTTGATCAACGATTTGCTGGTGCTCGGCGCAGCGGGCGATCATCTGATTCGTCAATTCAGAAGGTCACTGAAGCTTTCGCGGCTTGACTTGCAGATACTTCTCTGCCTTGGTGAGGGGGCCGAGGGATCGCAGTGCGGAATTTCTCCCTCATCTATCGCTCGCTGCGTGGTCTCTTCCGAATCCCATGTCATTAACCGGCTTGAATTGGCGCAAGGAGATGGCCTGATTCGCAGGGTCTTGAGGTCCACCGGACATGAGTTTGCAGCCGCGACAGATGCGCGACGGACTTTTTATGTCCTCACACCAGAAGGGCGCACGCTAGCCAGGAAGGTAAGGGCTGGAATCGGGGTGATCAACGACGTGCTTGCTGTGCTGTCTTCTAAGACGGCGCAGGCCGGCGTACACAGCTTGGCCCAGGTTCTGGCGAAGGCGAGCAGCAAAGGGGTCCTGCAAGACCCGCTAGAGCTCGCCAGGGCAATCAATCAGAGGGTAGTTCCAGCAGGTCGGCATGAATACGAAGCGCTCTCCCTTGCGCGAATCGAGCGCCTCGTTCGACCGAAGCCTCGCAGGGCTCGCAGGCCAAGCGGCAATCCCGAATGAACACCTTCGGTTCTTCTCTCTTTGGCGCGATCACAACACGCGCCGAATAGGCGATGTCAGTAATTGAGATACCGCATCGACCGTCTTGCACGCGGTCGAATTGCCCCCTATCCTCTGGGACAACGGAGCAAGATATCCAGCCATGTTCTCCGCAACGCACGTCATCAGTTGCCGCCCTGAATGCGGCGCCGCGTACGTGCGCGGTGAGCCACCGAGGACGCTTGTGCGCGCCACGTTGCCCACATCCGGCGTCAAGCGATCGGTACTGGCGATGAGCATGCGGTTTTCGTACGACTCGACTGCCGACCGGGCCCGTCATAAATTGAACCCCACCATGACCGCCCGAACCGCATCCACACCCACCCCTCGCGACAACCGCCAGGAGGCCGGGCGCAATGACTTCCTGCCGCAGCACATGACCTGACGTCAGGAAAGCGCCCCGGGCTCCTGCCCCAGATTTCAGGAGCCCGAGATGAGCAGTAAACCCAAAAAGCCCAGCGACCCCGGTCCAGGCGGCGACCCCAGCCGCGGTTACAGCCTCTTTGAACGCAGCGACAGCTCCGAGCGCCAGGGTGGCGTCCGGCTGCTGGTCCCCGACGATCTGCGAGCCGCCCTGCAAGCCGAAGAGCGCCAGCGCCTCGAACAGGAACAAGCCGACTATGACGAAAAGATCGCTCGCGCCGCAGCCCTGCGTGCCGCAGACCAGAAAGCCGCCGAAGCCAAGGCGGCGCAGACCGACACGTTTGCCACCTACGAGCAGCGCAAGGCGGACGAGGCCGCAGCCAAGGAGCGCGACAAGCTGTTCGAGGAACAATTGCGGTGGGACGCCCACGCCGCTACTCCGCTGCGCCGCGATGGCATCCAGCGTTACGCCGTGTTCCAGACTAGCGAGGCGATGTCCCTGTATCGGCGCATGGCTCGTTACAACAAGGAAGACAGAGAGCGCTACCAGCATATCTATCAGCAACTGCGCGCGAGCGGCCACCTGCGCGCGATCGCCCGGCCGGCCGCTGCCGCCTTGCGGCAGTTGGCCCAGTCTCAGCCGCACATGGCGCCGGTGGTGGAGTTTGTGCAGGATCAGATCGAGTTGGCCCGGCGCGCCCGCAAGCCGCTGCGCATCCCGCCCGTCCTGCTGGTTGGCGAGGCGGGGATCGGCAAGACCCATTTTTCCCAAGCCCTGGCCGCCGCGCTGAATGCGCCCTTGAGCATCCAGCGGCTGGACTCCGACCTCACCGGGGCGCTGATGCTGGGCTCCGACCGCAAGTGGGGCAACACGCAACATGGCCTGTTGTTCGAGCTGCTGGCGCTGGGGCCGGCGGCCAATCCTGTAATTGTGCTGGACGAAATTGACAAGATGAACCGGCTTGATCAGCGCGTTCAGTCCAGCCTGTATTCATTGTTGGAGCCGGTCTCCGCCGGCCGGCTGCGGGACATTTCGTTGGAGTTCGAGCTCGATGCGAGCCTGGTGACCTGGATCGCGACGGCCAATGACGTGAACCGGCTGGACCAGCCGCTGCGCAGCCGGCTCAAGGAGTTTCATGTCCAGCTGCCCACGGCCGAGCAATGCCTGGTGCTGGCGCGCGAGGTCATGCGCGCCACCATCGGCAGCGTCGCCGTGCCCGGCTTCCGGATTGAGACGAACCGGCTCGAGCGCGATCTGGCGCATCTCCCGGCCCGCCAGATCCAGCAAATCACCCGCGAGGCCATGGCCCGGGCCCTGAAGGCCGGGCGCAAGCATCTCGAGCGCCGGGACCTGCCCCCCGGCGTACTGGACGACGAATCCGACGGCCGCAGCAGCGGCTATCTGCACTGATCGAAAGGGACACATCCCATGAATCCGAAACAACTCAAGGTCCGGTACCCCTACATGTTCTCCGGTGAGAACATCGGCCTGTCGTTCCACCGCGGCTGGTTCGCGCTGTTCGCCCAGCTGTGCGAAGACATCGATGCCCTGCTGGGTCCAGACAAGCGCGGCTTTCACTGGATCCAGCTGAAAGAAAAGTTCGGCTCGGCCCGTTACTACTGGGAAATGGACGGGCACGAGCCCAACCTGCGCCTGGACCTCATCGGTCCGAACGGAGTGACATCGCTCAGAATGTCCGACCTTCAGGAGCCTGGCACCGTGCAGCCCTCGCTGGCCAGACGCATCGACGAGCTGGTTCGCGCGGCGGAGACCGCGACCCGATCGCTGTGCATCGTCTGCGGCCGGCCGGCCACGCTGAACCAGGACCAGGCCTGGATCCTGGTGCTGTGCGGGCACCATGCCGGGCAGCGCCGCCTGGGAACATTGGAGCCGGCCTGGTTTCCTGACGAGGAGCAACAGTGATGACGATCCACCCTGCAGGCTGCATCCTCCTCATGGACTTCGACGGCGTGACCCACCCCGAGCCCTGCGAGGCGGACCAGCTGTTTATGAAACTGCCGGCCATCGAGGATGTGCTGCGCGAGTTCGAGGACTGCCAGATCGTGATCAGCAGCAGCTGGCGGGTTGTGCATCCGCTCGATGAGATGCGCGAGTACTTCGCCGTCGACATGCGCTCCCGGGTGGTCGGGGTGACGCCGGAGTATCCGCGCTCGCGCGGCGACTCGTCTTCCCTCGCACCCAGCTACGAGCGCCAGTGGGAGTGCGAGCGGTGGCTGCGCAACAGACTGGTCTGGCTGCCCCAGCGACAGCGCGACAGCGCACCCTGGATCGCGATCGACGACCGCCACGACTGGTTTGCCCCCGGCTGCGCCAACCTGCTGCACACCAATGCGGCGACCGGCTTTGGCCGGGAGGATGCGCTGCGTCTGCACGCCATGCTCAAGCAGCGCCTGCCATGACGAACCCTGACTTGACCCAACAAATCGAGGCCTTCGACAGCCGGCACGGGCCGGCGCTGCGGCGCATCTGGTTTCTCGGGGACGTCCATGGGGAGTTCAAGTATCTGGCCAGGTCGCTGGAGGCGGCGCTCGAGGCGCCGCGCTGGCTCGTCTTCCTGGGTGATGTGGATATCTGGGACCGGCCGTTCCGGGAGATCCTGGCGCCGGTGCACCGCAGGTACCCGGATCTGCGGATCGCTTTCATCCACGGCAATCACGACGGCGACAGCTATGAGCACTGGGACATGTTGCACGACTGTGGGCAGGCCGTGGCCTTGCATGGCCGGGTGGTGGAACTCGACGGGGTCCGGGTGGCCGGGCTGGGCGGAAACTTCCAGGGCCGGGTCTGGATGCCACCGGGTGAGGTGATCCTGGCCAACAGGGCTGAAGCCATGCAGATGGGTGCATTGCATCGACGCGGCGGCCAGCGCGCCTCGCCCAAGTACCTGGCTGCGATCTATTGGGACGAGTTCCAGGCCCTGGCCGCGCTAGAGGCCGACATTCTGGTCAGCCACGAAGCGCCCAGCTGCCATCACCATGGCCACGCCGCCATTGACGAGCTGGCGCGCTGCCTGCGCGTGACAAGGGCCTTTCATGGTCACCATCACGACGACTTGAGCGACCAGTACGCCAAGGTTCGCCCAGCCCTGGGCTTCGACGCACGAGCGGTGGCCTACTGCGGCATCAAGAACGGCTTGGGGGAAGTGATTCACCCGGGAGAGCCGGGATGGTGAAGCTATTGGTCTTGTCTGATTTGCACGTGGAGTTCGCCCCCTTTGTGCCGGGCGCCGATGCGAGCGCGGCGGCCGATGTCGTCGTGCTGGCCGGCGACATCCACAAGGGCGTGCTGGGGATCCGATGGGCTGCCGAGACGTTCCCTGGCAAGCCCGTGGTCTACGTGGCTGGCAACCACGAGTTCTATGGCGGCCATTGGGAAAGGACCCTGGCCGAGATGCGTGCCGAGGCCAAGGAGTTGGGCATCCAATTCCTGGAGAACGACTCGATCGAGATCGGCGGCGTGCGATTCCTGGGCTGCACGCTTTGGACCGACTTCGAATACTTCAGGTACAGCGGCCGCGACCGCCGCAAAGGCGCCACGTTCGCCGCCGAACGCGGCATGAACGATTTCTATCTCATCGCGGCCGAGCCGCTGCACGAAGGCCAATGGGGAAATAGAGGGCCTCGCCTGTCGGCGCTGCACACCGTTCATCGCCACCAGGAGAGCCTGGCCTGGCTGCGCGGCGAACTGCCCAAGGGAGACCCGGCGCGCACGGTGGTGGTGGTGCACCATGCGCCGCGGGCGGAGTCGGTCGCTCCGCGCTTTGGGGATCATCCGCTGACGCCCGCTTTCGCGTCGAGGTTGCCGGACAAGCTTTTGAGGAGCGCCGCGCTGTGGGTGCATGGACACGCATGATTCGTTCAGCTACCAGGTCGGCGCGACGCGGGTGGAGTGCAACCCGCGTGGGTATCCGCTGTCCAGCGGTGCCAACGAAAACCGCGCGTTCAATCCCGCCCTGCTGCTCGAGGTGCAATAAAGCTGCTCGTGCTGAGCGACCTGCACATCGAGTCCACGCCGTTGCGGAGCGAGCCGCGCACAGACATTCGAGGTTCACCCAAGTTGAAGGCAAAATACGGCGCATGCCAAATGTCGCCACTATCCTGAAAATCGAAATAGCCCGCGTCGCTCGCAAAGAGATCAAATCCGAGTTGGATCGCCTTAAGAGCGCATCGAACAAATATCGATCTGACATTGCTGCGCTGAAGCGCCAGGTAACCGTGCTTGAAAAGGAGATCCATCGGAAATCTCGGGGGAGCGAACGTCCAGATGCGTCGGCCTCTGGAGAGACGGCCGAGATAAGCCATCGTTTCAGTGCCAAGGGTCTGGCGTCGCATCGAAAGCGGCTAGGCCTGTCTGCGGACGCCTTAGGCAAGCTTATCGGCGTGTCAGGCCTCTCCATTTACCACTGGGAAGGCGGAAAGTCGCGCCCCAGAGATCAGTATCTGCCTGCCATCGCCGCGCTGAGGATTCTCGGCAGAAAGCAAGCTCATGAGGTCTTGGCAACCCGCTAGTGTGTGGTGGCCATCGCCGGAACCGGTCAGTCGGGGCACCTGCTTTCGACGGCGGATTCAACCGGTCGACGCAACGGTCTGGCTGAACATCTCAGCCGGCGTCTGGAAGCCGAGAGTCTTTCTCGGCCTTTCGTTCAATTGTCTCGCCACGGCGTTGAGCTTGGCTTGTGAATAGCTCGAGATGTCGATG
>JAANCK010546590.1_pt1 | contig 12485 bp, 15 predicted proteins | sample 7277841 | NCBI WGS metagenome assembly JAANCK01 (sample SAMN14222788, study PRJNA588281) | permafrost metagenome | isolation source: Arctic cryosol methane SIP | place: Canada:Nunavut | collected 2015-07 | reverse complement strand
TTTTCTTCACGCCGTCGGCGCGTTTCTGCCCCAGCGCGATGTTTTATTCACGGCTGCCACGCTCGTCGCAATTGCCCTGGATCAGCATCTTGGCGCCGCGGTGTTCCGCCAGATAGCGGGCATGCGCCTGCAACAGCGGCTTGTATTCGTCCCTGACGTCGTATTTGTCGTAGTCGTAGAAAATGCTGCGCTTGGACAGGATGCTCTTCGGGTCCTTGAGCTCGCTGGCTACCTGGTCGCCTTTGGCATCGACCGGCGTGACCTTGGTGACCTCCGGCTGCGACGCGACACTGCCCGTCGGCGTGCGGTCCTCGACCCCAGCCTTGGACTCTGCCACGGGCGTACTGGAGCAGCCAGCAAGCAGGGCAAGCGCCGCAAGCAATGCGAGTAATTTCTTCATTCCCATCTCCTTCGTTATTTAATTATTGAAAAATGGGCCCCAGGCGGGCTCGCGCACGTCCGCCGCCTGCACCGACAGGCGCTGCTTCACCCTGCCGTCGCTTGAAACCGCAGCCAGATAGCCGCGGTTGCCCGCCTGCGTAGCATACAAAATCATCTTGCTGTTGGGCGCAAAACTGGGTGACTCATCGCGCGCGCTATCGGTCAGCACACGGGTTTGCCCACTCGCCAGCTCCAGCAGCACCACGCGGAAGCGCCCATCTTCCCGGCCAATATAGGCCAGATAACGGCCATCCGGACTGATCGTGGGCGACACATTGTAGCTGCCGCTGAAAGTCAGCCGCTTGGGTTCGCCGCCACCGGCGGACACGCGATAAATCTGCGGACTGCCGCCGCGATCGGACGTGAAATACACGGATTGTCCATCGGGCGAAAACACCGGCTCGGTGTCGATGTTACCGCCCTGGGTCAGGCGGGTGAGGCCGCTGCCATCCACATTGATGAGATAAATCTGCGACGCCTGGTCACGCGTCAGCACCACCGCCAGCCGCTTGCCGTCGGGCGCCCACGCCGGCGCCGAATTGGAGCCTTTGAACGCTGCAACTTTGTGACGCGCACCATCGCGCAGCGACTGCACATAGACAATCGGCTTTTTGTCCTCAAACGACACATACACCAGGCTTGCACCGTCCGGAGAAAACGCCGGCGAAATCAGCGGCTCACCGGAGCGCACCACGGTGCGCGGATTCTGTCCGTCGGCATCGGCCACCTTTAACTCATAGCGCTTGCCCTGCTTTTGCACATAGGCAATGCGGCTGCTGAATGCGCCGCGCGCGCCGGTGAGCTTTTCGTAGATGATATCGGCGATCTGGTGCGCGGTGGCGCGCCATTGCGCCGCCGTGATGGTGTAGCTGAAGCCGGCCAGTTGCGTCTGTTTCACTGCATCGAGCAGTCGGAACTTCACTTCGAAACGGCCGCCCGGCAAGGCCGTAACCTGGCCCACCACCAGCGCATCGGCCCCCTTGCTGCGCCACACGCCGGGGTTGGCCTGCGCAAGATCGGCGAGCGGCGGCGCGCCGTTCGTATCCAGCAAATTGAATTGGCCACTGCGCTTGAGATCGTCACCCACAAGCTGGGTCAGTGCAGGCGATGGCTGAGCGGGCGCAGTTTGAAAAGGCACCATCGCGATCGCGATTTTATTGGCGGCACCGCCCACTACCTGGATTTCCATCACGGCATGTGCGGCAAACGGTGTGCTCAGCAGGGCAAGAAAAAACAGCGGAAACAATAAAGCAGTACGCAACATGAGGTGGTGGTCTCGATTAAACAGCGTCAATGCCGGTCCAGTATAGCCGACTGCGACAAGCCCATTCCGGGCTCACTCTTTGTAGCGATGTGAGAATTTAAGTTCCGGGACAAATGCGGCACGCGCGTCGCGATCATCGGGCAGCGGCAGCGGCGAGGATTTCCGGATCGCGCGCTCCACCGCCTCGTCGTAAGCCGGGTTGCCGCTGGGTTTGAGCGGCCTCACATCGACAACCTGGCCTGTGGGCAGTAACTTCACCAGAAATTCCACTTGCGGATTGCCTTTCAGATTGTCGGGCAGGCGGGTGTTGCCGCGCACCGTGGCGCTGATCAGGTCACGATATTTTCCGATGGCTCGCGCCAGGGCGGCCTGACGCGCACCCGCTGCCTGCGCATTAGCCTGTTTGGCTGCCCGTGCCGCGTTCGCCGCCGTCTCGTTCGCCATGCTTTGCTTCAACTCGTCGGCTTCCAGCTGGCGCAGCAAGGCCTGTTTCTTTTGCTCGGATTTCTGCTCGGCCTGTTGCTTGTCACGCGCTTTTTTCAGCGCCTCGGCTTCTGCCCGCGCGGCTGCTTCCCGCTCCCGCTCTTCGGCGGCCTGAATGGCTTTCAGCTTTTTCAGCCGTTCGGTGTCGGCGCGCTTCTTTTCCAGCGCGATGTCGGGCGCTTTCGGTGGCAGCGCTTCTTCGGCCACCCGCTTGGGTTCAGGTTTGGGCTCATGCGCGGGCTTGACAGTTGCGGGCGGTCTAACTGCAACTGGCGGTGGCGCGGCCGCCGGCAACGCCTGCCACAAGTCAACCATCACCGGCGCGGGATGCTCGGTTTGCCACGACACGCCAAATACCAGCAGCAGCACAAACACCGCATGCACGCCCAATGCCAGCGCGCCCGCCACCAGCTTGGCGTGATCGCGGGCTACAAAAGGGGCATCAGCCGCAAGCCTCATGGCGCAGGGCGCGCGAGCAGGCCGATGCGGCTGATTTGTGCCTTTTGCAGCAAGCTCATCGTGCTCATCACTTCTTCGTAGCGGACATTTTTATCTGCAGCGATGACCACCGGCTGATCGGGCAGCGCGCGATGCAGGGCGGCAATCTCGGCGGCCAGCTCGCGCTTCGTCACTGTCCGGCTCTCGCCCCCGTCAGCACGGTTCTTCAACAGATATTCGCCCGATTCCTTGATGATGATTTCCAGCGGCTTTGCCGGCGTCTGTGAGGTTTTGCCGACGCTTGGCAGCTCGACCTGGGCGGGGTTGATGAACGGTGCGGTCACCATGAAGATGACCAGCAACACCAGCATCACGTCGATCATCGGCACGACGTTGATCTGGGCGACCTGCTTGCGGGTGCGCGCCATGTTCAGCCCGCTTTACTGGCCTGACGCTGCAGGATATTGGAAAACTCTTCGATGAAACTTTCCATGCGATTGGCCAGGCGGTCGATGTCGTGGGTGTAGCGGTTGTAGCCGACCACGGCGGGGATCGCGGCGAACAGCCCCATGGCGGTGGCGATCAGCGCCTCGGCAATGCCCGGCGCGACCTGAGCCAGCGTCGCCTGCGCCACACTGGACAGCCCGATGAAGGCAATCATGATCCCCCATACGGTGCCGAACAGCCCGACATAGGGCGACACCGAACCGACCGTGGCAAGAAAAGACAGATGCGATTCAAGGTTGTCGAGTTCGCGCTGATAGGTGGCGCGCATGGCGCGGCGGGTGCCGTCGACGATGACATTGAGCGACTGCCCGGGTTGGCCGTGCAACTTCATGAATTCTCGAAAACCCGCTTCGAAGATGCGTTCCATTTCGCCCGCGCTGTCGTGTTCGGATGCCACCCGTTGATACATGGCGTTGAGATCGCTACCAGCCCAGAATTCGCGCTCGAAGCGGTCGGTGACGCGCAGCGAACGCTTGAGGGTGAACATTTTGATGAAGATGTACCACCACGACATCAGCGAGGCGCCGAGCAGCAGCAGCATGACGAACTGCACCGGCAGTGAGGCATTCCAGACGAGATGGAGCAGCGAAAGGTCTTGACCGAGTTCAGGATTCACGTGGCAGGTTCCAGGGCAGACAGGATGAACGCGGGAATTTTAACGGGTTTGAAAAGCGCTGCATCGACGCACGCCAGCGTCACCCGCGCGGCGATCAGGGGTGTGACGCCGCGAACCACGGTTTGTTCCACCACCAGGCTGGCACCGCCGATGCGCGTGAGGCTGACCGACACGCCCAGCGCATCATTGAAGCGCGCCGGCGACAGGTAATCGACTTCCACCCGCCGCACCACGAACACCGCGCCGTGCGTATCGCGCAGCGCATCCTGTTCGAAGCCCAGCGCACGCAGCCATTCCGAGCGTGCACGTTCCATGAACTTGAGATAGTTGGCGTAATACACCACGCCGCCGGCGTCGGTGTCTTCCCAATACACGCGGACAGGCCACTGAAATGTCATGCTCAAAACGCCACGCTCAAAACAGCCATACTCAAAATAGATCCGCCTCGCTGGACGGAACAGCAAGGCCGAAGTGGCGATATGCCAGCGGCGTGGCGATGCGGCCGCGCGGCGTGCGTTGCAGGTAGCCCTGCTGAATCAGGTAGGGTTCGATCACGTCCTCGATGGTGTCGCGCTCTTCGCCGATGGCGGCGGCGACGTTGTCCAGCCCGACCGGACCGCCCATGAATTTTTCGATCACCGCCGACAAGAGCTTGCGGTCCATCATGTCGAGTCCGGCGCGATCGACGTCGAGCATCACCAGCGCTGCGTCAGCCACCGCGCCGGTGGCGTGGCCGTCGGCTTTGACCTCGGCGTAATCGCGCACCCGCCGCAGCAGGCGATTGGCGATGCGCGGGGTGCCGCGCGAACGCCGGGCGATTTCCAGCGCACCGGCCTCTTCCAGATTCATCTGCAGCAGCCCGGCCGAGCGGTGCACGATGAAGCCGAGTTCTTCCGCCGTGTAAAACTCCAGCCGCGCGACGATGCCGAAGCGGTCGCGCAGCGGGTTGGTGAGCATGCCCGCACGGGTAGTGGCGCCGACCAGGGTGAACGGCGGCAAATCGAGCTTGACCGAACGCGCGGCCGGGCCTTCGCCGATCATGATGTCGATCTGGAAATCTTCCAGCGCGGGATACAGCACCTCTTCGACCACCGGGCTCAGGCGATGGATCTCGTCGATGAACAGCACGTCGTTGGGTTCGAGGTTGGTCAGCAGTGCCGCCAGATCCCCCGCGCGTTCCAGCACCGGCCCCGAGGTCTGCCGCAGGTTGACCCCCATCTCGCGCGCGATGATGTGCGCCAGCGTGGTCTTGCCCAGCCCCGGCGGGCCGAACAGCAACACATGGTCGAGCGCCTCGCTGCGCTTACGGGCGGCGTGAATGAAGATTTCGAGCTGCTCGCGCGCCTTCACCTGGCCGACGTATTCGGCCAGCGTGCGCGGCCGCAGCGCGCGTTCGATCTGTTCTTCGACGGGGCTGACGACGGCGGGAGCGATGAGGCGGTCGGTTTCGATCATGACCTGCAAACGAGAGAGGCAAACAAGCGCGGATTCTACTCCGGGGCGTTGGGGGCGAACGTGTCGTCCTGCACCAATTGATCTCGTCCACGCGCCTTCGCCTGATACAGCGCATGGTCGGCGCGAATCAGCGCGGCATTCATTGAGTCGGTGGAGGAACCGCCGAGCCAGGTCTGTCCCGCGCTGAGGCCGGTTTGCAAATCCAGGCCAAACGCTTCCAGCCCCGCTTTGAAGTGATCATCCAGGCGCTGATACCAGGCGTCGACCCCAGCCGGGTCCAGATCGGACAGCAGCACCGTAAATTCGTCGCCGGCCAGACGCGCGGCCAGATCGGCGCGCCGGGTCAAGGCTTTCAACGACTGCGCCAACGCCAGCAACACCTGATCGCCGACCCCATGACCATAATGATCGTTGACGCCTTTGAAACGGTCCACATCGATCATCACCAGCGCAATCGCATGCTGCCGTTCAGCCATCCCCAAAGCCTGCGAAAAATAGATTTCAAAGGCACGCCGGTTGGGCAAACCGGTGAGCGGATCGGTCAGGCTCAGGTGTTCCAGGCGCTCGCGCTGACTTTGCAAATGCAGCGCAATGCGATTGATGTCTGCGGCTACCGACGCGAATTCCACATAGCGCGTCACGATGGGGGGAACCGATTCGTCGCGCGTCAGACACGTCAGGGCGTCATGCGCAGCAGCGATGTCCTGCATCACCGGGCGACGCATCCTCAATACCGTTACGATCAGCAAAAGCAGCACACCCGCTAGCGTGAGTATGCCCGCCAGAATTTGCAGCCAGCCGCTAAAACCGCCGTAGCGAATTGGCGACTGCGCGACCAGAGTCCACCCCATCGCCGGCAGCGGAATCCGCACCTCGCGTGCAGGCCCCTGCACGATCCCGCGGCTGACCACGGTCTGCCCTGCCGCATCCAGCAGGCGCGTGGCATCGCCCGGGCGGGTCGAATCGTCGAGGATGCGCTGCAGTTGATCCATCCGCACACTCACAAACACCTTGCCGAGCAATTCCCCGCCCACCTCCCGCACGTCCGTGAGCAGATCCACATGCTCAAAGCCGAGTCGGTCACGGTGCACCAGCACCCGGTTCAGCGCGCCCGTCTGGGGTTGACGCAAATCGCGCTGGCAAGTCGGTCCGATCCGCAATGTCTCGGGATTGCCGTAGATGTCGCCTTCCGGACTCACCAACGCCAGGCCCAATACGCCGGGCAGCAGGCGCTGGCGCGAAGCGGCCCACTGCTGCTTGTCTTCGTCCGAACCCACCAGCATCAAATCGATCAACTGTGGGTCGCGTGCCAGATTGTTGATGACTTCCTGATAATAATTCCAGTCCCGCACCACACTGGCCTGAGTCTGCGCAGCCGCCACCTCCAGCAGGCGCGTCTCGGCTGCATTATTCGCGCGCAGGCTGAACACCACGCTCAAGGTCATGCCCCCCACGAACAGGCCGATCACGCCCATCAGCAGCCACAAAAAGTAGTGGCGCAGAGAGACGGGGCGATGCGGCGTTGGCGTGTTGGGCGCGGTCACATTCAGGCTCGGGACAAGGAACGCAAGGCTTGCCGGATGGCTTCGCCTACTGGCAGATCGGGCGGCAACAGGCGCAAGGCCTCGGTCGTTTCGCGCTCGTTGTAGCCGAGCGCCAGCAGCGCCTGGCGCACGTCATCCGACACCCCGGCTGGCGCCGCGCTGGCAATCGCACCGGCAAACACCGGCTTGCCCTTGAGTTCCAGCAGCAGGCGCTCGGCAGTTTTCTTGCCGATGCCCGGGACTTTGACGATGCGGCCGATTTCCTGCGCGGCAATCGCGGCGGACAAGTCGTTCACGCTCAAACCGGACAACACCGACAGCGCGGTCTTGGCGCCGATGCCGGAGACTTTCAGCAGCTCGCGAAACGCCGTGCGCTCGATATCGCTGGCAAAACCGTACAGCAGATGCGCGTCCTCGCGAATCGCCAGATGCGTCAACAGGCTGACTTTTTCGCCCAGCGCGGGCAGGTTGTAGAAGGTGCTCATCGGCACGTCGATTTCGTAGCCGACGCCACCCACGTCCACCAATACCTGCGGCGGCTGCTTGGCGGCGAGAATGCCGACAATACGTCCGATCATGGAATGCAACCGATCATCAAAAACCTCTGGAAAACAGCAGAATAGCTGCAAGCAGCAAGGGCAGCGCATGCGCGGCAAGTAAAGTCAGCTTGATGGCCGGGGCAAGCTGCTCGGGTATCGCCGCAAACCGCTGCAGCTGCCGCCACGCCAGCACGGCGGGAATCCAGGCGACGAGCGCCAATGCTGCAGCCAGCGGCAAGGCCCCCAACAGTATGCCGCCCAGCAGCGCCAATGCTGCCAACAGCAGAATCAGGCCATAGCCCCAGGCAGCGACCGCCGGTTGCAGCCGTGCCACCCAATGCAGCTTGCCGCTGGCACGGTCGGCAGCGCGATCGGGAAACTGGTTGATGTACAGAATGTTGGCGACCAGCAGCGCATAGGGTGCACCCGCCAGCCAGGGCAGCGGTGCCCACGCGCCACGCTGCGCATAGTCCGCGCCGGCGACGACGAGCAGGAATCCGGTTGCAACGCACAGTTCGCCGACGCCCCGGCTATTCAACTGCAGCGGCGGCGCCGAATAGCCCCAGCCGATGGCAAGACCGGCCAGCCCGATCCAGAACAGTCCTGCGCCCGCCACGCTGAGCAGCCACAGCCCGCCGGCGATGGTGACGGCAAACAGCACGATGGCAAACACCTGCACCTGGCGCGGCGACAGCACGCCGTTCTGAATGAAGCGGCTGCCGCCGGTAAACGGGTAAATGCGCTGCGTGTTGCGCGCGTCGGTGCCGTTGAGATGGTCGCAATAATCGTTGAGCACATTGATGCCCGCATGTGCCAGCAAGGCCAGCAGCAGCGTGACCAGCGCGCGTTCCCAGCCGAACGCCGCGCCGCCGGCAACCGCCGTGGCAAAGCCGAGCAGACAACCGGCCAGGGTGATGGTAAGGAAGGCCGGGCGCGTCGCCAGCACATAGCGGGCGAACGGATTGGCCAGACGCTCGCGCGAAGGTTCGTGGGAAGACAGGGCGGGGTTCATACCAGCCGTCCGCCTTTCATCCGATAACCCGCTGTCGAGTGCGCGCCCAGGCGGCTGCCATGCGCGTGGGTGATGGCGCAGGCGAGCGCGTCGGCGGCGTCGGCGGTCGGCGCGACGGGCAGACCCAGCAAGCGTTTGACCATTTCCTGCACCTGTTCCTTGGCGGCCTTGCCGTGGCCGGCCACTGCCTGCTTGATTTGCAGTGCGGTGTATTCCGCCACCAGCAGTTCATTCGATACCGCCGCGCAGATCGCAGCCCCCCGCGCCTGCCCGAGCAGCAGCGTGGATTGGGGATTGACGTTGACGAAGACGATTTCCACCGCGCAGGTGTCGGGCTGCCAGGTGGCGATCACTTCATTCAGCCCGGCGAACAACACGCCCAGACGTTGCGGCAATTCGCCCTCGCCGCTTTTGATGACGCCGCTGGCGACGTAGGCCAGCTTCTGGCCGGTCTGTTCGATCAGGCCAAAGCCGGTAATGCGCAAGCCGGGATCAATGCCGAGGATGCGCAAGGTGGAAACTATTCCGGCAACACCGCATTGGTGTAGACATCCTGCACATCATCGAGCACTTCCAGCGCGTCGAGGATTTTCTGCATCTTCACCGCGTCGTCGCCCGCGAGTTCGGTTTCGCCCTCGGCGCGCATGGTAATTTCGGCAACCGCCGGTTTGAACCCGGCTTTTTCCAGCGCCTCTTTCACCATTTCAAACGCCCTGGGATCGGGCGAGGTCAGCACCTCGATCGAGCCATCCTCGTTGGGGATGATGTCGTCGGCGCCGGCATCGAGCGCGACTTCCATCACCGCATCCTCGCTCGCGCCCGGCTCCAGAATGATCTGTCCGCAATGCTTGAACTGGAACGCCACACAGCCGTCGGTGCCCATGTTGCCGCCGTGCTTGGTGAAGGCGTGGCGGACATCGGCGACGGTGCGGGTCTTGTTGTCGGTGAGGCAGTCGACGATCACCGCGACGCCGCCGATGCCATAGCCTTCGTAGCGCGCTTCTTCGTAGTTGACGCCGTCGAGCTGGCCGCTGCCACGCTTGACCGCATTTTCGATATTGTCCTTCGGCATCGACTCGGCCTTGGCCTTGTCGATGGCCAGCCGCAGGCGCGGATTCATCGCCGGGTCGCCGCCGCCCATTTTGGCTGCCACGGTGATTTCCTTGATAAGCTTGGTGAAGACCTTGCCACGCTTGGCATCCTGGCGACCTTTACGGTGCTGGATGTTGGCCCATTTCGAATGTCCTGCCATGTTGATTCCAACGCTAACTGAATAGCCGGAGATTTTACACCGTGACCACGCCTCTCCGTTTCGGCATCGACCTCGGCGGCAGCAAAATCGAGCTGATCGCGCTCGACGCCGCCGGCCGGGAAATCCTGCGCCGTCGTGCGCCCACGCCGCAAAACGACTATCTCGCCACGGTAGCTGCAGTGGCCGCACTGGTCCACCAGGCTGAATTCGAACTCGGGCAAACCGGCAGCATCGGCATCGGCACGCCCGGCGCCATCTCGCCCGCGACCGGCCTGATGAAAAACTGCAACTCGACCTGCCTCAATGGCCAGCCGCTGCAGCTGGATCTTGAACGCGCACTGAACCGCGAGGTGCGGCTCGCCAACGACGCCAACTGCTTTGCGCTGTCGGAAGCGACCGATGGGGCCGCTGCCGGAATGGACTGCGTGTTTGGCGTGATCATCGGAACCGGCGTCGGCGGTGGCGTGGTGGTGCGCGGCCAAGCGCTCAGCGGCGCCAACGCGATTGCCGGCGAGTGGGGACACACACCCCTACCCTACTTCCAGTTCGCCCACCGCCAGGCCGACCGGGTATCCACCGGCCACCACCCGACCACCGGCGAAGCCATCCTGCATCCCTGGCCCAGCCCGCGCGAACTGGAGACCGCGCCCGCGTGTTATTGCGGCAAGAAAGGCTGCATCGAAACCTGGCTGTCCGGCCCCGGTTTCGCCGCCGACCATGTGCGTTACGGTGGCGAAGAATTGCCCGCGCACGAAATCGCCCAGCTCGCACAAGCCGGCTATGGCCCCTGCAGCGCCACGCTGGCGCGCTACGAGGAACGCCTCGCCCGCGCCCTCGCCGGCGTCATCAACCTGCTCGACCCGGACGTGATCGTGCTGGGCGGCGGCATGTCCAACATCTCCCGCCTGTATGACACGGTGCCGAAACTGTGGCGGCGCTACGTGTTTTCCGACCGCGTCGACACCCGGCTGGTGCCGCCTGCGTTCGGCGATTCGAGCGGGGTGCGCGGGGCGGCCTGGTTGTGGGATCACCCGTCTTAACGCGCTGCACCCAATGCGGGCGTTTATTTTGCACATAAATATCAATAAATGTGCTAATTTGACAACAACACCCGCCCTCAAGGGATACCCAATGAACCTCGCACTTGCAGACGCCGCCGATCCATCCAGCGTGCTGGCCGAAGCGCTCGCCAATGCGGGCAAATATCTGGGGCTCAGCCAGTCGGATCTGGGGGCCATCATCGGCAAGGACCGCACGGTCATCAGCCGCGGGCGCATCGCGGCCGACAGCAAGGCGGGCGAACTGGCGCTGCTGTTCATCCGCTGCTACCGCTCACTCTACGTGCTGGTCGGCGGCAATCCCCAGCAAATGCAGCACTGGATGCAAACCGAAAACCTGCATACCGGCGGCATCCCGGCCGAGCAGGTCAAAACCGTGCAGGGCCTGACCACCGTGCTGGAATATCTGGATGCCCTACGCGGCAAGCTGTAAGCGGCGCGGCCAGCGCTAAATGATCGATTGGGATGGCTGCCTGGCGGAGGCCAAACCGGTGGAGCTTGCCGGCGTGTTGTTGCGGCTCGTCGAAAGCCAGGAACAGGTGGCAACCCATCAACTGGTCGCCTCGCTCGAACGGCAGGCCGTGCTGGAAGACCTGCTGGAAACCACCAAACCGCGCCGCCGCAAGGGAACCGAATCGCTTCACTACCTGCTGGCAACACCGTTCCGTTACCCCCCGCTCAAACATGGTTCACGCTTCGGCACGCGCAGCGAACCCAGCCTGTTTTACGGCTCGCTCGACATCCCAACCGTGCTCGCCGAAGCCGCCTATTACCGCTTCGTATTCTGGGCGGGGATGCGCACGCCGCCGGTTGGCAAACTGGATACCCAGCACACCCTGTTTGGCGCGGCGTACCAAACCCGCACCGGCATGCAATTGCAGCAGCCGCCTTTCGCCCAATATCGCGACGTTCTGCAGCACACCTCGGATTACCGTGCAAGCCAGGCGCTCGGCCCAAAGATGCGGGCAGCCGGGATCGAGGCATTCACGTTCCTGTCTGCGCGCAACCTACCGGGGGGGATCAATCTGGCGCTGTTTGCGCCGCAGGCTCTGGCGCAACCCAATCCCGTCTCGCAAGCATCGTGGCTGGGGGAACTCACCGCTGAGCGCGTCAGCTTCCGCGCCGCGCACGGCAACGCCATCCATCACTTTCCGATCGAGGCGTTTCTGGTCGACGGCAAGCTGCCGCAGCCCGCATAAAAGGCACACAAGCCACGCTTCCGCGCACGGCCGTTCGCCCTCAGTGCAGCTTGATCCGAGCCCGGATCGGGGTGCTGATGAAGTGCGCGTAAGTCGTCATCGACGTTTTAACCCAGCCGTGCAGCGCAATCTGGTGCATCTTGTGCAATGACCAATACACCAGTCGCGCCAGGGCACCTTCGATCATGATGCTGCCGCCCGACAGGCCGCCCATCAGGTTGCCGACCGTGGAAAAACGCCCGAGCGCGACCAGCGAGCCGTAGTCGCGGTAGACATACTCCAGCAGCGGCTTGCCGCGAAAACGACGGCAGATCGTCTTCGCCATGTGGGATGCCTGCTGGTGCGCAGCCTGCGCACGCGGCGGCACGTTGCGGCCGTCGGGCATCGGGCAGGCCGCGCAGTCGCCGAGCGCAAAGATGTTGTCGTCGCGCGTGGTCTGCAGCGTGGATTTCACCACCAGCTGATTGGCGCGGTTGGTTTCCAGGCCATCGATGTATTTCAGAAAATCCGGTGCCTTGATGCCGGCCGACCACACCATCATGCTGGCGGGAATGAACTTGCCGTCGGCGGTCAGCATGCCGTCCTTGCGGACTTCGACCACCCGTTCGTTGATGTGTATTTCAACGCCCAGTTCGGCCAGCCGCTCGGCTGCCGCAGCCGACAGGCGCGGCGGCAAA
>JAANCK011510297.1_pt1 | contig 12513 bp, 12 predicted proteins | sample 7277841 | NCBI WGS metagenome assembly JAANCK01 (sample SAMN14222788, study PRJNA588281) | permafrost metagenome | isolation source: Arctic cryosol methane SIP | place: Canada:Nunavut | collected 2015-07 | reverse complement strand
AGCGGGATCGAGACCTTCGGGGCGTATCTCCTCAAAATGCAACAGACGCTTAGGGCAATTGCGCCGACGGCATGCGTGCGCGTATGGTTTCGCTGTAGCGCTGCAGAAACTCGGAATCGCGGTTGCGCTCGTAGTACAGCGGCCGTGGCAACATGGCGGCGAGCCGCGCCGCCTGCTCGGCGCTCAGGTTGGCCGCGCTGGTATTGTAGTAGTGGCGCGCCGCCGCCTCGGCGCCGAACACACCCTCGCCCCATTCGGCCACGTTCAGGTAGATCTCGAAAATGCGCTCCTTGTCCATGATCAATTCCAGCATCGAGGTGATGACGGCTTCCTCGCCCTTGCGCCACAGGTTCTTCTCGCCGGACAGAAACAGGTTCTTCGCCAGCTGCTGGCTGATGGTGGAACCGCCTGCGACCACGCGTCCCCTGCGCTGGTTCTTTTCCATCGCTTTCTGGATCCCCTCCCAGTCGAAGCCGTCATGCTCGGAGAACTTTGCGTCTTCGGCCACGATCACGGCGCGCTTGAGCTGCTCGGAGATGCGCCCGTAGCTCACCCAACGCTGTTTCAGGCTCGCGCCCGGATTCGTTTCGCGCATGCGCTCCAGCCGCGCCTGCATGAAGCTGGTGCTCGTCGGGTTGTGCCCGACCCAGTACCATATGTGCGCGGCGAACCAGCCTTGATAGAGCAGCAGGGCGATGAACAGCACGCCCAGCGTATAGCTGAACGCCTTCCATACCGCCGCCAGCGCCCGCCTGATGGCCTTGAGGACCATCAGCGCACGCCAGCGCGGGTCCCCGCGCGCTCCCTTGATCCGGTGCCGCTGCGCAAGTCCCGCAACGCAAGCTCAGCCATGCTGCGCCTGCCGCAGCAGTTTCAATACGGCGGCGCTGTCCGGGCGCAGTCCGCGCCAGACGAAAAAGGATTCCGCCGCCTGTTCCACCAACATGCCCAGGCCGTCGGCAAGCCGCGCCGCGCCCTGGCCGCGCGCGAACGCGAGGAATGCCGTCTCGACATCGCCGTACATCATGTCGTAGGCCAGCGCGCCGCGCGCGAACACGCCCGGCGGAAGCGGCGGCAGTTCGCCTGACAGGCTGGCCGAAGTGGCGTTGACGACGAGGTCGAATTGCCGGCCGGTGAGTGCCGCATAGCTGCACGCCTCGAGTGCGCCGCCGGCGTCCTGCGCCAGGCGCTGCGCGGTTTCCGGGGTGCGGTTGGCGAGCACGAATTGCGCCGGGTGCAGCAGCAGCAGCGGCTCGATCACGCCGCGCGCCGCGCCGCCTGCACCCAGCAGCAACAGGCGCCGTGCCGCGATGGCACAGCCGAGGTTGCGCAGCAGATCCTGCACCAGCCCGGCGCCGTCGGTGTTGTCGCCATAGATCGCGCCGGCGTCGAATCTAAGCGTGTTGACGGCTTGTGCCGCGCGCGCGCGCGCACTCAGCGCGGTGGCGTAACGGAAGGCCTCGCCTTTGAACGGCAGCGTGACGTTCAGGCCGCGTCCGCCGCGCCCGCGGAATGCATTGGCCGTCGCTACGAATCCGTCCTTGGGCGCGAGCAGCGCTTCGTACACGAGATCCTGCCCGGTTTGGCGCGCGAACTCGGCGTGTATCTGCGGAGATTTGCTGTGCGCCACCGGATTGCCGATAACGCCGTATTGATCGGGCATGGCGGGAAATCACTCCCCTAGCAATTTGTCGCCCGGAGCGAAGGTCCAGGTGCGCGTAATGACGAGAATGTCGGTGTCGCGCCGGATGTTGGCGGGGAAGCGGGCGTAGGGTGAGGCCATTCTGACGATGCGCTCGGCCGCGCGGTCGAGCACCTGATGTCCGGAGGAGCGCACCACTTCAACCTTGTCCAGGCTGCCGTCGGACTTGATCGCGACCGTGAGCAGCAGCCTGCCATAAACCCTGCCGCGCGCGTCGTCCGGATAATTCAGATTGCCGATGCGCTCCACCTTGAGGCGCCAGTCTTCGACGTATTGCGCGAAACGGTATTCCTGCGCACTCGATCCGATGAAGCGCCTGCGCGGGCGCTCCTGATACGCCTCGGTCTGGCGCGAGATCTGCGCTTCCAGGCGCGCGATTGCGAGTGCGCTGGTGGCGAGCTCCTGGCCCGAGATCTGCGCTTGCTGCGCTTCGACCGGGGTCGCGGCTTGCGGCTGCTCCGCGGGCGTGACGTTTTTTTGCGCCTTCAGCTGCGTCATCATCTTCTGCTGTCGCGCCTCGAGCTCCTCGATGCGGCGCGCGGCGCGCTTGGATTCTATTCCGGGCTCGGTCTCCTTCAGCACCGGCAACGGCGTCTTGGCGCGCCGGTTCTCGTCTGTATTCCCGCCGCCATCGAGGTTGGTCTGTGCCAGCACCTTGGCCTTGACCGGCCGTTCGCGTGTCTTGCTGTTGACCAGCACCACTTCGAGCGAGGGTGCGACATACTTGTCCCGGATGATCTCGGGCAGGCGGAAATGAATGGACAGGACGATCGCGTGCAGAACTATGGACAAGCCCAGCGCAAGCGCCAAACTGCGCGACGAAGGCTCCATGCCGGCCATGAAACCAGGCCAGCGCAGGCGCGCGGGGCTTAGCCAATAGACGCTGTGCAATCAGACCTCAAATGCTCTTGAAATCAATATATTCTATGTCATTCGGGAGAATTTATCTTAACTTTGTTCCCAGTCCTCGGCCGAGGCCTTATAGCGCGCACTGACCGAGTTGTCGATCAGGTCTATGCCCTCGATTTCAAGCAGCACGCGGCTGCCGATGTCCAGCTCGGGCAGCGAAGCTACGCGCACGTAGAGCGGAATGCCCTCGAACTTCACCAGTTTGTCGCGCAGCACCTGCGCCCGCGCCAGCTTCACCTGTTCCTGCAGCAGCCAGCGCAAGCACCAGTAGTGCTCCATCTTGCTCTGGAATTGGTCATAGGCGGCGTAGGTTAGTTCGAATTCGCGCATCGCTGCCTGCAGATCGGCGGAATTCTTGCCGAACGGCGGCGCCGTGGCCGAAACGCAGGCGAGCAGCTGCCACTGGTTGAGCAGATCGATGTAGCGGCGTAGCGGCGAGCTTGCCCAGATATAGTGCGACACGCCCAGGCCCTGGTGGGGCGAGGGCACGGTGGTCATGCGCACCTTGCCGTTGGACTGGGCGCGGTAAATCGCGGGGATGCCGCGGTCTGCGAGCAGCCTGCCCCAGTTGTTGTTGGCGCTGATCATCAGCTCCGCCACCAGCTTGTCCAGCGGCGCGCCGCGCCTGCGCTCGACGATGCTGATGCGCTCGTTTTCGACGAAAAAATTGTAGTCCACGCGATCGGGCTGGGTAGCGGGCTTGCCGCGCGCGGCTTCCAGCTCGAGCGCGAGCTGCCACAGGAAGAACAGCTCCGCCTCGAAGGGCAGGTCGCCGCGCTCGGCGCCGGCGAGAAAAGCCGCATCCAGCGCCTCGACCTGATGATGACGCAGGTTGGCGGCAATTTTGACGCGCTCGATGCGCGTTTCCTGCCCTTCGACCAGATGCGACAGGGGATTGATGTCCAGGTACAGCGACAGCGCCGGGCATTCGCGGCCTTCGCCCAAGGTGTAGCGCTCGATCACCTGCGGCGGCAGCATGGTGATCTTGCGCCCCGGGATATAGGCAGTGGACATGCGCGCGCGCGCGATCTGGTCCAGTTCCGACCCGGGTGCGAAGCCCAGCCCCGGCGCGGCGATGTGTATGCCGACGCGGTAGCGGCCGTTGGCCAGTCGCGTGAGGGAAAAGGCGTCGTCGATTTCGGTGGTGCTGGCGTCGTCGAGGCTGAAGGCGGACACTGCGGCCAGCGGCAATTCCGGCGGCTCCGCGGCGCTGACGCTGGCGGAAAAACCGCCGTCGCCGGCGTGGTGCTCGAACAGGAACGCGCCCAGATGGTAATCATGGCTCGAGGGCAGCGCGCCGGCGCGTTCGATGAGCTTCGGCGCCGACAGCCCGCTGGCTGCGCAGGCGAGTTCCAGCGCCTTGGTTTCGATGCGATTGCGGTCGGGGCGGTACAGCAGCAGCGGCAGCATCGCGCGCAGTGCGGCGGGCAGCGTCCCCGCCTGAAGCTCCTGCGCCCAGTTCCGAATCTGCTCTTCCTGCAGCCGCCTCCTTTCCACGCCGGCCAGCGCCGCCTTGAGCGTGTCGGCCGGCGCCGCGCGAAAGCGCCCCTTGCCCTTGCGATAGAAATACATCGGCGCCGACTGCAGCTTGAGCAGAATCGCGGCGGCCTCGAGCGCGCTCGGCGCATGGCCGCAGTATTCGCGCGCCAGCTCGGCGAAGCCGAACTCCGCTTCGCCGCAGCATTGCCACAGGAATTCGGTATCCATCTCCGCGGCCAACGCGTCCGCCCTGGGCATGAACTCGGCCAGCGGCGGCGCTTCGAAGCGCAGCAGCACGCTCGCTGCCTTGATCTTGCTTCGCTTGCCGTGCACGGCCTCCACCTGCAGCGAGGCGTCGCTCTCGGCGAGCACGGCGCCGACCTTGAAAGAGCCGGTCTCTTCGTACAGCACATTCATGGGATCAAAGCCGGGGGAATAGTTTATTCGGGCGCCGCTGCGGCCGACGGATTGTGCTTACAAGCGCGATGCCCAGGCCGCGACCGCCTGGGCGCGACGGAGCGAAATTATACTCCAGCCGCGACCATTCGCCGCAGCGCCGGCGCGCAACGACGCTCAATACAGAGCATCGGCACAGCTGCGCCCGGCGCTATGCGATACTTGGCATCCGGCCAGGCGAGAACGGAGCGCAGCATGCACAAAGTAGATGTAGTCATCACCGAAGTCGGCCCGCGCGACGGGCTGCAGAACACCAAGAATTTCATGCCGACCGCGGCAAAGAAGGCCTGGATCAGCGCAGAGGCGGCCGCCGGCGTGCGCGCGATCGAGGTCTGCTCCTTTGTTCCGGCGAAACTCATACCCCAATTCATCGACGCCGAGGAAGTCCTCGCCCATGCGAATTCCGTGGCCGGACTGACGGCGGTGGTGCTGGTGCCGAACTTCAAGGGTTGCGAGCGCGCGCTCGCGTCCGGCGCGCGCCGCGTAATGGTGCCGATATCCGTGTCCGAGGCGCACAGCATGAGCAATGTGCGCAAGACCACGACGCAGGCGATCGAGGAATTCGCGCGCATGGTCGAACTGGTGCGCGCGCAGCCGCCCGGTCAGCGCGCGCAACTGGTCGGCGCCTGCTCGACCGCTTTCGGCTGCTCGTTGCAGGGCGCGGTCGCAGAAGACGACGTGCTGCGCGTCGCGCTGGCGCTGCGCGCGGCCGGAGCCGATGCGATTACCCTGGCCGACACCGTCGGCTATGCCAACCCGGAACAGGTGAAACGCATGTTCAGCAGGGTGTACAAGGCGATCGGCGCAGATTTTGCGGTCGAAGCGCATTTCCACAATACCCGCGGCCTGGGGCTGGCCAACGCGCTCGCCGCCTATGAGGCTGGGGTGCGCCATTTCGACAGTACCCTGGGCGGGCTCGGCGGCTGCCCCTTCGCGCCCGGCGCCTCGGGCAATGTGGTGACCGAGGACCTGGTGTTCATGTTCGAGGCCATGGGAGTGAGTACCGGCATCGATCTTGGCAAGCTGATCGCGGTGCGCCAGACCGCATTCGCAGCCCTCCCCGATGCCGAACTCTACGGTCATATTTCGAAGGCCGGCCTGCCTAAGGGATTTGAGCCTTCCGCGCAGGCGGCGTGAAGCGCCGGCCCCCCGTGATCGGGGGCCAGAGGAATCCGGCCGGCCTCAGCCCTGCTTCAGGCCGGCGAATTCCAGGATCAGCGGAATGTGCTCGGGAAAGCGCCTGAAGCTGTGATCGCCGCCCTCGATGACGATCTGGCGCGCTCCGCGGTATTTTTCCGCCGCCTGGCGATAGTCGAGCACTTCGTCGCCGGTTTCCAGCAGCAGCAGATAGTGCTGTGGACGCACCGTGGCCAGGTAGAGCCGTTGCCATTGGCGCAGGTGTTCTTCGCGCAGCTCATACTGCTGCTGCGTGTACAGGTTGCGCTGCGTGCCCAAATAAGCGCGCAGGTCCTCATGCGGGTACACCGCCGGGTTGATCAGCACTGCGCGCAACGCGTGGCGCTCGGCGAGGTAGGTGGCGTAGTAGCCGCCGAGCGAGCTGCCGATCAGGGTTACGCTTGCGCGCGCGTGGCGCGCAATCTCGGCCTCGACTACGCCGATGGCGCGCATACCCAGGACGGGCAGCGCCGGGCAGCAGTAGTGCGCGCCGAGCCCGTGCTCCTGCATGTAGCGTTGGAGCAGCTGCGCCTTATGCGAGCCGGGCGAGCTGTTGAAGCCATGCAGATAGATCAGCATGTCAGACGGACACCGCCCCCCGCCCGAGTTCAATCACGCGGCCGGATACGAAGATGTTTCCGGCCTCATCCACGTTCAGGCGCAGGCGGCTGGGCCGGCCGACGCGGTCGCCCTGATAGATCGTGCGCACCAGCGGCAGCGGCATTTTCGCGGCGACCATCCAGCCGCCCAGGTTGGCGCAGGCTGAGCCGGTGCCCGGATCCTCCTCAATCGAGCCCGGGCGCTTGCTGAAGAAAAAGCGCGCCACGATCTGTTCGTCCCCGGTCTCGGCCCAGACATAGATCTTGACCATGCCCGATTCGTTCGCATGTCGCTGCGCCAGCCGTGCATCGGGCTGGCAGCGCGCGACCGCGTCGGGCGAGGCCAGCGGCACCAACAGCTGTTCGTTGCCGCTGTTCACCCAGAGCGGCCGTTCGCCCAGATCGGCCATGGCGAGGCCGAGTATGTTCGCCAGGGCCTCGCGGGTCAGGCGCGCCGGGCGCGTCTTCGCCACGTTCGCCTGCAGGGTAAAGACGTCGCCGGCGGCGCGCACCGGAATGATGCCGGCGCGCATTTCCAGCCTGAGGGCGTCGCCGCAGTTCTTCAGCGCGCGCACCACGAAGGCGGAACCCAGCGTCGGATGCCCGGCGAAGGGCATTTCGTTCGCGGGCGTGAATATGCGCACGCCTGCAGTGGCGCGTTCGGACGGCAGCAGGAAGCTGGTTTCGGAAAGATTGAATTGCAGCGCGAGCGCCTGCATCGTGCCCTCATCCATGCCGCGCGCGTCCTCGAACACGGCGAGCGGGTTGCCGGCGAGGCGCTCCTCGGCGAACACATTGACGATGCGGTAAGCGTATTCAGCGCTCATGGCGGGCCAAGGAAAGATTTCCCCTGTTGCTCCTCTAGGTCTGCGGCGGTTTCGGAGATGTTGCAGCGGCCTGCGGATGCCTGGCGCTCAGCCGGTCCAGCAGCTTCTGATGGATGCCGCCGAAGGCGCCGTTGGACATGACCAGCACCTGGTCTCCCGGCCTTGCCTCGGCACAGATAGCGCCTACCAGGTCGTCCAGATCCTCGTGGCAGACCGCCTTGTCCCCCAGCGGGGCGAGCGCGCTTGCCGGATCCCAGCCCAGTTTGGCGCTGTAGCAATAGACCCGATCCGCCGCGGCCAGGCTGCCCGGGAGCGCGTCCTTCATCACGCCCAGTTTCATCGTATTGGAACGGGGCTCGAGCACCGCCAGAATGCGCGCGCTGCCGACCTTGTTGCGCAGGCCGGCCAAGGTGGTCGCGATTGCAGTCGGGTGGTGGGCGAAATCGTCGAATACGGCGACCCCCGCGGCGCTGCCGCGCCATTCCATGCGGCGTTTCACGTTTTCGAAGCGCGCCAATGCGGCGCACGCCATGCCGGGGTCCACCCCGGCATGGCGTGCGGCAGCGATGGCTGCCAATGCGTTGCTGCGATTGTGTTCCCCGAGTAGGGGCCAACTCACCCTTCCCTGCTCCTCGCCGGCGTAGCAGACGCGAAAGGTGTCGGCATCCAGCATTTCGGCCTGCCATCCAGCGCTGCCGCCGAATTGCTCCACTGGGGTCCAGCAACCGCGACTGAGTACCCGCGCCAAGGCAGCGTCGGCGGCGTTCGTCAGGAGCAGGCCAGATCTCGGGATTGTGCGCACAAAATGATGAAATTGTTGTTCGATAGCAGCAACATCGGCGAAGATGTCCGCATGATCGAACTCCAGATTGTTCAAAACTGCAGTTCTCGGGTGGTAATGCAGGAATTTGGAGCGCTTGTCGAAAAACGCCGTGTCGTACTCGTCCGCTTCGATCACGAACAGCGCGGAATCGCTCAGGCGAGCAGAGGTGCCGAAATTTTGTGGCACGCCGCCGATCAGAAAGCCCGGCCGCTTGCCGGCCGCTTCAAGGATCCAGGCGAGCATGGCCGAAGTCGTCGTCTTGCCGTGGGTTCCAGCGACCGCGAGTACCCACTTCGCCGGCAGAATGTTTTCCGCCAACCACTGTGGCCCGGAACTATAGCGCTCGCCCCGGTCCAGGATTTCCTCGACCAGGGGAATGCCACGGCTGAGCGCATTACCGATGACCCACACATCGGGTCTGAGCATGAGCTGATCGGCAGCGTAGCCTTCGACCAAGGCGATGCCTTGGTCCTCGAGCTGCGTGCTCATGGGCGGATAGACATTGGCGTCGCAACCGGTCACCCTGTGGCCGGCCTGCCGCGCGATCGTCGCCAGGCCGCCCATGAAGGTGCCACAGATGCCGAGAATATGGATGTGCATGCGCTGCCGGATGTGGTAATCAGATCTATCGATGGCGGTTCGGGGTCAATTCAAATCCTAGATACGCATCGCCGCATGCCCCTCACCGGATTTCTGGCGGCGGGATTTTCACCACCGGTCCCCACCGCAAGTCGCGCTATTCGCTGCAGCTTCGGTGTTCTTAGGCGCAAATGAGCCACCAATCTGGAGTTTACCGTATTTCGCTCCGCATTCTGCTGAGCTATCATTTCAGCGTGCGTAAGCGCGGAGTGCGGTGATGCCCAAGGAGCAGAAGTTCAAGCAACAACACATGCGCGCGCGCATCGCCGCCGTTGCCGCGCGCATCATGGCAGAAGATGGCATCGAGGATTTTTCCGCGGCGAAGCGCAAAGCGGCGCGGCAACTCGGCGCCGCGGAAACCCAATCGCTGCCCAACAATGACGAGATCGAAGCCGAACTGCGCGTCTACCAATCGCTGTATCAGGGCGAGGAGCAGCGTGAGCGCCTGCGCTTTCTGCGCGCCCAGGCGCTGGCTGCAATGGAGCAGCTCGCCGATTTCAAACCCTACCTCACCGGCCCGGTGCTGAAAGGCACGGCCGGGCGCTACGCCGACATCGATCTGCAGGTATTTGCCGACAGCGGCAAGGAGCTGGAGATCTTCCTGCTGAACCGCAACATTCCCTACCAAACCTCGGAATTGCGGCATTTCAGCGGGAACCAGGAACGAGCGGTAAGCGTGCTTTCCCTCGACTGGCAGGGTACGCCCGTCAGGGTGGCGGTCTACTGGCCCGGCGACGAGCGTCGTAGCGTCAAGACCTCTCCCCTCGGCCGGCCGCTGGAGCGCGCCAACCTCGATGCTGTTCGGACCTTGGTCGCCAGTGGTGACTGAAGGGCTTGGGGTCGGCATTTGCCCGACGGTTCAGCCGACGCCACTCGAGACCAGCCACGTCGCGAAGTAATCCTGTATTTGACAAGACTGTATCGTGAATGCAGCTAATAGCGCCTAAACTGCGTTGATCGTCTTCTATGATGTCGGTAAAATATTGGATAACGCAAAGGAAAAGGCCCTCGGCCGCGAGTCGTTGATTGCCAGCGTGAAACTACTGCCACTGAACAGAAATCCGGGCCGGCAGACACGGGTGGCAGCGTTTGCGCTGGTGCTGGTTCGTGCAAGCTGGGGGCGCATTGCGCACCCAAGAACCCAGAGGGATACCGCGCTGGACGTTGCTTGGCAGCCCATACCCTGACTGGGCCGGGTCAGTCGGTAGGTTCCGCGCGCAACTTCGCTGAAAAACTGGACATTTAGCACCGATTTGCGGCAAACTTGCAGATATGCCAAAAACCCCTTCTAAGCCGGTTGCGTCCGTAGCCGCGATCAGAACGCGGCAAGGTGCGACTAAAATCCTGGTTATGCACGGACCCAACCTGAATTTGCTTGGCTCGCGCGAACCCGAGATTTACGGGAAGGAAACGCTGGCCGACATCAACCGCCGGCTGGTCGCGCAGGGAAAGGCTGCCGGCGCGGATGTTGCGTGCTTCCAAAGCAACCACGAGGGTGAGCTTATCGATCAGGTGCATGCCGCGAAAAAGCAGGGCGTCACGGGCATCGTTATCAACCCTGCCGGTTTTACCCATACAAGCGTGTCGTTGCGCGACGCCTTCGCCGGCGTTGCGATCCCGTTCGTCGAAGTGCATCTTTCCAATATTCACGCCCGCGAGCCGTTTCGCCGCCATTCATATTTTTCCGACCTCGCCGCCGGAACGATCTGCGGACTGGGCAGCCGGGGCTACGAACTGGCGCTGCTGGCACTCCTGCGCCAGGCCTGACATCGCATTCCGGCGCGCAGGGCGCTCGCCGCGCAGCAAGGAGAAACCGCCATGGATTTGCGCAAACTGAAGAAGTTGATCGATCTGGTGCAGGAATCGGGGATTTCCGAGTTGGAAGTGACCGAAGGCGAGGAAAAGGTCAAAATCGTCAAGAACGGGGGCTCCAGCGCCGTCTATGCGGCCCCGCTCCAGGCGGCGGCTCCGGCGGCACCCGCCGCACCCGCGGCCGTTCCCGCGGCAGAAGCTGAAGAAATCCAGGGCCATGCAGTCAAGTCACCCATGGTCGGCACGTTCTACCGGTCCCCGTCCCCCGGCGCCAAACCCTTTGTCGAAGTGGGCGATACGGTCAAGGCGGGCGACACCATCTGCATCATCGAGGCGATGAAGCTGCTGAACGAGATCGAGTGCGACAAGGACGGTGTGGTCAAGGCGATACTGGTCGAGAACGGCCAGCCGGTCGAGTACGGCGAGCCTTTGGTGGTTCTGGAGTGAGACGCCGGGCGCGAGTGCCGGTACGCAAGGGCGGAATCCCTGCGCCGCGCGGGCGCGCAGTTGCCGGCTTGCAGGCTGAGCCGGTACTGAACCATGTTTAAGAAGGTCCTTATCGCCAACCGCGGCGAAATCGCCCTGCGCATCCAGCGCGCCTGCCGCGAACTCGGCATCAAGACGGTGATGGTGCATTCGGAAGCCGACAGCGAGGCGAAATACGTGAAGCTCGCCGACGAATCGGTGTGCATCGGACCGGCTGCGTCCGCGGCCAGCTATCTCAACATCCCGGCCATTATCAGCGCGGCGGAAGTGACCGATTCCGAGGCGATCCACCCCGGCTATGGTTTTCTTTCGGAAAATGCCGATTTCGCCGAGCGCGTCGAGAAGAGCGGCTTCGTCTTCATCGGCCCGCGCCCGGACACCATCAGGCTGATGGGCGACAAGATCAATGCCAAGGCGGCGATGGTCAAGGCCGGGGTTCCCTGCGTTCCCGGGTCCGAAGGCCCGCTGCCGGAGCAGAACGATGAAATCGTAAAGGCGGCGCGCAAGGTAGGCTACCCGGTGATCGTCAAGGCCTCGGGCGGCGGCGGCGGGCGTGGTATGCGCGTGGTGCACACTGAGGCGGCGCTGCTCGCGGCGGTAAATCTGACGCAGCAGGAGGCGCAGGCCGCGTTCGGCAACCCCGCGGTGTATCTCGAAAAATTCCTGGAGAATCCGCGCCATGTCGAGATCCAGGTGCTGGCCGACGAATTCAAGAATGCCGTCTATCTGGGCGAGCGCGACTGTTCGATGCAGCGGCGCCATCAGAAGATCATCGAGGAGGCGCCGGCGCCCGGGATCAGCGAACGCCAGCGCGTGCGCATCGGCGAGCGCTGCGCCGAGGCCTGCCGCAAGATCGGCTATCGCGGCGTGGGCACGTTCGAGTTCCTGTACGAGGGCGGAGAGTTCTATTTCATCGAGATGAACACGCGCATCCAGGTCGAGCACCCGGTCACCGAGATGATCACCGGCATCGACCTGGTGCAGGAGCAGATCCGCGTCGCCGCCGGCGAGAAGCTGCGCCTGCGCCAGCGCGACGTGGTCCTGCGCGGGCACGCGCTGGAATGCCGCATCAATGCCGAAGACCCGTTCAAGTTCACCCCTTCGCCCGGACGCATCACCTCCTACCATCCGCCCGGGGGGCCCGGGATACGCGTCGACTCGCATATCTATCACGGCTATTTCGTGCCGCCGAACTACGATTCGTTGATCGCCAAGGTCATTGCCTACGGCGCCACGCGTGATCAGGCGCTGCGCCGCATGCGCATCGCGCTGTCCGAAATGGCGGTGCAGGGCATCCAGACCAATATTCCGCTGCACCAGGAATTGCTGCTCGACGAGCGTTTTGTCAAAGGCGGCACCGGCATTCATTATCTCGAGCAGAAACTGGCGCAGCAGAAGCTCGAGAAAGGCTGAACTCTGGCCTGGGTCTCGCTCATGCTGCGTACCGACGCGCGCCTCGCCGATGAACTGAGCGACGCGCTGCTCGCGCAGGGCGCGCTGTCGGTCAGTCTGGAGGACGCCGGCGCCGGCAGCGAGGCGGAGACGCCCCTTTCCGGTGAACCCGGCATGCAGGTCGACGCTGCCTGGCCGCAGAGCCTGGTCAGT
>JAANCK011194954.1_pt1 | contig 12519 bp, 12 predicted proteins | sample 7277841 | NCBI WGS metagenome assembly JAANCK01 (sample SAMN14222788, study PRJNA588281) | permafrost metagenome | isolation source: Arctic cryosol methane SIP | place: Canada:Nunavut | collected 2015-07 | reverse complement strand
GATAGGGAAGGAGAAGAGCATGTGCGCGCGGTCGTTCTGCCCGCCCGGATGTGAAGAGCAGTACCACGGCAGGTCGTCGGGGTCGACGTTGGCTTCGCAGAGCAGGACCGCGTCACGTTTCCTCCACTGAAGGTCCTGGCGCCAGTCGTCGAGAATGCCGAAGTCCATCGTCGTCTCGTCGGGGCGGCCCGGCACGATCTGCTCGAGGATGAACGGCGCCGCATCGATCCGGAATCCGGATGCGCCCATCTGCAGCCAGAAACCCATCACCTTCTTGATCTCCTCGCGGACCGCCGTGTTGGACCAGTTCAGGTCGGGCTGGAAGTTGTAGAACCGGTGGAAATACCAAGCTTTGGCGCTGTCGTCCCAGGTCCACGTCTCCTCCTGCTCGCCGGGGAAGACGATGCCCTGGCGCCGGTCCGGTGGCTCGTCGGCGCTCCACACGTACCAGTCGCGATACGGCGAGTCCGGTGAGCTTCGCGCGGACTGGAACCACGCATTCTGATCAGATGTGTGGTTGACCACGAGGTCCAACAAGATGCGAATACCCCGCTGGTCGGCCTGACGGGTGAGCTCGACGAAGTCGCCCAGCGTGCCGAGCCGCTGATCAACTCCGTAGTAGTCGGACACGTCGTACCCGGCGTCCCGGTTGGGGCTGGGATGGATCGGATTCAGCCACAAGCATGTGACGCCGAGCCGGGCAAGGTAGTCCAGGCGGCTGGTCAGCCCCTGCAGGTCGCCATACCCATCGCCGTCGGAGTCTTGAAAGGTCTCCACCTCGAGGCTGTAGACGACCGCCTCCTTGTACCACCGCTCCGACATGTCAGGTCCGCGCCGCTTCGCCGGGCCGTGCGCCAAGTGGCGCGATGAACCGGTCGACGACGGGGGCGACCTTGGCGATCAGCGGGTCCGCTGGGCCGTAACCTTTGAGTTGCTTCACCAGGTCCACGACCAAGGACCCGTCCAGCAGGCGGGTGAGAGTCATGCCGACCCTGTACCCACAAAACCGCCTGGCAAGCCCCTGTCAGGTCGCAGGGCAGACAGAGTTGAGGACGTTCGCGCAAGCGCGCCCAGGACCGAGAGAACCAGTGCGGACACGGGCTGCGTTTCCATGAGCATTTTGGCCAGCGGTGATAGCGGCATGGGGTCGGTGGGGATGCGCGGCTGACGGTCCAGAACGCAAATGGTACCCAAGTTGTAGCCGTCACGGGTGCGCAGCGGGACACCGGCGTAGAACTGCAAACCAAATCCATCGGCCACTAACGGGTTGGACAAGGCTCGGGTGTCCGCTGTCGCATCCCGGATGATCCAGGGCTCATCTTGGAGAATGGCCGACGCGCATAGGCCCGGATCCCTGTCGACCTGGCTGATCGGGATCCCATGATGGGATTTGAACCAGATCCGGTCGTGGTCCACCACGCTGCCGATCGCTATCGTTACGGCGAAGAGCCGGGCAGCCAAGGCCGTGATCCTGGCAAGCGCCATCGGGCGGGGTGTCCAGGATCTGATAGCGGGCGACGGCCTCCATCCGTTCCACCTCGTCGGGGGGAAGAATCGAGGGATCTACCGTGTGAGAACCCTTCTCCGAGGCGGTGATCTCCTCCAAGGCCGTGGCCGCCTCACTGGCGGTGGGCCGAGCGGCGGGGTCGGTTGCCGTCATCGCCAAGAGCAGCCGGTTCCATTGCGGATCGAGGTCGGCGGGGATATCCGGGCCACGCAGCAGCCGGGCAAGGGCACTCGTCAAGGGTTCACCAGGATAAGAAACCACCCCGGTGAGGCATTCCAGGAGTACCAGACCCAGGGAGTAGATGTCGCTGGGCGAGCCAATTACCTCGCCCTTGGCCTGCTCCGGGCTCACGTAGGCCGCCGTCCCGACGAAGCTGCCATTGCTGACCGACGCCGCCTTCGTCATCACGGCGATCCCGAAGTCTGTCAGCTTGGCGCGCACCCTGGTGGTGTCATTGTGGTAGTCGAACATCACGATGTTGGCGGGCTTGACGTCTCGGTGGACGACACCGTTGTCGTGGACGTAGTCCAACGCCCGCGCCATGTCCAGGCCGATTTGCCCAACGTCGAGCGGTGGCAAGGGTCCATCGGAGATCCGGTCGCGAAGGTCGGGGCCCTGGATGAGTTCCATGACCAGGAAGATCCGTGGCCCTTGGCTGTCAAGCAGGTCAGAGCCGGCGTCGAACAGCGTGACCAGACTGTGGTGATTTAGCCGCGCAAGCACCTTGACTTCGTCCTCGTCGCGGCGCAGATCATCAGCATTGCCCACTGGCGTCGCAATCAGCTTGACGGCCACGTCGCGACCCAAGACCTCATCCCTGGCACGATGAACGGTTCCCCTCGCGCCGCGCCCGATCTGCTCCAAGAGGCGATACCGGCCGTCCAGAAGGACACCTGTTGAACTGGTGACCGCCAGATCCGACACGTGTGACCACTTTCTTCGAATACAAAGTGTACTGGGATCCCCCCAGAACGGGGCAAAGCGGCGGCTTAAGATGCTTGGCCAGTATGCGGCCAGGTGACGCGGTTCCCCCGCTGTGAACGTCGGCTCACGGTGAGAATTCGACTGCCGGTACGCCACCGTGATCGACACCTTGGGCCAGCACTTGGCCGACCGCGAGCTCCCACGACCACCCGGTAACCGAGCGCTGCCGTCCTGGGTCCGCTCCCCTGGGAATGTCCGATGGGTCGCGGTCTAGCCAGGGTCGTTAGGACTTCGATCGCTGAGGCGACGATCTGCCGGCAGAAGCTGCCCAGCTGAGCAGGACGGCCTCACATGCTCCTTGTCCCCCGGATCTCGCCTGCGCCACGGGGCCGAACTGGCGCACTGCGGTACGCGACGTGCTCATCCTCGCACTGTCTCCCGACGTTGCGTTGCCGTTGGCCGGCACGGCGTCCGGCAGGCTGCTGATCGGGCGGCTGGAAAGGCTGGAATCACTCCCAGAGCGACCCAAACCGGTTGCTCCAGGACACCGCGACGACCCTGGGACTCGGTCACCGCGAGCTGGTCTCACATCCGCACTCTCAGACGTAGGGCTTCGTTTCGGCAACGTAGAACCCAAACCCTGGGGGCTCGGGGTCCGGTCGAGCAACAAGCCGACGCGGTGGCAGCAATCGCACCCCGGCAGAGGTGCGCTTGCCCCTGGGTGCGGCCGCAAGGCCCTACCCCCGGCAGCGTTGTTGGCATTTTCACCGGCTGCCGCCGCCACCGTTTTCCGGGCAACCAATAGCCGCGAACTGGAACGAGCAAACCTTCACGCTCAGCTTGAGGGCTGCGGCAATCGGCACGTGATCTTCGGGTTGGCCCCCAGGTAGTTCAAGGGTCCGGCCACAACCGTGACGGCAATCGTCGCCACACCGGCGCAGTTTTCTGGCGACGAACCAAAGTAGCCACGCTGGCCCACCGCGACCGCGCCGACCACCAGCCAGATCACGACCAGCAGCAGCAAGAGCCTTCTCATGCGTTGCACGATATCAAGGCTGGAGATACCACCGCCAAAAGTTGCATTGTGATGGAGATCTTCGCGTCTCCCGTTCTATGTCAGCGGCGGAACAGTCATTCCCCCCGCTGTAGCTCCGTACACGCGCCGACGCATCAGCACGCCATCGGCGTTTGCGGCTCCAAACGACGGGAGCAAGCGCCAAGCCATCTGAAGCGTAGTGAAGTTGAGACCGGAGCCACGGAATGCGATATGGGCCACAGATTCGAAGCCACAAGAGTGGGAAGAGCGGATGATGTGATTCATGGTCGACGAGCTCGAAGGTCCCCAACGCTCAGCGGAGGTTGACCGGTCAGCGGGGTTCGGGGAGCGGTTGCTCGGTTCGCTGGTGGACCGAGCCCATCAGATGCCCCCGCACATGATCGCCCCGCTCATCGAGCAGGAGATCGCGATCATCGGAGGACGGGACGTCGAGGTTCTGCTGCAGGACTACGACCAGATGACCCTGGTTCCTTTGCCGGGGGGAAACCTGCTGGTGGGCGACCCGCTGCCGATCGACGAGTCGCTGGCCGGCCGCGCCTTCCAGACGGACGAGTCGGTCGAAGAGGTCCGCAGCGACGGGGTGCGCTCCTTCGTCCCGCTGCTGGATGGCACCGATCGGGTCGGCGTGCTGGCCTTCACGACGGACACCGTTAACGACCGTGATCGCCGGTTGACTCGGCGCCTGGCTGGTCTGGTGGCCGACATCCTGGTCACCAAGAGCATGTACACCGACCGGTTCTTCCAGGCGCGGCGCCGCCAACCGTTGAGCCTGTCGGCGGAGATGCAGTGGCAGCTGCTGCCGCCGCTGATGATGATCACGCCGCAGGTCGCGGTCGCCGGCGCCCTCGAGCCGGCCTATGACGTTGCCGGGGACAGCTTCGACTACGCACTGAACGACGACATCCTGCACGTGGCCATGATCGACGCGATGGGCCATGGGCTGGGCGCCGCGCTCATGTCAACGCTGGCGGTCGGCGCCTACCGGCACGCCCGACGCCTCGACGTCGGGCTGGATGGCCTCTATGCGGCTATGGACGAGGCCGTTGCCAGCCAGTTTGGTGCGGACAAGTTCGTGACCGCTCAGATGGCGCGCCTTGATGTCGGCTCGGGGCTGCTGCGGTGGGTCAACGCCGGGCATCCCGCGCCGCTGCTGCTTCGAGGGGGCCGCATCGTGGCCGAGCTCGACAGCCCCACGACCTTGCCGGTGGGTTTCGGCGGGGCGACCCCGGTGGTCACCAAGAGAGCACTCGAGCGCGGTGACCGGGTGCTGTTCTTCACTGATGGCGTCACCGAGGAGGACCGGCGTGTCGGCGCGGAACTGGGTACGACCCGTCTCAAAGACCTCATCGAGCGCACCGGTATCGCCGACGAGCCGGTCCAGGAGACGGTGCGCCTTCTCTCCCGCGCCCTGATGCTCGAACGGGGCGGGGTTACCAGCGACGACGCGACCCTGCTTCTCATCGAATGGCGCGGTGGAAGCGCCGACCACCTCGCCAACAGAGACAAACCGTCACGCTGACTGCCGTACGAGGCGCGGCCGAGCGCGGCGGAGCAGAGCGCATCCGGTCTCGGACCTTTCCGAGCACATTGGTCAACGTCGCGACGCAGTTGGAGAAGGCGGGTCTGATCACCCGCACTCCCGACGCGACAGCCACACCGACCGTGGCAGGGGACCTTGCCCAGGTGCGGGCAGCCGGTTTGCCTGACAACCCTGAAGCCGTGGCAGCCTTTCTTGGCCAACTTCCGTCAGTGGTGGCCGGCCACGCGCGCACAGCCACCAGGTGCTCGCGACACCAGGTGTCTACCCGCGACACTCGCCACACGTCCGCACCTACTTGTTATCCACGTGATCCTTGGACGTGGGTACTGATCCGGTGAGGGATCCCCGAACTGCAACGCAAACGCGCGCTCTGCGCCATACATCCGGGTTCTTGAAGAGTCCGTGCGATCCGACGACGGGTCCGTCTTGCCTCAGGCTGGCGCGCGGGTGTGGGTCATCTGAATGCCTCGGCGGCGCAGCTTCCCAGCGATGAGTAGCTCGAAGCCGGACTCTAAGCCAAGGCAGCCGCTAGGCCCCTGGTCATCTCGTGTCGGGCCACCATCCACGTCGCAGCCACGACGCCGTGACGACGCCAAGCCGGCGTCGTGCGCGAGTCAGCAACCAGATCTCGATGCCGCCGAGCACGGTGAAAAGGAGAGTGAACACCACCAACTGCTGGCTCACGACCGGATCGGCGCCCAGGCCGGCGGCAAGCGCGAACGGTACAGCCGTCAGCATCGTCACAGACAAGACCAGCAGCATCACGAGCATCGGGCCGGCAATGACCGGTCCCGCAGGGCGGCGACGTCGCAACATCAGGGCAGCCGCGAGTGCGGTCGGGATGATCCAGCCAAGGTCGAGCACCCAGGTGGGGTTAGGTAGCTCGGCGAGGTGAATGTTCGTCGGCAGCCCATCGGGGAGGGCCACGATGATCTCGCTCAGCCAGAGCACCCCGACGCCGACGCCGGCAATCGCCAGGAACCAAGCCGCTGCACGACGGGGCACGTGGGCGAATGCTGGCCAGGCTGCAACCACGTCGACGCGCAGGAGACCGTCGAGCATCGCGAACCCGGAAAGGGTCATCACGGAAAGGTAGATGAGGAACATCGCATTGAACGGTGCCCCTATCGACAGGTGGGCGTAGCCGTAGGTCAGCCAGATCAAGATGCCCACCGACACCAGATGCGCGCCCAACGAACCAGCGCGCGCCCGCCAGGTGGCCCACAAGAGCACAGGCACCGTGGTCAATGTCACGGCGTCCTGCGCGCGCCAGGTCTGCCTGGTCATGGCCGACACCAAACGGTAGGCATCGTCGACAACGAGCCCATACAAGGCGGCGACAATGACGAGAAAGCCCAGCAGTGGCATGTAGACCACGGGTAGGGGGCGACCTGGGAGGTCCTGAACCTCTGTGGGAGGGAGGACCTCGCCGTCAGCTCTGAATGGGCGGGGGCGCCCGGCTGGCGCATCAGCAATCTCCCCCGACCTACCGTTCCTTCTAGCGCTGGGAACGCGAACCTGCATGGCCTGCCCCTTTCCTGTGCACTTGCACGTCAAGCCCCATTCCGAGATCGGCGCAGCACACCAGAGACTTTCGTCCTGTCCTACAGGTCCCAGGCGCACGCCCCAGCGATCGACACCCAGGCTTGAAGTCCGTGCATCGGCTATATGCCCTCGCACATTGTCAACCTGCCATCGTCCCGATTATAGAACGATGACCGGACGCATCGGCGCCACGCATTGATGTCCGTTAACCGGATCGGTAGGCGGTTTGGTCTGAGACGTTCTGCCCGAGGAAAGTCGGACCTGCTCCGGCTGGTCAGGGCGCAGCTTCGGATGTCATGGCGTCGGTGACATCGGCGAGGGTGGTGGCGGGGATGTCGGGGAATCGGTTACGGGTCGGTAGCGCGTCGAATGTCATGTCGGTCGTGTTCATCACGACGGCTGCCTTGGCCTGGCGTGCGAAGCCCGGTCGCAGTGGTCGCGCGAGAACCGACATGATCTTCAGGGCAGTCAGTGGGACCTGTTTCGGCCGGTCTGTGCGCCACTTGCGTGCCAGCAGGTGCGCGGCGATCTCGATGAACCCCAGGTTCTGCGGGCCTCCCACCGACACGGCAGCGCCGATGCGCTGGTCTGCGCGTACTGCCAGGGCGACGAACGCGGCGACGTCATCAACGGACACAAAGTTGATCGGGTTCTGCCCAGGTCCGAAGACGAGCGCCGGCCCGCCGTCGTCGACCTTGGCGCCGATGATCTCTATCCACGTTTCCAGGAACGAGGTCGAGCGCACGATCGCTGCGGTCAGGCCGGACGCGCGCAATTCTTGCTCCGCCGCGTACTTCATTCGGTGCAGTGACATCGGATGGTCCGGGCTTGCGCCCACGATTGATAGGAGCACGAAGCGGTCCACGCCGGCTCGCTTCGCCGCGCCGATCAGGCTGCGGTTGCCGTCCCGGTCCACCGCGGCCGGGCTGGTCCGCCCAGGTCCGGCGAATCCGTGCACCGCTGAGACGACACAGTCACAGCCCTGGACCGCCGCATCGAGCGGGCCACGGCGCACGTCGCCGACCACGACCTCGACCCCTGCAGGCAGCTGCGAGGTGCGGCGCGGGTCGCGAGTCACGACGCGGACCTGTTCGCCTGCGTCGGTGAGCAGCTTCACGACCCGGCTACCGAGCAGGCCGGTGCCGCCCGCCACCAGGATCATGGCGCCGACTCTGGTGTACGGGGAGAAGTCAGCGTCCGATGCACCGCATCGTCCACCGTGCCGGACTCTCGCTCGAGCGGCTCGAGGTAGAACCTGGCCGCCCGCACGAGTTCGCCCGACACGTCGAAGATGATCACGCCTCGCATCTCGTGCGACGCTCCGTCCAGTCTGGTGCCGCTCATCTGCCACTCCGACCAGACCGTGTCGCCGTCCACCGCGCATGCGAGCACCCGCGCCGTGATGTCGGGGACACCGGTGAGGATCTGCTCCCAGTTGCGGCGAACCTGATCACGCCCGACAAAGCCGCGCTTCGGATGGGTGGGTGTCTGGTTCACGTAGCCCTCAGCAAAACACGCGACGATCCCCTCGAGGTCGTGCGCGGTGGTCTCGCGCGCCAGACGCTCGACCACCTCTGCTGGATTTGGTCCCATGTTGGTCTCCCTAGTGTCCACCAATTTCGCTACAGTGACTGGTAACGAAATTAGTATGGGATGGGATGCTGATGGGCGTCAAGAGGCAGTACGACTCGAGCAGCCGCCGGGAGCAGGCACACCGCAACCAGAAGGCGGTGCTCGACGCCGCGGAACGCCGATTCCTGGCCGACGGCTTCGGCGCCACCACCATCGCGGCGGTGGCCAGCGAGGCAGGGGTCTCAGTAGAGACGATCTACAAGACTTTCGGCAACAAGGCCAGCCTCGTCGCCGCGATCCACGAGCGCGGACTGGCCGGCCGCGGTCCGGTCCCCGCACCGGACCGATCCGATCAGATGCAAGGCCACCTGACGGACCCGCGCCAAATCATTCGCAACTGGGGCACGCTGACGACCGAGGTCGCCCCACTGGTCTGCCCCATCCTGCTCCTCATCCGCTCGGCGGCGGCAACCGACCCAGACATGGCCCGACTGCTCGCCGAAACCGATCACCAGCGCCTGCAGCGGATGACCCACAACGCCCACGCCTTGAGGGGACACCTACAGCCGGGCATCACGGAGAGCGAGGCAGCAGAGGTTCTGTGGACCTACAGCTCGCCCGACCTCTACGACCTGCTCATCGCGCGCCGCCACTGGCCGCTGCCACGCTACGGCCGCTTCATCGCCGACAGCATGATCGCCGCACTACTCCCATAACCATTACGTCTCACGATCCTCGCGACGCGCTCACCGCCCGATCAGACGTGACAATCACATCGCAAATGGCACCCACCAGTGGTCCACAAGCGGAACGGCCTACGAGAGCGCAGCAAGTCAGACACTGTGCACCTGACGGTTTGTCATTCGCACCCGCCCGGTGAAGATTCTCGCTCAGGCACGTCCTATGGCGAGCCCCAGGCCAGCGTCGAGGACCGGAAAGGCCCATTGGTTTCTGTCGGACCCAACCGCCTCGTCACCTCACTGTTGTCAAGCGCGCGATGGTGTTGGTTTCCACGGCGATTACATACCCCCACACCTGGCATGCCCGCAGGTCAGCGCGCCGGGCGGTCCGGCCAGCTGGGTAGCCCTGGCCCCAAACTTCCTTCCGTATTCCTCACAAACCTAGAACCCGCTTCACCCGGTTTCCGCGTTCGTGCAGGTCACAGGCCTGTGGCCTCCGAACCTGACTACGCCAAGACAGAGGCAGTTTGGATACCCCCACCAGGTATACGAGGAGGGCCTCTGACCGGCGTTTCCGCTGAGCCACCCTTCGCACCGCCTACACAGATTGACTGGAACGCTATTGTAATCAACCAACTATAGTTCTAGCGTTATGGCGTGTCCTCGGAATCGACTCGCAGCTATCACTCGCCGCGGCGCCACATGCAGGCTGCGCAGACGCGCGCTGTGGTCCTCGACGCCGCGACGAGGCTGTTTGGCGAGCTCGGGTGGGCTGACACCAACATGAGAAGCGTCGCCAAGGCCGCAGGCGTCTCAGTGGAGACCATCTACGCCGGTTTCGGCTCCAAAGGTGACCTTCTCGCGGCCGTGATGGGCGTCGCGGTCGTCGGCGACGACCTGCCTATCCCGCTGGCACGGCGCGATTTTGCTCTGGCGCTGGGCACCGGCACACGAGACGAGCGTGTAGCCAAGGCTGCAGGCATGTCCACGGCAATCAGCAGTCGCACTTGCGAACTCGTCCAGGCCCTCACCCAGGGTTCAGCCACCGATGACTTGTTGGCCCGGCGGCTTGCTGCGCTAGACGAACGTCGTCGCGCGGAGATCGCGGACTACTTCGAGCAGGTTGCCTCCAGAGCACCTACAGTGCGTGAGCTTGACGAGGTGTGGCTGCTCACCAGCGCGGAGGTCTTCCACCTGCTCGTCCACCGATCTGGCTGGACGCCCGAGCAGCATGAGCAGTGGCTGGCCAACCGCCTGCAGGTACTCGTCTCACAGGTCCCCACCGACGCATCTAGACCAGGCAAACAGAATCAGCGATAGGGGTTGTCATGAAGACGGAGCCATCGGTGCCGGCCGACACCCGGATGATGGGAATCGTCCACAGTGCACTGCGGCGCGACCTCAGCCGCGCCACCGGCGCCCTGTCCCGCGAGCCCTTCCCAGGTGACGCCCAACGGGTGGCGATCGCCCAACACATGCAGGCCATGATGGTCTTCCTGCATCTCCACCACAGCGGCGAGGACGACTGGCTGTGGCCCACCATGCGCAGGCTCAACCCCGCGGCGTCCGACGTCCTCGACCGGATGGATGCCGACCACCGGACGATCGCCCCCCGCATGGGCAAGGTCACCGAGGCGGCTGCGGCATACGAGAACTCAGCGACCGGTCGGGAGGTGCTCCTACAAACCCTCAGCGATCTGCGGGGCACCCTCGACCCCCACCTGCGCCGCGAAGAAGACGAGATGATGCCGATCGTCTCAAGCACACTGACCGCCACGCAGTGGGATGGGTGGGAACGGGACTACTACGTCAAGACCAAGAGCAAGAAGGAACTCGGCCTCGAAGGGCACTGGCTGATCGATGGAGGCGATCGCACCGTGTACAACCACGTTGTGGGCACGGTCAACCCCGTCCTGCGGTTGGTTCTCCTACGATTCTTCGGCCCGAAATACCAGCAGGAATGCGCCATCCGGTGGGGCGCAGACGTCCCAGTTGGCCCGAAGCTAAGTAAGGTGGCCACCACCGAACAGCCCGAGATCATCGGCTCACAACGCAGACCCTGGCGCACTCGCGGGGAGGTGTCCGTACGCATCGAGGCACCCTCAGAACGTGTTTACGACCTGGTCGCCGACCTCGGATCGGCCCCCACTCGCTCCGACGAGGTGCAGGCCTGCCTCTGGCTCGAAGGGCTACCACCCGGAAGCGTCGGCTCCCGGTTCCGCGGCCGCAACCGCGCTGGTCTCCTCCGCTGGTCCCGCACCTGCGAAGTAGTGAGCGCGACGCGCGGGGAGCAGTTCGCCTTCCGGACGGTGCCCGAACAACTCGACCCCACGCGCAGAGACTCCTGCGTCTGGGGCTACCACTTCGAACCCGACGGTACCGGGACACGGATCACGCACTACTACACCCTTGTCCAACCTCCCCAGCCGTGGCTGCTCATGATCTACGGGATTCTCATGCCCCACCACCGCGACGCCCGACCAGCCCTTAGGCACACCCTCGAGCAGCTCAGGGTGACAGCCGAAACGTGGGGCTGAACATCGTCCCAAGATACCGAGGTTTGACTCCGATACTTCCGGTTACCGATCGTCGGCGCGGACAGGTCGGTGCCAAGACTTGGCCAGAAACCGGACGCTGCGGCGCCCTCCGCAAGAGTGGTTGGGCGTTGCTAGCCTCCTGAACATGGCCGATCTGGTTCAGTGTCACCGCAGCGTGCTGGAATGCAGCGTCGCGATCGTCGACCACGTGACCACAATGGATCTTCGGCGCCCCACACCGTGCATTGGTTGGACTCTTCGGCAGCTTTTGGCGCACATGGTCGGACAGAACTACGGCTTCGCGTCGGCTGCGGACGGCAAGAGGCATGACCGGGCCGACTTCGCTGACCGGCCGGTGGGCGACGAACCGGCCGCGGAATACGCGACATCAGCACGAAGAGTGATCGAGGCATTCGGGGTACCCGACCTGGTCGAGACCAGCATGTACCTTCCCGAGGTGCGCGGAGGGGTGACTGTCCCGGCGCCGATCGCCATCGGATTCCACCTAGTCGACTACGTCGCACACGGATGGGACGTCGCGAGGACGCTGGGCATTGCGCCCGAGTTCGACGAAGACGCCCTCCAGTTCGCTCTGACGGCTTCCGAATCGGTCCCTGCCCGAGCCCAGACCCTCGATGATCAAGCTCCGTTTCGACCGATCGTCCCCACGATGAGTACCTCGATGCTCGACCGAGTCGTCGCGACCCTAGGCCGCTCGCCTGACTGGACACCTCCGACCTGAGACGCCCTATTGGAGGGGATGATCACACGACATTCTCCGCAAATGGGCCATTCGACATGCCGCAAGAGGCTCCTTATGCAACGGGACACCTTCCCGACTTGGGTAATCGCGACGATTCGAGCCCGCGATCAGAAGGGAACCTGTTCTTCGAGTAAGCCAGTTGCCGGCTTGCGGCCTGCAAGGATGCGACAGAAGTCGAAGGCGTCCATGGTGGTGAGCTCAGCGTCACCGGTGCCCCAGCTGCCTCCCGCCGGCCCCGACAGCTCAAGTCTGAAGTCTTGACCATGGCGAGCCGCCCACTCGCGCACGATGTCGTCCACGAGCACCCCCTCATGCTCCGCGGTGGCGTGCACCGGGACGCCTGTGACCTCGCTGATGTCGAGTCGATGCATGAACGGGTCGCGAGTCAAGATGG
>JAANCK011179408.1_pt1 | contig 12533 bp, 13 predicted proteins | sample 7277841 | NCBI WGS metagenome assembly JAANCK01 (sample SAMN14222788, study PRJNA588281) | permafrost metagenome | isolation source: Arctic cryosol methane SIP | place: Canada:Nunavut | collected 2015-07 | reverse complement strand
TTTTCCTGCGCGAACTGATTTCCAACGCCTCCGACGCCGCCGACAAGCTGCGCTTCGAGGCGCTGTCCGACCCCGCCCTGTTCGAGAACGACTCCGAGCTGAAAATCCGCGTCGCCTTCGACCGCGCCGCGCGCACGCTGACCATCAGCGACAACGGCATCGGCATGAGCCGTCTGGAAGTCATCGATCACATCGGCACCATCGCCAAGTCCGGCACCCACGAGTTCTTCTCACAGCTGTCCGGCGACCAGAAGAAAGACGCCGCGCTGATCGGCAAATTCGGCGTCGGCTTTTATTCCGCCTTCATCGTCGCCGACCGCGTCACCCTCACCACCCGCCGCGCCGGCCTCACGTCTGAGCACGGCGTGCGCTGGGAATCCGAAGGCGCCGGCGACTACACGCTGGAAACCGTCGACAAGCCCGCGCGCGGCACCGAAATCGTGCTGCACCTGCGTGAAAATGAAGACGAGTTCCTGTCGGACTGGAAGATCAAGTCGGTGATCCGCACCTATTCCGACCACATCACCCTGCCCATCCTGATGAAGCAGTCCGAATGGAAAGACGGCGTCGAAACGCCGACCGACGAGGACGAAACCGTCAACCGCGCCTCGGCCTTGTGGGCGCGCGCCAAGAAAGACATTTCAGAAGACGAATACAACGAGTTCTACAAGCACGTCGCGCATGATTCCGAAGCGCCGCTGGCGTGGTCGCACAACCGGGTGGAAGGCAAGCAGGAATACATCTCGCTGCTGTATCTGCCGGCGCGCGCACCGTTCGACCACTACGACCGCGACCACCGCCACGGCATCAAGCTCTACGTGCGCCGCGTCTTCATCATGGACGACGCCGAACAGCTGATGCCGCAATACCTGCGCTTCGTGCGCGGCGTGATCGACTCGGCCGACCTGCCGCTCAACGTCTCGCGCGAGATACTGCAGCACAGCCGCGACATCGACGCCATCAAGGGCGGCTCGGTGAAAAAAGTGCTGGGCCTGCTGGAAGACCTGGCCGAAAACCAGCCGGAGAAATACGCCGAATTCTGGAAAGCCTTCGGCAAGGTGCTGAAGGAAGGCCCAGGGGAGGACTACGCCAACAAGGACCGCATCGCCGGCCTGCTGCGCTTTGCCTCCACCCACACCGACAGCGACGCGCAGATCGTCTCGCTGAAGGATTACATCGGCCGCATGAAGGAAGGCCAGAGCGCGATCTACTACATCACCGCCGACAGCTTCGCCGCCGCCCAGCACAGCCCGCACCTCGAAATCTTCCGCAAGAAAGGCATCGAAGTCCTGCTGCTGTCCGACCGCGTCGACGAATGGCTCTCCGGCAACCTCAGCGAATTTGACACCAAGCCGCTCAAGTCCGTCGCCAAAGGCGGCCTCGACCTCGGCGAATTGGAAGACGAAGCCGAGAAGACCGCACAGAAGGAAGCCGAAGACGCCATGAAGCCGCTGGTCGAGCGCGTGAAAACAGCCCTCGGCGAGCGCGTCAAAGAAGTGCGCGTCACCCACCGCCTCACCGACTCGCCCGCCTGCCTCGTCACCGGCGAAGCCGACATGAGTGCCAACCTCGAACGCCTGCTCAAGGCCGCCGGCCAGGCTGCGCCCACCGTGAAGCCCACGCTGGAAATCAATCCATCACATGCGTTGGTCACGCGGCTCAACAGCGAGTCCGACGAAGCCCGCTTCGCCGACTGGGCCAACCTGCTGTTCGAGCAGGCGCTGCTGGCAGAAGGCGGCCAGCTCGACGATCCGGCGAGTTTTGTACGGCGGTTGAATGGGTTGCTGGCGATGTTGCCGAATTGATTGAATGGCCGCCCGTTTCGAAACACGGGCGGCCTTAAGCTGTTGTGATTCCCTGCGCGACTGAGCAATCAGTCGCGCTTTTTTACGCCTGTCCGGAAAATCTGTTGCAGATGAGTATCCAACGGGATACATTGAGCCATGGTCAAATTTTCCACCTTCGACGCCGCCGACTACCTCGACAACGAGGAAACCATCGCGGAATACATCACCGCCGCGCTGGAAGACCCCAATCCCGATGTCTTCCTGACTGCCGTGCGCGACGTCGCCCGTGCCCGTGGCATGGCCCAACTCGCCAAGGATGCCGGGCTCGGACGCGAAAGCCTGTACAAGGCACTGACACCCGGCGCCAAGCCACGTTATGACACCATGCTCAAGCTGCTGCATGCGCTGGGCGTCAAGCTCTCGGCTTCGCCGGTTCACCAATGATGCAGACCATGAGATTCAAAATGGCTGATCTGAAATTCCAACCCGTGCGCCACGACCACAAGGCGTTCCTTGGAAAGGCATCCTCGCGACGCGGTTTTAACGAAGCCTACGAAGCGCTCGATATCGCATACGCCATCGCGCACGAAATGCTTGCTGCCCGCACCCGCGCCGGACTCACCCGCCGCAGCCGCCACGCATAACGACCGTGCCCGGTATTAGAATAAATTTCATTTCAGCTGATTACCAAGGAGCCGCCATGCAAACGGTCAAACAAATCGTTCATGACATTGCCGATCACCTGCCGGACCAGGCAAACTTCGACGATGTCATGTATGCCCTCTACGTGCGCCAGAAACTGGAGCGCTCGCTGAAGGCAGCCGAAGAAGGAAAAATCACCTCGCAGGCAGAAATGGAAAAACGTTACCTGCACCATGAAGGTTGAATGGTCGGAGTTGCGCTCAGGACGACCTGAATGATCTTGTGCGCTACATCAGCAGGGATTCAGCATTTTATGCCCGGCGTTTGCCGAAAGAATTGTCCTGTCCACACGACGGCTACAGCACTTTCCGGAAAGCGGCCGCATGATTCCCGAGGTGGAAGACAAAACCTTGAGAGAAATCATTGTTCAGGGCTTAATTCGAGCCTGGTCCCCTTGAATCCCCAAGCTGTCTTATGGAATGCATGTCTGAACAGAACTCTGCAAGTATTTGGATTACTGACAAATGCGACGCGCCTACAGATCAACCAGCAATGCTTCAGGCCTGTCTTCAACGACTAGATTGGGCGCACGGCCATATTAATGCGATTGAACGCAAGCTCTGGTACGACACCGACAGAGGAGTTTGGTCGGCCAACCAAGCCAAAGCTCGAATTGCTGAGATATTGCTTTGGTTGCGTGATGGCCTTAACGAAATTTCATCCGAGCGATATATCCACAAAAGCAAACTACCTGAATTAGTGAATGTACTTGAGGGGATTATCCCGTCTTCCTCCCCACTGCTAGACGTCAAAGAATCAGAAGCCGCGATCCTGACAGAGCCTTTTCCAATACTTCGTGGCACCCTCAATCATGAAGAGCGACAAGCCTTGAATTTAGGCATTGCTCTGCAAGATCGCTACATCAACGCACTTCGAGGTCTCTTGGAAGTAGCAGAGGACGCTGTTGCCAAACGTTTTTTGGCATTGCAAGCTGGGGATTGGCTACGACTTCTTGATGGAAACTCTGCTGTCGTATGTTCGGTTCATGGGCTGTCCGTTCGAGTTTTTATTCCCGCATGGGCCACCGGAGACCTTCTACAAGCAATGCAACTCTACTGGCTTGTGCGTGCTCGTCTGGTCCCAATCGCTCCCCAAAATCTTCCTGTCCTGGAGCCAGCGCATTACTGGTTGTCCTTATCACATAATCTACTTCAGTCTGCGCGACATCACCTGCATGACTCGGACGACCTAAAGGTGGTACGTGACGTACTCACACAAGCCCTAGACGCCGCTGCAAAGTCTTGGTGGCTTGCCAATGCACCGGGTGAACGTCAAGTTACGTGGGGGCATAGCCAACTACGAAATGTTCATTTGTTACATGGGAAAGCACCACACGCCGTTACTGAAACTCTCTGCAGCGCGGCAAACAGCATTGAACACTTAAGTAGATCGGAGTCATATGAACGTATCGGCGAACTCAATGGAAGCTGGGCACTTCAACTAGCTGTCATGATCGAGGCATTGGGACGTGTGCTAAAGAATCTAGAGTCCGACCTCTCTTTGAGTCCTTCATCGCTTGCATGGCAAAAAGGACGCCGGCTTGCTTAACCATGCCCAGCGTAATTTCCCTACATGGTGATCGATAGGGGCTGCGTGCAGCCAGAAGTAAATGGAAACATACATTGAGATATCAATCGTCTCTCGCTACGAAGATCACGATGATTTCATGGATGCTTTACGGGAGTTCGCTACCCGCGTTGACGGCTGGGAGTATTTGGGCACGCAGTCAAAAGAATACGCCTCTGTTACTGGCGAGCCATCGTGTGCGATCTTGCGCTTAGGAAACGCGCATAGCCCAGCAATAGCAATAACCAATAAATCGGGCAACACCTTCTACGTTGCAAACATCGTCCCAAAAGAAAGTGGACGAATATCCATGCATGAGTACAACCAAGTAGCGGGTGATTTTGCGCATGATCTTAGAAAATACGCAAAGAGTGTGGGCCTTGATCTAGAAATCAGAGCCACGAGCGAATCAATAGGATTGAATGGAATAATTACAGGAACAAAATGTAGGGGATTGTTTGAGCACTACTTGAATCTTTATCCAGCGAGTTACCACCCTCTGGATATTAAAAGGTTGGATATATTTATTTGTTGCCTATCAAGGCACGCGAAAAATCGCGTTGACTTAGCGCTATTGAAGGGCTGGCTTCTTCAAGAGAAAGGATGGTCTGACAAAGATGCTTCCTGGTGTGTAGATCGTATAGACACAGGTATCGCCATTCTCGATGTGAACAGAAAATACTAGCCTGTAACGATAGATTACAGTTTTCGCACCACGCCCCCCCCTTAGCTCGCACCTTAGGCTGTCAGCACAATTGTCAATGAGCGGAATCAAAGGGGCCAGGGTGAATTGGCCCTATTTACTTCGATCGGCGGGGGGCTTTGCGCTCAAGGACCTCAATCCCGCTGCGATTGCCTCGAGTTCGGAACCTGCACCGCTCCTTTTCATCGCCTGGTCGAGCAAGTCACGGAGGCCGACGAGTGCATCCGGCAGCCGCGTCACGCGCCAGGTCAAGGTGTAGTCCGAATCGCTGGTGCAGATCTGGCCGGGGCAGGAATCGAGCGTAATGGATTCGATCTGTTGGTCGCCCACGTTGGGCAATGCGGCCTCGAGCGCTTGTGTCGAATAGTCAACCCGGGCGCTGCCGATAAAGTCGTCCCCATTGCCGTCGTTCGCGCAGTGGGGGCCGCCATGTCGACCCGGCTGGGGCGTGCCCGGACCGCAAAACCCCGCGGGAAACCCGAACGGGTCCTTCTCCCAGAACGCCACATCAAAACCCAACGGCGCGGGCTCGCCGACGTCTTCGCATACGGACGACTCGCCCAGCACGGCGTAACCGGGACGTACCGCGACGATGCAACTCTTGGCCGGGTCGAAGGTGTGGGTGTCGCCCGAATCGATGTCACCGATCGTATTGGAGACAGTCCAGCCTTTGGCATCGCGCGTCTCGATCATCACTTCGTCGCTGCCCAACCAGTCAATGCCGGTTTCGTCGCGCGCCTTGAAGCGGAGCGCCTCGATTTTGTAGCGGCGTTCGACCCATTTAATCGTATCCCAGTTGACGGCGACCGATGCTCTGGCGATAGCCGGGTTGTGCGCGTCGTCAACCTGCGGCGGTGCCGCGAAGGCAACTGGACCGAACCAAAAACCTGCCAGCAAACCAAACCCAATCGTCATGAAATGCCTGCGTGAGGTCATCAGATTCTCCTCGGTAGGACAGCAAAAGCACATCTGCATATAACGCATAAGCAGCGATCCGTCGTGCGCCGCGTCTTGGGCAGGGCCAGGTTGAGCGCTTTTCAATATAAGCGAAAATATGCACGGGGTCAGTTCAGGCTCGAATATTTGTCATCACGCAGCATCGAGCACGCGCGCAAACGGGAAATCAAAAAAATCAAAGGGGCCAGGGTCGAATTGATTGTCGCCACGACAATCATTCGACCCTGGCCCCTTCAGTTTCCAGCCTCTTTGGTACTCAGAAACCGACCGTGTAATTGAGATAACCGGTTGTCGATCCAGTGCTCTGGAACGGCTGTTGCTGATAATAGACATCGGCCTTCACCACCTGCGTCCGGGATATCGCATAGTCGACCCCAACTGCTGCAACGGGGCGGGTTTCATCGAGGGTATTGCTGAAGCTTTCCGCCGTGAGCCCGGTGACGCCTGTGGCCGAGTAGGTATCGACATCGCGATTCAGGTCGTGCTCGATACCCAGGCTCACTTTCAAGGTGGTTTTGGGCGTGAGCGGTTGATCCAGTTTCACGCCAAGCAAGGCAGTGGTGGAACGGTCCGTCAGCGGCGCAAAGGTCAGGGGCGTCGTCACACCGGTTTCGGTATAGCCATCCTGCTCGACCTTGGTATACCGCAACGCCAGATACGGGCGGATCAGTGTTTGCTCGTTGTACGTGAGCGCGTAGCTCACTACGCCGACGTAGCTTTTCATGGTCAGGTCGGTCGATCCCATGCCCGCTTCGGATGTGCCGACAACTTCCCGGGTGATGTCGACTTCATTGGTCTGATAAGCATTCGCCAGCTTGACCTGCCAGCCCTGCTCATCGGCGTTCTGGTTCCACACGCCGAACACGCCCAGCAGGGGAATCTTGTTGTGCATCTTGATGCCCATGGGCATGTCGTAATTCAAGCCCTGATCAAGAAAGCCCCCGATGCGAAGAGTCGGCGAGACCTTGTAGCCGGCCACCACCACCGCGCTCGTCGTTTGCGCATCGGGACTGTTGACGTTGGTATACCGTACACCGCCCGAAACACACCATCCGTTCTCGCCGAACACATCGCAATCATAGGTATTCATGTTGGCGAAATTCGTCGCGATGATTGCGCTGTCGAATACGCTGCGCAAGCGTTGTCCCGTCAGCTGTAGCGATGCCTGGGTGTCGATGGCCGATGGGCCCGCCGAGAACAGCAGATAGCTGCCGATCAGATAAGGGGCGTCCTGGACGAAATAGGAAATACTGCCGTCGGCATTGATTCGCTGAGTATCCCCAACGGCATAGGCCGTCAGCGTCCCGTTCAAATAGCTCAGGGAAAGCGCCGGCGCGAACCAGCCATTCGGGCCAATCAAGTTGAAGTAATTGTCCGACACCAGGGTCGCGCCGCTCAGCGCATCACGAAGGGTGATGGTCGACGCCCCCCCGAAGCCGGCAATCGCGTTGATGGCATTGCCCGCGGCGGGGATGCCCACGATGTTGCGAGAGGTGCCATGCCCAAGATTCTGCTCGTCAGAGGCAAGGGTGAAGCCCCGGCCATCCCCAAACGTGAATGTCGTGGTGCCCGCCCCGGTCGGGAAATAGAAGGTGTTGGCCGAAGGCTGGGAAAACCCCGCATCAGGCGAGGAAACCGTGATGCCCGCAACGGTGTAACTCACCGCGTGCGCCGAACCGGCCAGGCCCAGAGCGGCCGCCATGCATGCGAGCGTGAGTGCCCTTGCTGTGGTTCGTGCCTTTTTTTTGGATTGAATAGTCATGACTGATGGCGCTTTCCTGGTTTGTTTAGTTGTTTGCGCGGTCTGGCTACGCTGTTGGTTCTTGCCCGTCTCGCCGCCCGAACGTGCATGCAAGGCGTGCGCGATGGCTATCAAACAGCAGCGGCGGTGACTAGCATTACGACTGAAGGGGGCCGACCTGAAGGGGCTGCATCGGAAATAAAAAGAGCATTGCCCCATTCCCTGCGCTAGCCTGTCAGTACGATAATCGACGCGTTCCGATGTAAACGCCCGCAGCATGACAACACTTTTCTCCCTGATCGAATCCCCCTTCCCCCCCGACTTCAGTGCCCTGTACCAGAGGCTGGGCATCGTGGCGGAACGCTTCGACACGGCCCGCAATCTTCACCGGGCGTTGCAGAAGCAGCCGCCCGATTTCTTCGTCGGGGAATTCGTCTACGGCTGGGGCAACAACTACGCCGGCGCAAACGTCTCAAACCTGGACGTCACGATCCGGACCCTGCAACGCTTTGCGCCGCAGGCGAAGGTGATCGTGTTCATGCAAGCCCGCGAAGAACCCCATATCGGCAAGCTGCTGGAACTGTTTCCCATCCATGCCGTGTTGCAATACCCGGTGAGCGAGCAGGCGATGCAGGCAGCACTACAAACCTCGGTGTAGATCCGTTAGCAGGACACGAATCGATGAGGATCACGCCCTTCCAGGCGCGTGCCTGCTCCCTCGGTTCCGGCCCCTGTTTTTTTTATGCTGTTTCACCTGACCCAAGATTTACGATGACGCCGAACATCACCATTGTTAGAGCAACCGCCAATGATTCGCATGAAGTCGCCGAGATGGCTGGCGAGTTGCTGAGAGAGATCATGGATGCAATTGGTGTTCAGGCATTCAATTTCGATCTCGATGAAACAACAGACCGGCTCATGGACTTTCTCAACCGGGAAAAGTATTTCGTATTCGTTGCTCGCGACGAACAACACAGTGCGGTCGGGTTCATTGCGATGGTTGAAAGCCATGCCCTTTACGCCGAAGGCGCCTTCGGAACCATACCCGAGCTGTACGTGCGTCCTGGATTCCGCTCAAGGAATGTGGGGTTCGATCTCGTGGCCCAGGCAAAGTCTTTTGGCAAATCGCGTGGCTGGACGCGACTGGAAGTGACAACCCCACCGCTTCCCCAGTTTGACAAGACCTTGGCATTTTATGAACGCGAAGGTTTCGCCATTACCGGCGGGCGCAAGCTGAAAGTTGCGCTATGAGCGTCACGCCCTTCCAGGCGCTCGCCTGCCCACTGGACGGCCTGCCCTTGCATTGCAACGGCTCCACCTGGACCTGCGCGTCCGGCCACAGTTTCGACATCGCCAGTCAGGGCTATACGCATTTATTACCGGTGCAAAACAAACGCTCGCGCGATCCGGGTGACAGCAAGGAGATGATCGCGGCGCGGCATCGGTTTCTCACGGCCGGCTTTTACCAACCGATTGCCGCTGCGGTGAGCCGGACGGTGCTGGCCGACTTGCCTGCTGACGCAAGCATCAGTTGTCTCGATGCCGGCTGTGGCGAGGGTTACTACCTGCGCCAACTGGCCGCAGCGGTGGGCGATCGTCAAAGCGTGGCGCTGCTGGGGCTGGATATTTCCAAATGGGCCGTGTTGTCGGCCGCTAAACAGGACAGGCGGCCCAACTGGGTGGTGGGCAGCAACGCCAACCTGCCGGTGCTGCCGGGCACGCTGGATCGCGTGCTGTGCATGTTCGGCTTCCCGGTGTATGCGGAGTTTGCGCGGGTGCTCAAGCCGGGCGGCCAGCTGTTGCAGGTCGATGCCGGGCCGGATCATCTGCGCGAACTGCGCGAAATCATCTACCCCAGCCTGAAGCCAGAACGCACGGCCGGGATGCCAACACCGGAAGGCTTCAGCCGCCTGCCTACGGAAACGGTTCGTTTTCCAATCGAGCTGACCAGCGCCGAACAGATTGCCGATCTGCTGGCGATGACGCCGCATCTCTACCGCGCCAAGGCCGAGGCCCGCGCAGCGGCCGCTGCGTTGACGGCCCTGTCGCTCAGCGTGGATGTGCGGCTGACGCGTTTTGAACGCGCCGTGCGCTAGCGGATGATTCCCGCAACTACAATCAATTGGGGCCAGACTAAACTGACCCCTTTGATCCAGGCTACGCTCTGGTAGTGTTATACGTGATGGAAGCAATGGAATGGGCGAAAGGCGTTGCCGCCCCTAACCAAGCGCTTGCTTGATTCAAAGGCTGGCGCGCACCCTCGGAGGAGGAGAGTTTCATGAACTTCATTACGACCCATACCGAGCAAGATCCCTGGCGTTCGGACTATGCTCCTGCTCTGGCTTCGCCGACGACGCGCATCAACCGACGGCGGCGCCTTGTTTTCCTGGTCGTCTTTGCGCTGGCGTGCGTGCTCAGTTTGAGCTTTACCTTCCTGCGCCCGGCAGAATACCGAGCCGAGGCGCGGGTGCAGATCACGCCGGCAGCGGCTGCGCCGCCCAGCGTGTTCATGGCGTCCGGCCAGGCGCCCGTCACGGCAGCGGCGAGTCAGACATCCGAAAGCGCCAGGCCGTTTCTGACTGAAGTGCAGGTGCTGACCAGCCGTCCAGTCCTGCAGCAAGCCATCGAACGGCTGCGGCCAAGCTATGACCTGTCCTCGCTCGGAGACGATCCGGTGGGCGGGCTGCAGGCCGCGTTGCTCATCACGCCCATCGCCGACACCCGTGTGGTGCAACTGGCCGCCACCGGCGGGCATGCGCAGCTGCTCGCCCCCTTGTTGAACACCGTCATCGGCGTTTTCCAGGAGCATCTGGAGGCGGCTTACCGCAACGCCACCGGGCTGGCCCTGGCCGCGGCCAGCGATGAGGCCGCCAAGCTGGCGGCAGACGTGGCCGCCAAGCAAAGGGAAGTGGAATTGTTTCGCATCCAGTACAACATCGTTTCCCCGGAGCGCGAGGAGAATCAAGTCCTGGCACGGACAACCGGGCTGTCCACCTCGCTTAACAAGGCCAACGAGAACGTGGATATCGCCGAAGGCAAGCTGCGCTCCTTGCGCGACGCGGCGTCCGCGGGCAAGGGGGTGGTCCGCTCGAAGGACGATCCGACTCTGGCTGACCTGGAGAAGCGCGCCTCGCAACTGCGCGAGGATCTGGCCGAGCAGGGACGCAGCTTCACCGCCGGCTTCATGTCCCTGGATCCGTTGATCCGGGCCAAGCGCACGCAGCTGGACAACCTGGAGCAGCAGATCAAAACCCAGCGGGTGACCGGCCAGCGGGCGGCGTTGGCTGAGGCGGAGGCCGAAGTGGCAAGCGCGCGCGAAACCGTCAACCGGATCCGCCGCCAGAGCGCCGAAGATCGCAGCACGGTGCAGCAATTCACCGCTCATTTCAGCGCGTTTAAGGCTTTGCAGGACGACCTGAACGGGATGCAGACCTTGTACCGGGCGGCTGTTCAGCGCCAGCTCAGGCTGGAGGCCAGCGAGCTGGACCGTAAACCTGCGGTCCAGGTGGTCGAAGCCGCGACCACGCCGCTACAAGCGTGGCGTCCGCTCTATGCCCGCGATGCCGCCATCAGCGTGGCGGGTTCCCTCTTGCTCGGCCTGCTGGCGATGTGGTTCGTCGAGCTGTTCAATCGCCCCGAGCCGCAGCCGGCTTTTATTCTGGCCCAGTCGCTTGCACCCGCCGGCCGACTGCACGAAGCGGCCGACGCATTGACCCTGGGAAGGCCAGCGAATCGGGCTCTGCCAACGGCAGGCGCGGCTTTGCTCGGCTCACAGCCGGCGCTTCCGCGCGAACTCGGCCAGGATGAAGTGAACGCCCTCCTGCGCGCAGGCAGCGAAACTGCCCGCGTGGCGATGTTGCTGCTGCTGAGCGGCATCAGCGCGGAGGAAGCGCTGGCCGTGAAATCGGACGATGTGGACCTGCCGCGGCGGGTGATCCGCATTGGCGGCGAGTTGGCCCGGGAAGCCGCGATGTGCGAAACGCTGGCGGAGCTGATCATCGGGCGCGCGAAACAACCGGGACAGCAACTCCTCGCCGATGCGCAGGACCGCGACATCGGTCTGCCGGATCTCAGCGCCGAACTGCTCTGTGCCGCCCACGACGCGGGGATCGAACACCCTGCGGAGGTGAGCCCCGCGGCGCTGCGGCATACTTATGTTGCCTTTCTCGTCCGCCAGGGCATCCGCTTTGCCGATCTCACGCAGGTCGTCGGGCGCCTGCCAGCCGAGACCCTATCCGACTACAGCACGCTTTCCCCCGCCGGCGCCCGCATCTCCCTGGAGGCGGTCGAACGGGTGCTGCCGGCTCTGCGCGCACCGGCATGACAGACTGGGGACGGCCGCCTGGTGGCCGTTTTTGCGGGTTCGACGATGCGCTAATGGTGGCATCCCATGCTGGTATGGTCGCAATACGACCTGAAACGTTGAAGGAAATGAACAATGAACTGGAAGAACTCTGTAAGCCGCTACGGCTCGCTTTCCATTGGTGTCCACTGGTTGATGGTGCTGCTATTCGTCGCTGTGTACGGAACCATGGAATTGCATGAACTGTTCGAAAAGGGCAGTGACACCCGCGAGGCGATGAAGACCTGGCACTTCATGCTCGGGCTGCTGGTGTTCGTGCTGGTCTGGCTGCGGCTGGCAGCCCGCCTGTCCGGCCCCGCGCCGGCCATCCAGCCGGAACTGCCGAATCTGCAACAACTGTCTTCCAGGCTGTTGCATCTGGCGCTGTATGCGCTGATGATCGGCATGCCGTTGATCGGCTGGCTGATTCTCAGTGCCGCCGGAAAACCGATCCCGTTCTTCGGCCTGGAATTGCCCGCGCTGATCAGCGAAAACAAGGACCTCGCAGAGCAGCTCGAAGAACTGCATGAAGTAATCGGGACAACAGGCTATTTCCTCATCGGCCTGCATACCGTGGCCGCCTTGTATCACCACTACATCACGCGTGACAACACACTGACGCGCATGCTCCCCGAGCGGAAATAAACCCGCTCATCGCGGGGTGTGCTGGATGCCGCACTGAGCTCATGCATGACAAGTGCTTCCCGCCCATCGCCGACCCGCACGCGCTGGTGC
>JAANCK010481950.1_pt1 | contig 12544 bp, 9 predicted proteins | sample 7277841 | NCBI WGS metagenome assembly JAANCK01 (sample SAMN14222788, study PRJNA588281) | permafrost metagenome | isolation source: Arctic cryosol methane SIP | place: Canada:Nunavut | collected 2015-07 | reverse complement strand
GGTCGTGTGATCGCGGTTGCCGAACGCATCGCCGATGTCCGGCAGGCTGTGTTGGGTGAGTTCCTTGGCGAGCGCCATGGCCATCTGCCTCGGCCGCGCGACATTGCGGCTGCGCTTCTTCGAGTGCATGTCGGAAATTTTGATTTTATAGAATTCAGCCACCGTCTTCTGGATGTTGTCGATGGAAATCTGCCGGTTTTGGACCGACAGCAGATCCTTGAGCGCCTCTTTGGCGAGATCGAGTGAAATGTCCTTGCCGTTGAATCGGGAAAACGCAACGACGCTTTTCAGTGCCCCTTCCAGTTCGCGCACATTGGAGCGGATATGCTTGGCGATAAAGAACGCGACTTCTTCGTCCAGGCGTACCGCGATCGCCTCCGCCTTCTTTTGTACGATCGCGACGCGCATCTCCTGTTCGGGTGGCTCGATACCCACCGACAGCCCCCAGGAGAATCGCGACTTGAGCCTCTCCTCAATGCCGTCTATGTCCTTGGGGTAGGTGTCGCAGGTGATGATCACCTGCTTGTGCGCCTCAATCAGGGCGTTGAAAGCGTAGAAGAATTCTTCTTGTGTACGGTCCTTGCCGCTGAAGAACTGGATATCGTCGATGAGCAGCAGGTCGAGTGAATGGTAATAGCGCTTGAACTCGTCGAACGACTTCTGATGATAGGCGCGTACCACGTCCGAAATATATTGCGCAGCATGCAGATAGCGCACTTTTGCGGTCGGATGTTGCGCGAGCACGTTGTTGCCCACTGCGTGGATCAGGTGGGTCTTGCCCAACCCGACGCCGCCGTATACGAAAAGCGGGTTATACGAAGTGCCCGGGTGCTCGGACACCTGCAGCCCCGCCGCGCGGGCCAGCTGGTTCGCCTTGCCGATAACGAAATTGTCGAATGTGAATTCCGGTATCAAACCAGCTTTTTCATGGCCGCTGGAGCGGCGGCGCGCGGGTTCGGTGATCGACGCCGGCGCGGCTTTGGCCGCAGCATCCGGCTGCGCCATGGCGAGGCTGACGCGGATGGGCGAGGAAAAATACTCGGCCGCCATCGCTTCGATGCGCGCAAGGTAGCGGTTCTTGATCCAGTCGAGGACGAAGCGGTTCGGAGCCAACAGTGCGACCTGCCCGGAGGGCGTCTTGCTGTCTAATCGGAGCGGCTTGATCCAGGTGTTGAACTGCTGTGCCGGGAGTTCGTTTTCCAAACGGCTCAGGCAGGAAAGCCAGAATCTTTCCATGGCCTTGTCTTTGACCTTATTGCAAAAAAATGAGGGGACGCATCCCCTCATACTCCCCCAAAATCTGAGCCCATTTCGCTATGGCTGAAATGGCCTCTCGGTATGAATGGAAGCTTGGGATTAAAGGCGAAATCTAGCGCGTATTTTAGCCTTTCGCGGGGAAGTTATCCACAGGCATTTATTGCCTCGAACCGCATAATGTCGTTGACAGAAAACAGCTATTTGGGGTTAAATGCCGGGTTCTTTCGCAAGCAAAAAAGAGCCCCAAGATGAAGCGCACCTATCAGCCCTCCGTAGTTCGCAGGAAACGCACCCACGGTTTTCTAGTGCGCATGCGCACGCGCGGCGGCCGCGCGGTTATCCGCGCTCGCCGTGCTCGCGGTCGCGCCCGCCTTTCCGTTTGAGGTCGAGCTCCAAGTTCGGCTTCCCCAAGGGGCAAAGACTGCGCCAGAAGGCGCAAATTACGTCAGTGCTGGCGCGTGGCCGGTCCGCCAGCGACGGCAGCTTGCAATTGCATTCGCTGCCCAGCGCCAGCGGCCCGCGTTTGGGGGTAATCGCCGGCAGGCATGCCTGGCCGCGCGCCGTGGACCGCAACCGCTTCCGGCGCCTCGCGCGCGAGACTTTCCGCCTGCTGCAGCATCGCCTGCAGCCGCGTGACTACCTGGTAAGGGCGCGCAACCCGCAGCGGCAAGCACCCAACGGTTCCGCTATCAAGGAGCTGCTGGTTCCGTGGTGCAGTACCGAAACAGAAGAGGGGCGGGCATGAGCCGCTTGCTACTCGTCCTGATCAAAGCGTACCGTTACGGCATCAGCCCCCTGCTCGGGCCCAGCTGCCGCTTTTTCCCCAGCTGTTCGGAATACGCCGCGCAAGCGGTGGAGAAATACGGTGCCGGCCACGGCGGCTGGCTTGCCCTCAAGCGCATCGCACGTTGCCATCCCTGGCATCCCGGCGGTTATGATCCTGTTCCCTGATTACAAATAGACACTAGACGCCTGTGGATACACAAAGACTGATTCTGTTTTTCGTATTTTCGTTCTCGCTGCTGCTGCTTTGGGATGCCTGGCAGAAGGACCACCGACCGCCGGTTCCGGTTACCGTGCAAGGCGCAACGCAGAGCGCGTCGCAGGCGATCGTGCCCAGCCCAAGCGTGCCGACGCAGTCGACACCGGCTGCCGCGACAAAGCCCGGTGATGCGATTCCGCCGGCCCAGGCGGCCCAGGCAAAAAACGAGCAGCTTACGGTCCGGACCGACAATTTTGTTGCCGATATCGACTTGCAGGGCGGCGATATCGTGCGTCTGGAACTGCTCAAACAAAAGGATACGCTGGACGAGAATGCGAACTTCGTGCTGTTTTCGCCCGCGCATCACTACTATGCGGAAAGCGGTCTCATCGGCCCCGGCCTGCCGACACACAAGACCCTGTATAAAGCGGACGCGAGGGAGTATGCGCTTGCACCGGGGCAGGATAAATTGGAGGTGCGGCTCGAGGCCCCTGGCCCCGAGGGGGTGAAAACAGAAAAGATCATCACGTTCCGTCGTGGCAGCTACGTGATCGATATCACCCATGAAATCATTAATAAAGGGTCGGTCCCGGTGTCGGCCCACGCCTACTTCCAGTTCCTGCGCGATGAAGCGCCGCCAGCCGGCGATCCGAAGATGGTGAATACCTACACCGGTTCGGCCATCTACACCGAGCAGGAGAAATTTCACAAGATTCCGTTCAAGGACCTGGACAAAGGCAATGCGAGTTACCCCAAGACTGCCGACAACGGCTGGATCGCCATGTTGCAGCATTATTTCGTCAGCGCCTGGCTGCCCAAGGAAGGGACGCCGCGCGAGTATTACGCCAAGCCACTGCCCGACAAGCTGTTCTCGGTCGGCGTGATCCTGCCGGTGGCGGCAATTGCGCCGCAGGCCAGCGGCAGCGTAACGGTGTCCCTGTATGCGGGGCCGCAGGAACAGGAGGCCTTGAAGGACATCGCCCCAGGGCTGAATCTGACCGTCGATTACGGCTGGCTTACCGTGATTGCCGCGCCGATATTCTGGATGCTGCAGTTCCTGCACAAATGGGTGGGGAACTGGGGTGTGGCGATCATCCTGCTTACCGTAATGATCAAGGCGGCCTTTTTCCCGCTGTCGGCGGCGAGCTACAAGTCCATGGCCAAGATGAAACTGGTGACGCCACGCATGACCAAGCTGCGCGAACAGTACGGCAACGATCGCGCGCGCCTCAACCAGGCGATGATGGAGCTGTACAAGACCGAGAAAATCAATCCATTGGGCGGCTGCCTGCCGATCGTGGTGCAGATCCCGGTGTTCATTTCCCTTTATTGGGTGCTGCTCGCCAGCGTCGAGTTGCGGCACGCGCCGTTCTATTTTTGGATACACGACCTGTCGGCACAGGATCCCTACTATGTGCTGCCGGTGCTGATGATGGCGTCGATGCTGGTCCAGACCAAGCTCAATCCGGTGCCGCCCGACCCGGTGCAGGCGAAAGTCATGATGATCATGCCGTTCGCGTTCGGCGTGATGTTCTTTTTCTTCCCTGCCGGCCTGGTGCTCTATTGGCTGGTAAACAACATTCTCTCGATCGCGCAGCAGTGGCAGATCACGCGCATGATCGGAGGCGGCGACAAGGGCCGCGCGCACCGCTGACACGCGGTGTGCCCGCGCCAGCCCCGGCCGGCGCGGAACTGCTTTCAACAACGGCGTCTCGGAAAGGCGGCCCGTGATCCAGCGCGATAAGCCGATTGCGGCAATAGCCACCGCCCCCGGGCGCGGCGGCATAGGCGTGGTGCGCATATCCGGAAGCGGGCTCGCGCCGCTGGCGCAGGCGCTACTGGGCAAGATCCCGGCCGCGCGGCGAACGTTCAAGGCCGAGTTCCGCGACGCGCATGGCGCGGTCATCGATCAAGGCATAGTGCTGTTTTTCCCGGCACCGCGCTCCTACACCGGGGAGGATGTGCTCGAGCTGCAGGGCCATGGTGGCCCGGTGGTGATGCAGATGCTGCTGCAACGCTGCCTCGAGCTGGGCGTGCGCCTGGCGGAGCCGGGCGAATTCACCCGGCGCGCGTTTCTCAACGACAAACTGGACCTGGCGCAAGCCGAGAGCGTGGCCGATCTGATCGAAGCCGCGACCGAGAGCGCGGTCCGCTGCGCGCTGCGCTCCCTGCGCGGTGAGTTTTCGGCCGCAATCGATCAGCTGGTGCACCAGCTGATCGAACTGCGCATGCTGGTGGAGGCGCGGCTGGATTTTCCGGAGGAGGAACTCGATCCACTGGAGCAGACCGAGCTCGCGCGGCGGCACGCGCGCATGGTCGGAGCGATCGACGTCGCGCTGGCGAAAAGCCGCCAGGGCAGCCTGCTGCGCACGGGCCTGCAGGTAGTGCTTGCCGGCCAGCCCAACGTGGGCAAGTCGAGCTTGCTCAATCGTCTTGCCGGCGAGGAGCTCGCCATCGTCACCGCCATTCCCGGCACTACCCGCGACAGCGTGCGACAGACGATACAGATCGATGGCGTACCGCTCAATATCGTTGATACCGCAGGGCTGCGCGATACCCAGGACGAGGTGGAGCGCCTGGGCATCGCACGCACCTGGAACGAAATCGGCAAGGCCGACGTCGTGTTACTGCTGGTCGACGCGCGCGCCGGCGTGACCAGGGAAGATCTGGCGCTGGTGGAACGCGTTCCACCAGGCGCAAGACGCGTATTCGTGCACAACAAGATCGACTTGGGCGGTAGCCCGCCACAGGTGCAGCGCGATCAGGCATATACGAATGTGCACCTGTCGGCCAGGACCGGCGCGGGCCTGGACTTGCTGCGCGCGGAACTGCTGTCCATCGGCGGCTGGCAGCAGGGCGCGGAGGGCTTGTTCATGGCGCGCGAGCGCCACCTTGCGGCACTGCGCCAGGCAGCGCAGCATGCGCAGCAGGCCGGCGAGTTGTTCGCACGGCCGGAGCTGTTTGCCGAGGAATTGCGCCTGGCGCAGGAGCAGCTCAACAGCATTACCGGTGAATTTGCCGCCGATGACTTGCTGGGAGAAATATTCTCCCGCTTCTGCATCGGCAAATAGGACCAAGTCCGCATGAGCTGGGATCCACAGCAGTACTCGCGCTTTGCCGGGCACCGGCTGCGGCCGGCACTGGATCTGATCGCGCGCGTACCGCTGGAACATCCGCGCACCGTAGTCGATCTGGGTTGCGGCACGGGCAACGTTACGCGCATATTGCGCAACCGCTGGGCCGAGGCCGGCATCACCGGCGTCGACGGCTCGCCGCAGATGCTGGCCGAGGCGAGGAAGGCGGAGGGCGATATAGTCTGGGTGCAATGCGAGCTGGCGGCCTGGAATCCGGCGGGAAAATTCGACCTCGTTTTTTCCAATGCGGCGCTGCATTGGCTGGACCATCACGCGGCGCTGTTTGCCCGAATTTGCGCGCGCGTCGCCGCCGGCGGCGTGCTTGCGGTGCAAATGCCGCGCAATTTTGGCGCTCCCTCGCACACGCTCATGCACGAACTCGCCTCCAGCCCGCCCTGGCGCGAAACGCTCGCGCCACTGCTGCGGCCACAGCCGGTGCTCGCACCGGAGGCTTACTACGATCTGCTCGTCCGCCGCGCGCGTACCCTGGACGTCTGGGAGACTGAGTATCTGCAAATCCTGGAGGGCGACAACCCGGTAGCAGAGTGGACCAAGGGAACCTGGCTTGCGCCCCTGCTCGCTGCGCTTGCGCCGGACGCGCGTTCAGCGTTCGAAGCCGAATACCGGCGCCGGGTGGCGCTAGCCTATCCGCCGCGGGGCGACGGCAAAACGCTGTTTCCATTCAGGCGCCTGTTTATCGTTGCCGCGCTCTAGCCGGCCACTGGCGCGGGGGTTCGTTGTAAAATGAAATGCATTCATCCAGGAGCCTGTTGCGCCATGCGCGGGAGGTGCGCATGGCTGCGGGTATTTTTTCAACGAACGGGCAGATAATCAACATGAACCCAGCCAATACCAAGAAAACCGCGGCTGTAAGCGCACCCGACTACGTAAAACATCAAGGCGTTAAGGAGTGGGTCGCCCAGATGGCACAGTTGGCCAAGCCGGATCGCATCGTCTGGTGCGACGGCTCGCGCGAAGAATACGATCGCCTGTGCCAGGAGATGGTCGATACGGGCATGATGAAGCGGCTCAATCCCAAGCTGCGGCCCGACTGCTACCTCGCACTGTCGTACCCGTCCGATGTCGCGCGGGTGGAGGAACGCACTTTCATCTGCAGCGAGAAACAGGACGATGCCGGCCCGACCAACAACTGGGTTGCACCGGACGAAATGCGCGGCACCCTAGGGCGCCTGTTCGACGGCAGCATGCGCGGGCGCACCATGTACGTGGTGCCGTTCTCGATGGGGCCGCTGGGCTCGCCCATCGCCCATATCGGCGTGGAGCTGTCCGATTCGCCGTATGTCGCGGTGAGCATGAAAATCATGACGCGCATGGGCCGGGCGGTGTTTGACGTGCTCGGCAATGACGGCAGTTTCGTCCCCTGCATGCATTCCGTGGGCGCACCGCTGGCAGCCGGCGAGAAATCGGCGCGCTGGCCCTGTAACCCGGAAAAGTGGATCGTCCATTTTCCGGAAACGCGCGAAATCTGGTCCTATGGCTCGGGCTACGGCGGCAATGCGCTGCTGGGCAAGAAGTGCCTGGCGCTGCGCATCGCCTCGGTCATGGCGCGCGACCAGGGCTGGCTGGCCGAGCACATGCTGATCCTGGGCATCAGCAGCCCGCAGGGCAAGAAAAGTTATGTCGCCGCCGCGTTTCCGAGTGCCTGCGGCAAGACCAATCTGGCGATGCTGGTTCCGCCCAAGGGCTTCGAAGGCTGGAAGGTGGAGACTGTGGGCGAGGACATCGCCTGGATCAAGCCGCACGAGGACGGCAAGTTCTACGCCATCAATCCGGAAGCAGGCTACTTCGGTGTCGCGCCCGGCACCAATGTGCACAGCAACCCGAACTGCATGAAGTCGATCAAGAGCGACACCATATTCACCAATGTTGCCGAGACGCCCGACGGGGACATTTGGTGGGAAGGCATGACGGACACTGCGCCAGCCAGGCTCACCGACTGGACCGGCAGGGAATGGACGCCCGGCTGCGGACGCAATGCGGCGCATCCGAACGCGCGCTTCACCGTCCCGGCGACGAATTGTCCTTCACTCGACCCGGCCTGGGACGACCCGAACGGCCTGCCGATTTCGGCGTTTCTCTTCGGCGGACGGCGCTCCGATACCACTCCGCTGGTAGTAGAGGCTTTCAACTGGGAAGACGGCGTCTACAAGGCTGCGACGATGGGCTCGGAAACCACCGCCGCCATCGTGGGACAGGTCGGCGTGGTGCGGCGCGACCCGTTTGCCATGATCGCGTTCTGCGGCTACCACATGGGCGATTACTTCAAGCACTGGCTGGCCGTAGGGAAGAAAGTGAAGCAGCCACCGCGCATTTTCCAGGTTAACTGGTTCCGCAAGGATGCCAATGGCAAGTTCGTCTGGCCCGGATTCGGCGAGAACATGCGCGTGCTCAGCTGGATCGTTGGACGCTGCCAGGGTCGGGCTCACGCGGTGGAAACGCCGCTGGGCTGGATGCCGGAGTTCGAGGACATGCAATGGCAGGGGCTGGATTTCAGCGCCGAGAAATATGCCAGCGTGACCAATATCGACCGGGCCGCATGGGAGCGCGAGCTGAAGCTGCATGACGAGCTGTTCGTCAAGTTGCAGGACAAGCTGCCGCAAGCCCTGGCGCTCGAGCGCAAGCTGCTCGAGACGCGCCTCGCACCCTGAGTTCCCGCTGCCGGGCGAGGGGCCGTAAGCGTTCGCGCTTCCTTGACCCGCGGTTGAACCGATCCAATCCACATCGAGCTCACAAAAAGAGATCCTCATGGGCCAGGTCTTCCACCGCAATCCCAAGCACAAGTATCCGCTCGCCGTCGGCGGCGACGGCCCCTATGTGATCGACCGGGATGGCAAACGCTATCTGGACGCTTGCGGCGGCGCTGCCGTGTCCTGCCTCGGCCACAGCGACCGCGAGGTGATCGAAGCGATCAAGGCGCAGCTCGACCAGTTGCCGTTTGCGCACACCTCGTTCTTTACCAATAAGCCGATGGAAGGCCTGTCGTGCGAACTCGTCGAGAACGCGCCGGCGGGCATAGAACGCGTGTATTTCTGCTCCGGCGGCTCTGAAGCGGTGGAAGCAGCGCTCAAGCTGGCGCGCCAATATTTTGTAGAAATAGGCCAGCCGCAGCGCAGTCATGTCATTGCACGGCGGCAGAGCTATCACGGCAATACTCTCGGCGCGCTCGCAACCGGCGGAAATTTGTGGCGGCGCAAGCAGTTCGAGCCGCTGTTGGTAGAGGTTTCCCATGTCGAGCCCTGCTATGCGTATCGCGGCAAACTGCCGGACGAGGACGATGCGGCCTATGGCCGGCGCTTGGTACGCGAATTGGAGGAAGAAGTGCAGCGGCTCGGCGCGGACCGGGTCATCGCCTTCGTGGCGGAGACCGTAGGCGGGGCGACGCTGGGCTGCGTCGCGCCGGTGCCCGGTTATTTTGCCGGCGTGCGCGCAGTCTGCGACAAGTACGGAATATTGCTGATCCTGGACGAGGTAATGTGCGGCATGGGCCGCTGCGGCACGCTGTTCACCTGCGAGCAGGAAGGAGTTGTGCCCGACCTCATTTGCATAGGCAAGGGCCTGGGTGCGGGTTACCAGCCCATAGGCGCGCTGCTGGCGAGCGCGAAAATCTATGATGCCGTGCTGGCCGGCTCCGGCTTTTTCCAGCATGGGCATACCTATACCGGGCACGCCACCGCCTGCGCCGGCGCATTGGCGGTGCAGCGCGCGATCAAACAGCGCGGGCTGCTGGCCAAGGTGCGCGAAAGCGGCGCCGGACTCGAAGCCAGGCTGCGGGAGCGCTTCGGGGAACATCCCCACGTCGGCGATATTCGCGGGCGCGGTTTGTTCTGGGCGCTGGAGCTGGTCGAAGACCGCGCCAGTAAACGGCCGTTCGTTCCGAAGCGCAGAATCAATGCGCGCCTCAAACTGCGCGCGCTGGAAAACGGATTGATGTGCTATCCCATGGGCGGCACACTGGACGGTGTGGCCGGCGATCATGTCATGCTCGCCCCGCCTTACATCATCACCGCGGCGCAGCTGGACGAAGCAGTGGAGAAGCTCGCACGCTCCATCGACGAGGTTATCGCGGCACATTAGCCTGCGGGCGCACCGGTATGATAAGGTCCGCGTATTTACGCTGAGGATCGGGCGGTGCAGCTCAGGGCAGTGATCATCATCGCGAGTACCGCGGCCGCAATCATGCTCGCGTCTACGCAAAGCGCCAGCGGCGCCGACAAGCTCATCAGCGTCGGCAGCGGCGGTATCAGCGGGGTCTACTTTCCGCTGGGCGGCGCGATCTGCCGCCAGATCGAGACCGGGCGCAGGGATCACGGCTATCGCTGCATGGTCGAATCCACCGAGGGCTCCGTCTCAAATATCAATGCGGTCCTGTCGCGCGATCTCGACTTGGGGCTCGCCCAAAGCGATGCGCAATATACTGCAGTCAAGGGCTTGGGACCGTTCAAGGACCGGCCACAGCCGAAATTGCGCGCGTTGTTCTCGCTCTATCCGGAGTTGTTCACCGTGGTGGCGCGTCTGGACGCCGGCATCAATCGGATCGAGGACCTGCAGGACAAACGCGTATATGCGGGCGACACCGGCAGCGCGACGCACGCCATTGCCGAGTTGGTATTCAGTGCGCTGGGCGTGAAACCCCGGGACGCGAAGCCTGCGAGCATGAGCTCCACGGAATTGGCAGCGGCGCTGTGCGAGAACCGAATAGACGCTTTCGCCGTTATCGCCGGACATCCCAACGCGAGTGTGCAGCAAGCGGCGAATTCCTGCGCCACCAATATCGTCGCCGTCGCCGGGCCTGTGATCGACGGCCTGATCAGGGACCATCCGTTTCTGGCCCAGGCGAGCGTCCCGGGCGGCATGTACAGGGGGGCGGAACGCGCGCAAACCAGCTTCGGCGTGTTTGCGACCTTGGTGGCGAGCGCGGACCTCCCGGACGCGACCGCCTATCTGGTCACCAAAGCGGTATTCGAGCATTTCGACGCGTTCAAACGTTCGCATCCCGCGCTGGCCTACGTCAGCAGGGAATCGATGCTGGCGGGCAATACTGCCGCTTTCCACCCTGGAGCCCTGCGCTACTTCAGGGAATCCGGGTTGATGAAATAATGCGCAGCGGCGACACCAGCACTTCGACTTCGCCGCACGCCTGAACGAGCTGCAAAATGAACGCGGAAATCGCCCTTTTTCTGATCCAGGATGGCCTTACCAACGGGGCGATCTACGCCTTGCTGGCGCTGGCACTCGTTCTGGTTTTTGCGGTGACACGGGTAATATTTATCCCGCAGGGCGAGTTCGTCGCTTACGGGGCGCTCACGCTGGCCAGCCTGCAACTGGGCAAATTGCCGGGCACTGCCTGGTTGTTGTTGGGCACCGCCCTGATTGTCGCTGTTGTGGAGCTGGTGCAAGCCCTGCGCCTGGGCTTGGTGCAACGCATACCGCTCATTTTGCTCAAGTACCTTGTCCTGCCGACAGTGCTGCTAGCTGTTGCCTGGTGGGCCGCGCCGCTGAAGCCAGCGCTCACTTTACAGGTCCTGCTGGCGCTCGGCCTGGTGGTGCCGCTGGGTCCCATGATCTATCGGCTGGCCTACCAGCCGCTGGCCAACGCATCGGTGCTGGTGCTGCTCATCATTTCGGTGGCGGTACACTTCGCCATGACCGGAATGGGTTTGGTTTTTTTCGGCGCCGAGGGCTCGCGCACGCCGCCTTTTTCAGACGCGCAATGGAAACTCGGCGTACTCAACATTTCCGGGCAAAGCCTGTGGGTGATGGGATCGAGCCTTGCGCTGATCCTGGCCCTGCTGCTGTTTTTCGAACACACCATTTACGGCAAGGCATTGCGCGCGACCGCCATCAACCGCATCGGTGCGCGCCTGGTGGGCGTGTCTCCGGCGATGGCGGGCAAATTGAGTTTCACGCTCGCCGCACTGATCGGCGCGCTTTCCGGCATCCTGGTTGCACCGATTACCACCATCTACTACGACTCGGGCTTCCTCGTGGGTTTGAAGGGTTTCGTCGGCGCGATCGTCGGCGGCCTGGTCAGCTATCCGATTGCCGCCGCCGGTGCGCTGCTGGTCGGAATGCTGGAAGCGTACGCGTCGTTCTGGGCCAGTGCATACAAGGAGGTGATCGTCTTCACCCTGATCATTCCGGTGCTGATCTGGCGCTCGTTCACCACGCATCACATAGAGGAGGAAGAAGAGTGAGCCGCGCGCGCCTGGCGCTCGGCCTGTTCCTCCTTTTCCTGCTGGCGGCCCCGCTGGTGCTGCCCGAGTTCCACGTCACCCTGCTCAATTACATCGGCCTTTACAGCATTGTGGCCCTGGGCCTGGTGCTGCTGACCGGGGTAGGTGGGCTGACTTCTTTTGGCCAGGCCGCTTTTGTCGGCATGGGCGCTTATACCAGCGCCTATCTGAGCACCGCCTACGGCCTTTCGCCCTGGCTGACGCTGCTGCTCGGCTTGGCGCTCACATTTGCCGTATCCCTCTTTCTTGGGTTCATTACCTTGCGGCTATCCGGGCATTATCTGCCGCTAGGTACCATCGCATGGGGCATCAGCCTGTACTACCTGTTCGGGAACATGGAATTTCTTGGTGGCTATACCGGGATTTCCAGCCTGCCCGCGATCAATCTTTTTGGCATCACGCTGGACACCGGACGCGCGTTCAATTACCTGATCTGGGCGCTGGTGCTGCTGGCTTTGTGGTCCATGCGCAACCTGCTGGATTCGCGCTCGGGCCGCGCGATCCGTGCCCTCAAAGGCGGTGGATTGATGGCCGAGAGTTTTGGCGTCGATACCGCGCACATGAAGACCATCATCTTCGTCTATGCCGCTCTGCTCGCGAGCCTGTCGGGTTGGCTCTATGCGCATCTGCTGCGCTTTGTGAATCCGACGCCGTTCTCGATCAACGCCGGCATCGAGTACCTGTTCATGGCCGTGGTCGGCGGCGCCGCCTCAGTCTGGGGTGCAGTGGTGGGGGCGGGGATACTCACCGTGCTCAAGCAGTGGCTGCAGGATCTGTTGCCCAAGCTCCTCGGTCAAAGCGGCAATTTCGAAATGATCGTTTTCGGCGTGCTGCTGGTGCTGCTGCTGCAGCGCGCGCGCGAAGGCATCATGCCGCTCGCCGTGCGCTATTTTCCGGCGCCCCGAAAACAACTGCCG
>JAANCK010845837.1_pt1 | contig 12553 bp, 14 predicted proteins | sample 7277841 | NCBI WGS metagenome assembly JAANCK01 (sample SAMN14222788, study PRJNA588281) | permafrost metagenome | isolation source: Arctic cryosol methane SIP | place: Canada:Nunavut | collected 2015-07 | reverse complement strand
TGACCTGACCACAGCGAACACGACGACACACCTCCAACATCAATTATCGGGCGCAACTGACCAACTCAGAGAGCCAAAGGTCCCTCAAGCAGCCGGAAACGTCGCCACAGCCCAGTCACGCACCCCGCAGCTTCAAACAGCGATCACTGTCGGCGATGATCGTGTCGCTTTGAACTGGGCACGCGGGAACAGCTCATCGCCCGGCATCCGTGTCGTTGCCTCCTCGAGCGTCGCGCCCCAGCGGAGGTGCCATCGTCGGTACAGAGGCGCGGTCACGAACAGCGAAAGATCGTGAAAGTCATCGCGGACCTCACGAAACAACTGGCTTCGACGTTCTCTGATCATCTTGGTCACATCCGTGGACCCGCGCCTGAACAGACCAAACTGCAGTGTGGCCCCAGTCTCCAGTTGCGAAAGAGTCGATCGTCCCGCCGGACGGAAGATGGTGCCCCGCGGAATCACCACCGTGGAACGTCATCGCGCGGGCGCACCCCCGCCAGCGCAAGAGATGGAACTCGGAGGACTCCACGAGGTCGCGGGCGCGTGGGGATCAAGGGCTGATCTCTGCAGGGACGGCTCAAATCGCTTTGGGTCGGAAGGCAGTCTCGACGATCTGTTCGCATCCGCCGCGGCCACGACGCGTCGGCTCGATCAATGCCCGGCTGGATACCCTTTTCTACCGCCAGCGTCAACTCACGGAACCGTCAACGATGGTACGATCAACCCGTCGCTCGAGACCTCGGTGACATACTGCGGCACCAGGTACCGCAGCTTTCACGGATCGAGGAGTGATGGATGACCTTGGTGTCGACACCGAGCATGGCGCCCCGTGGCCGAGCGTGCGAGGCGACCTTAACGAGTTCGGTCCGCGAGGTGCGATCGGGACGCATGTCGTAGTCAGCGAGCTCGCGGTCGCTGACGACGGAATCGAGAGTCTTGAGGCGGCCTTTCAGGCCCGTCTGGGTGAAGTCGATTCGTTTCCGGGTCATCTCGGCTTGCAGGTGTGGAGAGACGACCACCATCGTGGAGATACCTGATGGGCACCTGGTGGGAGACCGAGGACGCGTTTCGCGGCTACATGCGGTCTGATTCGCACCGTCGTTCCCACGCCAGAATCCCGTCCGGGTCAGCGCGGCCCAAGGCAGTTCGGGTCGATCGATTCTCGTTGGTGACCGACTAGCGGTGGCGACGAGCGGGAGCTGGCGAGCCGTGACCTCCTCGACCGACGGATCGATCGAGCAGGCATTGATCGCCGTGGTCGAGGCGACGCGTGCGCTGCTGTGGGTGAGGACGAGCGCCGACGCACGCGCTGTCGCCGAACAGCTCGTCCGACGACTCGGCGGCGTCGTGTTGCCGGCGCATGTATACGAGGTGAACGAGCTGCCCGCTGATATCTCATTTGGCGATGGTGAGCCACTGGTCGCATCCGCCCCGATCGGCAGCGCGGCTCGAGCGCGTCTCGATGAGCACTTGGTTCCCTTCCTCCTTGATGCTCGCAGGGCACTTCAATTGAGCGAACGCGTTGAACGGCTCGACGAAGAGGCGTCGACCGACCGCCTGACGAGCCTTCCGAACCGGCGCACCGTGGAGCGCGCGCTCAGCCGACTCGACGCAGATGCGACCGTGATCATGGTGGACCTCGACCACTTCAAGAAAGTGAACGACGAGTTCGGTCACCGAACCGGCGATGAGGTGCTACTCGCCTTTGGCAATGCCCTCCACTCCGCAATCCGAGGTAATGATCTCGTCGGGCGGTTCGGCGGTGAGGAATTCGTTGTCATCCTCCCCTCGAAAGTCGGAGCCGACTCGTTCCTCGAGCGGCTGCGCACAAAGTGGACCACAACGCGGCCGCTGCCCGTCACGTTTTCTGCGGGGATCGCACGCTCGGTCGGCGATCCCAGTACGACCTTGAATCTGGCTGACTCGGCGCTGTATCGGGCCAAGGAAGCGGGGCGCGACCAGTGGTTGTGGGCCAAGCCGGACGAACTACCACGCGAGTCGATGGATCGTCCACCATCTCAGTTCGTCGATCGCTACGTGGAAGATGCTGTCAGCGGCGAGCGGCGTTCAGCAATCCGCACGACGCTCGACATGTTCGACCGCGGTGTTACCCAGGATCGAGTCATCGTCGAGTTGCTCGCCGCTGCTCAGCGTGAAGTTGGAGAGAGATGGCACCGCAATCAGCTCACCGTCGCTGATGAGCACATCGCCACCGGTGTCTCTGCAGCCGCCCTCGATGCGCTCGTCAGCGAAGTCAGATCGCTGGCCGGTGATGGCCTCACCGTCGTTGTGTGCGCGGAGGGCGATTGGCACTCGCTTGCAGCGCAGATGTTCGGCGAGTCATTGCACGGCTTCGGTGTCGGTGTCACAGTCCTGGGCGCCTCCACGCCTGCCCCGTACGTCGCCGAGTTGCTGACCCGCCGCCACGCCGACTCGCTGGCGATCTCGTGTAGCTTGCCGATCTTCTTTTCTGGCGCGATGCGGCTCATAGGCATCGCTCACCAGCAGGGCATACCCGTCATTGTCGGAGGACGCGCCTTCGGCACGGACGGAGAACGCGCCCACCGGCTCGGCGCCGACGCCTGGGCTTTGACAGCCGCACAGGCAGCCCCCATCCTGCACAAGTGGCGACTCGAAGGGCCGCCACTCCCTCCGCCGCCTGCATCCCCCGACTCAAGTGCGCTGCACATGCTGGAACGGGCCGAGGAAATCGCACAGTCCGTACTTCCGGTATTGGTTGCCAGGTTTGCACCGATGGCCAACTACAGCGACGAGCAACTTCTGCGCACACGAGAGGACCTCGCCTTCAACGTACAGTTCCTCGCCGCTGCGATGCTCGTGCGTGACGACACGATCTTCACGGACTTCCTAGGTTGGCTCCAGAGCCTCTTGACCAATCGCGGTGTACCCGCAGCCGGACTTCTGGCCGGTCTCGAATCACTCAAACCCGCCGTACAAGAGGTGGCTCCGGACGCGGTTCGACTCCTTGAACTTGGCTGTCGAACCCTGAACTGACCGATACCGATCTCCCAGGTTCCCGGCTGCCGCAGCGATCGGCGTAGGCACTTATCAAGGGACTGTTCGCAGACGGGTTGATCGAGTCGTTGCTTCCGAGCGATATCACCGAGGCCGCCGCCGACCGTTCGCACCGCGTTGAGGGTCGGTTCGTTCGAAGTCGGCCGATGGATTTCTAGGACCAAGTAACCCGGATCCATGCCGTGTACGACTAGCGGCGAACACCGACGGAGTGAGCGCGACGCTGAGGCGGGCGCTGCTACGAGACGTTTGCCGTGGTTGTCTCGATCGCCTCGGGCGCGGAGTGTCGGTTTTGTCCGATCTCGACCTTGCGCGGCTTTGCTTGTTCGGCGACGGGGATGCGGATCGTGAGGACGCCGTCGTGGAGGTCGGCTTCGAGGTTCTGCAAATCGAGTCCGTCGCCGAGTTGGATCTGGCGTCGGAAGCTGCCCCGGTAGCGTTCACCGAAGTACGGCTGGTCGGTCTCTTGGCCTTGCCAGTTGCGCTCGGCGGCGATGGTCAGCACGTTGCGTTCGCCGGTGATGTCGAGATTCTCGGACTTCACGCCGGGCAGGTCGATGTGCACCCATACGTCGCTGCCGCGTCGGAAGGCATCCATTGGCATCACCCCGCCGGTGTTCTGTTGCCGACCTGACAGCCGGCTGAAGAGCGTGTCGAGGTCGCGGAACGGGTCGGTCTGGATCAACATGTCAACACTCCTTCTTCGGTTGGGGATCAGTTGGCTGATCCGTGGTGCTCAACATAATATCGGCGATTATGTTGATTGTCAAGGTGCGATTATGTTGACAAATCGGAAGTCTGTTGGCATGATTGAGCCATGGCAGACAAGACGCCAGGCGGAAATGCATTGGCTCGTCAGCGTGCCACCGTCGAGGGCTGGCTGAGCGCCCAGACCTCAGAGAACACACGCTCCGCGTACCGATCGGATCTCGAAACGTTCGGAGACTGGTGCGCTCGAGAAGGCGCCATCCCGTTGACGGCCGACTCAGCCACACTCATAGCGTTCCAAGCCGCCCGAGAACTGGCCGGTGACAGCGGCTCGACGATTCGTCGGCGATGGTCGGCGATGTCGTCGTTCTACGACTTCGCAGTCGACCACCAGCTGCGATCGACCAACCCCGCGCGCGGAGCTGTTCGGCCAAAGGTCGTGTCAGGCGACCCGAGCCCGACGGTTCGACTCTCCGACGAGGCCGTCGCGTCCTGCCGAGCCGTAGCGGCAGCACTTGATCCCCGCCTGGAGGCGCTCGTCGCCCTTCTCGTACGCGACGGGCTGAAAGTGACGGAAGCACTAGCTTTGGACATCGACGATCTCTCCGGCAAGCCGCCGGCGACGATCACGGTCCGGCGGCGTGGCCAGTCGAAGCGCATCGTTCTCGACCACGACAGCGCTCGTGCGGTCCGGCGATGTGTAGGCAAACGCCGCACGGGCCCCGTGTTCGTCAGCGAACGATCGTCAAAGTCGGACACTCCGCCTCGGCTGACACGGTTCGGCGCCGATCATCTCATCCGCCAACTCAGAACCAACGCCGCGACGCAACACGTGACCGCGAACGCGTTGCGCCGATTCCATATCACCGAACATCAACTCCGCAGCAGCGACCTCGACGACATCCGCGATCGCGCCGGGCTTGCTGACGTTCGCAGCGTGCGGCGATACGTCGACCCTGACATCGAAGCACCGACAACCCGCGGCGATGTCGCTCATCGGCGCGTCCGCCAGGCACGAAATGATAGGAGCCGATGAGATGCCCACCATCACCGCAGAACTCCCGACAACCGTCGCACCAAACCTCAATCGATTCACACGCCTGCACTATTCAGCCGAGCGGCGCAGATGCCACGTGCTGCGGGCGCCCCGCCGAACCCGAGGCGAGGTACTGAAGATGTTGGCCGGCGCTGACAGCGGACGGTTCCATCACCTCCCGAAACGTCGCAAAATCCGCTAGACGGCGAAGCCATGTCAGCGTCCTCCGCTCCATTCGGCCCGCTCGACGCGCTCGCAGCCGACACCCGTGCCGAGCGTCAGACCGCTCTACACGCCCTGCACGTCCTCGAATACGCACTCGCTGCGCCCGCACCACGACGACACCGCACCTGGCTACACCGAGTGACCATCGCCGTCGACGCCCTCCACACCGCTCTCTACGCACAACTCCCCACCACCGCCGACGACCCGATTCGCCTGCTCGACGAGATCGCCCTCTGCCACCCCGACTATCTCCCCCAAGTCGAGCAACTTCACCGAGAACTGCTGGACCTCATCATCGCGGTCGCCTCGCTCAGGGAGCAGATCGAACCCGACCCGACCATCGAGATCAACCCCAACGACATCAGAGAGCGACTCAGCACACTCACCAAACAATTCCGCGAACGCCAAGCCCGAGAAGCAGACCTCGTCTACGCGGCCATCGGTCACGAGCTCGACGGATCGTAGATCACAGCGCAGTTCACAGCGAGGCGAACCGCTCTCGATCAGACCCGTTCAGAGACGTTGGTTGGCGCGCGCATCTTCACAGGCACCGTGAGGCTGGACAACAGGTCGGCCAACTCCGGCTCGGCAATCACCGTTGTGGCAACAATGTCGGGTCGAACCGCGACCCGGTCCTTGCGGACCTGCAGCATGATCCCGACCTGCGGTGCCCTTCTGGTTGCTCCCACGTGTCGAGCGATCTCGACGCGGTTGCGGAGGGCGAGTTTGGTTTGGATGCTCGCGAGGTGCGTCTTGACGGTGGAGAGCGAGATGAACCAGTTCTTCGGCGACCTCTTGGTTGCTGAGTCCTCTTGCAACGGCGCGAGCCGACGTCGAACTCACGCTCGGAAAGCACGCTGGTGGTTGGAGAGTTTGAGCGACTGCGACCGACGAAGCGGTCGAGGTATCGAACGGTGATCGATGGCGAGATCAAGGCATCGCCGGTGCTGCAGCGCGGACGGCCTCGAGGAGCAGTTGTGGTCCGCTGTCCTTCAAGATGAATCCGACGGCACCGTTGCGAAGTGCGGTCTCGACATACTCGTCGGAGTCGAACGTAGTTGCGATGACACTGCGACGCGGGTTCGAGACGTCCGGGCCGGCGAGCAGCTTGGTCGCGGCCAACCCGTCGAGTCCTGGCATCCGGAAGTCGAAGATGCACACTCTCGGCGCCGCACTTCTCACGGGATGCACGATCCGCACCCGCCGTCACACGCTCATCGCCGCATTGTTCATCACCTCAGGTGTCCTGACGCTCACGTTCGATCACGCCATCAACTTCGTCTTCACTCGCGCATGAGCGACACCCACAGCCCGAGACCGCCGTTCGAACGCAAGGTGGTCCTCTCGACACAACCGCTCCAATTTCAACCGAACCCCGTCAGAAGGCCCGGAACTGTGAGGTTCCTGACGAGGGAACCCAGGTGCCGTGGAAGCCTTCGTGGAGTCGGAAGGGGATGCGGATGATGGCTACGGGTCCAGCGGCGATGTCGAGGGCGTCGAGGACGACGAGATCGGTGCGGTTCTCGGCGCGGCGACCGACGATCGTGATCAACCAACCGTCGCCTTCGGGAGAGCGCTCGTATCGAGGAATGAAGAGCGGCTCCTCTGGGGCCGAGTGTGGGCCGGCGTAGTAGTAGGCGAGCGCACCGGTGTGATCGTTGTAGTGACCGATGCATGTGAACGGTGGCCCCTTCGGACCCCAATCGAGCATCGGCCCGAGGTCGTGATTGATCGTGCCGAAGTAGTAGTTGTGGTGCTGCAGCGTCATCACTCGGGGATCGATGACGGGCATCTCGCCAACGTGTTCGAAGATCTGGTGGACCTCGAACTCATCGGACTCGCTCCGCAGGTCGAAGCTCCAACGCTGAGCAAAGGGCGGCGCCTCTCGTGCAGCAGGATCGCGTAGATCGGGAAACTGTGACAGCCACCCGGAGGCGGTGATGAAATGATCGAGGTGCAGTCGGCCGTCGTTGTCCCAGGCGTTGAAGGTGTGGGTCTGCATCACGACTCGCGGATGCCGGTACCAGCGGATTGCGGTGACGCCTTCATCGCGGGGAATGACGGCGATCATCGTGGGCAGTTCCGAATCCCAGTGGAAGAACGGTTCGCCGCGCTCGACTCGGTCCCAGTCGTTGACCATCGGGCAGATCGTGAACGCGATGTACCGCTGCGACACACTGAAGTCGTGGACCATCGATGGATACGGGGCTTCGAAGGTCTCGGTGCGCTCGAGGGCGCCATCAGTCGAGATCCAATAGATCTCGATGTCGTTGCTCGCCCGGCCGGCTGTGTTGTATCCGAAGGCGATCATCTCGCCGGTGACGGCGTCGATCTTGGGATGTGCAGTGAAGGTCTGGCTGGTGAGGCGACCGTCGAAGTCCCAATAGCCGAGCGTGTCGAGCGTGTCGGGGTCGAGCATCATCGGTCGATCGGCCTCCTTCAACGCGAGCAGCTTGCCGCCGTGCCAGCACACCGATGTGTTCGCCGTCCCGCGGTTGACCCCAGCGACGCTCGGGTCGTCGGTGTACGGATTGCGGTACGCGCCGAAGAGCGCTCGACGAGCGGCCCGCTCGGCGAGGAACTTGTCGGTGCGTACATAGCGGGTGGTGAGGTCGGCGTGGCCGTCGCCGAGTTCGATCTTGTGAATCATCCCGTCGCCATTGATAAAGATGTCGGTGCCGAGCAGCGGCGGATACTGCGGGTCTGCGCAGGCCCGAAAATAGGTGCCGTCGATCTCAGGAGGTAGCTCACCGATGACCTCGAGGTCGTACACGCTCGCCTCGATTCGCGACGGCGCCGAGTAGCCGCGGTACACGAGCAGGTCCGGGAATCTCATCCCGGTAGGCGTCTCAGCTGATGTCGGCGCAGTCATCGGGTCCTCCAGGCAGGGCCAGTTTGCTCTAAACTGAACTGTATAGTTCAGAATATTCGTAGCGTCAAGAGCAGTAGGGAGCGGCGGTGCCAAAGGGAATGGACAACTACAAGCTCATCGTCGATGCAGCCCGTAAGCAGTTTCTGGAGAGCGGCTATTCCATGACCAGCATGGACGTCGTCGCCGAAGCTGCCGGCGTCAGTAAGGCGACCGTGTACGCAATCTTCACATCTAAGGATCGGCTGTTCGCCGCTGTCGTCGAGCGTGAAGGTGAGGCACATACGGCCGCAATCGAAGCTGAGGGCAACGAGACTGCTGCCGAAGTTCTCGCACGGTTCGCCAACGACGCGGCTGCTCTACTGCTCAGCCCATCGAACACGGCGATGTCGCGCACGGTCTCGAGCGAGGCTGTCCGATCTCCTGAGGTCGGGCGGTTGTTCTACTCGAACGGGCCGAATCGGCTCATCGGCCGACTGGCCGTCTACCTCGCAAAGGCGATGAAGCATGGCGAGCTGAGAACGGCCAACCCCCGACTCGCGGCCACACAGTTCCTCGCAGTGATCGTCGGCGACCTACAGCTCCGCTCGGCTATGGGTTTCCCGCGACCCTCGCGCGCGCAGGAACGCAAAGTCGTGAAGGCCGGAGTCGACATGTTCCTCCGTGCCTATCAACCCGCGACGAGATGACGCGTTCGGGTCGACTCGCCGGAATGCGGTGACATCTCTCCAATTCTGCGTGACCGCGCCATCTGGCCAACTACACCCTCCGTTCGCCCGGTGGTCGGCTGAACCCTCGGCGCGCTCACAAGTGCCCAGCTGGCCCGCGACCGCGACTGAATGAATGTTCTGCGCCCGCGGCCGTGGAGGTTCTGTATCTGCTGTCCCGGTGCGTGCGTTCAGCAGTCGCAGGGGCGGCTGAGGTCGATTTTGGTTCAGGAGCGTGTTGGCTGTTCCGTCGCTGCTTGTCGTGGCGCGGTGCTTCTGTTGGCTGAGTCGGCTGGTGTTGGGGGCGGGGTGGTGGTTGCTCGTTGGAGGAGTGCTTGCGCGGACCAGCGTGTGAGCGCGACTGCGTCGTTCCTGGTGACGCCGGCCACGTCGACTAGCCAGACGAGTGCTTCTATGCCGATGGTGGCGCGGACGCTGAGCACGAGTTGGCGAAGCTGCTCGTCAGATAGATCCTTGCGGAGACCATCGAGGGCTTCTGCGATCCAGGCGATGGCCCGTCCTTGTCGGAGTGGGAGCGCGTTTCGTTCGTCGGTGCCCATCTCGAGCGAGAGGCGCAGCATCGTGCGCTGTTGTGCCTCGGTGTCGAGGATCATGGCGCTGAAGTTGGTGACGACGGCGTCGAGTCGGGCCGCGGGATCCTGCGGCGGGTCTGCAGGAAGCATTGACTCGGCCATGATTTCGGGGTGCGCCGCGACGAGCAGCGCCCGCTCGTTCGCAAAGTAGCGGTAGGCAGTGGAGCGGGAAATGGAGGCGGCCGCGGCGGCGTCCTCGATCGTTGGTGTGACCCCGGCGGCGATGAGGTCGCGGGCGGCGGCGACCAGGGCCTTTCGGGTGCGGGTCTTCTGGGCCGAGCGCCCGTTCAGTTCGTATGGCGTTGACATCGCCCTTATGGTATGTCATTCTCGTCATGGGACATGAGTCTCATGAACAGGAAGGTGGAGCTATGAGCGCAAGCACAGCCCGGCAATCCCTAGTTCGAGCAACCAATGACGGCGATCGTCGCTGGTTCTTCGGCGGCGGCCTACACATCTGGAAGGCGACCGCCGCGGAAACCGATGGTGCGTTTCTGCTCTTTGAGGATCGAATGGACCACGGCAAGGTCACCCCGCTACACATCCACCCAGACTCCGACGAGACGATGATCGTTCTGGAAGGCGAGATCCTCATGCACCTCGACGGCGCAGAACACACGGTCGGCCCCGGCGGCATCGCCAGCGCACCACGCGGCATCCCGCACGCCTTCAAGGTCTCCGGTGCCGACGGCGCCCGGTTGCTGTGCCTCCACACACCCGGATGCTGCCAGGCGTTCTACTGGGATGCCAGTGAACCCGTCACGAGCGACGACACTCGAAGCATCGACGCCGGGCCGGTAGACATGGGACGCGTTCAAGCCTCGGCGGCGAAGAACGGTGGCATCGAGATCCTCGGCCCGCCACCATTCGACCAAGCCGCGCACACCTGATCGGAGGCCACGAGGCAGCGCCCGAGCCCTCCAGGTTGCAATCAAAGGACAGCCATCGCATCCGGCGCACAACGACGGCCCGCCAAGCCCGAGCATTGGGTGGGCTGGAGGCGTTAGCGCTCGTGGAGGATTCGAACGCATTTGAGTGCGTGACCGATATGAAAGAGGCACTGCATAACGACGCGTAAGACGGTCGGACGACGTGCGCCCGATCATCAAACGGACCGATCGAACCGCAGAATCCTCCCGCAAATCATGACGGCCGAAGCAGAACGCGCTGCGTGACCGGCGTTCAAGGCCAGCATCCAGTGATGGGTTGATCGCTCGTCCGGTGCTTGACTGGTTCTCGTGAACAGCTTCGACGAACGCGCCGCCACATGGGACGATGATCCCGCCAAGTTGGATCGAGCCAAGGTCGTGGCCCGGGCCATCTGCGACGCGATCACACTGGATGGCTCGCAACGTGTGCTCGAGTACGGCGCCGGCACCGGACTGGTCACCCAAGGCCTCCGCAACGTCGTTGGTCCGGTCACGCTGGTTGACACCTCGGAAGGGATGCGCAACGTGATGCTCGCCAAGATCGCGGCTGGCGCCATCACCGACGCACGAGTGTGGGATCTCGACCTGGAGAGCGCACCCGTGCCCGATGAGCGCTTCGATCTCGTCGTCACAGTGCTGACCCTGCACCACGTCCGCGACGTCGGCGCCGTACTCTCGAAGTTCGCCGAAATGCTTGCCGACGATGGCCAGCTGTGCGTGGTCGATCTGGACACCGAGGATGGTTCCTTCCACGGTCTCGGCTTCGACGTGCACCACGGCTTCGACCGCTCGGAGTTCGCCGCCGCGCTGACCGCAGCCGGCTTCGCAGATGTCGACTTTCGCGACTGCCACACCATCGTGCGCGACGACGCGACCTACCCGATGTTCCTCGCGACGTGCCGGGTGACCGCCCGTGAATCGGCGTTGGGCGACTAAGCGGTCACGAGCTTCTGGGAATCGCTGAACCTTCCGGCCGGAGTCGTGAGTCCATCACGTTCGGCCCTCGTGGCATGCTTCATGCAGCAGTTGAGCAAGTCGCGGTGAGCGGTTCTGGTCGACGAGGAACCGCACACGGTCGGCTGAAGTCGTATCTCGCGATCAGCGACTGCATCGGCTGCATCGGCTGCGAAGCGCAACGTGGCGGCAACGTCGTCGAGTTCCAATGGCCGTGGCTCGGCGACGATGTCGTCGGGTGTCATGCGTCAGCGATCATCCCGGTAACGGTCGCGAGGCCGAACTGCTACCAAGTCGACTCAGTGTCGATGTCGAGCTGCACCGCTATGGCTCGTCGATATCGACGGGACCAACGCCCACCGATTGCTGCGTTGCGACAGCACGTGCGGCGCGCTGGACAACGCGGCCTACTCGCCTGATGGTCATCGGATCGCCTACACCGCAGCCGTGCCAGCACCCGGCGGGCCGCCGTCATCGACCACCATCCCTGCCCCGTTGAACCCGCACGCACCACGGTTGGTTGGTACTGACGCACCTTTCTCGACGCATGACGCTCCGCTCAGAATATCGCTCGTCACTGCGGCGGTGCATTGAGATTCGACCGCTAGCCGCGAGCGAGTTCCCGTTCGATGAACGCGGCCATGCCCGGTACGGAGAACGCGATCTGTCCGTGCTCGGGTGCCCACACGAGACCTTTGGCGATCAGGTTGGCGCGGGCCGGTCCGAGCGAGTTCTGGTTCTTGTTGAGTCGCTTGGCGACCGCGCCGGACTCCGAGGGGCTGTCCTCGTCGGCGGCCATCGCGGCCATGTAGTCACGTTCGGCGGGCGTGGCCCGATCCCACCGGGCCCGAAAGAAACCGTTGTCGAGCTTCTCGCGCCCGAGCGCAATCCCGACTTCGGCATCAGCGACGCTGATTGGCGAACGGGTGGCAGTGTTCCATGAGGTCTGCCCGAACTGTTGAATGAAATACGGGTACCCGCCCGACCCGTCGAGAACCGCGGTGACCGCAGCAGGTTCCCATTCGACGTGTTCGCGTTCGGCCGGTAGAACCAACGCGCTGGTTGCGTCGCTGTCGTCGAGACGTCCGATCGAGCGGTAGTCGAACAGGCGCTCCGCATACGAGACGGCGTCGGTGAGGATCCGTGGCAGGTTCGGGAGACCGGCGCCGACCACAACGAACGGCAGGTTCTGTTGACCGGCCTGATGGCAGGCTTGGCAGATCGCGGCAAGGTCGCCGTCGTCGAGGTGTTGCATCTCGTCGACGAACAAGGCGACACCGGTGTCGATGCCACGGGCGTCCTCGGCAAGGTCGAGGGCCAGATCGGTGAAATCGGCGTTCAATGACCCGGACGCGCCACGGTCGTGGAACTCGACGCCGCCACCAGTTCCGAGGACTGTTGCCGAGAACGACTTCAACGTCCCGGCCGCTTTGCGCATCTGTTTGCCGAAGTTCGATTTCCCGGTCTCTTTGCGTAACGCTGCGTCGAGCGCGGCG
>JAANCK011578567.1_pt1 | contig 12568 bp, 11 predicted proteins | sample 7277841 | NCBI WGS metagenome assembly JAANCK01 (sample SAMN14222788, study PRJNA588281) | permafrost metagenome | isolation source: Arctic cryosol methane SIP | place: Canada:Nunavut | collected 2015-07 | reverse complement strand
GACCTGCTTGAGCAGGGCGTCGCCGACATGATGACCGAGCGTGTCATTGATTGATTTGAACTGGTCGAGATCGAGGCAAAGCAGTGCCACCGTCTGGCCGTTTGCGCACGCGTCGGCCAGCGCATGACCTGACACTTCTTGGAAGTACGCGCGGTTAGGAAGTTCCGTTAACGTGTCGTAGTGCGCAAGATGGATAACGCGTTCGTCCGCCAATCGCTTTTCTGTCACGTCGGTGCCGGCGCCATGATAGCCGATAAACACACCCGCATTGTCGAAAACCGGCTTCGCCGACAGTAACCAGAACCGCTGGTTCGCACCGACCCTAACCGATAGGACGACGTCGCGAAATCCGGCATGCAGCGTCATGCGTCTGAGAATATCCGAGAGTTCAGGAGATGGATATTCGTGCTCGCCGTCGATAAGGTCGGAGAACCGCGCCCCATGCATTTCTGAGGCCGGCTTCTCGGCGGCTTCGGCAAACCTGTCTGAGACACGCGTCACGATGCCGTTGGCGTCGGTCTCCCACAACCAGTCGCTGGCATGCTCCTGGAAGTCGTTGAGCAGCAGGCCGATGAGTTCGCCCTGCGCCTCGAGCCGCAATTCATCGCGCAGGTGACGAACGAACAAGTTGCCGTGGGCGACGAGGTTGCGCGAAATGTACACCGCGTAAATACCGAGCATGACCGAGGTGGCGACAAACATGCTGTTGCCTTCGAACAGCAGCGCACTGCCCGACGCCAGAACGAGTGTCCAGGTATAGGCTAGTCCGGCATGGCGCACAGTCGACAGGCCGAACGCGCCGCCGGAAATCATCCCAGCCAACAGAGCGGCGAGGAACAACTGATGCATCGTATCAGCTTGGGGAAACAGCATGAGCGGCGCCGCGCCCCAGGTCGCCCCGAGAAATGCCGCATGCAAGGCCATGCGCCTGATCCCGCGCGCCGAGGCACCGGTGGGTCGATTTTTGTGCGTCCGGTTCCGCGCCCAGAAGGCGGCCGCGGCCTCCAGCCCGATCAGCGTTGCCCACACCGTCAGGAACAGGTTTACCCCGGTATCCCAGAACAAGTAGACAACGATAGCGGCGTTAACAATATTGATGCCCATGGTCAGCGGCACAAGCTGAACCACGGCATCGATCTGCGCCGCCCGGATGCGACGGCGGGCCGGTTCGTCGAGATCGTCCAGGCTGAGGCCGCCACCGAACAGTAACTGGCACAGGGCTCTCATCAGCGCGCGACGTTCTGTCTGCTCTTGTTCGGGCATATGAACTTCGGACTAGAGGACACGCGTGGTTTCTTCCACGTTAGCGGGCCATCTTGCCTATCATTCGCTAAACAAGGGTGAGAGAAGATCATTAAGCAACGGTGAGAGAAACTCTCGGACTGGAATGTTAATCTAGATTATCTTTTTTTTGCTTCCGCTCGGGCGTGGGTGCGGATTAGGCCCCGCAACCGGCATCCCAACGCCCTCGCCACTCCATTGGCACGATTACCTCGCTGAGATGGTGGGGCCCTAACGCGAAAGCCCCGCCGCTTTTCAAGCCGGCGGGGCATTAGCTTTCCATCACGCGGGTAAAAAAAAGGCGCTCTCAGGCATAGGGCGGTACGCAGGGGGACAATGCCCGCCCGAGAGCGTCCTGCAAGTGCGCCTCGGAAGAAGCCCCGAAGCTCCTTAGCAACGAGCCTTTCCAACGTGCGCGAAAAATAAAGCGCGAAAACGCGCCGTTGTCTTTGACCTAGATCAGACAGCAGCTTTGATCTTTCGTCTGCGTCAATTGGGCGCGGTGTTTTGATCATTCGCAATGCCGAAGCGCGCAAAATATGAAATGAAAATACACTTGATATCATCGTAGGAGCTGACCATGCGATTGCATCTGGTGGGCGCCGTGGTAAGCGCTCTGCTGCTGCTCATGCCGGCACACGCGCAGGACAAAATCCCAAGCGCGCTGCTGCAAGAAATCCTGATCAAGGCTTCGCTGCTGACGCTCAACGACGCCAACGTCACCGGCAATTACACGGTGCTGCACGCCAAGCTGGCGAAGCCATTTCGCGACCGGATCACTCCGGACAAACTGAAACAAGCATTCAAGAGCTTCGCCGAGCAGAAAATCGATTGGGACCTGATCGCGGCAAAAACGCCGGTCGCCACCGGCGAAGCCAAGATCGACAACCGCGGCGCGCTGATCCTGCGCGGCTATTTCGATACCAGGCCGAGCCGCGTGAACTATGAACTCGATTTCATGATCTCGGAACGCGAGTGGAAACCCATCATGTTGAACGTCAATTTGAAGTCGCCGGAGGGATGAACGCTTCGCCGCGTGCCTGGCATCGCCACACAAAATGAAAGGTGTCCCATGTCTCAAACCGCCGTATCGCAGCCCAAGCAAGTGTCCACCTGGCGCAAGGTGGTCGCCGCCATTCTCGATTTTATCTTCGTGATGTTCATCGGCGGTTACGCCATCGGCTACATGACCGGCAATCTCACCGAGGAAGGCTTCAGTCTGAATGGCGGGCCGGCGTTCATCCTGTTCGCGGTCATCGTCCTCTACTTCGTGATCTTCACGCGCTATCTCGGCGGCACGCTGTTTCAGCGCCTGCTGGGCGCGCGCTGACGGCTGCGTGCGAAGTGTCATTTGCCGAGCGCATTCTATCGTCGCGCCTAGTTGACCTTGCCAGCGGCAACGGCGCCAGGCTGAAATTCATGTAATTTGGCGTCGACTTTGGCCTGAAGCGTTAAAGTATCGGTGCACTGAGCGAATCCAACCGGCCCGCTCGGCGGCCGATAATCCTTCGCCAGCTTGACGTGGTCGGCCGCGCGCTTGAAATAGCCGAAAGCCTTGTCCTTGTCGGTTGCGTGCAATCCCAACTCGTAAAGATCGTTTGCCAGCAAGTGGTCGACCCATGCGACCCGTTGCTGGCAGACGCCGGATTCGGATTCGTAGCATGAATCCGCGCCCGCATTCTTTCCGGTCATTTTCTGCAAGATGACGCGTGCCGTGTCCAAATATTGATAGAAAAGTGTGTGCGATACTTTCAAATCGATCATCTTGAAATTTCCCGGCACCAAGCAACCTTCGGCATCAAAATGCGCGGCATCCTCGATGCGGCCAATTTCGGCCTCGTAATACCAAACGCTTGGATTTCGATCGTTGAGTTTTTTTAGAACGTTGAAGGTGTCATTAAGCGCAGAAAAATCGGCTTTCTCGGCCTTTTCCAATTTGATCTTCACGACGCGGAATTCGCGCCGAAGATCCTTCAGGATATGCGTGAAGGGAGATTCGGATGCCGGAGTGACATGGGCTTCCGCCGGATGTGGCCAAAAGAATTCGACCGTATGCTTGTATCCCTCGATCAGCCCCGCGATGCCGCCGATGGCATGTCCAAAAGTCAGCAAGCCGGCAAACGACATGCTGGCGACAATCGGCCAATGTTTTCGTTTGGCGAAGGTTTTCTTGTGCTTCGAATGAGCGTCGCGGCCGGCTAAATGATTCATTGTTTGACTCCGCAAAGCGGTCGATCAATCACTTGCGATGCAGATACCGGGCGCTGCCGCGTTGATTCCTAAATTCAAAATCCACCATGGCGTATTATGATACCAAGAGGACGGCAATAACTGCAAGATTGCTTTCAGGGCAAAGATATTGATCCTCGAAGGCCCGCTGCGTGGCGTAGATAGCTACGGCGCGCCGACCCGCGGCCGCCCTCAATCGCTCTGCAGGATGACGTTCTTCACCATCGGGTAGATCTGCTGCTGCCAAATGCGGCCGCTGAACACGCCGTAGTGACCGACCGCTCAGATGTCGTCCTTCTCGCCTTCCGTCGTGCACAGCATGGTGCGCCAGCTATTGCAGGCCATCATGGCCATGCCGGCGATGCAGGAATGGCTGGCGGCGGCCGAGGCGGAGCCGGATGAGGTGGTCGAGCTGGATGTGGAGTTCTAGAGTCTGATCCGATTAGATTGAATCGGATCAGACTCTAGATTCCTAGATTTATCGCGCAATCTTGCGGCGAACCGGTTCCCACTTCGCCGGATTGCGCTCACGCCAGCCCGTATTTCTTCGCCCGCGCGTTGAATTCCGGATAGCCGATGAATTTTTCGAATTCCACGATGTCCGTGCGCCGCTCGGCAACGGCATCGGCGTTGCGCACGTGCCTGAATTCGTCGAGCGCGGCCTTCACGCCGAAATAAGCCGCATACAGCGTCAAGGCATAATAGAGCACGACATCGGCGCCGGCGGCTTCCTCGTCGGCGACCGAGCGGCCGGGCGTGTCGGTGATCACCAGCTTGCCTTTGATGCGCGAGCGCAGGCCCGCCAGCTTCTTGGGCCCGATACCCACCGACATGACCAGGTCGGCGCCGGCCTCCGTGAAGGCATTCAAGCGCGCGATGGCGTCCTCGACGTCGTCGAATGCCCAGGCCGCATCGGTGCGCGCGATGATCAGGAAATTTTCGTCCTCCCTCGCCTCGCGCGCGGCACGGATCTTCTGCACCATCTGCTCGCACGACAGCAGCACTTGCGGCACGTCGGCGTGCTTGCCGAACTCGTGGTCCTCGATATGAATGCCGCACACGCCGGCCTGCTCGAACGCGCGCACGGTGCGCCAGATATTGGCGGCGTTGTTCCATCCATTCTCGCCGTCGGCGATGACCGGGATATCGACGGCATCGGCAACGCGCTTGGCATGCGCGGCCATTTCTTCCATGGTGACCAGCCCGACATCCGGCAGGCCAAAGCCGGCCGCCGCTGTGGCGTAGCTGCCGATATAGACCGCCGGGAATCCGGCGCGTTCGACCAGCATGGCGCTCACCGGGTCGTAAGCGCCGGGCACGATCAGCGTCTTGCCGGACGCGATCAGGGCGCGCAGTTTTTTGCGATTGGTTGCGGCTTTGGTCATCTTGATAAATCCACCTCAGCGATACAGATCGATCGTCAGAATATTATTGTCGAGCGCCACACCGGTCAGCCGAGTCTTTATCGCCGCGTCACGGTCGAGCCCGGCATGCAAGGTCGCCAATTTCTGCCGGCCGGCGATCATGCGCTGCGATACCGCATCGAAGCGTCCCATGCGACGGACATTGCCCGACCGGTCGCTATGGCCACGGACGAGGATGACCGAATCGTAGTTCTTGCCGGCGTTGAAGCATTCGGACGTGTTGAGGAAATAGCTGACGCATAACTCATCGCCCGTCTCGTGCCGCAGCTCCCAGGGTACGACCGGATCGGTGGTAACGACCAAGGTGCGGCCGCTACGGTTAGAGCGGACGAAATCAAGGACGGTCGCATAGGGAATGGCCACGTTGCGCTTGAACGGACCGGTGGTGACATTGATGTTGGCGAGCATCGCCACCGAGGCCACGAGTGTCAACGTTAGCATCGCCAACACCCGGCCGCCCTGCCTTTGCCGCAGCAGACGATCGAAGTAGAGCGTCAGCAGCATCGCCACCGCCGGCGCGAGATAGAGAAACGAACGCGGCTTGGCGAAGCCCGGAATGACGCTGAGCGCCGATACCGCCAGCATCAGCAGCAACAAGTGCGCCGGATCGGCCGGCTGCTTTCGATCGATGGCCCGAAACATCGCCAGCGCGGCGATCGCGATGGCCGGAACGAGAATCCAGCTTTGGCTGATGCCCAGGGTATCGCCGCCAAAAAATCCCAGCAGATCGGTCAAAGTCGAACGCACGATACCGTTGCCCAATTGACCGTTGATGGCGCCCTGGCGAACGAACAAGAGCGAGCCGGCGCACATGACGCCTAACCAGCCGAATACGAGCACCAGCAGCCAAAAGACGCCGTCGAAGCCGGCGCGAAAGCGGCGCTGCAAGCCGTAGCGATAGATCGCCAGGGCGAAGGCGACGGGACCGGCGAGCAGGTTGGTCGATCCCGCCACGCCCAGCGCCACGGCAGAGGCGAGCCGCGCCGCCTTATTGCCGCCGGCGAGATAGAACGTCACGAACAGCGCGATAAGCAGCGCGAACATGGGATACCAGCGCAACGCGTCGCCCTGGCTCAACGCCAACGGACAAAGTCCGAACAGCAGCACCGCGATCAGCCGCGTCGTGATGTCGACTGGCCGCGGGATGAAACTCAAGGTCAGGAGCTGGAACAGCGCGAGTGCGAGCGCCGTCATGCCGAGGCTGACGATCCGCATCGCCGCGGCGGAAAGACCAAGCTGCTGCAGTCCCTCGACGAGGAGATAGGACAGGGGCGGATGGACGTCGGTCTCAACCGAGTAAACGGTTAGCAACCTGAGCGGTGAATAAGTGTCGCGCAGCGCCAGGGTGTAGATTTCGTCGTCGAACGGAAAGCGCCACACGCGTCCCGCCATCAGGCATGCGCAGACGAACAGCACAATCATCAGCACGACGTCGAGCGCGTGGCGGCGGGCGGCGGCGGAAAATTCAGGAGTCAATTGCGGGCGCCAATCCATTTCGTCCACTCAGCCTTTAAGCCAATTGCCGATCCGCTCCACCGCCTCATGCATTTCGGCGGCAGAGCCTGCGTAGCAGAAGCGCAGAAAATGCCTGCCGTCGATCGGATCGAAATCGATGCCGGGTGTCGCCGCCACGCCAGCCTCATTGAGCATGCGCTTGGCGAAATCCAGGCTGTCGTCGGAGAAGCGCCTGATGTCGGCGTAGAGATAGAAGGCGCCGTCGACCGGCAGAAATTTGTCGAGACCGGCCTTCGGCAGACCCTCGGTGAGAATGCGGCGGTTCTCCTCGTAGCCGTGCTTGACCGCTTCCATCTCGGCGCGCCCGTCGAAAGCGGCCTCGCCGGCGATCTGCGACAGCGTCGGCACCGAGATCGCCAGATTGCCCTGCAAACGGTCGATGGTGCGAGTGAGACTCTCGGGCACCACCATCCAGCCGACGCGCCAGCCGGTCATGCAGAAATATTTCGAGAACGAGTTGATCACCACCGCGCGCTCCGACAGCTTGACCGCGGTCTCGGCCGCGAACGCATAATCGAGGCCGTGATAGATCTCGTCGGAGACCACGCGGATGCCTTCGGCTTCCGCCACCGCGATCAGCCGCGCCAGCGCGTCGGCATCCATCATGGTGCCGGTCGGGTTGGCGGGGCTGGCGATCACCACGCCTTTGAGCGGGCTCGCCCGGTGGGCGGCGATCAGCGCCTTGGGTGACAGCGCCCAGCGCGTCGCTGCCGAGGTTTCGATCAGCACCGGCTCGCAGCCGAGCGCGGCCAGGATGTGACGGTAGGGCGGGTAGCCGGGATTGGCCAACGCCACCCGGTCGCCGGCCTCGAACAACGCCAGGAATGCCAGGATGAAACCGCCCGAGGAGCCGGTGGTGACCGCTACGCGGGCGGGATCGAGCGCCAGGTTGTATATGTCGCGGTAATGCCGCGCGATACGGGCCCGCAGCGACGCTATCCCCAGCGTCTCGGTATAGCCGATGCGGCCATGGGTGAGAGCCGCCTGCGCCGCCTTGAGCGCCGTCGCCGGGGCGGGAGCCGCCGGCTGGCCCACCTCCAGGTGGACGACCCGGCGCCCGGACGCCTCGATAGCGGCGGCGGCCGCCATCACGTCCATGACGATAAATGGCGGAACATTGCTGCGTTTGGAGGGCATCAATAGGTGTTTTGCCGCCTCAAGCATCGTAAATGGCCGCTCTGACCTGCCCCCTGCCCCGCTGTTGCCGTATTCAGCGGCTTCCTGGGCATGCGCGTGACGCCTGAGCGCTAAGCATGACTCAGTCGTGATCGTAGCCTGCGTTGACCGCCTAACCGGCCGTCACTAGTTTCCAATTCAGTGGCACATATTGGCATGATCGAAGACGGCACACCAATCAGGACCAAGGCTAGGGCGCCAGCAGCCAAAGCGCTGGCGCTGGTGACTGCGCTCGCGGTGGCCACCGCCGGCATCGCCCCCACGGTTAGCCCGGCGCATGCCCAGGACGCGGCATTGCGCGGCATGCCGGTGATTCGCGACACCGAGATCGAGCAGCTCTTGCGCGATTACGCGCAGCCGATCCTGCGCGCCGCCGGCCTCGCCAAACAGAACGTCCGGGTGGTCGTGCTGGGCGAACGCTCGTTCAACGCCTTCGTCATGGACGGCCGCCACATCTTCATCAATGCCGGCGCGCTGTTCGACGCCAAGACGCCGAACGAGATCATCGGCGTTTTCGCGCACGAAACCGGCCACTTGGCGGGCGGCCATCTGATGAAGCTGCGCGAGCAACTCGCGACCGCGCAGACCGCCTCGATCGTGGCCATGCTGCTCGGCGTCGGCGCCATGGTGGCGGGCGCGCGCGCCGGCGGCGGCGCGGGCGACGTCGGCATGGCGGCGATCATGGCGCCGCAGTCGGCGATCCAGCGCTCTCTGCTCGCTTATGTGCGCACGCAGGAAGACCAAGCCGACCATGCCGGCGTCAAATTCCTCAATGCCACCGGTCAGTCGCCCAGGGGCATGATGGAATTATTCACGCGCCTGACCAACGAGTCGCTGTTCAATTCGCGCTACGTCGATCCCTATCTGCAAACCCATCCGATGCCGGCCGAACGCGTCGCCGCGCTCTCCGCGATCGCCAAGGCGAGCCCCTATTTCGATCGCAAGGATTCGCCCGAGCTGCAACTGCGTCATGACATGATGCGGGCGAAGCTCGCCGGCTTCATGGACAGGCCCGACACGGTCGCGCGGCGCTACCCGCTCGGCGACCACAGCCTGCCGGCGCGCTACGCACGCGCCATCTCGGCCTACCGCCATTCCGGTCTTGCGCGCGCGCAGGTGCTGATCGACGAGCTGATCCAGACGCAGCCGAACAACCCGTATTTTTACGAACTCAAGGGCCAGGCGCTGCTGGAAGGCGGCCGGCCGGCCGAGGCGGTAGCGCCGCTGCGCCGCGCGACACAGCTTTCACATAGAGCTCCGCTGATCGAGATCATGCTGGCGCAGGCGCTCAACGCAACCAACAACAAGGCGCACGCCGAAGAAGCGGCCGAACTGCTGCGCTATGCGATCAGCCGCGAGCCCGACGCGCCGGAAGCCTATTCCCAACTCGCCATGGCCTATGGCCGCAAGGGCGATCTCGCCAATGCCGACCTCGCCTCCGCGCAGGCCGCCTTCACCCGCGGCGATATTGTCACCGCCCGTCAATTGGCGGCGCGCGCCAAGACACGGCTACCCGTAGGCTCGCCGGCCTGGGTGCGCGCCGACGACATCGTCAACGTCAAACCGCCGCAAGCCCGCAATACGCCCCACTGATCACCCACAAGGACCCACCCGATGACATCGAGCCCGCGCCTCCTCGCCGCCGCCATGTTTTTCATCGCTGTCGGCGCGACTGGAATGGCTGCAACTGCCGCTCCAGTAGAGCGCCCGACGGCTTTCAATCAGTTTTTTAGCAATTTTTTAGAATCGGGAAAGCAGACGTCGACCGTTACGAAACGGCATAAGGCACGGCGTCACGTCGCGCATCCAAACAAATCCCGTCAGCCGAAAGCCGTGGCTGCGCCGAAGATCGATCCGGCGATGCTTCGTGACGCGGTCAAGGATACGCTGACGCAAAATCCAGCCTATCTGCGCGACGTGATCGCCGATTTCGTGCGCAACGACAAAACCGTTCAACAGATGTTGACGCCAGCGGCACCAAAAGCCGCTTCAGTTCCCGTTCAAGTGCCGGCCGCCGGCGCCCAGCAGGCCACCAACATCCCACGACAAGAAATCGAGCGCGTCGTGCACGACTATCTGATCGCGCATCCGGAAGTGCTGCAGGAGGCGATGAGCGAACTCGAAAAGCGCCAGACTGTCGCGGAGGCCGAGAAACACAAGACCGCGGTCAAGGATAACGCGCAGAATCTGTTCAGCTCGCCGCGCCAGGTTGTGCTCGGCAATCCGAACGGCGATGTCACCTTTGTCGAGTTCTTCGATTACAATTGCGGCTACTGCAAGCGCGCCATGAGCGACATGCTCACGCTGTTGAAGAACGATCCCAAGCTCAAGGTCGTGCTCAAGGAATTCCCCGTGCTCGGGCCGGGCTCGGTGGAAGCGGCCCAGGTCGCCACCGCCGTGCGCATGCAGGACAAGGGCGGCAAGAAATATCTCGACTTCCACCAGAAGCTGCTCGGCGGCCGCGGCCAGGCCGACAAGGCGCACGCGCTCGCCGCCGCCAAGGAAGCCGGCCTCAACATGGCGCAGATCGAAAAGGACATGGCCAGCCCCGAGGTGAAAGCCAGTTTGCAGGAGTCCTTCAAGCTCGCCGAGGCGCTGGGCTTGAACGGCACGCCGAGCTACGTGATCGGCTCCGAGGTGGTGATCGGCGCCGTCGGCCTTCCCGCGCTGCAGGAAAAGGTCAACACCGCGCGCTGCGGCAAAGCAAACTGCTGAACGCGACTTCCACTCCACCGACCTCAACGCAATAACGGCCGCCGCGGCGAATTCGCCCGGCGGCGGTTTTGCATTGTGAAAATGATATAAGGGAACCTCGCTAGCCCGGAGCCGTTATCGCGCGCATGTACACCGTCGGCATCGAAGAAGAATATTTTGTGTTCGATGCTGGGACGCGTCGGGCCGTGCAGCGATTCGACAAGAGATTCCTCGTTCTCGCCCGCAAGGCGCTCGGCGACCGCGTCATGACCGAGATGCTGCAGTCGCAGATCGAGGTGGCGACGCCGCCTTGCGCCAGCATGAGCGAGGCGCGCGCGCATCTCACGCATTACCGCGGTAGACTTAGCGACGCGGCGGCCGAGCGCGGCCTCGGTCTCGCCGCCATCGGCACCTTCCCGCTGGCATATTGGCCGGAGCAAACCGTCACGCCGAAGGTGCGCTACGGCGCCATCATGGACGACCTGCAGATGGTCGGCTACCGCAACATGCTGTGCGGCATGCATGTGCATGTACGGGTGCCCGACCTCGACAGCCGCATCGATCTCATCATGCGGCTGACGCCCTATCTGCCGCTGCTGCTGGCGCTGTCGACCTCTTCGCCGTTCTGGCAGGGTCATCTCACCGGCCTGCGCGGCTATCGGATGGCGGCCTATGACGAACTGCCGCGCACCGGCTTGCCGGAACTGTTCCGCACCAACGACGACTACATCGCATACGTCGCCGCGCTGGTGTGGGCCAAGATCATTCCGGATGCGAGCTATATCTGGTGGGCGCTGCGACCGTCGCTGTCGAACCCGACGATCGAACTGCGCATTGCCGACAGCTGCACGCGGCTCGATGACACGCTCGCCATCGCCGCGCTGTTCCGCTGCCTGGTGCGTGCGCTCGACCGCGACCGCGCGCTCAATGCCGGCTTCGACCGCGTCGGCCGTGCCATCACGCAGGAGAACAAGTGGCACGCCCAGCGCCACGGCGTCGACGCCACTTTCGTCGATCCGTTCGCGCGCTCGCCGCTCGGCGCCAAGGAATGGCTCGAGCAGGTGCTCGATTTTATTGCCGAGGACATCGCCGCGCTCGGCTGCCAGCCGGACATCAAGCGGCTTTTCGCGATCCTGCGCGAAGGCACCAGCGCCGACCGCCAGATCGACATCTTCAGCAAGGCCAAGGAGGCGGGAAGGAAAAGGTTAACGGCGCTAAAGGATGTCGTCGACTGGGCGGCGGCCGAGACGCTGGGCAAAGGCAAACCTTGAGCCCGGTCGTCGTCCGGGCTTCCCCTTGGCTGCCTCACCTCCTATAAAGCGCCGAACGCCTGCCACATGCCTCGCCCCGATCCATCAGCGGCCGCCCTAATGGCTCAAACGATCTACATCCTCAACGGCCCCAACATGAACCTGCTCGGCACGCGCGAGCCGGACAAATATGGCCGCGCTACGCTCGCCGACGTGGAAAAGCTCTGCCGCGCCACCGCCGAGCGCTTTGGCTTCGAACCGGTGTTCCGGCAGTCGAACAGCGAGGGCGAGTTGGTGAACTGGATCCAGGAGGCGCACGCCAAGAAGGCGGCCGGCCTGGTGATCAATCCGGCCGGCTACACCACCACCTCGATCGCCATTCTCGACGCGCTGCTGGCGGTGCAACTACCGGTGATCGAAATCCACCTCACCAATATCCACCAGCGCGAAAACTTCCGGCAGAATTCCTACGTGTCGAAGGCAGCCAAGGCGGTTATCTGCGGCTTCGGCATCGACGGCTATGCGCTGGCGATCACCGGCCTCGCCGGCTTGCTCGGGATTAAAGAACGCGCATGATCCCGAAAAGTGGGCACCGGTTTTCGGATAAGATCATGCGCAAACTAAAGAAGTACTGAGAAAGACGCGATGGCAAAATCGCCGAAGACAACAGCGCTGGTCGACCACAAACTGATCCATGAGCTAACCCGGCTCCTGGACGAGACCGGCCTGACCGAAATCGAGATCGAGCAGAACGGCCGGCGCGTGCGGGTTGCGCGCGAAGTCCACGACGTCGAGCTTCGCGGCCTCCTGGCGTCGCAGCCCCCACGCGTAGGTCGTCTTGAACAGCGCGGCGTCGCGGAGCGCCGCGAGCGACCCCTTGCGCTTGAGCGCATGCCGGCCCGACACCTGCGCGTCGCAATGATCGAAGAACGCCTGCAGCTCCTCGCGCGAGAGCGGCCGCCGACCGGGGTCGGCCTCGAACTCCGCGACGTGCACGAT
>JAANCK010731721.1_pt1 | contig 12568 bp, 11 predicted proteins | sample 7277841 | NCBI WGS metagenome assembly JAANCK01 (sample SAMN14222788, study PRJNA588281) | permafrost metagenome | isolation source: Arctic cryosol methane SIP | place: Canada:Nunavut | collected 2015-07 | reverse complement strand
GGCATCAGGTAGCCGAAGCTGGGCTGCCCGGCGGCCAGGGCGATCTCCGTCGGCCACAGAAACCGATCGTCGGGCGATCCGCGTTCGACCAGCTCGTCGATTGCCGCGCGTTGCCGGCCGTGAGCAAGGGACGGGAAGTACCACTTCAGAGCATGGTGGGCGCCTCCCGGCTCGACCACGACGTCGTAGACCGCGCCTTGACTTCCCTCACCGATGAATCGGCGCACCGTTGCGTGTCGACGCGACTGCGGCAGCTGGACCTCGGTCCCCGGCGACAGACCACTCATCAATACCTCCGCTCCGCTCCGGAGGCGAATGATACTGGCACACTACTTTCAATGCGAAGGACACGGCCATGACCGAACGCCCCGGGTCGACTCTCGCCGCCCGCCCGCTGCACTTCTTCATCGTCGCCGACTGCTCGGGGTCCATGGCGGCCGACGGCAAGATGCAGGCGCTGAACAACGCCATCCGCGAGACCCTTCCCCACCTCGTCGACGTCGCCAATCAGAATCCGCATGCAGAGTTGTTGGTGCGTTCGATCGCCTTCTCGACGGGGGCGCGCTGGCACATCGAGCGGCCGACGCCCGTTGACAAGCTCGAATGGGAGAACCTGGACACGGGCGGATACACCGACATGGGCGCGGCGCTCAACCTGCTGGCCCCGCAGCTCGGACCGCCGGCGATGGAGGAGCGCGCTCTGGTGCCGGCGATCCTGTTGATATCGGACGGCATGCCCACCGACGATTACCGACCCGCCCTCGGCCGCTTCCTCGATGAGCCGATGGGTCGTCGCGCCGTCCGGATGGCTGTGGGCATCGGGCGCGACGCCGATCTCGAGGTGCTCGAGCGATTCATCGGCGCCTCGGGTCAGGGCGTCCTGACCGCCAACAACCCCGAGCAGCTCGTGCGGATGATCCGCTGGGCGTCGACTCATGCGTCACGGGTGGCCTCCAACCTGGTCCCGCTGAACCAGTCGGTCAGTCCGATGACCGACGACGACGTCTCCAGCCCGGCGGAGTTGATCTGGTGACGACGTCCGCCGGAAGATGGGCTGCCGCTACGGCCAGCGTCCGCGGTGCGTCGCACGAACGCGACGGCAAGCCGAACCAGGATGCCGTTCGAGTCGTCCAGGTTCCAGGCCCGACGCCGGGACTGGTGGCAGCGGTGTGCGATGGCCACGGTGGTGACCGATACGTACGCAGCGATGTCGGGTCGCGCCTCGGGGTCGAAGTGGCCTGTGCGGTCGGCCAGCGGGCACTGGTGGATCTGGGACCGAGTGCGGCTGCTTCCATCGTCGAGGCACACCTCACGGGCACCGTCGCCCAATCGATCGTCGCCGAGTGGCGGAAACGAGTCTTCGACGATGTGCAACGTCGGGCCTTCACCGCCGATGAACGATCACGCGCCGGGGTTCCGTTGGAGGTCGATCCGTTCATCTCGTACGGAGCCACCATGCTGTTGGCGATCGTGGCACCGTCCTGGGTGGGGTTGCTGCAGATCGGTGACGGCGATGTCACGATCGTGCGCCAAGCTCGGGCAGAATCACCAGTACCCGGCGATGACCGGCTGATCGGTGGAGAGACGACGTCGCTGTGCCTAACGAATGCCGCTGCGGACGCCCGCGTCGCGGTGCTCGTCGAGCCACTTCCCGAGGCGATCATCCTGACGAGCGACGGGTACGCCAACTCCTTCGCCAGCCCAACGTGGCGAAGCGATGCCGGCATCGATCTGCGCGACCACGTCCGCAAGCTCGGCTTGGACGGCGTTGAGGAGCGTCTGCCCGCTTGGCTGGCCGACTCCGCAACCGCTGGCGGCGACGACGTGACCATGGCGTTGATCCACCGTACCGATGTCGTAGCGCCCGCCGCGGTCGCGGCGATCACCCCATCGCTCTCGCAAGCGCGGTCGACGAGTCCGGGGGCCTCACGACAACAGAACCGCTGGTTGTTGCCCATCGCCCTGGCCGTCGCCGCAGCCATAGGTGGCGGGGGGATCGGTTGGGCCCTCGGCCGGACAGGCAACTCTACCGCGGAGGCGGGCACGACAACGGCCACGGTTTCGACCTCGCCGAATACGTCGACCTCGGCCTCCATCTCGACGCCTTCAACCTCGACGCCGACGACCTCGACGAGTGCGACACCGCCGCCGACAACATCGCATCTCCCAACGACGACGACCTCAGCCCCACCACCAGTCGTCCCGGCACTCACTGCGGGCGTCCAGCCGCGACTGTTCCTCGGCGCGAACGACGGACTGCTGCTGACCTTCGATCCAAGCAGTCCCAACCCGCTCGAGCCTCATTTCTTCGGCTGGGTGAAGATCGACACGGGGCCCCCGGTCCTGTCGAAGTCGTGGCAGTTCGCCAACGGAGAACTCAGTTGGAAGGGCAAGTGCGTCCAATCTGCACTGGTGCTGCTGCAAGAGGGCGACTATCTGCGCGCCGTCGGTGCGGATGGGCAGAACTTGACCTCGTACAACTTCCGCAGCGGTGCCGAATTGGGTTCGGTCCCGATCGTGAACGGCATCGACAGCGGAGCGATCACAACCGACGCAGGTACGGCGTGCGGGTCCGTCACACAAGCGACTGCTACTGGCGCCGGCGGGCCGGCTGCCACCACACAAGGGGGATGAGCAACATGGAGACATTGCGGATCAGATGGGCCGGCGGGGAAGCGACCTTCGAGCCCGGCACGACCGTTCGGATCGGCCGCGATACGGATGCCGACGTCCAGCTGCGCAACACCAACTTGTCGCGCCGTCACGCCGAGATCACGTACTCGAAGTCCGGCTGGGTCTTGCGCGACGTGGGTAGCGCCCAAGGCACGTGGCGTGATGGCAGACAGGTCGAGACCGTCGACATACGTGGAACGATCCAAGTGACGTTGGGACGCGAAGGACGCGGCGAAGTCCTGACGCTGGAGGCGTCGGCCGTCGGTGGGAACTTGCCGGCGGCGACCGAGCTACCCGGCCGGGGCAATGCGGCCGGCGCGACCCAGATAGTGGGTGGGCCGGTGTCACACGGAGCGCCCGCTTCGGGAGGCGGCGACGGCACGATCGTGGTCGGTGCGTCGGGATCGAACCGACCGGGAGGCGCGCTGCGTGCTGAGGCGATCGCTGGCGCCACCGTCGTCACCGGCGACGCGCTGAACGTCGAATGTGCCGGACGCTCCTACACGTTTCAACCCGGCCACGACGTGTCGATCGGCCGAGACGCGGACTGCGACATCGTCTCCAGCAATCCGACGGTGTCGCGACGACACGCGCGCTTCACCCACAACGGGTCCGGATGGACGCTGCGCGATGAAGGCTCTTCCAGCGGCACGTTCGTCGATGGAGCGCGGATCACAGAACGTCCACTCGCCGGGTCAGTCGCGGCCTGGCTGGGTGACCAGACCACGGGGGAGCGGCTCGTCATCGTCGCCAGTGGCACCAATCCGACGAAGCCGAAGGGCAGCAAGAAGATCGGCGTCCTGCCCATGGCCATCGTCGCCGTCGCGATCGTCGCCGTTGCCTTGGTCGGCTGGCTGGTGACCAGATCGGGCGACGGTGGTGGAGGTCCCAGCAACGATCAATTGGGTCGCGCCACGGTCAGGCTACTGGCTGGTAACTTCGCCGGATCGGGCACCATCATCGACGCCAAGCAGGGCCTCATCCTGACCAATGCTCATGTGGTCGCGCCCGACGCGCCCGGCACAGGTGTGCGCGATGTGCGATTCGGGTACGCCCTGGATCCGAGCCCGCGCGACGTAGAGGTACTCGTTGCCCCGGCACTCGACAAAGCCGCCGAGCCGCGGTTCATTGCCGAGGTGGTGGTTGTGGATGGCTACCTCGACCTCGCCGTGCTCAAGATCACCAAAACCACTGGGGGACAGCTCATCGAGCCGGGCTCGGGAGATCTCGACGGCCTCGTCGCAGTACCGGTCGGTGACAGCAAGGCACTGACGTCTGGAGACAGCTTGCGAGTGTTCGGCTATCCGAGTGCAGCCCAGAGCTCGAGTGTGACGCTGAAGGAGGGTGTGGTCTCAGGCCCGGTCACAGACGAGCGCATCGGGTCCAACAGAGGCATGCTCAACATCAGCGCCGATATCAGTCCGGGCAACTCCGGCGGCCTCGCCGTCAACAAGGCAGGAGAACTCGTCGGTGTGCCGACCCTCGTTCGCGACGGCAAGGTTGCCAGCATGCGACCGAGCGAGTTCGCCAAGGATCTCATCGCGGCCGCACGCAGCGGTAAGCCCTACACCAGCCCCCTGTACCGTCCGGTGACGACCGAGGAGGTCACCGACATCCAATTGGTGGCGCCCAACAGCGACGCCGGCATTCGATTCGACTGCACCAGTGGTGCGCTGGCGGCGCCGATTTCAGCCGCTGACAGTGCGGTTGGCGTCTCGTTCACGTTCAAGGGCTTCGAGGCCGATCAGCATCAAGACATGATGGTGGCGGTCTTCTCGGGCGACACGCTGCTCGGTGTGCAAACCCTCGATCAGGATTATCCCGTCAAGTGGCCGGTCTCGGGCTGCGCGACCATCACGGTGCCGATCGACGCGTCCGCGCTCACCGCTGACTCGCCTGCACCGACACTCACCGTAGGCCTCGGGCCGAACTACGCTGCCGTTCGCTGATCCCGTGGACTGGCCGGGTTCAGGGTTGCAGCAGCCGGAACTTCATTTCGACGCTGCCCACCCGGATGAGGTCACCGTCGCTGAGGACGTGCTCGATCACGCGCTCTCCGTTGACGACCGTGCCATTGGCCGAGCCCACGTCGACGAGCCGAAAAGATCTGCCGAGACGACGCACCTCGGCGTGAAGGCGACTGACGCCGACATCATCGAGAACGAGATCACGGTCGAACAAGCGACCGATGGTCAACACCGGTTGATCGAGAACGATCGGTTCGCCGTCGCGCTCGAGGATTGCGTCGGGACCCACCACTGAAGACCGAACCAGGGTTGCGGGCGATCGATTGCGTGAATCGCCGCGGACCGGTACCAGGTCCAGCGCCCGGTCCTGGTTGAGGATTCGGCTTTCGAGCTCGCGCAGCTCCCGTGAAGGGTCGATGCCCAGTTCTTCGACCAGCAGCTCGCGCCCCTCGCGATACACGGACAACGCGTCGGCCTGGCGACCGCAGCGATAGAGCGCCAGCATGAGATGGGCGCGCAGGCGCTCGTCGAGCGGGTGTTCCGTTACCCAGGTCTGCAACTCGCCGAGGATCTCTCGATGGCGGCCGATGGCGAGCTCGACTTCCGCTGTCTGCTCCATCACCGTCACCTTCGTCAACCGCAGTCGCGTGGTCGACCCGGCGTGGATTGCATCGATGGGCAAGCCCGACATGGGCTCACCTCGCCACAGTTCGAGGGCAGCGCGCAGCGCCACGACAGCTTCCGTCGGGCGTCCCGCTCGGTTGGCGGCTTCGCCCTGGCGGCGAAGTGAATCGAAGAGCAACAAGTCCGACTGATCTGCGCCCAGGGCGAGCTCGTACCCCGGGCGCCGGGTGACGATCAATTGCCGTTCGAGTCGCTCGGATGCCGGTATCAGCAATCGACGCAAGTTCGACATGTAGACCTGCAACGTGGCTGCGTTGCGCGGTTCGGCATCCTCGTGCCAGACCCAGTCGATCAGCCGATCGACAGAGACGACAGTATTGGCTTCCAGGACCAGCAGCGCCAGCACCATCTGCTGCTTGCCGCCGCCCAGATTCAGCGGTCGACCTTCCCAGGTGCACTCGAACGGGCCGAGTGCACCGAACCACAACGCGGGTGTCGAGTCGTGCAATTCGTCAGGGCCGGAAGTCACGGCGACATCGTATGAGGTACGACGACCGCGGCGGCGAAGCTATGAGGGGTAGAGGATGTTGAATGGCTTGGGCAACGTGTTGGGACTGATGCTCATGACTTCGCCGTCTGTCAAGTGATAGCCGGCCGCATCGTCGAGGCTCTGCCGCGACGGTGCCAACTGGTGAAGCATGTTGTCTCCGATGCTGTCCTGTACGTTCATCGCTACTTTGAGCGCGTAGGCGGAGCTGTTGGGATCGGAAACGATCGCATTGATGGCGGCCTGGTTTCGGGCGGTCATACGGTCCGAGGCCTCGGCGAGCGCCATGATCCCGCTCATCGGGCCACTGGAGTAGTCGGGAGCTCCGATGACCATCGTCGTGGTGTTCATCGGGTCCAACCAACCCGTCGTCGAAATGCTGTCCGCCGGTCCGCCGATCGTGCTCACTGTCGTGTTCATCGGATCCAACCAACCCGTCGTGAGGCTGTCCGCCGGTCCGCCGATCGTGCTCACTGTGGTGTTCATCGGATCCAACCAACCCGTCGTGAGGGCGTCCGCCGGACCGCCGATCGTCATGGTGTCGAAGGGAGCCCACCCACCCGCCGGGTTGGTGCCTCCGATGACCATCGTTCCGCCGAAGATCGCCTCGGCCGCGACCGCCGGGCCGGAAGCCGAGCTCGTCGCCGTCATCGTGGCCGTTTGCGAGTCGTTGACGGCGATCAATGCTCTCCGCGTGAGATCGAGCGCTTGGACGAGGAGTTGAGTGCCGACGGAAGCCAGTGCGCGATCAACGGCCACGACCAGCTGGTCGACTACTGCTTGCAAGTCCGGGGGCATCGCGCATTGGGCGCATGCCCACAGCTGTGAACCGATGTCGCCGGTCTCGTTCGAGCACGTTCGAAGCGTCTCCGAGACGGCGATCAACTCGGTTGGATCGAGGGTGATCATCATGTGTTTCTCCTTGAGGTCTCAGCCGGGATCCGCTGCGACCGGGCTGTTGAGCCCGGCAGCGAATCGGGTGAATACAAGCGCATTTCGATCTCTGTCCGGTCGATGCCCATAGTGGCGTTGGTCTCCTGCCAGGACGGCGACAGGATGCGCATGCTGTTGTGGGAGATTCTGTCCTGAACGCCCATCATGGCGCTGAGCCCGGCAAACGAGCCGGCGCCCGAAAATTTGCTGCTACCGGAAAGCCGATGTCAGAAACGTCGGTGGCGAACGTGCGCAATGTGTCGGACGCGGACACCAACTCATTCGGATTGATGGTGATCATCACTGCGTCGCACCAGAACCTTGTGCCCCGTAGAAACCCAAGGGGTCAGCCTCGACCCTGGCGGCACCCTCGTTCAACACATCGGTGACGCGAAGGAGCGCGTTGAGGATCTGTCGCAACCGATCCCGCTCCCAATTGACCGCGGCGCGGAACTGGTCGGCCGCCGGACCGGCATAGACCATCGAGCCCAGCTGGGCGTCCAGCCGGCTCAGCACAACGGCCACTCTGTCACCCTTCGAACGAAACTGCGCCGCTGCATCTCGCATGCCTTGCGCATCTGGTCGTACTGGCATCTCCGGTCTCCTTCCTCGAATAGTTGGGCGTCTTTCGCCACGAATTGATTGTCATCCGGTGCACTGAAGCACCGCTTCAGGACGGCCAAACCTCATGTACCGGGCAGGTGGGCGAGCAGGTCGGAGCGCAGACCCTCGAAGTCGATCGAACGCAGTTGCCAGACCGGCGTGGCCTCCTTTGCTTGCGGCTCGGCCAGCCACAGTGCGCCGTCGGCCCCAATCGCCCAGGTGAACGTTCCGCCGCGGACCGTTTCGCCCACGCGCCAGGTGCTGTTGAATCGCACCAGCGCGAGGACAGGGCCTGTTCCGTCAACGAGATCCTGCAGCGTCACGCGACCTGCATCCGCTGGGCCTGTTGGATCGGCCGCGACGATGCCGGGTGCCTGAGTGAGCGCGAGGAGTTGGGCGATCACGTGGTCGGGCTCGATCTCAGCGCATTCACGCGAGCCGTCCGGCAACACCGTGACCTGCGCGGCTCGATCCGGTCGTAGGCCGAACCACCAGCGGCCGTTGGCCGGCGCGCCGAGGCGCTCCACGAGGATCGTGAGATCCGCGTAGAGGGCGACCTCCATGAGTTCCCGTAGGTCCTCCGACAGATCGGTGAGTCCGTCGTCTCCGGCACGTACGAGCCCGCGGGCAAGCAACGAGCGTGTCACCGCGTCGAGCGTGGCGATGAGTCCGTCTGGCGACATGGACGCCAATAGTTCGCCGCCGACAGTGGGGAACGACGGAGCACCGAGGACGGCTGCGCACACAGACAGTTCGACAGGCGACCAGCGTGTGACGCGACGAAGGCGTGCTTCGACGGGATGTGTACCGGACCATGCGTTCCGTAGTTCCGACCATGCCGAGGAATCGACCGGTGGACGCTTTGCGGGCGCACGCGCGGGTGGCATGTCGGACGCCGCGGGCGCGTCCGTGACCGGTCTGTTCAACAGGCGGATGCTCGCGACGGCAATGTCGATGTCAGCGTCCGCTCCGAGTCCACCTTCGGTCCACGAAGCGCTGACCGTCAATGCCAGACCGTCCTCCACCAGACACACGACTCGACCAATCGAGGCGATGCCATCACTCTCGGAGGTGAACCTACGGTCGTGGGCGACACGACCTCCAGTCAGCGGCATCGTGGACGCCGTGATTTCCTTGATTCCGCGTACTTGGATGCGCGCCGCGGCCTCCATCTGGGCTGCCAGGTCGGAACTGTTCCACTCGTTCCGAGCACGGTTCAGTCTCAGGTGAATATCGGTGCCTGAGGGCGACGAGAACGTCGCCTCCTCCGATACCCGCCAATCCTCAGGAAGGTCTGCCGCCAGCAATGGCAAGTACACCCGGCGGCTCGTTTGTGAGCCCGACACGTCGGGCTAGCTGCCGGCTTGCAGCAATGCCGTCTGACGCCGCGAGACCTCTGCGCCGGCATCGACGAGCGCCTCTTGGAGCTTGCGCAGTGACACTTCGAACTCGCCCGACCACATCGAACGGAAGCGCTCTGCCGCCGGCCCTTCCCACACAGTGGTCTGCAGTTGACCTCGGATCACCCGGGTCAATTCCTCGACCGTCCTCGACTCACGATCGAACGATGCCTTGAGCTGACCGAGCTGCTCGATTTCTCCACCGATACGTGCCATGACTCTTCCTCCTTGTGAAACGCTTCGTCGTTCGAAGCTCCGTCACCTTCACATGCCCCGCTGAAGACTCACTTCAGAAACCCCAAATTGCAGCGTCATGTCCCCGGCATCGCTATCTTGCCACACCGATGGAGGCGAGTTCTAGAGTCCGTGGCCGGAGCATGAAGTCCTCGAGAAAGGCGAATGATGTCTTGGTTGAAGCGGCGGCGAGGTGTGCAGCAACCTCCCAGAGAAGAGACGAGGCCTGCGCAAACCGACTCGACAGTCCTCGTCTTCGGTGTTGATCCCAACGATCCGGCGTCTCTGGATTCCGCCGGCGTGCAATACGCGCAAGCCGGCCAACACGCGCAAGCGGCTGAGGCATTTCTTGCCTCGGCTCGGCTTGGCTATCCCCGTGGTGCGTACAACTATGCGGTCGCATGCGAGCAGGCCGGTCGCACCGAAGAGGCCCAGCAGTGGTACACCTTCGCGGCCGAGCGTGGTCATGGTGGAGCCTCCAACGCCCTCGGCGCGATCGTGTTTCGCGGTGACGATCTGGTAGCCGCGCTGGCGTGGTTCCAACAGGCGTCGGAGGCAGGCAACGCCGATGGCGCTCGCAACGTCAAGGTGGTCGGCGACCTGATCGCCCGCGCCGAGCACGAAGGTGCCTGGCGTGCAGCCGCAGAAACCGGCGATCTCGAGGCCGGCTATCAGCTCGGGCTGCTGGAGCTCAAACGCGGCAACAAGCCTGAGGCCCAGCAACACTTGACCTCGGCTGCGACTGCCGGCCATACATCGGCTGCAAACTCACTGGCGGAACTGCTCGACCGGCAAGGCGATGAAGACGCCGCACTGCCGTGGTACCGAATGGCCGCGGAGGGCGGAGTACAGGTCGCCGCCTTCAATCTGGGTGCGACATTTTCAGCCCGCGGCAATGACTCGGAGGCTGAACGCTGGTACCGGGTGGCTGCAGGAGGAGGCCATTCACTCGCTCAGTGCAACCTCGGGTCGATGTTGATGGCACGCAACGAGTTTGCCGAGGCGCGCAAATGGCTCGAACTGGCCAAAGCCGGAGGTGACGGGCTTGCCGCTCGGACACTTGCCGAACTGGCGCGGCGAGAGAGCGGCTGAGCGAAGCGCTACCACGGCCCGGTTATCTGGTTTCGCTGCTCCTCGAGGCCCATGCTTCGAAATTCATCCTCGGCGGCGGCGCCCTCGATCCCCTCCGCCGCCGGGCAAGCCTGGAAAGTATGACCGACCGTTGATTGGGTGAACTCGGCCGTGTCGCGCCATCCAATCGACAACGACGTCGGTGAGCAGGTCGACCGATCCAAACGGGATGGCGCTAGCGCCGTTGAGACCCCAACGGCCCCGGCGCGCTCGACGAGCGGTTCGAGTGCTGCTTGCGCTCGGCGGTCGAGGCTGTTGAGCCGATCCCGGTTTGAATCGGATCGGTATCCTCGCGGGTCTTGCGCTTTCTGTCTGTCAGCCCGACCAACGAATTCAGGTCAGAGACGGTCCGCGGAGGCCGCTTCTGTCACATGCGCGTCGCCGACGTGGGCGAGTGTACCGGTACTGGGTGTGCCTGTTCTTGGTGTGCCGGTTTCGCGCCCAAGGCGCCGCCGGCCGTGCGGTCGGGGAAACGGAACCCGCAGTGCCGAAATCGCGCCCAGGCCACTGTGGGTCGCGCTCCGGGGGCCTGTTGTCGCCGCCGATTTGGGACGTTCGGCACTGTGCGCGATGACCTTGTCGACCGAGAGTGGTAGGTGATTGTACCGATGGTGGTCCTCGCAGTGACGAAGGGTTTACCAAAGCCTTGAGCAATAACCAGAAATCGCAGGCGCCATGACCGACGTCATGGCGCCCCTCGTTGCCGTTTCGCGCGCGCCCATCATCTTCATCGTGGGGGCTCAGGGCACGATGGAATACATCGACGCCCGCGGCGCGGCATTCGTCGGGCGTCCGCCCGCAGACATGTGCGGACACTCCTGGTTTCACCTCGTGCATCCTGATGATGTCGGGGCGGTACGCGCCGCTTGGAGACAGGCGCGCCGCGAGCGGTTGCCATACGACGGTGTGCTGAGGATCTGCAACGGGGCCGGCAAGTATCGGCTGATGGCCGAGTCTGCTTCACCGGTGTTGGCAGCCGATGGCACGATCGACCGGTGGGTTTGCACGCTCACCGACGTAGTGCACGACCAACAGACCCACGAGCAGCGCCGTCACCTCGACCACGAAGCGAACGAAACTCATGCGCTTCTCGACACACTCTTGTCGACTGCGCCGGTCGGGTTCCTCTTCCTCGATCGAGAGTTCCGTTACGTCCGGGTCAACGAACTGGTGGCCGCGCTCGACGGGGCCGCCACGGTGACCGAGCATCTCGGCCGCACCCTGGCCGAGGTGGCCCCGGCGCTGTGGCCGCAGCTCGGGCCGCTTTGCCGGAGGGTCCTCGAATCGGGTGAGCCGGTGCTCAACGTCGAAGTCAGCGGCGACAGCCTCATCGATCCGGGCACGATCCATTACTGGCTCGACAACATCTACCCGGTCAGAGTCAACGGTCAGATCGTCGGTCTTGGCTTGATCATCGTTGACATCACCGAGCGCAAAGAGAACGAGACCGCGCTCATGGCCCTTACCGAGGCGTCGGTCGACGCCATCGCCACCGCCGCCGAGGCTCGCGATCCATACACCGCCGGCCACCAGCGACGGGTGGCCGAGCTCTCGGTGGCGATCGCCAATGAGCTCGGGCTGGATCCAGAAGACATCGCCGGAATTCGAATTGCAGCCAAGATCCATGACGTCGGCAAGCTGTCGATGCCGTCGGAGATCCTCAGCAAGCCTGGCCAGCTCAAGCCCACCGAGATCGCACTGCTGAAGGAGCACGCTCGAGCCGGCTCCGACATCGTCCGCGGCATCCACTTCCCGTGGCCGATAGCAGACATGATCCTGCAGCACCACGAGCGAATCGATGGCTCTGGTTACCCGCTGGGATTGGTCGGCAACGAAATTCTGCTATCGGCACAGATCATTGCCGTCGCCGATGTCGTCGAGGCGATGTCATCGGATCGCCCGTACCGGGCAAAGAAGGGCCTCGATGCTGCGCTGAGCGAAATCGAGCAACGCCGCGGCACGCTGTTCGACGCAAAGATCGTCGACGTGTGCCTGCGCCTGTTCCGGGAGCACCGCTTCACCTTCGCGGAGCGGGTGCAGCCATGACCCTGACCCGCGCCCCGTCGGTCACAGACCTCGACGTTCAACCGTGGGCCGACTTCAGCGCGCCGATCGTGTTCGTCAAAGGACCGGATGCCACGATCCTGAGTGTCGATGCCCTTGGCGTCGCCTTCGTCGGGATGACGCCCGACGACATCTGTGGACGATCATGGTTCGACCTGCTGCACCCAGACGACGTAGACGTCGCCCGCGCTGCTTGGCAGAAGGCACTCCGTGACAAGGCGCCGTACTGTGCCGAGCTGAGAATGCGCAACGCCACCGGTGCGTATCGCTGGATGTCGGATAGTGCATCGCCAATGCTCGGCCGAGGTGGCACGGTCGAAGGCTGGGTCGACAGTCTGCGCGACATCGACGACGACAAGGAGGCCGCCGACCAACGTCGGCCCTCAGCCAGC
>JAANCK010137007.1_pt1 | contig 12568 bp, 13 predicted proteins | sample 7277841 | NCBI WGS metagenome assembly JAANCK01 (sample SAMN14222788, study PRJNA588281) | permafrost metagenome | isolation source: Arctic cryosol methane SIP | place: Canada:Nunavut | collected 2015-07 | reverse complement strand
CCCAAGGACTTGCTGGAATCCGAGTTGTTTGGCCATGAGCGCGGCGCATTCACCGGCGCCGCGGCGCAACGGCGCGGCCGCTTCGAGCAGGCCGACGGCGGCACCCTGTTTCTGGACGAAATCGGCGACATGCCCGCCGAACTGCAAACCCGTTTGCTGCGGGTGTTATCGGATGGCCAGTTTTATCGCGTGGGCGGCCATTCGCCAATCAAGGTCAACGTGCGCGTCATTGCCGCCACCCACCAGGATCTGGAAGTGCGGGTGCGCGAAGGCCTGTTTCGAGAAGACCTGTTCCATCGCCTGAACGTGATCCGCCTGCGCCTGCCTGCGCTGCGCGAACGGCGCGAGGACATTCCGCTGCTGGTGCGGCACTTCATGCAAAAAAGCGCCCGCGAACTGGGCATGGATGCCAAAGGCGTGTCGGACGCAGCACTCAAAACCATGGTCAATCTGCCGTGGAGCGGCAACGTGCGGCAGTTGGAAAACGTCAGCCATTACCTCACCGTGATGGCGCCTGGCCAAGTGGTAGAAGTCAGCGACCTGCCGACCGACTTGATGCAGGGGGGCGTCGAACAAGCCACGGGCGACTGGCTGCATGGCTTGGCCGCTGAGGCCAGTGCGCGGCTGGCGCGCGGGGAGACAGCCATTCTCGATGATCTGACCCAGTCTTACGAAAAAACGCTGATCGAAGTGGCGCTGCGTCACACCGCAGGGCGCCGTATCGAAGCCGCCCATCTTTTGGGCTGGGGTCGCAATACCCTGACGCGAAAAATTCACGAACTGGGGATGGACCACGAAGCCGGGGCGGACGAGGGCAAATGATTGCCGTTTGAGTAGTTAAGGGGCAACAAAAAAGCCGACTTCAAGTCGGCTTTTTTGCGTTTGGGTGAGACTCAGGCGGCTTGCGCTTCTTCCAGCACTTTCTGGATTTCGCCCTTCTGATACATCTCAACCATGATGTCGCAGCCACCGACCAGTTCGCCCTTTACATACAGTTGCGGGAAAGTCGGCCAATTGGCGTAATACTTCAGGTTCTCGAAAATCTCGGGGTCGGCCAGCACGTTTACCGCCAGAAAGTCTTGCACGCCGCAGGCTTGCAGGACTTGTGCCGCTTTGGAAGAAAAGCCGCACTGCGGAAATTGGGGTGTGCCTTTCATGTACAGCACAACGGTGTTGTTGGTGACTTGGTCACGGATGCGATCGAGGGGGTTCATGACAGGCTCCTGATTAATACTTGAGTGGAATGCTCAGGAATTATACGCAGGGTAAAACGCGCGTCAAGCGGCTTTGGGCGCATCGTTATCCAGAGTGGGGTGGATAAAGGCTTTATGAAACAAATGCGGGATCAGCAGGTAGGCGGGCATGCGTAGCCAATGGGCGCGCACGAACGCCGCGAGGCGGGCGGCGGGGGTGAAGGCGTCCGCACAACTGGCGTGTACGGGCGCAAGTACGCGGGTGAAGATGTCGTCCATCAGCGCGAGCGTAATGCGATTGGGGGTGACGGTATGCAGTGCGGCGAATACGCTGTCGGGAATCGGCGTATCAAGAAAGTGGCGTACGTAGCGCAAGGCGTAGAACAGCGAGCGACCCAGTTGCAGTTCGTCGGCGCGCGCAGTCAGACGCGGCCAGAAATCGGGTTCCACCGCAGCATCGCGCAACAGCAGATCAAGATCGGTGAGGTCGCGCAGGCCATGCGGCAATTCGCCATCGTGAAATAAATGGGTAGCGGAATGCAGGATGCGGTCTTCTGCTGCCAGCACGTAGACGCCGGGCAAGCCGTCCACCGCAACGGCGCGGCTGCGTAGCTTGGCGGAATCCGGGTGGTAGCGCGCGGTGTCAGGCAGAATCGCGTGATGGACATCGATCACCGTCGCGCGTTTGACGTGTTGCATGGGGGGAATTTCATGCATCCAGCGCCGGTAGTAGCGTTGGTCGTATTCCGACAGACCGGTGGCGTTCCAGCCGGCCAGCATCAGCGCGGCTTCGACCGGTCCTAATTGATCGCGCGGGACCAGAATGTCGATGTCATTAAACAGGCGGCCCATCGCAGCGGGCAGCTGCGCCATCACATAGGCCCCTCCCTTCAACACGATAACGGGGATGGCCAGCTCAGTCAGCGCCTGGCGGATTTGCGCCACTTCCCAGCGTACGGCCAACTGCTGTTTGTCTGCCAGCGTGGCAGCCGCATCAAAATGCCAGCGCGCCACGGTCGGAATGCGGTCAAGCAACTGGTGTTGGTCGAGCACATGGCGAACGCGGGCCAGCAATCCGGCGCTGCGTGCCTGCCTGACCAGCATGTCCCAGTCGGCCATGGAAAAATGGCGCAGTGAATCAGGATCGCGCAATGTTGCAGACAGCAAGTCTTGCGACCTGGTGGCGCGCGTGACGCTAAATGGTGGCATGGGGGGCGGAGCTGTCTGCCAAACGGTCAAAGGCTGCAACGGCCTCTTCAAGCAGGCTGTACTGAAAGTCGTAACAGTCGACGCGCTCAATCAGTGCCGTGCCGACACGGAAGCCGTCTGTTCCCAGATGGCTGTAATTGAACGCATTTTCTGCCAGAAACATGAAGGTCTGGGCTTTGGAACGGGGCGTCAGCTGGGTGTCGGCGTTCGCCATCCACTTGGGGAAAATCACCCAGCCAGGCTGCGCCGGTTCGTGTTGGCGCCGCACACTTTCTTTCGGAGGGCGCATGTGCGCAACCGTACCTTTGGCGGTGTCGTGCGACGCCCGGTTGATGAAGGCATCAGGCGAAAAGTGGCGGATCACGTCGATCGATTGATTTTTCAGGCTGACCGGACGCGGCAGTGGTTGGATCAGACCGGTGTGACAGTCGATCAGGGTGAGTTCGTCTGATAGCAGGCGCCAACCAGATAGCACCAAGCCCGCAGTCAGGGTGCTCTTACCTGATCCGGGCGGGGCGGGCAGGATGGCGGCCAGACCATTTTTTTCGACCACGGCAGCGTGAATGATGAGGTACTGATGGGCGTGCATGGACACGCACCAGTTCAGTCCCCATTCCAGCATGGGAAAAGCCTGATCCAACGGAAGCGGTTTGAATGGCAGGCTGCCATCGAAGGAGAAATCCACCTGGGGACGAAACCAGCGTCGCAGTGCAGTGGGTGAATTCAGCTCGACATGAAAGTCTGCAAAAGCGAGATGTGATTCACGCGTCTCAAACTGGCCGTAAAGATCGACCAGACCCTTGGCAACCGAAGGGATGCTGGACTGGACGCGCAGCGAAAAAGGCCCTGTACGCAGCCACACGCCCTGCCCGGCGAGCCGCTGCCGCAACTCGGAAGGGGATAGCTGGAGCAGTTTCATGGCGCCTCAAGCAACCCAAGCTGGCGCAGACCGGCAAGCGATTCCTGGGTTAAAGACGTGAGATGCTCGCTGCTGGGCAGGTCGAGCCTGGACAGCAAGGCTGATTCGATTTCGTGAGCTGACATGCCAGGATTGCTTTGGATGAGCTCGAATATTGTCAAGGTGAACGGGGCAAGAAAATGCGTGTCACCCGAGGCCGTGTCAAACACGACGGCCTCGTTCTCAAACGATTTGATCTGGAAGCGTGCCAAGCGCGCTGAAAGGATGCGTCTCGAAGAGCGACGGGGTTGTTAGCGCGAATTCAGCTACCAAACGTGCTCTTGATATAGGTCACAATCTGCGCAGAATTCCAGTGAACATTGGCGGTGGGCTCAAAATAGCCTTTGCTCGCCCACTCGCTCCACATGTTCATGACGTCGAGTTCGGTCAAAACCGGTGTGTAGCCCTTGTTGGCATTCAGCAAGGCGGCAACGATATGCATGCCCAGGTTGTCCGGGTCGGTCAGCCCCCAAGGATTGTTGCCATCATTCATCAACATGACTTGCATCATCGACAACGAGGTTTTGGGGGTAGTGGGGTTACCGTCAAGATCGGCCAGAAAACTGTTGCCACTACCGTTGGTAACCAAAGCAAACGTCGGATGAAACAAGGTGCCATTCCGCCAGTTCTCAGCCAGATTGCAAACACTTCCTCCCCCTGTGCAGGTTCCCGGCGTATAAGAAAGTGGCCATTTATCTGGCTGCTGTTTCCAAAATCCGGGCGACAGACCGCTGCACGTCGTAGGCGTGCCATGTTGGCTCAAATTGCCTGAGACAGCGGCTGATGCCGTCATGCATTGCTGGGCCAGCACGGGCCGGCTGGCGAGGGTCAGGATGGCCGAAACACCCAGCGCGGCACCGGTCAGTTTGCGGCGGGATTGATCAACGGCATCCTGCTGCGAAACGTCAGGCAGGGAATTCGGGGTGTCGGGTGTGTGATCAGACATGGCAGACCTCGGAAGTCGTTTAATTTTGTCTCAAAAACTAGCAAGAATCGATCCAGCATACCCCAAACCAGGCGGGGATGCCCACAGTGCGCTGCGTACACAGATCGAGATCGGCGTCACTCGGCATGCCAGTGTAAATTATTCCGACACGATGCCGCCACTGACGCGTTGCACGCCAGCCAGGTCGTTCCAGCTTTGCGGGGATTGAATACCGTTTTGGCGCAACAGGGCCAGGACGGCATCGGCTTGATCGTAGCCGTGCTCCAGCAGCAAGGTTCCGCCGGGTGCGAGGTGGGCGCAGGCCGCAGTGACCAGGTGGCGCAGATCGTCGAGACCGTCGGCACCAGCGGCCAGAGCGCTGAGCGGTTCAAAACGTACGTCACCCTGAGCCAGATGGGGATCAGCCGTGGCAATGTAGGGCGGATTGCTGACAATCAGGTCGAAGCGGCGACCGGCAAGTGCACTGAACCAGTCGCTCGCCAAAAACTCGACACGTGCGTTGAGGGTTTCGGCATTGCTTCGTGCGATGGCGAGCGCAGCTGCGGAACGATCCACCGCAGTGACGCGGGCGAGCGGGCGTTCCAATGCCAGGGTGATGGCAATGCAGCCACTACCGGTGCCGAGGTCGAGAACGTTGATCGCATGCTCGGACGGGGTGCGCGCCAGCGCCAGTTCAACCAGCAATTCGGTGTCGGGACGAGGAATCAGGACGTCGGCCGAAACCAGGAAAGGACGGCCATAAAACTCGCGGCTGCCGGTGAGATAGGCGATGGGCAAGCCGCTCAGCCGGCGCGCCAGCAGCGACTGGAACGCAAGCGCCTGCTGCGCGGGCAGCGGATCGGTGTCATGCGCAATCAACCAGGCGGCATCGACTCCCAATACATGCGCGGCCAGCACGCGGGCATCAAGGCGCGCGTCGCGGCGTTGAAGGTTGAGCGCGGCGGCGATGCGTGCGGTGGCGTCGTCGATCAGGCCGGCAACGGAGACCGCCTCACCGCTCACTGTTTACCCCTCACCTGACAGCGTCGCCAGCAGTTCAGCCTGATGCTCGGCCGCCAGGGCGTCGAATAACTCGGTGAGGTCGCCGTCCATCATGGCGTCGATTTTGTACAGCGTGAGATTGATGCGGTGGTCGGTAATGCGCCCTTGCGGGAAGTTGTAGGTGCGGATGCGGTCGGAGCGGTCGCCGGTGCCAATCAGGCTCTTGCGGGTGCTGGCTTCCAGTGCGTGTTGTGCCTGCAGTTCACGGTCTTTCAGACGCGCGGCCAGCACGCTCATTGCCTGCGCGCGGTTGCGGTGCTGCGAGCGGTCGTCCTGGCATTCGACCACCAGACCGCTTGGCAGATGGGTGATGCGCACGGCGGAATCGGTCTTGTTGATGTGCTGGCCGCCCGCGCCGGAGGCGCGATAGGTGTCGATGCGCAAATCTGCCGGGTTGATGCTGATTTCTGCCACCTCGTCTGCCTCGGGCATCACTGCGACGGTGCAGGCAGAGGTGTGGATGCGCCCCTGGGATTCGGTTTCAGGCACGCGCTGCACACGGTGGCCGCCCGATTCGAACTTGAGCCGCGAATACGCGCCAAAGCCGACGATACGCAGGATGATTTCCTTGTAGCCGCCGACCTCGCCGGGATTTTCCGAGACGACCTCGACTTTCCAGCCTTGCCGTTCTGCGTAGCGGGTATAGAGGCGCGCAAGATTGCCGGCGAACAGCGCCGATTCGTCGCCGCCGGTGCCGGCGCGGATTTCCAGAAAGATGTTGCGCTCGTCGTTGGGGTCTTTCGGTAACAGCGCCGTTTGCAGATCAGCTTCCAGTTGCGCGATGCGGGCGGCGCTGTCGGCAAGTTCGGCTTCGGCGAGTTCGCGCATTTCCGGATCGGCCAGCATCTCGGTCGCGGCCTTCTGGTCGGCCTCGACTTGCCGATACTGGCGATACAGTGCCACCACGGGGTCGAGGTCGGCACGTTCGCGGGTGAATTTGCGGTAGGTTTCCATGTCGCCGGCAATTTCCGGTTGCGACAGCAGCGCGTCGAGTTCCGCCAGCCGCTCGTCGGCACGAGCGAGCTTGTCGGCCAGAGATGCTTTCATTCCTGATGCAGCCCGTAAAGCTGCTTGATCAGGCGGGCGAACTGGTCGCGCTCGGCGCTGCTGGCGTGGTTCAACGCATGGGTCGGCGCGTGCAGCAATTTGTTGGCAAGCGCGTGGCTCATCGCTTCGAGCACGGCGTGCGGATCGTCGCCTCGTGCCAGGGCTTTTTCGGCTTTCTCGATTTCGTGGCGGCGATGGCGGTCGGCGTTGTCACGCAGCGCGCGGATCACCGGCACCAGTTCGCGGCCTTCCATCCAGTGGACGAAGCTTTCGACGCAGGTTTCGATGATCGCTTCGGCCTGTGCCACCTGCGCCACCCGGATATCCATGCCTTCGCGCACCACTTCGCCGAGGTCGTCCACGCTGTAGAGGAAGACGTCGTCCATGGTGGCGACTTCGGCTTCGACATCGCGCGGCACCGCCAGGTCGACGATGAAAATCGGGCGGTGGCGGCGTTGCTTGATCGCGCGTTCGAGCATGCCCTTGCCGAGTATCGGCAGCGGGCTGGCGGTGGAGGTGATGATGATGTCGTAGGCGGCGACTTCGTCCGGCAGTGCGGTCAGCGGAATCACCCCGGCGTTGAAGCGCTCGGCCAGCGGTCGCGCGCGCTCGGTGGTGCGGTTGGCTACGGTCATGCGGCGCGGGTGCTGCGCGGCGAAGTGGGTCATGCACAGTTCGATCATTTCGCCGGCGCCAATGAACAGGCAGGCCTGTTCTTTGACGCTGGGGAAAATGCGCTCGGCCAGCCGCACCGCAGCGGCAGCCATCGACACCGAATTGGTGCCGATTTCGGTGCTGGTGCGCACTTCCTTGGCGGCCGAGAAGGTGCGCTGAAACAGTTTGTGCAGCAGCAGGCCAAGGGTGCCGGCTTCCTCGGCAGTCTGAACCGCCTGCTTCATCTGCCCGAGGATCTGGGTTTCGCCCAGCACCATCGAATCGAGCCCGGCGGCGACGCGGAATGCATGTTGCGCGGCTTTTTCGCGCGGCAGCGCATACAGATAAGGCGCCAGTTCGCGGCGCTCGATATGGTGGAAATCGGCCAGCCATTGCATCACCTCTTCGGGCGAAGCCGTGTTGACGTAGAGCTCGGTGCGGTTGCAGGTCGACAGAATCGCCGCCTCGGACGCGCGCCGGCTTTGTATCAGCTCGCGCAGCGCCAGCGCCAGCTTTTCGGGGCCGAACGCCACCTGCTCGCGGATGGCGAGCGGCGCGGTGTGATGATTGACCCCAAGGGCGAGAAGCTGCATGACGGCAGGCGGCCGAAAAACAAAGGCCGCTATTTTACCTGCTCCCGCTAGGCAGGGCGTGTTTGATTGGCCAGATCAAAGCGCAAACGGTCGTAATAACGCCCGCGGTACAGCAATCTGCGGTGGCCGGGGGAGTCGGAAAATCCGTTGCGGGTGTGCAGCACGTTGTTGCAGATGAGACCCATGCCGGGCGTCATCCGTGCGGTCAGCCTGTATTCGGAATCGGCGAGAATGCCGGCCAGCGTTGTGACGGCGGCCTGCGTGGCCGGGTCGGCTTTCCATACGATCGAGCGGGTGCGTGCGGTGTAACGCATGTAGAGAAACCCCTGCGCGGGATCGATGGCAAACACCGGGCCGGATTGCTCGGCGCGGGCGACGTTGTCTTCATCCATGCGCGCGGGAATGGTCATCGCGTCAGGCTGCATCAGCGCGGCGATGTAATCCGGGTTGGTGTCGCGCAACTGGATGTAGGCGATTTCGTGGTCGAGCAGCGCGTTCTCGCCGCCTTCCTCCGCGTCCTGCGCGCAGTGCAGCGTCATGCCGAGAATGCGGCGGTCGAGCGCGTTGTAATAGCCGTCGGTGTGCCAGTTGATCGGCTTGTGGGTGTAGGGAATGTATTCGCCGCGCGCGCTGGTTTCATCGTCGTTCGGCGTGATGCTGGACAGACCATCTTCGTCGGCGAGGTAATTGCCTTCGAGCCGGTTCAAACCCAGTTGCTGCGCGAGCAGCGTGGGCAGCGACTTGTCGGCGGCGGGCAGGTGCGGTGCGGAATAGAACGCCATGTTGGCGCGCGCGCAGGCGGCGGCAAGCGCGCGGGTTTCGTTTGCCGTCAGTGCGCGTGGATCGGCCAAGGGCACGATCAGCTCGTCAACATTTTTCGGATAGGCCGCGAGCTTGGCGTCGCGCCAGGCGCGGTAAGCCGCGTCGTCGGCCAGATCAAACGGTGATGCCATGCAGCGCCTTGGTTACCCGGATTATTCGGGCGGCAGCATGTCGGGCGAGCCGAAGCCGCGCTTGACGGGGGCGTCGGACAGCAGGCCCTTGAAGCTCTTGCGCACCGTGCCCATCATTTCAGGCATTTCGATGTCCATGATCTGATCCATGACCCAGGTTTTATCGTTGTCGCCCATTTCATCGCGGATCTGCAGGCCGAGGAAGCGCAGCGCCGGAAAGCTGGCGCGTTCATCATCAGGAAATTCGAATTCGCTGTAATCGACAAAGCGGCGGTTGAGGAAGTCGATGAATTCCTGCTTGTAATTGCGCGGATCGTCCTTGCCAACCACTTCGCGCACGTTTTGCTCCAGTACTTCACCGAGCCGGTTGCTGACGGCCTGCAGGACGGCCATGCGCCGTTCTGGCGAAAGCGATGCATACGCCATGCGGTCGCAGTAATGCACCAGAAAAGCGAGGAATTCGGCAATCAGCTTGAATCCGCGATCCGGGGTGATGATGTCGTAGTTCTCGCGCCCGAGGTTGTCGATGGCCTTGTCGGCCACACGCCATGTGGTGGTAGCGACCGCCGAGGCGATCTCTTCTGCGGTGCGTTCGCCGTCTTTCTTGAACCAGATGGTTTTGACGCGGATGGGCATGGCCATAAATTATTCTCCTGTGGCAACGGGGCGGGCGGGATCGGTGATCCACTCGCTCCATGAGCCGGGGTAAAGCCGTGAACCGGGAAGTCCGGCGATTTCCATCGCCAGAATGTTGTGACAGGCAGTGACGCCGGAACCGCACATGTGCAGCACTTGCCAGGCCGGCTTGCCCTTGAGCAGCGCCTGATAGTTTTCGCGCAGGGCCTCGGGCGGCATGAAGGTGCCATCCACGTCGAGATTTTCATCGAATGGGTAATTGATCGCGCCGGGCACATGGCCGGCCACCGGGTCGAGCGGCTCGAATTCGCCAGAAAAACGGCGATCCGGGCGCGCATCGATGATGAGTTGTTCGCCTGAACGCGACGCATGCAGGATGTCGTCCGCCGTCACGATCTGGGTGGGCTCCGGCAGGCAGGCGCAATTGGCTCGGTGCGGCGTCGGCTGGCCGGCGTTGACCGGGCGCTTCTCGCGCAGCCATTTCGGATAGCCGCCATCCAGCAGCGCCACGCCGGGGTGGCCGAGCCAGCGCATCATCCACCACAGGCGGACGGCCATGGCGCCATAGCTGTCGTCGTACACCACGACTTGCTTGTTGACCCCGACGCCCCATTGACACAGTTTTTCAGCCAGCGCGCGCGGATCGGGCAGGGGGTGGCGCCCCGTGTTTTTGCTGACCGGGGCGGCAAGGTCGTCGTCCAGGTGGACATAACGCGCACCCGGGATGTGGGCTGTCTCGTAAGCTTGGCGGCCCGCACCGGGATCGGTGAGGGTGAAGCGGCAATCGAGGATGACCCAGTTCGGGTCGTCCAGATGGGCCGCCAGGTCTTCAGTGGTAACGAGGGTGTTGCTGAACATGGGTGGAACCTGAAAGTCGGGAGTGGAGAGCCGTGCGCTAAGGCACCCGGCTCTCGGGTCCAGGCTCTGGTATCAGTAGCCGCCCTTGCCGAATGGCTTGGGCAGGCCGGCGACGCGGCAGCCCTGGCGAGCTGGCATGTTGGGGAACAGCTCGTACAGCTTTTTCTTCCAGTCCACGCCTTCGTGCAACTCATCCAATTCGGCGACCATGTTGCGGAAGTTCGGGGTTTGGCCGTCTTCTTTGTATTTGTCACGCAAATAGGCGACAACCTGCAAATGCTCGTCAGTCAGTTTGATGCCTTCAGCTGCGGCGATGACGGGGACAATTTCATCGCTGAAATTGGCTTCCAGCAGGAAGTTTTCTTCGCCCGTTTCGAGCTCTTCGCCGTTCAACATGTAACCCATGATTACTTCTCCTTTTCGGTTGGTTGCAAAAAATGATTCTAAATATTGGCCTGAACAACCGGCGCAATGGATTTGTGCGGAATGAAAATCCCGCAGCCTAACAAACGGTTGCGACCCATGCCTTCATCCTGCAATTGCAGGGACTTGTGTGGGGGAACGTCGTGCAGCATCAGGCTGTAGCCAAATAATGGCCCGGACGCACTTTTCAAGGTCTGTTGCTTGCCGCAAATAAACCCGCAGCGGATCTGGAAATGACCATCCAGTTCACGCATGACATCCTGCACGAATTGTTCTTCACTGGCGCTGCCTGTGTCAACAAAATGGGCGTAGATGTTGCCAAACGGGCTGAACGCGCGGGTTTTGAAGTTGCCGATCTGCAAAGCGTGGCCCGCCAGATCAAGCGTCTTGCCAACCAGTTGCAGCAGGTCGTCGACTCGCGACTTTGGTGCGCGCACGAAAAGTTTGGTGCGCCGGTTGATGTTGAGTGAAGTGTCACCCTTATTGGTTTCCGCGCCTTTAAGGTGCTGAATGCCAATACGGGGGTCTTCGCCCAGCCACGGCAGTTGCTCGAGCAGCGCGTCGGACAGCAGCAACGCATTATCAGCCGGGATAGTCGCGCCGACCAGATCGAATTGCAGGTCGATCATTTGCGGCACGTACTCTTCTGGCTTGTCTTCAGGCCAGCTTGCCCAGTTCATGGATTGTCCTCGGCATGGGCCTTTGCCCATGCCTGCATCACGTCGGCCCACTTTTGCGCACTGGCCGGATCAACCTCGAAAATGGTGAAACGCTTGTTTTCCCGGATACGAATACGCAGAAAGGGAACGCCGCCGGATTCATGGACGAAATTCTGAAACTCGATTTACTGCCCCCCGCATGGGAGTCGAAACTTGTCTATTGAGGTGGTCTCGGGCATGGAAACTCAGTCGGGTTGATTCGATTTAATGGGTGGATGAAAACTGTACGGACAAGGTGATGTAATTGAAATTATCTCAGTCTTACATAAGGCTGTTACGCCGTTTTTCAACCCTGTGTTTGACAGGGGCTTGCGTCTGCAACAATATTTTAATACTCTTATGGGTTCTTGTGGCGGGCATGAGACGGGGATGCAATGTCTCACGCTTTGCCTCGATAAGGCATTACCGCGTTGGGCAAACCGGACTACGCCGTGTGGGTGGTTGTCAACCTACCCGTATGGAGTACTTCATTTACCCAAGAGAATGATGGTGATGCGGCTGCCGAGCCAATACGATGCTGGGATACCGTTGGGCAGTTGCCTGGGAGGGCATTTCGAAATTTACTTAGGAGAGAAGACCATGGCAAAGCAAATGATTGATACGCCCAATCTGGACCAACTCGAAAGCGGCCCGTGGCCCAGTTTCGTGACTGGCCTGAAGCGTTTGGCTAAAGATAACGACATGATGGTTGACCTGATGGGTCAGCTGGAAACGTCTTACCAGACCAAGTTTGGTTACTGGAAGGGTGGCACGGTTGGCGTGTTCGGCTACGGCGGCGGTGTGATTCCCCGTTTTACCGAGCTGAAGGATGCGGACCACAAGCCGCTGTTCCCTGAGGCTGCTGAATTCCACACCCTGCGCGTGCAGCCGCCCGCAGGCATGCATTACAGCTCTGATCTGCTGCGCAAAATGTGCGACGTGTGGTCGGAAAAAGGTGGTTCGGGTTTGATCGCGTTCCATGGCCAGTCTGGCGACATCATGTTCCAGGGCATCAAAACTGCTGACGTTCAGGGCGCCTTCGATGCGTTCAACGAAATGGGTTTTGACTTGGGTGGTGCGGGCCCCGCGCTGCGTACCTCGATGTCGTGCGTCGGTGCTTCGCGTTGCGAAATGTCCTGCTACGACGAAGCCAAAGCGCTGCGCACTGTGATCAACAACAACCTGGACGATATGCACCGTCCTTCGTTGCCGTACAAATTCAAGTTCAAGTTCTCGGGTTGCCCGAACGACTGTATGAACGCCATTCAGCGTTCCGACATGGCGACTATCGGAACCTGGCGCGACAACATTCGCGTCAATGAAGCTCAGGTTCAGGATTACTACAAAAAGCACGGCATG
>JAANCK010119335.1_pt1 | contig 12594 bp, 11 predicted proteins | sample 7277841 | NCBI WGS metagenome assembly JAANCK01 (sample SAMN14222788, study PRJNA588281) | permafrost metagenome | isolation source: Arctic cryosol methane SIP | place: Canada:Nunavut | collected 2015-07 | reverse complement strand
GGCTGACGCCCGGCATGATCCATGCCAAGGCCGTCATCATCGACGAAGACGTTGCACTGGCCGGCTCGGCCAATCTCGACGAACGCAGCCTGTTTCTCAATTACGAGCTGATGATCGCCTTCTACCACCGGGCCGACATCCACCGCTTCGCGCAGTGGGTCGAAGGGCACCGTGCCGGCGCAACCCTGCACCAGTCCCAGCCGCCGGGCTTCGCCCGCGAATTCTCCGAGGGACTGGTGCGCTGGCTCGCGTTCCAGCTGTGACTGGCTTCTGCGCAGTCCCGCGGCACAATAGCGGCAGCAACAAGAAACCAGGATCGCCATGCTCGAAAATCTCATCCCCTTCCTCGAGCATTGGGCCATTACCGCGATTTCGCTCTGGGTCGCCAGCCACGTCTTCCGGGGCCTGAAGTTCGACACCGCCTCGTCCCTGGTCATCTCCGCGCTGCTGCTGGGTTTTGCCAACGCCGTGGTCAAGCCCCTGTTGATCGTGCTGACCCTGCCGCTGACGCTGGTGACGTTCGGGCTCTTCCTGCTGGTGATCAACGCGCTGATGATCCTGCTGGTGGCGCGGCTGGTCCGGGGCTTCAAGGTCTCCAGCTTCTGGACGGCCTTCTTCGCCAGCATCTTCATTTCGCTGCTCAGCATCCTGATCGGCGCCTTCGTCCTCGGCGGCAGTCCGGAGACCGAAATCCAGATGCCGCACGGCGGAACCTGGCTCTGAGCGGGACAGCGGTTCGCATCGGCTAGAGTTCTGCGTTGTGGTCCGGTCGGAGCCGGACCCTCATCCATTCCAGGAGTACCCCCATGACCGTCATCGACGTCCACACCCACATGTTCACCGCCAAGTGGCTGGAGCTGCTGAAGAAGGAAGGCGGCATCTACAACCTGCAGATGCGCCCCGACGGCAAGCAGGAGATCTTCCGCGGCAACACCCCGGTGGTGTTGCCGCAGCCGGGCCACTTCGACTACGACCTGCGCATCAAGCACATGGACGGCGCCGGCATCGATGTGTCGATCGTTTCGCTGACCTGCCCCAACGTGTACTGGGGCAACGAGGACGTCAGCTGCCGCGCAGCGCGGGAGTCCAACGACACCATGGCCCAGGCGCAAGGCACCTACCCCGACCGCATCCGCTGGTTCACCTCGCTGCCCTGGGAGTATCCGCAGCGCGCGATCGAGGAACTGGAGCGCACCTGCCGCACCGGCGCGGTGGGCGTGATGGTGCTGGCCAACGTCGCCGGCCGCAGCCTCACGGATCCGATGTTCGCGCCGATCTGGGCCGAGATCGACAAGCGCGGCCTGCCGGTGCTGGTGCATCCCACCGATCCGCCCGGCGTCGACATGATGGACATGACCAAGTTCGACCTGAGCTGGTCGGTCGGCTTCATGTTCGACACCACGCTGGCGCTCACCCGGATGATCTTCGAGGGCTTCTTCGACACTTATCCCAACCTGAAGATCATCGCCTCGCACGGCGGCGGCACGCTGCCGTACCTGGTCGGCCGCTTCGAGAAGGGCGACGAGGTGGAGATTCCGCAGCGCCGCCAGATGAAGCGCAAGCCCACCGACTACCTGCGTCACATCTATTACGACAGCATCACCTACAACCTGGGCGCGCTGCAGTACCTGATCTCGGTGGTCGGTGCCGACCACGTGATGTTCGGCACCGACTGGCCGCACCAGGTGCACGATACCAAGGGCGCGTTCGCCAACAGCGCGCGACTGCCCGAGGCCCAGTGCGCCGCGGTGCGCAGCAGCAATGCGGCGAAGGTGTTCGGGTTGTAGCGGCGACTTCGGTCGGCGAACCTCGCGGCAAGGTCGCGGCCAGGCGGGCTGCGACGAGTTTCGCGCTTCCTGGTTGGCGGCAAAGCCGCGGTCGGGCAGGCTGCGACACGCTGACAAGGCGGTCGGCGCTTTGAGCGCGCCGACTTTCCTGCGCTGTCCCGTCTTGCGCCCGCGTCGCAGAACTCACTGCGCGGGCTTGGGGCCCCCGTTCAAACAGCTGCGACGAGCATGAGGACGAAACGCGCAAGCGCGCCGGTCGCAAGACGGGCCATCGCAGGCGCCATTGTCTTTATGCGCGCCGCAGCTCGCCCGCCCGCGACTTTGTAGAGACGAGGTGGCGCACCGCGGCCGAGCGCCAGACGGGCTGGATGTCGCGGCGGGTGGTGCCCGGTGGGGGCGATTTCTGGGGCGGCTGTGATGCTTGGCCCGGGGGTCGGAGCGCGCCTTGGCGCGCATCGTGATCTGACTCGCCGCGAGTGTCTGAGCGGAGCTCGCTTCAGGCGAGCGCAGCGAGTTTCGCGGCGCCGGCCACCGGGCCAAGCAGCGCAGCGAAGTCCGCGCGTCAGCGCGGACCGTCACAGTATGAGCCTCTACCGGGTAGCGCCTGACGCGACGCGGGGTGGTTCGAATGACATCGAACGCCCCGCAATCGGGGTCAGAGCGAATTTCGTTCGAGACCCCGGTCTCCGACAACATCGCTGTCCTGAATTCGATCTGACCCCGATTGCTACCGCCGATTGCTACTGCGGTTCCGATCGCGTCTCTGTTTGAGCCGTCAGTGCGTCAGCACCTGCCCCAGGAAAGAACGCAGCCTTGCGCTCTGTGGGCTGCCGAAGAACTCGCCGGGCGGGGCGGTCTCGATGATCTGTCCCTGGTCCATGAAGATCACGCGGTCGGCGATGCGGCGGGCAAAACCCATCTCGTGCGTGACGATCAGCATGGTCATGCCTTCGGCGGCCAGGCTTTCCATGGTCTGCAGCACCTCGTTGACCATCTCCGGATCGAGCGATGCGGTGGGTTCGTCGAACAGCACCACCTGCGGCCGGGTGCACAGGGTGCGCGCGATGGCCACACGCTGCTGCTGGCCGCCCGACAACTGGGCCGGATGCTTGCCGGCCTGGTCGGTGAGGCCGACGCGCGCCAGGTAGTGCAGGGCGCGCTCGTGCGCTTCGCGCCGGCTCACGCCGCCGCCCCAGATCGGGCCGACGGTGAGGTTCTGCAGCGCGGTCATGTGCGGGAACAGGTTGAACTGCTGGAACACCATGCCGACGCGGCGGTTCACGGCCAGCCGCGCGGCCCGGGTGATGCCGTCGGCGCCCACTTCGACGCCGCAGACCTGCAACCGGCCCTGCTGAAAGGGCTCGAGCAGATTCACGGTGCGCACCAGGGTCGACTTGCCCGAGCCGGACGGGCCGCAGATCACGATGCGCTCGCCGGGCGCGACCTCCAGGTCGATGTCGCGCAGCGCATGGTAGGCGTCGTACCACTTGTTGATGCCGTCCATCCGCACCACGGGCGCGGTCGGTTCGGTCGCTGCGGAAGTGGGGTTGGTCATGGGTACAGAAAGTTCAGCGCCGGGCTTCCAGCCGCCGGCTGTAGCGCGACAGACCGTAACACACCACCAGGTAGGCGAACGCCAGGAACACATGGCCCGAGGTCAGGATGTTCGCCTCGCCGATCCAGTCCGGCGACTTGGCGCCATTCTCGACAGCGCCCAGCAGGTCGTTGACGCCGATCACCGACAGCAGGGTGGTTTCCTTGATGACGGCGATCATGATGTTCACCAGCGCCGGCACCACGGCCGTGACGGCCTGCGGCAGGACGACCAGGCGCAGCGCGGCGAAGTCGCTCAGGCCGACGGTGGTGGCGGCTTCGAGCTGTCCCCGGCCCACGGTCTGCAGGCCGCCGCGAAACACCTCGGCCGCCATCGCCGCATTGAACAGGGCGAAAGCCGCCAGTGCGCGGGTGAACAGGTCGATGTTCCAGCCGTTGGGCAGGAACATCGGCAAGAGCGTGGCAGCGATGAACAGCACCGCCAATAGCGGCACCGATCGCATGCCTTCGACGAACGCGGTGCACAGCCAGCGCACCACCGGCAGGCGCGAGCGGCGCCCCAGCGCCAGCAGCAGGCCCACCGGCAACGCCGTGGCGAAGGTCGCCAGCGTCACCACCATCGTCAGCAACAGCCCGCCCCAGCGGGTGGGCGCCACATAGGGCAGCGGCGGCACGCCGCCGAGCAGCAGCAGGAAGAAGACGACCGGCAGCGCGATGAAGCCGAGCAGCACCCGCTGCATGCTGGCGACGTGGGAGCGCTGCACCACCCAGATCCAGAACAGCCCGAAGCCCGCGAAGCAGGCCCAGGCGCGCCACAACTGGTCGGCCGGGTAGGCGCCCACCAGCCATGGTTTCCAGCGCGCGATGATGAAGGCCCAGCAGGCGCCGGCTTCGCTGGGACAGGCCTCGCTGCTGCTGCCGCGCCATTGGGCATTGACCAGGGCCCATTGCAGGAAGCGCCAGCCGAACACGACGAGCAGCGCCAGCAGCAAGAACGACAGCGCGCCCATGGCCGGCGTTGGAAACCAGGTTTCGTGCCAGCGCCGCAGCGCCGAAGTCGCCGTGGCCGGCACGCGGCGCGGCTCGATCAGGGCCTGGCGGACGTAGCGCGTCATGTCGCCGAGGCCGCCACGCCGTCGTGCCGCAACAGCCGGCGATTGGCCAGGTTCACCGCCAGCGCGATGACCAGGTTGATGGTGACGTACAGCAGCACCACCAGCGCCATTGCTTCCAGGGCCTGGCTGGTCTGGCTGAGCACCGTGCCGCCGACGATCTGCATGATGTCCGGATAACCGATGGCGGCGGCCAGCGACGAGGCCTTGGCCAGGGTCTGGTACTGGCCCGCGGCCGGCGGCAGGGCCAGCCGCAGCGCTTGCGGCAGGACGATCAGCAAGGCCGCGCGCGCGCCACCCAGGCCCACGGTGGCTGCGGCCTCGGACTGGCCGCGCGGGACCGACAGGATGCCGGCGCGGAAGATCTCGGCCAGGAAGGTGCTGTTGTAGATCGACAGGCCCAGCGTCAGCGCCATCAGTTCGGGCAGCACGGTGAAGCCGCCGGCCACGTTGAGCCCTTCGGCCTGCGGGCTGTCGACGCCGAACTGCCCGCGCAGCAGCAGCAACGGGGCGAAGCACAGCGCCGCCAATACCAGCCCGGCGAGGGTCAACGTCCCGGCGCCGGCCAGTGCGTTGGACCGGAGCAGGCGGCGCATCAGCAGGAACAGAAAGACGAAGGCCACGAGCGCGGCGGCCAACGCGACGGCGCCCGCCGAGGTCGTCTGCAAGCGGGGAAAGAACAGACCGCGATTGTTCAACAGCACCGCGCCGAGGTGCAGGCTGTCGGCGACGCCGGGCAACAGCGCCATCGCCGAGAAGTACCAGAAGAAGATCTGCAGCAACAGCGGGATGTTGCGGAATACTTCGACGTAGCCCGTCGACGCTCCGCGAATCAAGGGATGCGGCGCCAGCCGCCCGAAAGCAATGAGCAAACCGATCAACGTGCTGAACAGGCTGGCCAGCGCGATCACCAGGATGGAGTTGAGCGCGGCGACGATCACCGCATCCAGGTAGGAAGACCCGGGGCCGAAGTCGATCATGGTTTGCGCGATCTCGAAGCCGGCTTCGGCGCGCAGGAAGCCGTAGCCGGTGGCGACGCCGAGCGTGCGGACGTTGCCCAGGAAGTTGGCGATGCCGCCCCAGGCCAGCCCGATCACCGCGACCAGCAGCACGGCCTGGCCGACATAGCCCGGCAGCCGCTCCCGCAGGACGGCGCGCGACATCTTCGTGCGGTGGAGCGCCGCCATGGCCGGGCGAGAGGGCAGCCGGCGCGCGAGGCGCCGGGTGCCTGCGAAGATCAGCGAACCGGGACGGACATCATCAGGCCGCCATTGGCGACCAGCGCGTTGCGGCCGCGCTCCAGGCGCAGCGGCGTCTTGGGGCCGACATTGCGGTCCCAGATCTCACCGTAGTTGCCCACCGCCTTGATGGCCTTGTAGGCGTAGTCGTTGTTCAAACCCAGCTTGGCGCCGAAGTCGCCGGTGGTGCCCAACAGCCGCTGCACGTCCGGATTCTGCGAATTCTTCTGCTCGTCGACGTTGGCCTGGGTCACGCCCGATTCCTCGGCCGCGACCAGCGCGTTCAACACGAAGCGCACCACCGCCTCCCAGCGCGGCTGGCCCTGCGCCACGATCGGGCCGATCGGCTCGTTGGACACCGTTTCGGCCAGCACCTTGAAATCGCCGCGATTGGGCAGCTTGGCCAGGCGCGCGGCCAGGCCCGAGCGGTCGTTGATGGCGGCGTCGCAGCGCTTGGCGACGAAGGCGTCCCAGGCCTGCTCCTGCGAGGCGAAGGTAACGATCTTGTACTTGAGCTTGTGGGCGCGGAAATAGTCGGCCACGATCAGCTCGGAGGTGCTGCCCTGCGCGGTGCAGATGGTCGCGTTGTTCAGGTCGGCGATCTTGTTGGCCTTGGACTTGGTGGTCACGGCGAAGCCCTGGCCGTCGAAAAACATCACCTTGGGAAACTTCAGGCCGCCCACATCGCGGCTCTGGGTCCAGGTGAAGCGGTGCGTCAGCACGTCCACGGCGCCGGTGGGCAGGCCGGCGAAGGCGGTCTTCAGGTCCATCGGCACCAGCTGGATCTTGCTGTCGTCCTCCAGCACGGCCGCGGCGATGGCCTTGCACAGGTCGACGTCGAAGCCGGTGCGCTTGCCGGCGTTGTCCTCGGCCGAAAAGCCGGGCGCCGCCAGCGTGACGCCGCACTTGAGAACGCCATGGGCCTTGACGTCGTCCAGGACGTCGGCCCGCGCCGGGGCGGCCAGGGCCGCGGCAGCGGCCAGGCCCAGAAGGGTCTTGCTAACGGTCAATAGTGTGCTTGGTGTGCTCATGCGGGTCTCCGGCTTGTTGTGGGAGGGACCGCATTCCTGCGGCCCCGGTGCCAGTTTGGCACGCGGTGCGAGGGCAGTCCCGCCCGCAGGTGACAGTGTATCGCCGCGCCGTGCGGAGCCCACGCTATCGCACGAGGTGATGCGGTGAGGTGCGCCAGTACAGCCAGGTCGGGTTGTCGACCAGGATCGCCGGTACGGCTTGATCTCCGACCCAGTCGTACAGCGCATCGAACAGCGCCGGGTAATTCGCCTCGGACTCATGATTCGTGCAGGGCCAGTCGCTGCCCCAAAGCAGCGTGTGCAAACCCAGTTCGCCCAGCCACAGCCGTGCCAGCGCGCCGGCGTCCCGCCCGCCGAGCCGGTAAGGTCCGCTCAGCTTCACATGAACCGATCCCTGGAGCGCCCGCCGGACCAGCGCCTGGACGGTCGGGTCGGCACCGGACACCGAATCGGGTCTTCCCATGTGATCGATCACCAGGGGCAGATCGGCGGGCAGTTGCGCCAGCGTTTCCGGTAACGCGCCCGTGTCGGTGTGCAGTTCAAGGTGCCAGTCCAGCGCCAGCACCGCATCCCAGAGGCGACGGGCGCGGGTCCAGGGCTCGATGCGATGCGAAACGCCGGCCAGATTGAGGCGCAGGCCGCGCACACCCGCATCGTTCAGGCGCTCCAGTTCGGCCCCGTCGGTGTCCGCGGAAACAACGACGACGCCGCGCAACGCCAGGGGATTGGCGGCCAACTCACGGACCAGCCGGCTGTTGTCGGTGCCCAGGAAACTGGGTTGCACCAGCACGCCGCGCGCCACCCCCAGGGGCCTGCTCGCCTGTTGCCATGCTGCCAATGGCGCGTCGTACCGGGGGACGTAACGTGCCTGCGCCTGCGCCACTCCGGCCGCAAAGACGTGGAGGTGGCTGTCGACGAAAGTTTTTGACAGGTCGGTCAAGATAGCGTACATTCTAGTCCTCTAGAGGACTAAATCAATGGCCGCCGAACGAAAATCCGTCGCCGCTGCGCTACGCGACACGCCAACGCCCGGGCAAAGCCGCTACGGCTGGCTGGCTGGCGCACTGCGCGCCCGCATCCTGCAGGGAGAGTGGGTTCCGGGCGAAGCCATCCCGCCGGAGGCGGTGCTGGCCCGCTCCTACGGCGTGGCGCTGGGCACGATCCGGCAGGCGCTGGCCTTGCTGGTTGCCGACGGGCTGCTCGAACGGCGCCACGGCAAGGGCACGTTCGTGAAGGCCGGTTTGGGCGGCGCCTCCATGCTGCGCTTCTTCCGGTTTCGCCAGAGCGGCGAGCTGCAGGCTGCGCCCCACTCGCGCATCCTGAGTCGCAAGAGGCGTCTGGCCGATCTCGACGAAGCCGACGCCCTGGGCTTGCCGGCCGGCGCTTCGGTGCTGGTGCTCGAACGGCTGCGCAGCATCGGCGCGCAGCCTTGCCTGCTGGAGACGCTGGTCCTGCCGCTGCCGTTGTTCGACGCCCTGGCCGAATCGGATACCACGGCCTGGGACGACCTGCTCTATCCGATGTACCAGCGCGTCTGCGGCGTGGTGATACACCATGCCGCAGACCACCTGAGCTTCGGCCAGTTCACCGGGCAGCAGGCCCGGCGCCTCGACCTCGAGAAGGGCCACCCCTGCGTTCGGGTGCAACGGCGTGCGTTCGACCTGGCCGATCGCTGCGTGGAGTTGCGCTCCACGCTGGGTGATGCCTTCGCATTCGAGTACACCGCGCAGGTGCGTTGAAGCCCGCCGGATCAATCACCCCCGAAGGAGACCGACGTGAAGATCTTCCACCTGCTCGCGCGCCCCAACGCCGGCCTGCGCTGGGCTCCCGTCGTTGCCCTGGCTTTGCTGGCGGGCGCACCCGGCGCGTTCGCCCAGGCCAACGGCTGGCCGGCCAAGCCCATCACCATGGTGGTCACCTATCCGCCTGGCGGTGGCGCCGACACCATGGCGCGCCTCGTTGCGCCCAAGATGGGTGAGGCCCTGGGGCAGGCCATCGTGGTGGAAAACCGTCCCGGCGCGGGCGGCCAGATCGGCGCGAGCGTGGTGGCCAAGGCGGCCCCGGACGGCTACACGCTATTGCTGGACGCTTCGTCGTTCGCGGTGAACCCTTCTCTCTATCCCAAACTGCCCTATGACAGCGCCAAGGCGTTTCGCCCGATCGGCGTGATCGCGCTGTTCCCGAACGTGGTCCTTGTCACTGCGAAGTTTCCCGCGAAGAACATCGCCGAGCTGATCGCCACCGCCAAGGCCAGCAAGAATTCGGTCTCCTTCGCCTCTTCCGGCAACGGTTCGGCCCAACATCTGGCCGGCGCCTTGTTCGAGTCGGCGGCCAAGGTGGAGATGGTGCACGTGCCGTACAAGGGTGGCGGCCCGGCGTTGAACGACGTGATCGGCGGGCAGGTGCCCTTGTTCTTCGGCAATCTCGCATCGACCTTGCCGCACGTGCAGTCCGGCCGGCTGCGGGCGCTTGCCGTCACGTCGAGCTCGCGGGCCGCCATGCTGCCCGATGTGCCCACGCTGGCCGAGGCCGGGGTGCCGGGCTGCGAGATCTATGAATGGAACGCCGTCTTTGCGCCGGCGGGGACACCCGAGCCCATCGTCGAAAAGATCGCCGGGGCTTTGCAAAAGGCGCTGAATTCGCCCGAGGTCAAGGCGCGAATCGCGCAACTGGGCGGCGACATGCAGAAGGGCACCCCCGAGCATGCGCAGCAATTCATTCGCCAGCAGACGGCGCTCTGGGCTCGCGTCATCAAGGAGCGTGGCATCACCACCGAATGAGCCCCAACGTCTTGAACACCTGCAAGGAAGTAGTCATGAAGGATCCGCGTTTCGAATTCACCCGTCGCCAGTGGTTGGCGACATCCACCGGCGCTGCCCTGTCGCTGTCGCCCTGGCTGGTCCGCGCCGACAGCAACTGGCCGAGCAAGCCCTTGCGCCTGGTGGTCCCATTCGCGCCCGGCGGCAGCTCGGAAATCGTGGCCCGCTCCGTGGCCGCGGAAATGTCCAAGACGATAGGCCAAAGCGTGTTCGTCGACAACAAGCCGGGCGCGGCCGGAAACATCGCCATGCAGGAGGTCGCCAACTCCAGCGATGAGCACACGCTGATCCTGGGCCACATTGGCACGCTGGCGGTGAACCCGTACATCTTCGCCAAGCTGCCCTACGACGCCAACAAGGACTTCGTGCCGATCACCCTGGTCTCGAAGGTGCCGAGCCTGTACGTGGTGAATCCGGAATTGCCCGTGAAGAACCTGAAGGAGTTCGTCGCGTACGCCAAGGCCCAGCCGGGGCGCCTCAACTACGGCTCGGCCGGCAACGGCAGCGCCGGCCACCTGGCGTTCGAATACCTGAAGATGGCCACCGATACCTTCGTGGTGCATGTGCCCTATCGCGGCACCGGCCCGATGCTCACGGACCTGCTGGCCGGACGGCTCCAGGCTGCATCCGTCGGAGCGCCGGCGCTGCTCCAGTTCATCAAGGCCGGCAAGCTGCGCTGCATCGCGACCGGCACCAGCACCCGGCTGCCGCAAATGCCCGATGTGCCGACGGTGGCCGAGCAAGGTTACAAGGGCTTCGAGATGACGCAATGGTACGGGCTCATGGCGCCCAGCAAGTGGCAAAAAGCTCATATCGACAAGCTGGAAGCCGAAGCCATCAAGGCCGCACGCAGCAAGGTGGTCTCCGACAAGCTCAGCCAGGACACCGCGCTGGCCGTGGGCAGCACCGGCAAGGAATTCGAAGCCTTCATCCGGCAGGAGCAAGCCCGCTGGAAACCGGTGATTGTCAGGGCCCAGATCAAGCCCGAGGGCGCCTGATTACAGGATGCCGAAAAGTTTCAAGGCAATGATCAAGAGAAGGGGAACGCCCAGAAGCCAGAGGATGATGCCCACGTGAATCTCCCTGAAGTGAAAGTGATGAAGATCACTCTAGCCATCGTCCGGAGGTCGAGGCGACCGAATAGTGCCCGTCCGGCCGTCAGCGCAACGGCCGCCTGCGGGTCATCCACCACCCTGGAGTGCGCCGCGCCCCGATCCCGGCACTGCTACAGTGCATCGTACCGGGGCAATCGGCGACCCCTACCACATCTCGATCGACCGCGCCACTGACGGAGGCCCCATGAACAAGAATGCAGCTGTGCTGGTCCTCTCGCTCGCGGTATGCCCGGGCCTGGCCATTGCCGCCGATACCGGGCAACTGCCCTGCGCCACGACGGCCGAGTGCAACCAGCAGGCGGCCAAGGTGGGCGCGACGGTCGCCGCTTCGCGCAGCAGCGACAACACCACCGGCAAGACCGACCAGGCCGAGGACCAGTTCTACTGGCTCGGCAAGATCAACCGCGCGTCGGCCGTGATGCTGGTGGAGGAAAAGATCGTCACGCCGGACATGGGGCGCAAGCTGGCCAAGGGCGTTAACTTCTCGATCGAGCAGGCCGGCAAGCCGGGCGGCAAGCGGCCCAGCGACGTGTTGCAGATCGAGACGATCATCACCGACGACATCGGCCCCGACGCCTCGCTGATCCACACCGGGCGCAGCCGCCAGGACATGTACGCCACCTACCGGATGGCCAACCTGCGCAATCAGCTGCTCGATTTCTCCGACGCCCTGAACGGGATGCGCGAGCGCCTGCTGGCCACCGCGGCCAGGAACGTCAAGACCATCGTGCCGGCCTACACCAACGGGGTGCAGGCCCAGCCGGTCAGCTACGCCCATTACCTGCTGGCTTACGACGCATCCTTCGGGCGCGACGCGCAGCGCATCCACGAGCTGTACCGAAGGCTCAACCGCAGCGCGATGGGCACCGGCGTGCTCGCGAACTCGAGCTGGCCGTTGAACCGCAAGCGCATGGCCGACCTGCTGGGCTTCGACGGCATCATCGAGAACTCCCTGGACGCGGGGCAGGTCAGTCCATCGGACATCTCGCTGGAGGCGACCGGCATCGCCGCCTCCACCGCGGTCCGCCTGGGTGCCATCCTGAACGACATTCATACCCAGTATCACCAGACGCGTCCCTGGCTGCTGCTGAGTGAAGGCTCGACCTACACCAGCAGCGCGATGCCGCAAAAGCGCAACCCCGGCGTGATCATGCGGGCCCGTGAGGAGGCATCGAACGTGGTCGGCCTGGCCCAGACCGTGACGCTGCGAGCGCACAACGTCACCACCGGCATGACGGACTACAAATCGCCCTGGGCGGAACTGGGCTTCTTTCCCCACGCGGTGCGCATGATCAACGATTTCGACGTCGTGCTGGACGCGCTCACGATCAATCCCAAACGTTCGCTCGAGGAGCTGGAGGACGACTGGACCACGTCGATGGAGCTGGCCGAGACGCTGCAGATGGAGCACAAGATACCGTTTCGCGTCGGCCACACCTTCGCCTCGGCGATGGTCACCTACGCCCGCGCCAACGGCCTGCGGCCCAAGGATTTTCCGTACGCCAAGGCGGTCGAGCTCTACGCCCAGGCGATCGAGAAGTTCAAGCTGCCAGATCAGCGGCTGCCGATCGGCGAGGCCCAGCTGCGCCAGGTGCTGTCGCCCGAGTTCATGGTCAACACCCGGGTGGGCATCGGCGGCCCGCAGCCGGCCGAGGTCGAGCGCATGCTGGGCGAAGCCCGCTCGACGCTGCAAACCGACCAGGCGTGGATGCAGCAGACCCGCCGCAAGATCGTCGATGCCGACGCGCGGCTGGACCAGGCATTCGGCCAGTTGCTCGGGAAATAGCACGGCGCCGGCGCCCGCGCTCGAGGTTTCCTACTACGCGCGGCTTCAGGCTTGTCCGACATCACGGCCGCTGCGAATCGGTTGAGATGACTCTTCTTAACTTCAGAGAGTCAAAATGAAAATCGCAGCTTTGCTCACCACCCTGGCGCTCG
>JAANCK010056453.1_pt1 | contig 12628 bp, 11 predicted proteins | sample 7277841 | NCBI WGS metagenome assembly JAANCK01 (sample SAMN14222788, study PRJNA588281) | permafrost metagenome | isolation source: Arctic cryosol methane SIP | place: Canada:Nunavut | collected 2015-07 | reverse complement strand
GTCCTTGTACTGGATGCTGTTGGTGACGACCCCGCCGGTGGTCGTGGTGGTGGCCGACTGGATCGGCTGCTGGTCCCCCACGACGATCTGAGCGGTGTAGTTGTCCAGGACCATCAGCGACGGGCTGGAGATGACCTTGACCAGGGATTTCTCCGCCAGGGCGTTCAGCACGGCCTTGATGTTGCACAATGAATTGCGCAAGACGTAGGAAAAACCGGACTGGGCACCACACAGGACGCCGCCCGGAAGATTGCTGAGCACGCCGGTCCCCACATCGCCGTTGGCCCGGGAGTTATTGAAAGTCCACTGAAGGCCGTACTGCATGTCGTCGGTGAGCGTGACCTCCACGATGCTGGCTTCGATCAGCACCTGGGTAGGCGGCACATCAAGGCGGCGCAGGCTGCTCTCGATCTTGGCGTACTCCGCCTGCGTGCCATAGACGAGGATGGAATTGTTGACCTCGTCGGCAACCACGCGCAGGCCCCCGACTTTGAAGTTGGCGCCGGCGCCCTGGACGGGCGACTGCGCGCCCGCCGGCTGGCCCGACTGCAGCATGCCGCTGACGCCGCTGCCGGCGGCCTGCGACCCGAGCCCGCTGAGGGACTGCGAGCCCAGGCCGATGGTGGTGGCGCTGGAGGAACCAAGGCCGGGCGCCACACCCGAACCAGGAGTCGAAGTCCCGGTCTCGCCGCCGCCGAAAATGCCGTTCAGGACTTGCGCCAGGTGTCCGGCCGACCCGTTCTCCACACGATAGACATGCAGCGTCTGTTCGGCCAGGTTGCCGCTCGGCCGGTCGAGGCGCTCGATCCAGCGCCTGGCTTCGTCAAGGTCAGCCGCACGCGGCGTCACCACCAGGATGCTGTTGAGGCGCGCGATCGGCATGAACTTGACCGTGCCCAGGAACGCGTTCTCGCCAAAGCCAGTCGCGCCCACGGCCGCTGCGGCCGCCGCAGCCCCCTGCGCCGCTGGAGGCGCTCCGCCAGCGCCTGCCGGAGCGGGACGGCCACCCGAAATCACCCGCAGCACCTCTTCCACCTCCTGCACCGACGCATACTTCAGCGGGAACAAGCCGATCGACATGCCTTTGAGCAGATCGATGTCGAAAGTCGCGATGATGCTCTGCCAGCCTTCCGCCTGGGTGCGGTTGCCTGCCAGCACCAGCAGGTTGCGTACCGTGTCGACCCTTACCAGCGCTTCGGGAGGTAGCATGGGCCGGAGGATGGTCGCCATTTCCGCCGCGCCGATGTATTGCAGCGGAATCACCACGGCGCCATAGCCCGGTGCCAGAGGGCCATTGCCTACTTGCTGCGGAACCGAAACGATTCCCCGCAGCGCCTCCGGCCGGCCCACGTGATAGGTGCCGCGGCTGTCGCGCGCCATCACAAGGCCGTTGGCCAGCAGCGCGCCTTCAAGGAGAGACGCCGCCTCATCCGCGGACACCTCGCCCTTGGTCGCCATCGTGACAGTGCCACTGATCGGCGGGTGAATCATGTAATCGACCTTCAGGATGTCGCGCAAGACGAGGTGCACAACGTCGAGAATCGGCGCTTCTTCGAATCGGAAATTGTTCGACGAACCGGTCAAGGCAGGTCTCGGCGGTGGCGATGCGATGACCTTGTCGTTTCCGCGCAGGATACGCGGCTGGTTCTGGGCGTTGGGCTCGGGCGTGGGCGCCGTCGGTGCCCAACCACCGGTGGACAAGACGCTGCCGGGCAGGACGGCTGCGTCGCCCTGGGCGAAGGCGAGCCGGCACGCCGCCAGTGCGACGAGCGTGAGAGTGAAGCGTGAACAGATCATTGATTTTTTCGCCGAAAGTAGGGGCACGGGCTGGGGAAGTTCATCGGGAGCCTCCTATGACAAAGGGGGACTTTGGTGTTGCCGTGGCTGCAGGCTTCGCCCCCGGCGCGCTTGGCGCTGCGACGGGTGGTTGCGCTGGCGGTGAGGCAGGTGCGCCTGTCGGCAGAACCGGGACGGCTGGCGCAGAAGGGAACGGCAAACCCCCTCCCGCTGCGGCTGGCATCACCGGGGCCGCGAATACGGGCGGGGGGACGGCCGCCCCAGCGGCCTGCTTCGCCTGCACCAGGGGCACGACACGGGTTTCACCTCCGCGCGCAAACACCACCTCCTGAGCCCGGATCTCCTTGAGGTGCCAGTCCCCGATGGCTTCTGACACTTTCACGCGCCGTGTCTTCCCCTCGACCTGGGCGATCACGCCGCCGCCGCCGGTACCGCTGAACAACCCGTAGAGACGGATGGTGTTCAGGGGGTCGGGCGGCGCAACCACGACGGGCTTGGGCGGCGGCGGAGGGCGCCGGGTGGTGGAAAAGACCGGACGGTCCAGGATCACCATGAAGCGCGCCACATCGGCATCGTCCCGAGCGGCCATGGACTGCGATACTGTGCCGAGTTCCGGCCGGATGGCGGCCGGCGGCTGCCAATGGACGCCGCGCAGCCCGCCATGCGGATCGATCCACAGCCAGGCGAGCAGGCACGCCAGCAGCACGTCAAGGCCCACCAGCAGGGCGGTCGTGCCGCGCTTCACTGGCGCACCCTCAACACGAACAGGTTGACCTGTATGGAGAGCCGCTGGGCACCTTCGGGCCTGGGCATGCCCGTGTTCTGCACGTTGAATGCGTCCATGAACAGCGTCGGCGCCTGGCCCGGCAGCACGACCAGCGCGCTCTGCAGTGCAGTGAGATCGCCTTCGAGGCGCAGCACCACGGGAATCCGGTCGAAGCCCTCCACCGCCTTGGCGGGCAGCACCTGGGTGCTGGACACCTGCAGCCCAGCCTTGGAAAAAGCCTCCCGCGCGCGCTGTTGCGCATCGCTACCGGCCCGGGCCACGTCGTCGGACGCCAGATAGGCATGGCGCGCCAGCAGTGCCCTGCGCTGGGTCAAGGCGGCATCCACGGCCGCTGCGCTGGCCTCGAGGCCGATCAGGCGCGCGTATCTTGGCTCCAGTTCCGCCAACTGGCCCTGCGCCCACACATGTTTCGATACTGCATAAGCCGCGACTGCGCCAATCAGCACCACCGAGACCAACGTCAGTCCTATGGCGCGACGAGTTGCCGACAGCATCTCGATTCTCATCGGTTCGATCCCCCAACCGTAAAGGGTGACGAGGCTGGTTTGGCGGCGGGCATGGACGCCACCGCCGCAACCGGCGTTGCCTGAGCGGCGGCTCCCGGCATTGCAACGGCCGCAGAAGACGACGCCGCGGGCGCTGCCACGGATTGCGCGGCGCCAGGTCCGGAAAGAGCCGGCCCCGGTGGCGGGTTGATCGGCGGCGACTTCGCGTTCATGGTGAATTCGACGATGAATGCTTCCTTGGTGGCACCCGGTGCCCGGGTGACGGCGCTCGGCGACCGGACATCCTTCAACCGAGGGTCGGAGCTGAGTTTCTGGAGCAGCGCCGCGAAGTCCACGGTATGACCCGATGCGGTAATTTTCGCCTTCTGGATGTCCAGGCTGTAGAGGTAGGTGTCGTCGGGCAGGATCTTGGTGAGGTATTCCATCACTCCGGCAGGATCGACCCGGTCCGCCGCAACCGCATCGAGCGACCGAAGCCTTTCGTTCAGGACCGTCAACTCATCGCGCTTGCGCACCAGCGGCGCGACTCGCTTCACCACCGCTGCGAAGGCGTCCGACGCTTCCAGCGCGCGCTGCCGAAGTTGCGCTGTCGGTGTCATTGCCACCAGCGAGGCCAGGGCAAATGCGACCAACAGCAATGCCATGTCCAGCCGCTTCTCGGCTGTCTCATGGCGCAGCCGCTGCTGCTCGCCAAAACCGGTGATCACCACGGGGGTGGACAGGCCCAGGACGGCCCATGCCTCGGGCTGCTTGGCGCCGTGCGCGAGGTCGGGCCATCGGTTCTGGATGAAGTCTGAAATGTGGCGACGTGACGCGATCACGATTTCGGCGCGCGAGTGCGCGCCCTCCTCCTCTCGCACGACGCAGCCCCACGCAAGATCTTCCGCGGCAAACGGGCTGTTGCTGCGCACCTCCAGCAAGATCGCTTTGTCGATGTCGATGCGCGACATTTTCGGCAATGCGAGGCTGCGTCGCAGCAGCAGGTCATCGGGAATCTCCACGGCCACGAAGTTCGGCGTCTTCGTCGTCGCTCCCCTCCCACGCTTCGCGCTTCCGGCCCATATGGACTGGCCGCCATCCGCGTGACGGAGAAGCACCGGGTCCGACGGGGCAAACCGTGACCGCAGCCGGTGCGCCTGGGCCTTCAGCCGGGGCAGCCACGAGGCGGCGGCTTCTTTGAGGTCGAGCCCACTGAGGCCACGTTTGGAATGAGTTGCGGACATCGTCGTTTCAATTTGTCATCGCCGGCGTCGGCTCAAACCGGTCTTCGGCGTTGAAGATGCGCCAGGGCACGCCATCGGGTGCAGCCCTGCCGGTTTCCACCAGCCATGTGCTGAGCAAGAGCCGGCCATCCGTCAGCGGAACGTGAGCCACAAGCTTGAAGCGCTTGGTGACCGCGGTGTCCACAAACTGCGCCGCCAGTCCCGTTGTGTCTATGCCGACATCCCCGGCGCCCCTGGCGGCGGCTATCCGTGCAGCCCGCCCGGCGTCGCCCTCAGAGAGCACCACCAAAACTCCTTCAGGCGCAGCCATCGCGTTGACGCGGCCGCTTCCCATGGCGTCTGTGGTTATGAGGGCGGAAAGTCTAGCATAGAGGGAATAATCGACTCCTGGTATTTGCAGCAGATCCTCGATGGCCTCGAACCGGGGCCCGCGCAGGGCGCCGGGTCCCGGCAGGCGAGCCGCGACAACGGCCTTGGCCAGCGCCGACGCACGCGCTGCCGCAAGGCCACCGGCGACTGTGAACAATGCGGTCAGCAACGGCTCAGGTGCCCGGTTGATGTCGACGAGCCCATTGATCGGAATGATCTCCACGGCAACGGTCAAACCCGCGTAACTCACGTCTCTGCGGCTGAGGCGGCTCAGCGGCTCGGTGCGGCTCGCCATCTCCTGGAGCACCATCTGGATCGCTGCGTTGGCAATCGCATGCCCCTGGACTGTCTGGCGCCCCGACGAAACGAGCCGGACCTCATCACGCTGCGCCTGCACCATGCCCGTCACCAGGATGCTCAGGGCGGCCACGATCCAGAGCACCGCCAACAGTGCCACTCCGCGATTTGCGCCGACCGCCGGGTTTTGCACTGCCGTCACTCCGGTCCGAATACAAATCCGCCGCGGCCGTTGTCCCCGGCAGGCAGCTGGCGCATTGCGATGGTCAGGAAGGGCCAGTCGCCCGCAGGCGTGCGCACCGAAATCCGGACCCGGGTCGGAAGGCGCTGTGCTTCGGCCCATTGCGGCAGCCAGGCGATACTTGAGCCGTCTTCGTCCGCGTATTCGAGGGCAAAGCCTGTCGCATTGGCCACGAGAACCCGAGACTCGGCCTGGCCCCAATCCGGAAAGACGGCGTTTCCATTCCATGGCACGAAACGGATCACGAGGGCGGGATTCAGTCCCGCGGACTCGAGGGACAGGCGGAAAAAGTAGCGCCCTCCCGCTCCGTACCGGGCAGGCATCACCCCCAACCACATCACGGTGCTCTGCGCGCCGGCAAAGAGGTACAGGCTTTGTCCAACCTGGGTCGGCGCTGCGGACTTGCGAGGCGAAATACGCCCCAGCGTACTGGACAGAAAGCCGGTGGCCACCCGCATGTCGTCCGCGCGCTGCAAGCGCTGGTCGACCCGCTCCTCGGTCTGCGCAATCGTGCGCATGGCCGCACCCAGAGCGAGCATGACCATCGACATCAGCGTCATGACCACCAGGATCTCGACCAGGGTGAAACCGGACATCCTTCCGGGCCCGCGGGAACAGGAGCGGCTCATCGTGGCTGCCCCGTCGCCGGTTTCGCCTGTGGCAGCAATGTGCTCAATTCAAGCTGGCGCGGCCCTCGCCGGTCGGTCCATGCCACCACAACCAGGACCTGTTGCAGCGGCGGCGCGCCGGAGCTGTCGACCCCGGTCACGAATGGACTGCTGCTGACCCGCCATGCGAGTCCGGCAGATCGCCCGGCCTCATTCCAACCGGCCTGCGGCACGCTGTCCCTGGAATTGAGCACACTTTGCGCCAGCATGGACGCGCGCAGATGCTGCTCGGTGTCGCCCAGGCTGCGCACGGTACCGCCACTGGCCTCATACAGCATGGCCAGCGAAAAAGCCATGATGACGAATGCCACCAGCAATTCGAGCAGGGAGAAGCCGCGCTGACGGCGCGGCGAGGAAACGGTCATTGCCGCACAGCGGACTGGGTGACGCCGCCGGATAACCAGTCCACGGTCAACCGCACGCCAGCTCCGCCCGGCCGAAGGATCTCGATGGTTCCACCCGTGGCGCCACCGCTGGGCAGGAAACGGATTGCAGCCGTCTTGTCTGCAGTCAACTCGATGTCCGCAACGGTGGTGCGCAAGCGCAACGGCTCCGGCAACGCCTTGGGCGGGCGTCCTTCGACCCCGTAACTGCGGTGCGCAAGATCCACGCGGAAACGCACCTCGCGCCCCTCGGAAAGCGCGCGATAGCGAGCCTGCCGCATATCGGATAGAACGCTGCGAACGGCGTCGCGATACTGCGCCGCTTCGCGCAGGCGTTCAAATGCCAGAGGCACCAGTGCCGTCAGGAGCGCGATCATTGCAAGAACAACCAGCAGCTCGATGAGGGTGAAACCGCGCTGCACCCGCACGGTGGCCTCAGTCCGCCTTAGCGCGTGTTGCGAACGTCGGCATTCTCGCCCTCTCCTCCGGGAGCCCCGTCGGCCCCCAGCGAGAGTACTTCGACAGCGCCGTCAGGCCCGGGGCCCTGGTAGCGATAGGGTCTGCCCCACGGGTCTTTCGGAAGCGTCCCCTTGAGGTAAGGGCCTGCCCAGCCCGAGCTGACGGTGGGAGGTCGACTGACGAGTGCGTCCAGCCCTTCATCGGTCGTTGGAAATCGCCCGACATCGAGCTTGAAGATTTCGAGAGCCTTGTCGATATCGGCGATTTGTACCATCGCGGTCTTGCTCTTCGCGCCACCGAGCTGCCCGAGCACCCGGGGACCGACGATGCCGGCCAGCAGGGTGAGAATCGCCAGAACCACCAGCAGTTCGACCAGTGTGAAGCCTCTGGAGCCGGCCTTGAAACGGCGAGGCTGTGAGTTCACCATCACGTTGTCCTCGATCAAACGATGAATTATACGGCGAGGTCGTTGATCGACAGGATGCCCAGAAGGATCGAAACGATGATGCTCGCGATCAATATCCCGAGCACGATGATCAGGATGGGCTCCACCAAGGTCAGCGCGCGCCGAATGCCGGTCTCGACCTCCCGGTCCAGAATGTTCGCCAACTCGAGCATCATCGGCCCGATCCGTCCGGTTTCTTCGCCCACTCGCACCAGGTTGACCGCCAGCGCCTCGAAAATGCCGGTTGCGGAAAGCGCGTCGACCAGCCGGCCGCCCTCTTTGACCGCCGGTGCCACGCTGGACAGACGGCTGCGCAGCACCTCGTTGCCCATGGTGTCCGATGCGATTTGCAGGGCAGTCAACATGGGCACGCCATTGCCCAGCAACGTGCCGAGTGTGCGGGCGAACAGATTCAGCTGGTACTTGAGCAGCAGTCCGCCCAGCAGGGGAAGGCGCAGTATCTTCGACTGCCACCAGGCCATGCCGCCCGGCGACCGCAACCACCGTACGGCGCCCCAGCCCGACAACCCCACGACAATGCCGATAACAATGCCCCACTCGCGAAAGGCCCGACCCAGTTGCATGACGATCCGGGTTGCCAGCGGCAGTGCATCGCCCAGGTCGGTAAACAGCTTCTCGAACTGCGGCACCACGAAGCCGAGCATCGCTATCAGCGATACGACAGCCACAAACAGCAGGATCGCCGGGTAGATCGTCGCGGAAACCACGCTTTCGCGCAGGGAACGCAGGCGTTCCATGTGCTCCACCAGGCGTTGCAAGACGTTGGACAGCTGTCCACTGGCTTCGCCGGATCGAACCATGTTGAGATAGAAGTCACCGAACAGGGCATGCTCCCGGCCCAGTGCACGGCTCAAGGTCGAGCCGCGCTTGACCTCCTCCAGAACTTCATGGAGCAGCCCGGTCACCGGCGGCCTCAGGCTCATGTCGATCAATACACGCAGCGCGCTCGCCAGCGGCAGCCCCGCCCGAAGCATGATCGAGAGTTCGCTGGTGAGAGTCAGCAGTTCCGACTGCGTCACCGGTCCGTTGTTGCGCCCCGACCGGTAACGGGACAGGAAACCTCCTTCCGAAGGACGGGCCAGCGCAGCCTGCGCTGGCAGGCCTGCATCGGAGACGCTGACCGGCACCAAGCCGCGTTCGCGCAGCTGTCGCGAGGCCGCATTGGGTGATGCGGCCTCGAGGCGGCCTTCGGATACCCGACCGGTGGCGTCTGCCGCCCGCCACGAGTATTCAGGCATCGTGGCTTTCCTGGGTTACCCGTAACAGCTCCTCCAGGCAGGTCGTTCCGGCCGCAACCTTGCGCAGACCATCTTCGTAAAGGGTCAGCATTCCGGTGCGGGCCGCCAGAGCGTGCAACTCGCTCTCGTCGCTGCCCTCGAGGATGGCCTTGCGCATCGGCTCGTCGATCACCAGCAATTCATGGATGGCCGTGCGCCCCTGATAGCCGGTGTCCCGACAGTGGGAACAGCCGATCGCACGGTACGTCGGCGTACCCGCCTTCAGGAAACGCCCCAGCCCCGAACTGGCCAGCAGCGCGGCAGCCGGTATCTCCGGCTCCTTGCAGTGGCTGCACAAGGTGCGAACCAGCCGCTGGGACAGCACACCGTTGACGGATGACGTGATGAGGTAACGCTCCACTCCCATATCCAGCATGCGAATGATGGCGCCGGTGGCCGTGTTGGTGTGCAGCGTTGACAGCACCAGATGGCCGGTCAATGCCGACTGCACGGCGATCTGGGCAGTCTCGCCATCGCGCATCTCGCCGATCATGATGATGTCCGGATCCTGGCGCAGGATGGATCGAAGGGCATTGGCGAAGCTCAGGCCGATCTGCGCATGCACCTGGATCTGATTGATGCCTTCGAGCTGGTATTCAACCGGATCCTCCACGGTGATGATCTTCTGCGACGTTGCGTCCAGCTTCGACAGCGCAGCGTAGAGCGTGGTGGTCTTGCCGGACCCCGTCGGCCCGGTCACCAGCAAGATGCCGTGCGGACGCGCAAGGAGCGCGTTGAAGCGGACCAAGGTGTCTGCCTCGAACCCCATCTGCTCAAGGCCGAAACGCACGCTGGCCCGATCGAGCACCCGCATCACGACGCTTTCGCCGTGAACGGTGGGGACCGTCGAAACCCGAAGGTCCAGCTCCCGGCCCTTGACGCGGGTCTTGATGCGGCCGTCTTGCGGCAGGCGCCGTTCGGCGATGTCAAGATGCGCCAGCAGCTTGACGCGCGAGCTGACGGCCGCGCCCTGCCGGGGCGCCACGATCTCGGAAGAATGAATCACGCCATCAACCCGGTAGCGAACATGCAGCCCGTCGTCGAAAGGCTCAAGGTGAATGTCAGACGCGCGCAGCTCGATCACGCGACCGATAATGGCATTGACCAGCCGGATCACCGGCGCCTCGCTGGCAAGATCGCGCAGGTGTTCGACGAAGTCCCCGGAATCGTCGAGGCCGCCTTCCTCGTCGGCCTCGTCAGCGCCTGGCTGTGGCTGGGCCAGCGCTTTTTCGATGTCGCTTGGAAGGGCGATGTAGGGCCTGATTTCGAGACCGGTCGCCAGGCGCAAGGCCTTCAACACGAACAGGTTCTCCGGCGCCGCCATGGCCACGTGCAACTGATTGCCGTCCAGGCGCAGCGGGCAGCAGCCGTGGACGCTCAGGAACTCCGGTTGCAGGCCCTGCACCTCAGCCGGCGTTTCGGGAAATCCATCTGCAGACACGAACGGAAGCCCGAGCTGGACGGATCGCATCTGCACGACATCCACCTCGGAGACGAGACCGAGTTGCACCAGCACGCGTTCAATGGTGCCGCCCATTTCCTGGCGCGCGGACAGCGCACGCTCGAGATCCCGCGCGCTGAGCCTGCCTGCGCGTACCAACAGGTCGCCAAGTTCCTGCTCGAGATCGACATTCACGATTGCATTCATACCATCGAGGTTCAATTTTGTGCAGGGCGGCGTCGAAAAAGGGCCCCGGGGCTCGCATCATGGAGGTCTATCGGACGTCGCCCGCTGAGCCGCCCATCCCTTTCGACCGGGCCCCAGGATTCCGGCTGCCTACGAGGCCCTTCGAAACCGGCGTCGCGCCAGCCCGTGCATGATATCGCGAGTACCGTCTCGGGAGGCCGGTCGATGTCAGGCACTCGGATCGATCACGGTAAAGTGGCACCCTGACCAAGGGAGGCCATGCGCGCTTTTTCAAATACACGACGTCTGGTCCTCCTGGTAGGCTTGAGCAGCGCCATCGGGATCGCGGCGCTGACCCAGGCTACCCTTCTTTACCTGCGCCAGGAATCGCCCAGATTGCTGCTGGCGCCGATGATAGGCGTGATCGAGCCCTGCATCCTTGCGCAAGGGCCTGCCGCCGGCAGTGCCAACGAAGAACTGTACCGGCGCTGCACCGGCCCGGCCGGCTCGGCGAGCGCGCTGGTGGAGTCGACCTTGTCCGCCCTCCTTCCGCCGGGCTCGAAGTCTTCGCGCTACGAACTGGGTTACACGCTGCCCATTCCGCTGCTGAAGCTGTTCAAGGCCGCAGGAAGCGATTGGGTCATCGATGCGGAGGCGGTCGGTCGCCTGGTGCGCACAATTCGCGATACCGACCGGTCGGTGATCGTCTATCTCTTTTCGAACCACTTCTCGGTGAACGCACCGATTGAAGAGGCGCTGCAGGCAGATCCGCGCAACCTCAGTGCAACGCCCAATGGGCCCCTCCAGCGCGACAAGTACTACGGCACTGACATCTTCAACTGGAGTCTTGCCAGCACTGCCAATGAAGTTACCCGGCGACGAGTCCAGGCGGCGCAGGCCGTCCTGGCTGAGATCTGCAAGCTGGAACCACGCCAGATCGCAAGGATCCGGGGCATCACCCTGCTTGGCGAAACGCACCAGCTTTTTCCGGACTTCGCAGGGGGGATGGGCTTCGCGATGCCCTACCTGGTGTCGGATTACAGCCAGGAGTCGAAGGCCGGATTTCGTGCATTCCTGAAGAAGCGACTCCGATCGATCGGGCAGCTGAACCTGCTTCTGGGCACGAACTGGACTTCATTCGATCAGGTCGAGCCGCCGTCGAAAGACATACGTTCGATGTCGCTGCGCGATTTCACCGAGCACATCGATTCGTTTGCGCACGGATCTTTGCCAATTGCCGGATGGGCGTATGTCGCGCCGTCGTCGTCCGCGGCATCATGGCAGCCGCGGGTGCGGATCTATCGAAACGGCGAACTGATCGGCAATGCTCCGGTGGCTCTGGGTCGTCGGGATGTGCTTCAGGCGCTGCCAGAACTCGGCGATGCGAACACCGGCTGGCGGTACGACATGGATTTCCGGACTCTGCCGGTGGGCCTGCACCGGATTGACATCTATCTGGAAGCCGAACCTGACGCTCTCATCCATCTTTCGACGCGGCAGATCGCCATCATGGACAGGCAACAGCAGACGCCGAAGCCGATGCCCCAAAAGCCGCTTCCCCCCAGCAGCCAGCCCGGCAACACCCTGAAGGCGTATGTCGACCTGCCGTTGGACCAGTCATCGTATTTCTACAATCCCCTCGTGCCGCTCTGGCACGCGTTCCGAGGCCAGCAAGTGGTGGACTACCTTGAGTTCTTCCGCAAGACGGTCAGGCAATCATGCCTGACAGACACCAGACTCTATACACACCAGATCGTTCCGTTCACCAATCCCGGCTGGGATGAGAACAAGTACGCGGTCGATGCATCCCTGGCGAAACTCGAGGATATCCGGCTCGGTGTGAGCCTGTATGGCGAGCCGACCTATGGCACGTCTTTTTTCAACTGGCTGAGCAGGAGCGGACATGCGCACTATGGCGTTACCGAATTCCATCCCATGAAGGCCTTGAGTTCCGGCGAGTTCGAAGAAGTGCTGAAGGTGCATTCGGGGCGGGGCGCAGAGTTCATTTCATTCTTCCTGGAGCCGCGATGGTCTGGACTGCTTGTGTCCCGCCAACACAATATCTTTTCATTCGACCCCGACAATCAGAATTTCGGATCGGCCCAACTGTATGGAGCTGCCGGTCGTACGCTGACCGGGCGCTGAGCGGTCAGCCCTGTTGCGTCACCGACGCGACGGCGGCGAGATGCGCTTGAGGCACCGGACCTGGATGTCGGCGAAACGCAGGGCCTGAGGACTCTTGACGGGCTCGAAACGCAACTCATCTTCGAAACCTGACGCACTCCGGACAACCAGCGCCACTTTTTCGGGCTTTGACCGCGGGCTTACCGGTTCGGAGATGGAATTGCTTTCGGAGAATTGGTTGGCGCCGTGAGGACGAAAGAACAACTGCGCGACATCCTGCGTTTCCACCTGATAAATGGGCCCGACTTCGAGAACACCACACGAAGCCATGGTCTTGGGCCGACCTGTGCGGAACACAACGCTTGGATGCGTGCCAGCTCTGAAACGTCCTTCACCGTCGCCGC